>Ga0302321_100004903_pt1 | contig 11654 bp, 9 predicted proteins | sample Fen_T0_1_FD_202505 | JGI IMG/M metagenome (GOLD analysis project Ga0302321, IMG submission 202505) | Peat permafrost microbial communities from Stordalen Mire near Abisko, Sweden - Fen_T0_1 | ecosystem: Environmental > Terrestrial > Soil > Wetlands > Permafrost | place: Sweden: Abisko...
CGTCGTTGCGCGATGCTATTGAACGCGCGTGAGAGTGACGTCATCGATGTTCGCCCAGCCGTTTGCGGCGGAGGTCGATCGAACGCCGATCGTAATTGACCCGTTCGTCACGGGAATACCCGTGACAGAGTATTTCACGTAAGACGCGGTGGGCGTGACATCGGTCTTCTTCTCGTCGCTCGCGTTGCTGCTGTAGTTCTTGGCGTAGATCGACAACGGCGTGCCGCCTTCGATCCAAGCCGAGAACTCGTACGTGCCGCTGGCCAAGCCGTTGATGGTTTGGAACGTGTCAACCGTGAACGCCGTGGCGCTGTAAAACGCCAAGTAACCGAAGCCGGCGTGCGCCGAGCCACCGTTGTAATGGACGTAAGACGCCGCCGTGTCGCCGGTCGACTGCCAGTTCTGCGCCGGTTGATTGTCGTTCCCCGTCTCGAAGGTCGAATTGAGGACCGTGATCGGCACCGGGATGAACGGCGGCGCGCCTGCGCTCCCGCCGTTGCCGCCAGTGCCTGCGGTGCTGCCGGCCGTCCCGCCGTTGCCACCCGCGCCCGCGGTGCTGCCACCCGCTGTCCCGCCGTGGCCACCAGTACCGGCGGTGCCGCCCGCCGTCCCGGCGGTGCCGCCATTGCCCGCGGTGCTGCCGCCCGCTGTCCCGCCGTGGCCACCGGTGCCCGCGGTGCTACCCGCTGCCCCGCCGTTGCCGGCAGCGCCCGCGGTGCTACCGCCCGCCGTCCCGCCGTGGCCACCAGCGCCGGCAGTGCCGCTGCCCGCCGCGCCCGCGTGGCCGCCACCAGCACCCGCGCCGCTAGAGCCACCCGCGCTCGTTCCACCATTGGGAGCACCGGCACTCGGAGCACCCGCACTCGGAGCACCGCCACTCGGAGCACCCGCACTCGGAGCACCCGCACTCGGAGCACCGCCACTCGGAGCACCCGATTTACCTCCAGCAGCATTGCCTGCCTTACCGCCAGAGCTACTGCCACCCCCTCCGCCTGCGCCGCTGTCGCCAGTTGGGCTCGGACCATCGTTGTCAGAGCAAGCAACACCCAACACTAGTGCAGCACTGCAAGCGGCCATCGCAGTCGCGAATCGTTTATAACGAAGCATCCACATTGATTTAGTCCTCCAAACTTCCAAGACAGGCTCGGGAGCGCGTTCAAATGTATGCGGCTTGAGAGGTGCCGTCGAGCCTACGAATTTGCACACCGGACCCGAGACCGCTCCCCCTTCACCTACATGCGAGTGCGGGATCCGATTTTGAAGGCGGGTCCGCAACCGGAAGCGCGCGAGTCAACTCGGAAGGACACCTCGAGCAAGGGGCCGGCCAGCGAGGGTTCGCAAAGGACGCAACTTGGTAAGCGCAATGATGCATGCGCAGCTCGCGCAGCGCAATTGGCGCAGCGCGATCACTCGGATGGACGGCCAAAATGACGACCAGCGTTCTGGCGGTGGGCTCCGCACCAATCGGCAGCTCCCACTCAGCCCTCCATGCACCCAGCCCGGAGCATTGGCCGCAACGTAGCGGAAATATATCCCGCGATTTGCCGAGTTGCGTTCGTCACGATCACGACCGAGTTTACCGAGTTGCGTTCGTCACGAGCACGACCGAGTTTACCGAGTTGTGTTCGTCACGAGCACGACCCGAATTGCGCGCATGCGGGCGCGACCGAGGTTCGAGCGAACCGCACGTCATATAGGCAGAGGGGGCTCACCATCGCCGGAACCTCGAGGACCACCCGCTCGCCAAATTCGGGCTTTTGGCGAGGCTTTCGTGAGGACCGAAGCGGGGCGTACTTCTGGTACGTGAGCATCGGACCGCAGCGAAAACGAAGCCAAAAACCGAAATCGGCGGGCGTGCTCAACCCTTGAGATACCGGGGATGGGGACTCACAGTGGCTTCTTCGGCCGCGGCAGAGCGTACTGCCGGAGCCGATTGACCAGAGTCCGTCGCGAGAAGCCGAGCAGCTTCGCCGCGCGCGTCTGATTGCCACCGCAGGACGCGAGCGCGGCGAGCATGCGTTGCCGATCATCGTCGGTCTTCGGTGCAAGCGAAACGGCGCGCGAGATCTCCAAGACGCGTGCGGAGGTCGCGTGCGGTGGCTGGCTGTCTTCGTAGCGTTCGCCCGCGGCGGGCTCCGATTCGCTACGCCTTCGAGAGCTATTGGGCCACGCGTCGAGTGCCAAGTGCTCCGGCAAGAGTGGCCCGCCCTGATGCAAGAAAGCAGCTCGCTCGATTACATTTCTGAGTTCGCGCACATTTCCAGGCCAAGGGTGCTCGCGCAAACGCAACCATGAAAGCTCGGACAGTTGCGGAACCTTCAGCGCATTTTTCTGGCAGAAGAGTGAGAGGAAGTGCAGCGCGAGTGGGGCAATATCCAGCGGCCGATCACGCAACGGAGGGATCAGAATGGTGACCGCATTAATGCGAAAAAGCAGGTCCTTTCGGAATTTCCCCGCCGCCACGTCTTGCCGCAAGTCGCGATTGGTGGCTGCCACGAAGCGCACGTCGATCGGCCGAGGCGTGGAGGACCCCACCCGGGTGACCTTGCGTTCTTCGAGCACCCGAAGGAGCTTCGCTTGGATCCCGGCTGGTAGCTCGCCGATCTCGTCCAAGAAGACAGTGCCGCCGTTCGTCGCTTCGAGCAGCCCCTCTTTTGCGCGGAGCGCGCCCGTAAACGCGCCACGCTCGTGCCCGAACAGCTCGCTCTCGAGCAAGGATTCGGCCAGAGCCGCACAGTTCAAACGCAAAAATGGCTTGTCCGAACGCGCGGAGTTGGAGTGGATCGTCTCGGCCAAGATCTCTTTGCCGACTCCCGTTTCTCCGGTCAAAAGTACGGTCAGATCACTACTCGCCACCCGTAGCGCGAGCTCGAAGCTTTGCACGGTGGCGGGATCCACGACGCGGCGGTCGAGTTCGGGAATTTCGCCGACCGGCGCGGCCGGTGGCAGCGAGCGTGAGACGCGCTCGCGAATCTGCAGCTCGGCAAACACCGACCCCAAGCGCAGCGAGTCACGCAATTTGAGCGGCACCGGGGTCTGCGTCGACAAACGTGAGCCGACCAGGTCTTTGTTTCGCCGCGTGCCCTCTCCGCCATCGACCGCGGGTCCGTCCGAGCCCGATGGGACGACGTAGGTTCCGTTCGCGCTCCCGAGATCTTCGACCTGAATGTTGGCGCCGATGTGCAGGCACAGGTGCTGACGCGAAACACTCGGATCGTCGACTTGAATGTCATTCTCCGGGGCACGGCCAACGCGCACTCGTCCAGCATCTGGCAGTGCATAGGTATGTGCAGCGCGGCCCAGATAGAACACGAGTTCGCGCTTCAGTTCTTCCATCGTCCGTCAGCTGCTAGCTGAATCAGAAGCGTACCACGCCAGCCCTCCATGATGCAGTCAGGCGGTCCGACCCGCAGTGATGGTGCGATAACCTGCGCGGTTCGGCCGCCCCGGGCAGCTGCCCGAGGTGCGCGGCGCTCGAGGACTCGCTGCCGGAAGGAGAACTTCGGTGGCACGGCCCCTGCAATGGCTTCGTTTCTCCAGACATGAGACGCCACGCCGTACGCCCGGGCCGAGTTCTTCGAATGCCGATCTTCCGCGCCGCGCTCGTGAGCGGCGCACTCGTCTGCGGCTGCGCGGCCATCGACCGCAGCGCCCCGAAAGCGACCGGCGCAACCGCGGGCGCACCGGCTACGGACGGTGGCGATGCTTTCGGCGGCCGCGCCCTTGGCGGCGACAGGGCCAGCGATGCCGGCTCGGCCGATGCCGGCTCGGCCGATGCCGGCTCGGCCGGTGCGCAGGACGGCGGACCAGCCGGCGCGGCCAACGGCGGCGTGCCGGGGACCGGCGCGGCGCACGCCGGCAGCGGTGTTGGTGGCGACGCCGCCGGGGCAGCTGGCACGGGGGAAGCCGGGGGGCCGAGCGTTGGCGAGGTATTGAGCGGCAGTAAGCAGGTAGTCGACTTGGCCGACGGTTACTACACGCTCTCCGCGCGGACGCTCAAGAGCGGCGGCGGAAATTGCTTCATCAGCGTCAAAGACTACGGCGGCGATCCGGAGCGGATGACCAGTCTGCCTGTCTCGAGCGAGCCCACGGTACTGGTCGTGCGCGGTGTGCACGTGGTCGGCGGCCGAGCGACGATCGGCGCCTACAGCGACGGGAACGCGACCGACTGCGTCGTCGGTAGCGCTCGCTTGGAGCAGAGCGACGCGCCCTATCCGTACTTGAAGGGCGGCGACACCAGCGAAGTGACACGCACCGAAGACTCAGGGGCGATTTACCGAGAGCTGGATGGCACACCCAAGGATCCGTTTCAGATCCTGGTGGACCACGGTTACAACATCGCGCGGCTGCGGGTATACAATGATCCGGGCAATCCCGACTATGGCCCCTCCCGCGAGATGCCGCCCTACAGCGGACCTAGCGACGTTCTGAAGCTCGCCAAGCGCGCGAAGGAAGTGGGGCTGATGATCGAGCTGACTTTCCACTACAGCGACTACTGGACCAACGCCGGGACACAATGTTTGCCGCACGAATGGGCGGGCTTGACGTCCTTCGCGGAGATCAAGAGCGCGATGGCCAACTTTACTCGAGACTTCATGGCCAGCATGGCTGCGCAAGGCACGACGCCCGAGTATGTGTCCGTCGGCAACGAAAGCAACGGCGGCCTACTGTATCCGTTTGGCTGCGCTTGGTCCCAGCCGGCTTCTGCGAAGTGTCCCGCAGCCGCTTGTACGAGCGGCAATTGGCCGCAACTCGGTGAGTTGTACGGTGCTGCCTACGACGCGGTGAAGGCTGTCTCACCGAGCAGTCAGGTCATCATCCACCTCGCGTACGAAAACGGCGCCGTTCCGTCCCAGGCGGCGGGCGCCTTCAACTCTTACTTCGCCAAGGTAGAGGCGAACGGCGGGAAGTTCGACATCAAAGGGCTCTCTTACTACCCCTTCTGGACGCGTTCGAACGTTGCGGGTTTCGAAGCAATGGCCAATTTGGCAACCGTTGGCGACTCGAAGCCGCTCTTGGTGATGGAGACCGGCTACAATTGGAACCCAACGCGTAAAGACGGCACGCTCGGGCAACTCACGAACAACGGTCCGGCCCCGTACCCTAGTACGCGGCAAGGCCAGAAGGACTTTCTGCTCGAGCTTTCCGCGGCGATCAAGCGCGTTCAGCGTGGCAAATGCATCGGCGCCTTATACTGGGATCCGATGAACATCATCGACAATAGCCAGGTCAGCAACACGGCGATGTTCGATTTTGACGGCAAAGCTCTGCCGGCGCTCGACGCGTACCAATTCAACAACTAGTACCACGTCGCGGCGTGCCTTCGCGCAGCACACCGCGACCCGTGGTTTGGCTCAGGGTAGGAACTGGTCGAGCGCGGGTAGCGCTCGGGACTCGAAGTCGAATAGCGCTTGGTTCTCCCAATTGTTGCCACTCGTGGGGTCAGCGGGATCCCAGCCGTTGCCCGCCACCGCCGTCCAGGTCGCGTCCCAGTAAAATACGCCGAGCCCGCGTCCATCAGGGACCGCGCGCACGATCGACATGACGTCCCGCACGCTTGCTGCTTGCCCCGAAGGGCTAGCAGGGTAGCCGGACACCAGTTGATTTTCGAGCCCGATCAGATTCGGGAAGGAATCATCGAAGCCGAGCGTGAAGGGATAACCCGTTTCGACGACCATCACGGGCTTGCCGTAGCGCGCGGCGATATCGTTTAAGTTGTATTGAAGCGCGCCCAGGGAACCATGCCAATATGGGTAATAAGAAGCACCGATCACGTCGAACGGGACGTTGCGCGACGTCACGTTGTCGAACCACCAGCGGTAGAGCCCGTTGTCGCCGCCATTGGCCAAATGAAGCATGACCTTCGTGGTCGGCGAACAGAGCTTGACCGCATTGTAGCCGGCGGTCAGAAACCGACTCAGATTGTCCCAATTCGGAGGGTCATAGGTGTGGCCGTCGGGCCAGAGCATCCCTGCGTTTAGCTCATTGCCGATCTGCACGATGTTCGGCGTCACGCCAACTTTGCGCATGCTCGTGCACGCGGCGAGCGTGTGCGAAAAGACTGCTCTCTCCAGCTGATCCACTGAGTACCCCGCCCACGCCGTAGGTTTGGTTTGGTGGCCCGGATCCGCCCAGCTGTCTGAATACTGCAGGTCCACCAGTACGCCGAGCCCCGCCTCATGGGCACGTCGCGCCATCTTGGCGAGTTCGGGGATGTCGTGGTGCCCGTCGGCTGGGTTGACCCAGACCCGTAGACGCACGTCCGTGAGACCGTGCTCCGAGAGTATGTCGAGCGCCGAGCGCTTGCGGCACTGATGCTGCGACTCTTCGTCGAAATACTTGCCGCCGAGTAACTCGGACTTTGCGAGACTCGATACGTCCGCGCCCAGCACGGAAAGCTGCGCCCGGCCCGGGACCAGTTCGACGTCATCGAAGTTGGCCCACTCACCGCCCGCGGCAGTCGTGTGCAGGCGGATCGTACAGGAGCCCCGCTTGGCCTTGGCTGAGACCACGATCTGCAGCCACTCGCTGGCGGGTGCCACGGGTGAGAAAGCACGGGCAACGCCGGTTCCGCAATCGAGCATGATCGAACTGTCGTTCTGTCCGGGACTGCGCTTGACCCACGCTCGCAACGTGTACCAATCGCGGTTCAGCGCCGTGACGGTTTGTTCGGTATCGACGCTGTAGTCGTTCGCAGCCCAGTGGCTGAGGCGAAGCGCGCCCGTGTGCCCTCCGAACTCGGTGAAGGACGCCGTCAGCGAGCCGCGAGTGGTCCAGCCACTGGGCCGAGCGACGCCGGTGCCATCACTTTCGAATCCGGGATTTGCCGGAGCCGGCGCCGCCGCCAGCGAGACTGTACTCGTCGCGCTGACCGCGAGAACCAAAAACAAAGAACTGAACTGGTGTGAATTCTTCATCTAACTTCTCCTCCTGAACGTGTCCGCTTTTCAAACGATTTCTGATCGAGTCGCTGCCTGCAATGCGCGTCGCTTCACGCCTCGATGTGTCGGAGCAGCTGGCGTTGCGCAGGTAGTCACGACTCCGACTCGAGCTCACCAGCTCACCAGCTCGCCTTGCGCGACTCGGGCAGGTTGCGCGATTCGCGCGTGCGCAACTCGGGCATTCGCGCTTGGCGAGCGGAGACTCGAGCTCGCCAAGCGCGACGCGCAAGTCGCGCCTGGCGGCGGTCGTCGGGGCCCGGCAGATCCCATTCATTCGAGCAGCCCCAAGTGGTCGACCCCGAGCATGCGATAGGCCGTCCAACAGCGGGGACAGCGCCATTCCGGGATTCTATTACCTTCGCGATCTTTGCGTATCGCCAACCGCCACCCGTGCGAGGTGCTGATCAGCGTGTAGTCGGAGGGCGTTGCTGGTGCGCGAGTTCGGCAGCCTGTGCAGACGCGTTGGTTCGCATCATCGCCGCTCTCTTGTTTCGACATCGTTGGGCCAGCTCATCGCCGTGCAAGGCCCGTGCGCGAGCCTACCCAAGCATGGCCGCGACGGACTCTCGCCGTCGTAGCTCGAGCACCCCTCGAAATTCGTCACATCGCTGGCTTGCGCAATCGGCAAAGAACCCGGGTCGCGCCCCGGAGACGATTCACTCGCAATCAGCCCGCGTGTCGATGGTGAAGGACCAATCGCCCCTCTTCTTCCAGCAGCTCAGTCGAATGCCACAGTGGCCATCGTGTTGTCGTTCGGCGTCCGCCAGGTCGGCGAAAAACTTGGCAACGACTCGGGCATTGGCTGGGTCCGGGGCCACGAGTTGTCCGCGATGTTCGTTCAGGTAGGCAAGTAATAGCGCCGCGGCCGCTGCAGGCAGGGCTTTGACTAGTGGTGTCCAGCGTCGCGCCACGGAGAACAAGATCTGCGAGATCACAGCGCACAGGGCGATCGTCGCAAACGCCTTCGAGACGTAATAGTAGCGCGTCGCTTGCAAGCCCCGCTCCGCACGCGCGAATGCGATCAGCATCATCGGAGCCGCAATTGCATAGCCGACCCACGCGTAGAATGTCCAAGTCGCGATCCGCTGCTTGGGGATGACGGCGCACGCCAGCAGCGCGACCACGAACAGCGCCGAAATCAGGTAGTCGAATTCGGCTGTCGCGGGTCCCCAATGAAACACCGTCGGTCGAATGATGCCGCGGCACAGATGATTCGAAATTCTGACTGCCAGCTCGCTGAGCCGATTCCAAGCAGGCTGACTGCCTTTGGCGATCTCCGCAGCTTCGGGGCGGGTTCCGAGCCATACGTGCAAAATCTGAGAGACGGAGAGCAGCCCGTGGAGCGCCCGCTGCACGCCCCCGCGATCACGCCAAAGCCACAGCAGGCTGGCAGGCAACGCCAGGATAGTGAGTGGATGACTCCAGATCAGAATCGCCATGGCCAGGCTGAACAGCAGCGCCAGGACTCGGCTGCGAGGCATGGGTAAGATCACCACGAGCAGCAAGAGCAAGAGCGCATTTCAGATCGAGCAATCGGTGTGGCAGACCGTGAAGTGATTGCCGATGGGCGCGATCGCCAGTGCCAAACACAGTGCGAACCTCAGCGCGTCGCTGGCCATGTATCGGCGGTAGCCCGAAGCGCGAAACACACTGAAGGTGGCGAGCGCCAGCACTGTCGGCACCATCGTGAGGAAGTACGGCGCCGCACGTGCCGGCAGGCGGACGGCCAAGTAGCCAATGAGGTTGGGCAAGAACGGCAGATATCCGGCCTTGAGACGGAACAACGCAGCGAACTTGCGGTGCGCGTAAAAGTAGGCAAACACCCGGGCGCCGTCTTCGGCGCGGACCTCGGGGGCAATCAAATAGCCGTAGCAGCGCCAGACGAGGAGCGCGCTCAGCAAACACAACAGGACGGGCCAGCTAGTAGCCCGCCTCAGCACTTTTGAACCCAAAGCAACTCGTCGGAACATCTCGTGAATTCGCGGCCCGGGTCGGGCGACTCTGTGCAACAATTGTGGCCAGACCGCAAGCTGGCCGCGCGCGCGGCAGCCCTTTGGCGGGTGGGAGGCGGCCACGCGATCGCGCAGCGCACCTGGCCGCCGTGCGGAGTCCCGGAATTCGTCGCTCCAGGCCGAGTGCGACGCGAGGTGCGGGGGGGGCAGTGCCAGCAATTCCAGAGTGCTCGGATGCCTCGCCCAGCGCGTGCCGAGGGCCCGCGAAATGGCTAAGTCGGTCGAAGATCGCGGTCGAGGCGCCCGGATGGCGAGGCGCGACGAAGGCGCATACTGAGGGGGTATGTAACCGAGGAGCAACGACGCCAGCCGGGACTCGAGATTCGTCACATCGTGGCTTGCGAAATCGGCAACGAACCCCGGTCGCGCTCCAGTGACGCCGCTCGCCGATGAAAACCATATAGTGTGAACACAGTGTAATTCTGCGCGACCAGGTGTTCATCGTCGGACGAGCCTTGAGCCAGCCAAAGTCCACACAGAACGATGTCACTAATCTTGAGAGCCGGGATGCCTCGGGCGCGAGATCGATCGACTGAGCCAGCGGGCCCTTACCACAGGCTGGCGAATACCCGACGGGGGGCGGGGTGGTGCGAGCGCCAAGGAGAGGCGCCGGCAGAGCGTCCCGCGCGGCACGCAAACGCGACGCCGAAGGCTGGGACGCGAACGGCCACGCCAGGTGACCATCAAAGATCAAATTTTCTGGCCTTCGCCAGCGCCGGCGAACAATTCGCTCGAGTGTTGCCAGGCGTCGTTGCGTGAGGGAGCGTGAAAGGTTTGCAGTATCTCCCCAGAAGAAGGCGTGTGGGGCGCCCGGAAGCACGCTCACTTGGTGCCGCACGGCAGCCGCTTCGAGCGCCGCGCGGATGGCACCGATCTGAGTGTCGACGACGCGACGAATGTCGACGTTCAGCGCGAACAATTCGTGTGCAACGATCACCGCTCGCCGGGGCCCACGTGCCGCTGGCCGCGTCAGGTAGGCGCCCATCACACCGCCGTCTACCTCGATCACTACCTGCTCGGTTTCGACGCTCATGTGGGGAGTAGCGCGGAGAGTGCGGAGGTAAAGGGCGGCGCTCCCGGAATTTGCTCCTCTAGCTGTACTCTGCGACCGCGGCTCGGACATCCGGATTTTCTCTTACAAGCTCGCCGCGCGCGGGACAGTACTTCGCAGGGCAGATGCAGCGATGCTGCCCGTCACTTGCGCGATTTCAACTATTTGCTGACCGAATTGCAAAGCCTGCGCGCCCTTCTCGAGAACGGGCGCCGTTGCGTGCCCGGGATGCTCGGGTCGCGTCGACTCTTGAGAACTTGAGTATGTGGTTTTCGACAATCCGCTGGACCAGAACAGTTGGGCTCGTAGCCGCAAGCACGGTCTTTACGGCCGCGCTGAGCGCATGCTCTGCAGTTACCGGCAGCCCGAGCCCCGGGAACGGGGCGCCGGTGGCAGGCGCCGCGAATTCTGCCGCCGGTGCCGCCGGTGCCGCCGGTGCTGCCGGTGCTGCCGGCTCGGTTGTCTCGACCGCAACGGGCGGAGCAGGCGCGGGTGCGCAGGCGTTGCCGCCGTTCTCGCCCGCGCCTGAATCGATGCATCGGCTGACCCAATCTCAGTTCAAAAATAGTCTCCGCGCCCTGCTGGGCGACGTGACTGTGGGTCAACTCGACAGCGACAGCTACATTGGCGGCTTTGCGACCGTTGGTGCAGGATCTGTGGTGACGTCGGCCAACGGCGTGCAGCAATATCAGGTCGCGATCGATAGCGCGCTGGACCAAGCCTTCGCCGACACCAAACGGCGCGCTCAGCTCATCGGCTGCACGCCGCAGACACCACTCGACAGCGCATGCGCGCAGTCCTTCGTAAAGAGCTTCGGTCGTCTCGCATGGCGCCGGCCGCTCACGCAGGCGCAGCTGGATCGCTACGCAGCCCTGGCGCAAAGCTCGGCCACGGCATTGTCCGATTCGTACGCCGGACTCCGCTGGGCCGCTTCAGCCCTGCTTCAGTCTCCGTACTTCTTGTATCGCTCCGAGCGGGGCTCATCAGTCCCAGGTATGGCCGATCGAAATCAATACACGTCCTTCGAGCTGGCCTCGAAGCTGGCATTCTTCCTGTGGAATTCCACGCCCGATGGCGACTTGCTGGACGCCGCTGAGTCGGGTGCCCTGGCAACCCCAGCGGGCTTGAGCGCGCAAATCGACCGGCTGCTTTCGGCCCCGCAGGGGCAGGAAGCCATCGTGAACTTCGCCCGAGAGTTCACCCGAACCGACAACCTGATTGGCATGCCCAAGGATGCCAGCACCTACCCGAGCTTCACGAGCACGCTGTCCGTAGCCATGGGCGAGGAGGTGTTGAGGTTGTGGCAGAACGCATTCGAGAGCGATAGCGACGCACTCGGCCTGTTCACCACTCAGCAAACATTCGCGAACAAGGAACTTGGCGCCCTGTATGGTCTAGACACCAGCGGGTTAGCGGCAAACACGTTCAGTGCGGTGACCCTGCCTGCGAGCCAAGGGCGCTCGGGGTTACTGACGACTGCGGCGATGCTCTCCCTTCAAGCGACCCAGATCGAAGGCTCACCTACCCTGCGCGGTCGCTACATTCGTCAGCAGTTCCAATGCATGACCATTCCGGATCCGCCCCCCGGTGTGGTGACGACCTTACCCTCCACCGGACCGGGCACGTTCACGAAGCGGCAGAAGATGCTCG
>Ga0302321_100004905_pt1 | contig 11651 bp, 12 predicted proteins | sample Fen_T0_1_FD_202505 | JGI IMG/M metagenome (GOLD analysis project Ga0302321, IMG submission 202505) | Peat permafrost microbial communities from Stordalen Mire near Abisko, Sweden - Fen_T0_1 | ecosystem: Environmental > Terrestrial > Soil > Wetlands > Permafrost | place: Sweden: Abisko...
GCGGTGACGGCGCCCAGGTCGATCTTCAGCGGATCGATGTGGAAGTACGGGATGTCGAGCTTGCCCGCCAGCCATTCGACCAGCCATTCGAGCGTCATCAGGCGATGAGGCGCTTTGGCCGTCTTCCAGTTCCGGTCGGCGATCGCCTCAAGCGGGTGCTCGAAGCGGTGCGTGCGCGATTTGGCCAGAACCTCCGCGTCGGCCGCTGGCACCAGCCCGTCGGCCAGCATCAGTTTCAGGATATCGTCCAGACGCAGGCGCCGGTCCGAAAGGCCGGTTGCAGGCGCGGCCGGTCGCGTGCCGCCGGCAGGAGGCTGCGTCTTGGTGCCGGTAAGCGGAGTCGCCATCGAAATACTTTACACCGAAGCGTCCGCGCAGACGTGGCGCGAAGATGGGCGGCTCACGCGCCCGCCGCGAAGTGTTGCGGCGTTGGCGTCTCCTGCGCCGCAAAGACTTCGCGCAGGTAGGCGACGTAGGACGGGTCGTAGTCCATCGCCTTCGACGGCTCGTCACTGATCTTGGCCACCGGCTGCCCGTTGCAGCGGGTCATCTTGATCACGATCTGCAGCGGTTCGTAGCCCAGGTCATTGGTGAGGTTGGTGCCGATGCCGAACGACGTCCGCACACGGCCCCGGAAATACTCGAACAGGCGCATCGCGAGTGGAATGTTGAGGCTGTCGGAGAACACCATCGTCTTGGTTCGAGGATCGATGCGCATCTTCTCGTAGTGCGCGATCAGCTTCTCGCCCCACTCGAAGGGGTCGCCCGAATCGTGGCGGACGCCGTCGAAGAGCTTGCAGAAGAAAAGATCGAAATCGCGCAGGAACGCGTCCATGCCGCAGACGTCGGACAGCGCTATCCCCAGGTCGCCGCGGTATTCGCGCGCCCACATGTTGAACGCGAACACCTGCGAGTCGCGCAGCCGCGGCCCCACCGCCTGGCATGCTTGCAGGTACTCGTGCGCCATCGTGCCCAGCGGCGTCAGGCCGTGGTCCATGGCCAGGCGCACGTTGCTCGTGCCGACGAAATGCGCGCCGAGTCCGGCCTTGAGCGTGCGCACGACCTCGTCCTGCCATGCGCGGGAGAACCTGCGCCGCGTGCCGTAGTCGGCGATCCGGAATTCGCCGTCGCGTACGGTGTTGGCCTGCGCGATCTTGGCTGCCAGGCGCATGCGGCCTTCGCCTTCGTCCGGCTGCGGATGCGCATTGCGGTTGTAGACTTCCGACACGATCGCCAGCACCGGAACCTCGAACAGGATCGTGTGCAGCCAGGGACCCTTGATCGTGATGTCGATCTCGCGATGCGAACCGGGTGTGCGCGTTACGGCAATGAATCGTTCGTCCAGGTTGAAGAGGCCAAGCAGGTCGACGAAGTCGCTCTTGAAGAAGCGCCAGCTGCGCAGGTAGTCGAGTTCCTCCCGTTTGAAGCTCAAGTCGCACATAGCCTTGACTTCCGCCTCGATCTCCGCGACGAAAGGCGACAAGTCGACGTTGGCGTTGCGGCAACGGAAGCGATACTCGACCTGAGCCTCGGGAAAATGATGCAGCACCACCTGCATCATCGTGAACTTGTAGAGGTCGGTGTCGAGCAGGGACGTGATGATCATCGGTGCGCTTCACTGAATCGAGGCGCCGATGTTACGCGCCCAAAGGTCCGGCGTCCAAAGCGGGCCGGCGCGTCGGCGTGCTTCTAGTCCGGAGCGTGGCTGCCGTCCGGGATGACGCGGATGTGCCAGGCCAGCAGGATCGCCAGCAGCGTGAAGCCGGCGGCGAGCCAGCCCACCCAGCCGTAGCGCGTCAGCGTGCCATCCCCCGCACGGCCGATGATGAGCCCCGCGATATAGGCGGCCACGCCGGAGCCCAGTTGCTGGACCGACGCATTGAAACTCATGAAGCTGCCGCGCAGCCGGGGCGACACGCTTCCGGTCATCAGCGCCATCGCCGGACCGAAACGGCCCGGCACAAACACGAAGAACGTGACGGTCGAGGCCAGAACCCAGGCAAGCGGCGCCCGTGGCAAGTGCGTCGTCACCAGGATCGGGACGATCGAAATGAACGCGAGGACGGTGAACACGCGCTTCTTGCCGTGCTTGTCGGCGAGGTAGCCGATCACCTGCGCCGTGAAGAGTGTCGTCAGCCCGCCGGCGAAGTAGATGTAGGGGAGCTCCGCCTCGGCGATGCCGACGTTGGCGACGTTGTACGGCGCGAAGAAAGGGACCACCAGAAAGACGGAGAGCATCAGCGCGACGATGAAAGCGAAGGCGATCAGGTGGTTGCGCACACCGAATATCGCACGCAGTTGTGCCCCCGGTTTGCGGCGCGGCGAATCGCCGATGTTGGCGTCGAGCAACGGCAGCACGCGCCACGCGACCGCACAGACCGCGACACTCAAACCCGCGAGCGCAAGGAACGGCATCCGCCATGAATACTGCGCGGCAAACCACAGGCCCAGCGGCACGCCCAGTACGGCGGCCAGCGAGAACGCCGACGCCACCAGCGCCGTGCCGCGCGCCCGGCGCGCATAAGGGAGCACGTCCGCGACGATGGTCATGACCAGCGCACCGATGACACCGCCGAACAGTCCGGCGACGATTCGCGCAGCGAGGAGCGCCGCGTAGGTCGGCGCGACACCGCACAGCACCGTGGCCAGGATGAATCCTGCATACATCGCAAGCAGCGCGCGCTTGCGGCCGAAGCGGTCGATCCAGAACGCGGACACGAACCCGCTGGCAGCCGCGGCGAACGTGTAGGCCGAGACGAGGGCCGCGAACTGCTGCGGATCGAGCGCGAAGATCCGCATGAACTGCGGCCCCAGCGGCATCATGATCATGAAGTCGAGGACGTGCGTGAACTGCATCACCGCCAGCGTGAGCAGCAGCGCGAGTTCGCGCGGCCGACGCACTGCGATGAACGAGGGATCGGGTAATGGGGCAGACTTGCGCAAAGTGATCGGCGACTGGAGGTTCGGCCGGCGTTGTCACGCAACTGACCGCGGGTCATTTAAAGTATAGCATCCGGACTCGACGGTACGAAGCGTTCGTTATTCGCGTCGCATTGGACTTTGTTGCGTCCCGCGTGGAGACCAAGGTAGCTGCCCAGGGTCATGCGCGGCTATCATGCGGCACCGCATGTCGCAAAAGCGCAGCCCTACTCCATGCTGATCAGCTCTGTCGCCTACCAGAACGGCCGCAAGCTCGCCGATATCCCGACCGAGGACATCAGCGAGTATGTGAGCCGGCCCGACTGCTTCGTCTGGGTCGCGCTGTTCGAGCCGTCGCACGAGGAGCTCGACGAAATGGCCGAGGAGTTCGGGCTGCACGAGCTCGCCGTCGACGACGCGCGCCATGGCCACCAGCGCCCCAAGATCGAGGAATATGGCGATTCGCTGTTTGCGGTGCTGCACACCGTCGAGCACGCCAAGACTCCGGACGGCGGCGACGAATTGCTGAACGGCGAGGTTGCCGTTTTCGTCGGCAAGAACTATGTGCTCTCGGTGCGCCAGCATACCCAGCTGGGTTTCGCGGCCGTTCGGGCGCGTGCCGAACGCGAGCCGGAGCTGCTGCAGCACGGTTCAGGCTTCGTGTTCTACGCGCTGATGGACAACGTCGTCGACCGCTATTTCCCCATCCTGGATAGCCTGGAAACCGAGCTGGAAACCATCGAGGAGCAGATCTTCGTCCGCGACACCGCGCGTTCCAACATCGAGTCGCTGTACGCACTGAAGCAGAAGCTGATGGTGTTGAAGCACGCGGTGGATCCGCTGATGGAGGCCAGCGGACGGCTGTACGGCGGACGGGTGCCCCAGATCTGTACCGGCATGGGCGACTATTTCCGCGACGTCTACGATCACCTGCATCGCATCCACCTGGCGATCGAGGGCATCCGCGACATGATCACCACGGCAATCCAGGTCAATCTCGGGATGATCTCGCTGTCGGAGTCCGAGGTTACGAAGAAGCTCGCGGCCTGGGCCGCCATCATCGCCGTGCCGACGATGGTCGCCGGCATTTACGGCATGAATTTCGAAGTAATGCCCGAACTCAAGTGGGCGTGGGGCTATCCCGCGGCCGTCGCCATCATGGTCGTCGTCGACGTCTGGCTCTACTTCAACTTCAAGAAGGTGAAGTGGCTCTGAGCTGACGCAATGCGGCGGCTAGTGCGGACGCGCGCCCGGAAGCTGCGCCGGCCCGGCCTCCAGCGCCGACACCGGAATCACCTTCTTTCCCGGCCGCGCGTGCGGCCAGTCCGGCTGCAGCGTCACGTGCTCGATTGCGAAGTCGCGCGCAAGCATCCGCTGCGCGCCGGCCAGTGTCTGCGGCCACGCGGTCCCGTCCTCCAGCGCGATGTGTGCGGACAGCGCCGCGCGCTCGGCAGTCATGTTCCAGACATGGAGATCGTGCACGCCGCTTACGCCGGGCAGTCGCGCCAACGCCTGGCCAATCGCGTTGTAGTCGAGATGCGTCGGCACGCTTTCCATCAGCACGCCCGTGGAATGTCTCAGAAGCTGCACGGTGGAGCGCAGGATCAGCCCGGACACGACCAGCGACAGGATCGGGTCGATGGGCATCCAGCCGGTGACCATGATGACGCCGCCCGCGATGATCGCCGCGAGCGAACCCAGCAGATCGCCCAACACATGGATCATCGCGCCGCGCGTGTTCATCGACCCGGAAACGCGCGACAGCTGCCATGCGCACAGGACGTTGACCACGAGTCCCGCCAGTGCCACGCCGAACACCGTCCCGCCCTGCACCTGCGAAGGCTCGAGCAGCCGGCGCACCGCTTCGATGGCGATGACGGCGACGACCGCCAGCATGATGATCGCGTTGACGAATGCTGCCAGGACCTCGGCGCGGCCGTAGCCGTAGGATGCGCGCTGCGACGGTGCGCGCCGGCCGATCGCATTGGCGAACAACGCCAGCCCGAGGGCCGCCACGTCGGTGACCATGTGTCCGGCGTCCGACAGCAGCGCCAGCGACCCCGCGAAGTAGCCCGCGACGATCTCGACCAGCGCGAAGCCTCCGGTAAGCAGCAGAACCGTCCACAGCACACGTTGGGCTCGCGGATCGCCACCGGGCGTCACGGAGCCGTGCGCGTGCCCGCCGTGATCGTGGCTGTGAGAATGCGCGGCGGAGGAATGACTGGTTGGATGCATGGCGCGGACGCGATCGCGCCGCCATTGTGCGCCACCGGATGCAGGCAACGCTACCAAGTTCAGTCCAACCGGATGGGACCGGCTTTTTCCGGCCGCCGCGCCGTCTTGTCGGCGTAGAACACGGCGATGCGCGCCATGTCCGCGGCCATGTCGCCGGTCAGGTCGATGTATCCGCCCACGCCCGTTTCGCGCCGCCGATAATCGATGAACGAAAACGCAAGCGGCACGTTCGCTGCGCGTGCGAGATGGTAGAAACCGCTCTTCCACCGCGGCGTCAGGCTGCGCGTGCCTTCCGGCGCGACGACCAGCTTGAAGTCGTCGTATTGCGCGAATACCGTCGCCAGCCGCGCGATCACGCCGGTGCCCCCGCTGCGGTCGACGGGGATGCCGCCCCAACGGCGCAGCCAGGGCGCCAGTGGCGTGGCAAACAGCGACTCCTTGGCAATGAACCGGAAATGAACGCCGACCAGCCACATGGCCATCAGCCCGAGTGGAAAGTCCCAGTTGGAGGTGTGCGGATAGAACACGACAACGCAGCGCGGCGGGACCGGCTGCGCCAGGACCACGCGCCAGCCGACGAGTTTCAGTACCCAGCCGGCGAAGCCTGCGCGAAAGCCCGGCACGGGCGGCGCGTCGACGTAGGCAGCGGGCGGAATCGGGGCGTGAACCAATTGAGTAGCGGCGGCTTCTGGCGGCCCCTCCTGCACCGACGCAGTCTAGCAAACGAAGCCTGCCGGCGGACGGTAAAATGCGCGCTGTGCGCGGATCCCCACCCTCCCTTGCCGACCGCCTCGACGCGGTGCTGCCGCAGACCCAGTGTACGCGCTGCGGGTACGCCGGCTGCCGCCCCTACGCCGAGGCACTGGCGGTCGGCGCCTCCGACATCAACCGCTGCCCACCCGGCGGCGATGCCGTCATCGTCGCGTTGGCGGCGCTGACCGGACGCGCGGCCAAGCCGCTCGCACCGGAATGCGGCGAGCACGCGCCATTGCTCGAGGCCGTCATCGACGAGGCCACGTGCATCGGCTGCACGCTGTGCATCGACGCGTGTCCCGTCGACGCAATCATCGGCGCACAAAAGCGGATGCATGCCGTGCTGCCGTCGCTGTGCTCCGGATGCGAACTGTGCGTGGCACCTTGCCCGGTTGACTGCATCGCCATGCGGCCGGCGGGCCGGGCGTGGTCCGAAGCCGATGCAGCGGCCGCCAGGTCGCGCCACGCCGCGCGAACCGCTCGGCTGGCGCGCAATGAACGCCTAGCTGCGCGCACGGCAATGGTCGCCGCCACAGTCGGCGCAATCGCGAGGCGCCAGGCGGCGATCGCTGCGGCGCTCGCCCGGGCGCGCGCGCGGCGCGGGAGGGGCACGCCGGTGAAACCATGACACCGCACCCCGCCGCACCTGCACTTGCCCGGTTGCTGCTGTCAGTCGTGTTCTCAATCCTCGCCACAGCCTCTGCCATGAGCCAGACACCCACGACCGATTTTTCCGAGCGCTTGGACAAGCAGTGGGACTACGCCAAGCCTGCCGAATCGCAGGCGCGCTTCCGCGCCGAGCTTGCCAGGCATCCGGCCGGGTCGCGCGAAACGCTGGAAACCGCCACGCAGATCGCACGCACGCAGAGCCTGCAGCGGCAATTCGCCGAGGCCGACGCGACGCTCGACGGCGTTGCGGCGAAGCTCGACCAGGTTCCGGTGCGCGTGCGCGTCCGGTACCTGCTGGAGCGCGGCCGCACGCGCAATTCGGGCGGCGACAAGTCCGCGGCGATTCCGCTGTTCAAGGAAGCCATCGCACTGCGCACCCGCGATACGCTGCCGGGCGCGGACTTCTACCTCGTCGACGCGCTGCACATGCTCGGCATCGCCACGCCGCCGGCAGAGCAACTCGAGTGGAACCGGAAGGCGCTGGCCGCAGCCGAGACGTCGCCCGACACGCGTGCGCGCAACTGGGCCGGCTCGCTCAACCACAACATCGGCTGGTCCTACTTCGACGCTGGCGACGCCGCCACCGCCCTCGTCTACTGGCAGAAGGCATTGCCTATTCGCGAAGCGCAGGGCAACGTCGAGAACATCCGGCTCGCCAAGTGGACGATCGCGCGGGGCTTTCGCGCGACGGGCAGGCTCGACGACGCGGAGAAGATCCAGCTGGCCCTGGTCGCCGAGACGGAGAAGGCCGGCGAGCCCGATGGCTTCGTCTACGAGGAACTGGCGGAAATTGCCGTCGCCCGCGGCGACAACGCCGCAGCCGCGCCGTGGGCCGCCAAGGCGTATGCGCTGCTCAAGGACGACATCGATCTCAAGGCCACCGAGGCGGCGCGCCTGCAACGCCTGGCCGATCTCGCCAAGCCCGTGGCGTCGCCCAAATGAATCCGGCCAAGCGACGCGAGATATTCGAGCGGCTGCGCGCGTTGAACCCGCATCCAACGACGGAGCTCGCGCACCTGTCGCCGTTCGAACTGCTGGTGGCCGTCGTACTGTCCGCGCAGGCCACCGACAAGAGTGTCAACAAGGCGACCGCCCGACTCTATCCGGTCGCCAACACGCCCGCCGCCATCGCGAAACTCGGCGTCGACGGGCTGATCCCGTACATCAGTTCGATCGGGCTGTTCCGCAACAAGGCGAAAAACGTCGTCGCGCTTTCGGAAGTCCTGGTCCGCGACTACGGCGGCAAGGTTCCGGCGACGCGCGCGGGCCTGGAGGCGCTGCCGGGTGTGGGACGCAAGACGGCGAACGTCGTGCTGAACACCGCGTTCGGCCAGCCGACGATCGCCGTGGACACGCACATCTTCCGCGTCGCCAACCGGACCGGCCTGGCGCCCGGCAAGGACGTCGACGAAGTGGAGCAGCGGCTCCTGAAATTCGTACCCGACGAATTCAAGCAGGACGCGCATCACTGGCTGATCCTGCACGGACGGTACACGTGCGTCGCGCGCGGACCGAAATGTCCGGAGTGCGCGATTCGCGACCTCTGCGAATTCCGCGGCAAGACCAAGGCACCCGCACCGGTTTCTCCGTTGAAGGACTGACGGCGCCGATGTTCAATCCATCGCGCGACGAGGCAAGGACATTCCTGGTCGAGGCATGGAGCAAACACCGGGCGCAACAGCCATTGTCGGCGCTTGAGCGCGTCGCGGCCGGACTGATCGCCATGCATCCCGAATATCACGCGACGTTCGAGAACCCGGACCGGTACGCGGAGCGCGACTATGCACCGGAAAGCGGCGACGTCAATCCGTTCCTGCACGTTTCGCTGCATCTTGCGGTGGCCGAGCAGCTGGCCATCGACCAGCCGCCCGGCATCCGCGCACAATTCGAGCGGCTGCGCGCCGTGCGTGGCGACGAGCATGCGGCATTGCACGCCGTGCTCGAGTGCCTGGGAGAGGCGATCTGGAGCGCGCAGCGGCAACGGACGCCGCCCGACGCGGCGCTCTACCTCGACTGCCTGGCGCGGCAGCCTTGATCGATGTCAATTCGCCGACAGCCTTGGGCAATGTCGATCCGCCGACAGCCTCAGGCGATATCGATTCGCCGCGTGACCCAGCCGACGCGGCACGAGCCGGCACGAACGGTCATCGTGCCGCGCCCGCGGACGACCCACGCGACGGTGCGCGCGCCCGTGGTGCCGCGCGTCCCCACCGCGTAGAGCGCGCCCGAGCCGTCGAACAGTCCGCGTCCCCATCCGTCGAGATGGCCGATTTCGCGGTGGGCCGCACTGGGCTCGGCCAGTTCGCAACCTTCGCAGGTAACGTCCGCCCACAGTGGCTCGTTGTGCGTGAGTTCCTTGGCCGAATCGAGGATGAATGTCGGCAGGTAGCCCTGGTTCGCGACCGTCACGGTGACACGTGTCAGTCCGGCATCGAGTGCATGGGTCTCGACCGCATCGACGACGACCTCCGGCGCCAGCGCCGCCGTGCGCAGGAAATGCGCAGTCTGCGACTTGCACACGCCGGGCATTGCCGACGGCGGCGGATTCCACATCCCGACGCGCGGGTCGATGCCACCGACCTCGACCTCGCCCAACTGAGGATGTATGAAGGCTCGCCACGGCAGCAGCGAACGGCCGGCGTTCTCGTCGCGGTCCCACGCCGCGATCTTCAGCATGTCCGCGCGCGTCAAGTGCGTGTAGTTGTCGACGAAGCGCTTCTTGCGCTCCAGTCCGGCCTGCTTGAAGAGGTCCCACAGCTCGACCACGTAGGCGACTGCGCCGCGCTGGTGGTAAGCATAGTCGGTGAGATCGCCGTGTAGTGGCGTGTCGGGCTCGTAGGTGAATTCCTCACAACCCGACACCATCGGGTAGCCGGTGATTTCCTCCGCCCATGCGCCCAACTGGCGGAACAGCGCCAGGTCGCGCTGGTTCATTTTCGCGTCCGGCTTGTCGCCTAACGGCCGGATGAACACGCCGCCGAACGTGTGCAGGTTGAGCCAGAGGTAGATCTCCGGATGCTGCGCTGTGAAGTCCACCACGGAGCGCGACTCGACTTCGCTCAACGGAAATGCACCGGCGCCCTCCTGCTTGGAGTCAGGCGCCCACTGGTACGGGAAATTGCGGTTGAGATCGGTCTGGTTATCGGAGAGGAAATACGGTGACGGCACGTTCCTGCCGTCGAAGTTGGCAATGACGCCCTCCGGATAGACCTTGTAGTACGGCGGCGCATCGTCGATGCCGCGCGGCAGCAGCAGGCCCGGAAACTCGGCGGAATCGACCATTTCGCCCGCGGGATCGCGTACGCGCATCGACAGCGCCAGGCCGTCGCCGTCCACGTCCTCGCCCCGCCAATGCGCGTGCGCCTGTGCCGGACGATCGTCGCGGGGAATGGACCGCACGTAGCGGCCGGTGGCCATGACCGCTTCCGCGCCGTCGGGCGACATTCGCGGCAGCACGTAGAAGCGGACGTCGCGCAGGCGTGCCTCGACCGTCGCCGACAGTTCGGGCCCGGACTTCTCGCCGTCCTTGCGCAAATGCAGGCGCAAGATGTCCTCGGCGATCGCCAGTGCCACGCTGGAGCCGCACAACTCGCTGGCGTGCATGTTGCCGTCGACCCACGCGCTGGGCCGCATGCGGTCGGGATCTGGCCCCAGCGTCAGCAGCCACAGTTGGCGCTCCTCGGGCGTATTGCCGATGGTCGTCAATCGGCAGATGTCGGGAAACGCGCCGGCCCACGCCTCGACCTGCTTCGTCAGTTCGGCGTAGGAAAGGAAGCGGTCGCGGAAGCCCAGCGAGAGTTCGTTCAGGCGGGCGATCGGGGAAGTGGTCATGGTGATCTCTGTTTCGGTGATTGGCTAAGGGTACCCCGTAGAAAAAAGGCGCCCCGCGGGCGCCTCTTTTCCGACGTACAGCGCAATGCCTCGCGCCCCGCCATGTTTACATGCGCGTCTGCACGACTGGGGGTAGCGACGAGAAATACGCGCTCACGTCGTCGATGTCTTTTTGCGAAAGCCCCGCGGCCATGCCGGCCATGATCGGGTTCTTGCGCGCGCCCGACTTGTAATCGCGCAGCGCCTTGGCGAGGTAGTCCGGATACTGGCCCGCCAGCTTTGGGTACTCGGCAATCGTGCTGATGCCATCCATGTTGTGGCAGGCGGCGCACACTTCCTGCGCCTTCTTCTTGCCGGCGTCGATGTCGGCGGCGGTGACGTGGCCGGCAGCGAACGCAGCGGCGGCGGCAAGTGCTGCAGCGAGGTATCGATTCATGTTCATTTCACCGCCGTCTGCAGCGGAGCCTGCGAGTAATAGGCGGCAACGTCGGCGATGTCCTGGTCGGTCAGCGACGCGGCAATCGCGTCCATCGACGGGTGGCTGCGTTGGCCGGACCGGTATGCCTTGAGCGCCGCCATGATGTAGGTAGGGTGCTGTCCGCCGATCTTCGGCACGCGATAGACCTCGGGGTACGCAGTACGCCAGCCGAGGATGCCGTGGCACCCCTGGCACATCTGGACCTTCTGCGCGCCCTTCTGGGGGTCGCCGGTGGGCACCGGAGTCTGCGCCGAGGCCCATCCCGGGACCAGCGCGGTCGCGGCGAGTGCTGCGAGAAGTGTGAATCGTGTCATGGCGTCCGTGAGTTTGTTCAAAGTGCGCACATTTGCCATGCAATCCGCCTGGCAAAAAACCTTGCGATTCTAGGGGGTTTGGCACCGGAAGGTCAAACGCCTCCCGCGCGCGGTCAGCGTTCCAGCAGCTTCCGTTTGTCGCGGACGTCTTTCCAATCGTCCGCGTCAGGGGGGCCGGGCTTGCGCTCGATGATGGGCTTCCAGACTTTCGACAGTTCGGCGTTCAGCGCCTTGAAGTCCTGCTGGTCGGCCGGCACATCGTCTTCCGCGAAGATCGCCTCCACCGGGCATTCGGCAACGCAGAGCGTGCAGTCGATGCACTCATCCGGATCGATCACCAGGAAATTGGGGCCTTCGCGGAAACAATCCACCGGGCACACGTCGACGCAGTCGGTGTATTTGCAGCGGATGCAGCTTTCGGTCACTACGTAGGTCATGGCCGGCTCAGTTTG
>Ga0302321_100004906_pt1 | contig 11651 bp, 9 predicted proteins | sample Fen_T0_1_FD_202505 | JGI IMG/M metagenome (GOLD analysis project Ga0302321, IMG submission 202505) | Peat permafrost microbial communities from Stordalen Mire near Abisko, Sweden - Fen_T0_1 | ecosystem: Environmental > Terrestrial > Soil > Wetlands > Permafrost | place: Sweden: Abisko...
TCATCTTTGGCTTCAGCTACCTTCTTGGCTTTGTTCAAACACAGCTCAAGCCGTTACTCGACGCGGGAGGCCATGCCGACATTCTTCACGGGGATGTACTTGTACATAACGTCGCGGTGATGTTGGCGCTAGGTCTACTGAGCGCTTTTATCGGTTCTGCCGTTGGTGTTGCATTTGCAAACGTGGCGCTCAGCCCATTTTATCTGCTGATACGCGCTCTATGGTTACGCGCCATGCATAGACAGCCTGCGACGATTGCACTGGAGACGAACCAGCAACCCATCTTGCCTGGATCGAGGAATATACTGCCAAATATCGGTCGTTTGCTCGCTGCAGCTGGCATGATCTCGCTTATCGTAATGGCGGCTAATTCTAGCGACCTGTTCATCTTCTCACCCGATGTCGGTGTCCATACCAGACCTCAATTCAAAGACAATAGCGGACAAGTATTCACGAGTACTATCGTTCCTGATAGCCTTGTTAGTTCCTCATTAAAAGATCAGCGCCGGTCTTTTGTCGTCTATCTCCCGCCTTCCTACAATACAGCCGCAGGGAAGAGTAAACACTATCCAACCTTGTATCTGTTGCATGGTTCTCCTGGAAAAGTCATTGACTGGGTTACAGGCGGCAAGGCAAACGAGTCGGCAGATACACTGATCGCCACTCATCGCATCCCCGAGCTGATCATGGTGATGCCCGATGGCAACGGGCGACCAGGACAAACGCCTGAGTGGGGCAATAGCGCGGATCAGAAACAGATGATGGAGAACTATGTTGCCCTTGACCTCGTAAGATATATCGATCAACATTATCGCACGATCGCAAATCCCGCAGATAGAGGCATTGGCGGACTTTCAGAGGGTGGTTTCGGTGCCATGAATATTGCCATTCATCACCCAGACATCTTCGGTACTGTTATCTCTCTCGGTGGCTATTATCGAGCTGAGGGTAGTGTCTGGGGCAAAAATACAGCATATCAGCAGGCCAATAGCCCGATTTATACTATTCAAGTCGTACAACAGGCCTGGAAACTCCACATCTTTTTAGGGTCGGCCACAAAAGACCAGCCGTACTATAAAGATACCCAGGAATTTATGACTGTGCTCGACAAAATTCATATCCCTTATCACTTTGACCTGGAAAAGGGATATCATTCATGGCACGTATGGCAGGATCAGATGTACAGGGCTATTGAATGGATGCAATGGAGCCAGAATACAGGCACTTCACAAAATATGAGAATCCTTCAACAACAGGCCTGATTCCCACAGCGTATACAAGATATCTGACCAATAATAGCATCCTTGAATTCCTAGAAAATTCAAGGATGCTTTTTGTATTTTCCTGGATACCAAAATATAAGAGAATAAGCCTCACTTAACATATTCTTAATACCTTTCGGGCACAATGTAATAGAGCTCTCTGAGAATAACCACAAAAACAAGTAGGGAGGCATGGACTTTTCATTCTAACAACTGTACGCCAGTAGCCAATAGTAGAAAACCACCACGAGCTATTTTCTTTTCTGTTGTTATCACTAAACATATTTGTAAAAAGCAACATCCGTATTTTCCCATTACATTGATAAATTCAAATCAATCAACCGTTACAACGCGAATGATACGAGATTTTAGAACTGAAGGCTGTACGAGACGCAACAAAGAGAGGATTTGCCCTATGGGTAAGAAAATTCTAATCGTAGAGGATGATGATGTTGTTACAGAAGCAATAAGTTACAACTTAGAGTGGAACGGCTATCAGGTTGAGGCTGCGGCGGATGGACTAAGCGCCCTTAAGCTTGTACAAAAAGAACCGCCAGACCTGATAATACTTGATATAGCCTTACCAAAAAAGAATGGGCTCGATCTCTGCCGGGAGATACGACAGACACATACAACAGCGAAACTGCCGATTCTTATGTTAACCGCACGTGGGAGCGAAGCAGATAAAGAGGTAGGACTGGATGCAGGCGCCGATGACTACGTGACAAAACCGTTTCAGCGCAGCGAACTACTGGCACGCGTGCGTGCACTCCTACGCCGCGCTGCATATACCCCCGAAAAGAAAGAGGCTGAACAATCATCATCACAACTCGTCGCTGGGCCGGTCTGCGTTGATCTTACAGGGCGTAGCGTAAGTTGCCGGGGCAAAATACTGGAAGTCACGTATCGGCAATTTGAGTTACTCGTCTGTCTTATTCGCAACCGCAACGTTGTACTCACACGGGATAAGCTTCTTGAATATGTCTGGGGCTATGAGTATATCGGCGACCCTCGCACTCTTGATGTCCATATACACTGGCTACGCGAATTCATCGAAGAAGACCCCAAAAACCCACGCTTTATTCAAACGATACGTGGAGTAGGATACTGCTTTAGATAGTCCAACGTTTTACAACACACCCTCTACCAATCGATGCTCAACGGGGAGTCCATTAGCAGGACTGGCAGAAGGAAGAGTAAAGCAGAAGCGACTTCCTTCTCCTGCGACGCCTGTACTCTCAACCCAGATTTTTCCGCGCATTGCTTCAACCAATTGTTTACACACATAGAGACCAAGACCTGTCCCTCGTACAGTGCCAGACATATCGCGTTCGAGACGGGCAAAGCGCTGGAAGAGCTGCGGTATCTCATCAGGAGGGATTCCGGGTCCTGTATCCTTCACAGAGATACACACTATCTGTTTCCCATCTTCAGCCTGATCCAGCTTACTATCCAATACATCAATGGCAAAGCTGATCGCGGTCTGCTTCGGAGAGTACTTGAGTGCATTAGAAACAAGGTTGCGTAAAATCTGACGTAGATATTGCTGATCGGCCATCACATATATTGAATCAGGCAGAGCCACCTGGAACGTATAACCCTGCTTCTGGCGCGGGTCAAGTGAATCAATCACCTCGTGCACCACAGAGGCAACTTGTACCTGAACGATGCGCGGAGCGGCCACATCACTACTGGCTCGCGTTGCATCAAGCACGCTATTCACAAGGTAGATCAACTCCTGACAACCATATTTTGCTCGATTCAAAAAGGTCATCTGCAGCTCGGCATCAAGCTGTCCATGATAATCTATCATCAACTCCAAAAATCCATAGACCTGCGTCAATGGAGTGCGCAGTTCATGGCTCACATTCATGATGAATTGATCTTTAAACTGATTCAACTGGCGCTGCTGTTCATACACAATGGCATCTGCTACCATATTTTTCACCATTGCATTCATCGAATCGGCCACCGCCGCAATTTCATCACGGCCACTCACTGAGAGATGTGTATCCAGATTCCCTTGCTCAACCGATTGCGCAACCGTGCGAATCTGCTTGAGTCTCTGCACAAACGTATTAAAAATCAATAAACCCGCCATGGCAATCCCAATACAGGCAAGCAACGCGCCAACTATCGTCATGATGAATTGATTGCGCTCCTGTATACTCGTAACGTCACGCACGGAGGAGGTAAGACTTTCGTTAAAGCGGATAAGGCCCTGTAAAGCACTCAAAGCATCTGCAAACGTTCTTTCACCTTGCAAACGCTCTAAAAGCTGCGCATCAAATATTTTTCCATACTGTATATATTGCAGGATCGTTTCTTGTACGGTCTGATAGAGCCGCCATGTACGAATAGCACTGCCAAACAGATATTCTTGCTGCTGTGCTTGCACCTGGTGGTTTGCTTCAATTAATGATTGCATTTGCATCGGATGCTGATAAAGCAAATGGTTGCTTTTATAGTCACGCAGCGTCTCTGCATAACCCGTAGTTAAGTTATATACAGAATATTGATCTTGTTTCAGAGTCTCCTGTGAGAGATCTAATTGAGCATCACCAAGCGTTGTATGGACTTTTATATTCATAAGGACTAGAATATTTCTTGCACTTTGCAGAGAATTACTCGTCTGCACAAGATCTTGATAAAAATCGGATTGTGCCTCCAGTCCTTGAAAACGCTGCAGGCCAATGGCACCTATCATTAATGCGGCAATGAGCGCTGCGGCCACAAAGCCAAAGATCAGGCGCTGACCAACCGAGAAGTTTAACAAGAACTCACCGAGGTGGAGAGAAATTGGGGCTACTTTTCCTGCTTCGCGAGGGCGTATGTCTCTTAACTGATGAGAGAAATCCATAATCATCCTCTTTTAAACAATGCAATCAGGCGGCCTTATTGCAATTTGCTTCTTTTATTAGAGTTAGTAGGAATAAACTATATTTTCACAATAAATATGGTCCCTCTAACTATTTTGCCAGAAGAAATTTAAGCATTGTTTAACTAAATATTAAGAGACGCCATTTTTAAGATGGTACGGTACCGATTTTCTCTCAAAGTTCCTCTGCTACATTTTCGAATTCTACATCGAGGTAGGCATCCAGGAGAGGAAAGTGCACACCCAGGCTTGTGAGGATAATTTCTTCGTCATTTTCAAATGCGTCGTAAATCCATTTTTCATGCTCTTTGTGATAGATTTCTACTTTGAGGGATTTCGCGTCTACCAGCATATATGCTTCGATCGTAGGATGTGCACGATAATTCTTGAGTTTCCAGGTTCTATCAGTGAGCTCAGTGCTGGGGGAAAGGACTTCAACAACGAGGCGCGGAGACTGAATAGCCTGCACAATCCCTCGATCGTGTGGATCGCAGGTTACGATCACGTCAGGATGGAAATAGCGTGTCTCAGAGATGAAGACTTTCATATCGGAACTATAGACACGACAAGGGCTTCCACGCAACAGGCTCCACAGAATCCTTTGCATATTTGATTTGATCGTATCATGATTGGCAGTTCCACCAGCCATAGCATACACGCGACCATCAACATATTCGTAGCGTACATTGGGATCGTTTTCTTCCAGTTGAAAGTATTCTTCCACTGTCATGCTTTGCGGATGCTCTATTGCCATCAGCGTCTCCTTTCTTTAGGGTATATTGTGCTGGTACTTTTGCTTTATTATAACATGGAAAGAAACACAGGATTGTTACACAATAGAACGAGGAGATGAGAAAGCAGAAGAGCAATGATATTGTACGCTTATCGATATTATCACTCTCAGCTAGAGCTTTATCATGCTTTCCAATCAGAAAAATCCTCATTAGTGCCAAAAGACATAGCACAGATGGCATTCTAAATTTAGGATAAATTGACATATTTATTAATTGTATGATATATATCTTTCATACTGAAATGTAGTATTGGTATGTAAATCTCCAATCAGTAACATTTGGCGTCAAAGATGACAGATAATAGCGTATTTTAGAGAACGGGAAGGGTATATACCCATTCCTGTCTAATTTTATTTATATATAGACAAGCATGGCCTGGTCAAATGGGTACGAGCAAAGAAGCCTCCATACCATCTTGTACATATTTGCATATTTTTTTCTTAAATATTGCTACTCACCCTCATCTTTTATATTCGATAGGGGGTTACATATTTTACACAGCGTATTTGATTAGAGATTGAGTTGCATTTTTATGTCTCGAAAGGAGAAATAGTAATGCCCTCTTCGACAAGTGATCTGGAATTTTACGATCTCAGCCATCCCTGGGGACAGGGCGCTCCTTTATGGCCTTATTTTCCAGATATCAAGATTGAACGTTTCCATTATCACGCAAAGTCTGGTGTGCTTTCGCAACAGATCACAACGTTTATGCACAGCACCACACATACAGATGCGCCCGCTCACGTCATTGAGGGGGCTGCATATATGGATGAGGTGCCGCTTGAACGCTATTTTGGCACGGCAGTCGTCGTCTCCATTCCCAAGAATAAGTGGGAGAAGATTATGCCGGAAGATCTGGAAAAAGCCGAACCCAGGATTGAACCCGGCGACATTGTGATTATCAACAGCGGCTGGCATAATTACTACGCAGACAACCGCAAATATTTTGCATATTCTCCCGGTTTGTATCGTGAAGCAGGTGAATGGCTGGTAGAGCGAGGTGTGAAGGCTGTTGGTGTGGATCAGCAGGCGTTAGATCATCCACTTGCTACGGCGATTGGCCCACATGGCCCTGGTGGTCCATTGATGCCTGATGTGTGCAAAGAATTTGAGCGCGAGACGGGGAAACCCGTGTCAGAAGTATTCTCAGAGTGGGAACCCTGCCACCGGCTTTTGTTGGGCAATGGCATTGCGGGCTTTGAGAACGTCGGTGGCGACATCGACAAAGTAACAGGCAAGCGTGTTACGATTGCGGCCTTCCCCTGGCGCTGGGTCAAAGGCGATGGCTGCATCGTACGCATGGTTGCTATCGTTGATCCAACCGGTAACTACCGATTGTAGAGTGGAGGTACATAATGAAGGTTACACGTTTGCAAGAGGCGGTCCCCTATCATCCACCCAAGCATAGCGCAACTATACATGCCATGCATCTGCAACACAAAAACCTGGGTAGTGATGCTCCCTACTGGGTAGGTTGCTCTTATTATTTGCCTGGATCGAGCGCTGAATGGGATGCCTCCCCACTCCACAAAGTCTACGTTGTGCTGGATGGCGAACTCGTCGTCGCTACTGACGAAGGAGAGGTTACTCTGCATGCAATGGACTCCGTTTATCTGGCTCCCAACGAGCGGCGCGAGGTGCGCAACGACACAAATCGTGTCGCCACGATGCTCGTTGTTATGCCATATCCTGCACAGTAATCAGGGAGAAATACAATGACAGACGCCAGAAAAGCTATAAATACAAGATCATCTCTCTTTGATGTAACTGGCCGTGTCGCTCTGATTACTGGTGCCAGCGGAGGCCTGGGACAGGCGGCCGCAAAGGGGCTGGCAGAAGCTGGCGTGCAAGTCATGCTCACCGGTCGCAATGAAAGCAAACTGGCTCCCATCGTTGACGAGATTGTTCAGGCTGGTGGCGCTGCTGCCTATGCCATAGGAAAGCCTGATAGTGCTGAGGATGTGCACAATATTGTTGAGTCTACTGTCAAGCAATTCGGTGGCCTCGACATCCTGATTACAGCCGCAGGTCTGAATCATGTGCACCCTATCACAGAATTTCCCGTTGAAAAATGGGAAGAAGTGATGGATGTAAATGTCAAGGGAACGTGGCTGGCTTGCAAGGAAGCAGGACGTGTGATGATCGAGCAGGGACGTGGCGGAAAGGTGATTCTCTTTTCCTCAACACGTGGCTTGCTTGGTATGAGTAATTATTCAGCTTACTCGCCCTCTAAAGGCGCAATCCATCTCTTAGCACGCTCGCTGGCCTGGGAATGGGGCAAGTACAACATTAACGTCAATGCACTTGCGCCCACTGTTGTGCACACCGAATTGACACAATGGATGTTCGATGACCAGGCTTTTTACAAGAACTTTCTTGCCCGTATTCCCATAGGACGGCTGGGAGAACCGGAGGATCTTGTCGGTGCACTGATCTATCTGTCTTCGCGTGCATCTGACTTTATGACTGGCAATATTCTCTATTTGGATGGCGGCTATACTGCAGGTTAAAGCGAGCATAATGACGAGAAGCCTTTGCTCTCATCGATGAGGGTGTCTGTGATGACGGTAACTTCTGGCAAGCTACCTGCCGAAACAACTTAATGGGCAACAGACAGATACTAACACAAACCAGATACTCTGGATGAGACGACGTAATCTACGCATGAAATGACGAGCACTTCCAGAGGAGATTTAGTAGGAGATTTAGTAACAGAATGCAAAAGATACGTATACGTCAAGCTGCCGCAGCAGTATTGATGTTTATCGCTATGGTAGTATTACCAGCATGTGGAGGGCAGACAACAGGGCCGGCCCAAAACGCGCCGAAGCAGATTCTGCTCGGTGCATCCATCCCTGAAACAGGTGCCCTGGCTGCCTTTGGTACCTACGAAAAGTGGGGATATACGACCGCAATTGATGATCTTAATAAGAGCGGTGGTCTTTATCTTTCTCAATATAAAACCAAGGTTCCTGTCGCGCTAAAGCTGTACGATGACGAAAGTCAGCCACAGCTGGCTACCAGCAATACGCAGAAGCTTATTTTAAGTGATAAGGTCAATGGCCTGCTTGGTTCGGCCACTCCCCCACAAGTGATATCAGGTGCCGTAGTTGCCGAGCGCAACCGTGTTCCGATGGTGACTGGTATCGCACCTATTCGGGCTTTCCTCGGTGCTCAGCCCAAATGGAACTATGTGTGGGATATTTTCTTCGATGAACTTGATATGACACAACAACAGTTCCTGACGATGAATACGGTGGCATCGAACAAGCGCATTGCACTGTTTACTGACAATGAGCAAGATGGCGTTGTGATGGGTAAATTATGGGAGGAGACCGCTCCCAAAATGGGCTATACGATTGCTTATCACGCGACATTCCCAGTGGGCACCACCGATTTCGGTGACCTGATTCGCCGGGCTCAGGCTGCGAAAGCAGAAGTGGTGATCACTCAGATGATTACGCCTGATGCCATTGCACTGTGGCGACAGATGCAGACGCTCAATTACCGTCCAAAGGCTGCCTTCATTGAAAAAGGCTCCGAGCCTGCTCAGTGGGCAACTGCGCTCAAAGATGCCGCACAAGGGGTAATGGTTACTGGTTACTGGTATCCGACATTGCCTTATCCTGGAGCCAGTACTCTGCGCACACGCTTTGAGAAAGACACAAACCAAACATATAGCCAGCATATTGCCGATACATATACAGCCGCCCAGATAATGCTAGATGCGATTACAAGCGCTGGCTCGCTCGATCCCAACGCGATCAACACGGCAATTGGTAAGACAGATAAGACTTATGTAGTTGGCCCTGTTAACTTTGCCAAGGGACCTGGTGGTCATACTTCGGCCCTGCCAACATTCATGCTGCAGTGGCAGAATGGTCAGACGCAGATCGTCTATCCTAGCAAACTGAGCACGGCTAAATTCTTATATCCTTTACCCGCCTGGAGTAAGGCGTAATACACTATATACATTTGCCTTGCGCTGCACGGTCATTGGCTATGCAGCGCAAGGCAGATCCAGAATGGAGTGAAGATGACTCCGTCAACATTGCTAGCTGGAGCAGTGAGCGGATTGCTGTTGGGCGGTCTCTACGCAGTCACAGCGCTGGGACTTTCTCTGGTCTTTGGCGTCATGCGCCTGGTTAATGTTGCTCACGGTGAACTACTGTTACTGGCAGCCTATCTTAATTTTGTGATTTCGGGCGCTCTTGGCATTGATCCGCTATTAGCAGCGGTTCTGCTTATCCCGATTATGTTCCTGGTGGGATATCCATTGCAGCGCTGGATTTTTAATCCGCTGATGCATATGGGTTCTGAGCCTCCGCTACTGGCTGCCTTTGGGCTATCAATTATTTTGCAAAATGTCTTGTTGTTGATCTGGCATGCAGATACACGCGTACTGGTCACGAGCTACTCTGGCATGGGCGTACAGCTCTTTGATGTACGCGTCTCGCTCTTATACGTGTTAGCTTTCGTCATGGCCTTTGTGCTAATTATTGGCGTGCATCTCTTTATGCAGCATAGCTACCTTGGCAAAGCGATTCGCGCTGCGGCCCAGGACGCCAGTACAGCACAGGTCATGGGTATCAATCCTGAGCAGATCTATGCGCTCACCTACGCGATTGGTGCTGCGACGGCGGCGCTTGGCGGTACGCTGATCGGCATGACTTTTTCTTTTGTGCCTACAAGTGGGTTGACCTGGTTACTCAAGGGCTTTGTGGTGGTGGTATTAGGTGGTATGGGTAGTATTACTGGCATGTTGGGGGCTGGCTTTATCCTGGGCATAGCTGAGGGCGTGGGTGGAGCTATTGCGGGGACGGGATATCGCGATATGATTGGTTTTTTAATCTTTATTATAGTTCTGGTGCTGCGACCTGCGGGCCTATTCAGCCGCTCAAGGGTATAGGCTTTTAAGGAGAGGCATATGAACATACGAGAGCGCCTGGATGTGAAATCTGCATCGCAACAATCAGAAAAACAAAAACATAATAGCCTTTACTGGATAAGTTGGTTAATCATAGGCCTGGTGGGAATTGGCCTACTTTTTGTTCCATTTATTGCTGACCAATATTCTATTTCACTAGCGTATACTTTTTTTCTCTATGTGGCCCTGGCGCAAAGCTGGAATTTGTTGGGTGGCTATACAGGTCTTGTCTCGCTAGGGCAAGCGGCCTTTTTTGGTCTGGGAGCTTATACAACCGCACTCCTGCTTACATTAACAGGTTTGCCATTCCTGGTAGCCATACTGGCGAGCGGAGTTGTTGCGACAGTCTTCGCGGTAGCGATCTCTCTGCCGGTATTTCGCTTTCGGGGTATCTACTTTGCGATTGGGACGCTTGTGCTGGCTGAAGCTTTGCGCATCTGGATGATCAATTGGAGCGTAACGGGTGGTGCGCAAGGCATTAATTTGCCGCTGGCAAGTTTGCCTGATCCAAACTCGTTTTACTATATCGCATTGGCTCTGGCTGCGGCCTCCACTGGCATAATCGCCTTTATTTTACATACAAAACTGGGCATTGGCTTACGTGCGATTCGTGCTAATGAAGATGCAGCACAGAATATGGGTGTCAATACCTTCCGTGTGAAGCTCTTCGCTTTTGCGATTAGTGCTTTCATCGCAGGTGTGGCCGGGGGGGTCCAGGCAACGTATCAGGGCACGGTTGAGCCATACTCCACTTTTGCGGTGAGTTGGACAATTACAGCAATTAATATTGTAATTATTGGTGGAGTAGGCACATTGTTTGGCCCAGTTGTGGGTGCAGCTTTTGCGACATTGCTTGACCAGGCATTGCAGAACTATGCGAGTATCCATCTTATGATTACTGGTGTAATCCTGATCCTGGTGATCCGTTTCTTGCCCGCTGGTATCTGGGGGCAGGCTCACAAACTCTTAGAACGGCGCGGCATCATAAACGCACTAAGGAGGCTTTCGCATAATGCTGCTAGAACTTAATAACGTAAGTAAGAGTTTTGGCGCCGTCGCTGCTGTCAGTGATCTCTCTTTAACGATTGCAGAGGGCGAGGTGCTGGGCATTATGGGCCCCAATGGCGCAGGCAAAACGACATTACTTAACCTGGTCATGGGAGCCATCCCGCTGGATAAAGGCACGATTCGTTTTGCAGGTGAGCAGATCAATGGCCTGCGCGTCAGTACGATCTGCCATCGTGGTGTTGGGCGCACCTATCAGATACCTCAACCATTCAGGCATATGACGGTGCTGGAAAATCTGTTGGTGGGTGAGCTCTATGGCGGCAAGCAGCACACGATGAAGAAATCGCGAGAGCTGGCTCAGGCGGTTCTGGAACGTGTCGGGCTTGCGTCAAAAAGCAGTACACCAACCGAATCGCTTGGCCTGCTTGAACTGAAACGTCTTGAGCTTGCCAGAGCATTATCGTTGCAGCCTCGCTTGTTATTGCTCGATGAGATTGCTGGTGGATTAGTTGAAAGCGAAGTCGAGGCGCTCAAAGAGATCCTGAATGAGCTAAAACGTTCCGGGCAAGCAATGCTCATCATCGAGCATCTGCTCAGTGTATTGTTTGGCCTCTCCGACCGCATCCTGGTTTTGAACTTTGGCAAGCGGCTGGCAGAGGGGACTCCCGCTGGCATTATCCATGATCCGCTTGTCATTGAAGCATATCTGGGCCAGAAACATGCAAAAGATGTGATTCCTCCAATAGAAGAATTGCACGAATCGCTTACTTCCACACGCCACA
>Ga0302321_100004907_pt1 | contig 11650 bp, 7 predicted proteins | sample Fen_T0_1_FD_202505 | JGI IMG/M metagenome (GOLD analysis project Ga0302321, IMG submission 202505) | Peat permafrost microbial communities from Stordalen Mire near Abisko, Sweden - Fen_T0_1 | ecosystem: Environmental > Terrestrial > Soil > Wetlands > Permafrost | place: Sweden: Abisko...
CCGCACACCGGCGTGACGAACGTACGCCTGGTCACGCACGTGCCGCTGATCGTTCCCGAAGGCTGCGGATTCCGCGTCGGCAACGACACGCGGCAATGGGTTCCCGGCAAGGCATGGGTGTTTGACGACACGATCGAACACGAGGCGTGGAACGACAGCGACAAGCTGCGTGTGGTCCTGATCTTCGACATCTGGCACCCGCACCTGACGCCACCCGAGCGGGCGATGATATCCGGCCTCTCGGCCGCGATGAATGCGTTCACCGGTGCGTTGGAATCCGCCGAATCCCGCTGACTCAAAAAAAACGGCGAACCCTGCGGTTCGCCGTTGTGAGAGTAAAGACCTTCTGGATCAGAACTTCGCGGTCACGTTCAGGAAGAACAACCGGCCCAGCGAGTCGTAGACCTGCGGGAACGTGTTGCCGTTGCCGAAGATCGACGGATCCGACAGCGTGGTGCTGGTGATCGGCGGGTCCTTGTCGAGGACGTTGTTGACGCCCGCGCGAACCAGCCAGTTCTTGTCGATCTGCCACGTCGCCACGAGGTCGAGGTAGTTGCGTGCCCCGAGCTTCTGGGTGATCGGCTCCACCGTCACGTTGTTGGCCAGCGCCGGATTGGAACTGGTCGCGTCGACCGAGACGCCGTCGAAGTAACGCCACGTCAGGCCGGCGTCGACGTGCCAGGGTGTCGACCACATCACGCGGACATTCGAACGCCACCTCGGCGCCGGCGTGCCGCAGACCAGCCCATACAGGCCGGCGCAATCGTACGTCGGACCGTTCGGGAGCGGCTGGTTGATGAACTTGTCGAGGTAGGTGCCCTGGAACGAGAACAGCAGGCTGCCCCAGTCCTGGATCGGCCAGACGTAGTTCGCCGTCAGGTCGATGCCGGACGTCTCCGTCGTGCCGAGGTTCTGGTTGGTCGCGGTGACGTAACCGCCGCCGTCCAGCCAGAGGGTTCCCAACGAGTCGCGGTGGATGTTGTTGCAGAACGCGCCGGTGTTGATGCACTGGGTCAACTGATCCTGCGCACCGACGATGCCGATGTTGTTCTTGACCTTGATGTTCCAGTAGTCGATCGTCGCGCTGAACCCGCGGATGTTCGACGGCTGGTCCAGCACCAGACCGACGGTGTAGCTTTCCGCCTTTTCGGGCGTCAGGTTCGGATTGCCGCCCTGCAGGAAGTTGTACTGGCCGGCGGGGCTTTCCAAGACCGGGCTTCCATACAGATTGGCCGGCAGGCCGGTCTTCAGACATTGCGCCAGCGTTGCCGTCGGCGGCGTCAGGCCGCCCTTACCGTCAGACGTTGACGCGCAGGGATCCGCGCCACCATACAGGTTGTTCCCCTGCTGCTGGAACAGCTCGATGATGTTCGCGGCGCGAATGGCCTGCTGATAGCTGCCGCGGATCGTGTAGCCCTTGATCGGCGCCCATTCACCACCCAGTCCATACGAGTTGGTGTGCGGACCGTTGCTGTAGTCCGAGTAGCGGTAGCTGCCGTCGAACTGCAGCAGGTAGGCGTAGTCCTGCCGTTCCGCGATCGGAATTTTGACTTCGGCGAAGAATTCGTCGACGGTCACCTGACCGGCGATCGGCAGGGTCGCGCCGCCACCGCCGCTCAAGTTGGCGCTGGCCAACTGGGAGTCCGGCGTGTTCGCCAGGCGATCGGTACGATGCTCGAAGCCGAACGCAGCGCCGACGCCATTCTTCGCCCACGGCAACGTCCAGCCGTAGGCGGAGCCGAGGTCCGAGGTCAGATGCAGGCCGACGACGTTCTGCTGCGTGTAGCCGTTCTGGATTCCGGGCACCTGCAGGTAATCGAGGGCCGCCTGCGTCACGCCGCCGTTGTGATAGATGTCGTACGGCACGCAATTGGTATCGGTGCCGTCGAGGAACGACGCGCAAACCGGCCTGCCGGTGCTCGGGTCCTTGACGACGTTGAGGGCCTTCTGGATGCGGTCCGACGCGAAATAGTTAGCCGTGACTTGCGAGAGGCTGTTCTTGCCGGACTGCCACCAGAAATCGTAATCCCAGGTGTGATTGGCGAAGTCGCCCTTCGCACCGAGCACGTAGCGATAGTCGTTGAAATCGAACTGTTGCTGGCGGCCACCGCCTTCGGTGTTGCGACGGCCGATAAGCGGCGTCTGCAGCGGATTGCCCGGCGTGATGCCGAAATAGTTCTTGAAGGAATCCGACAGCAACGGGTTCTCGGCGTACAGGGGGTCGAACGCGCCGTAGAAGATGCCGCCCGGCGCGATCTGCGCGACGGAGGTGGTGCTGGTGAAGTCGAATTCCGCATAGACGCGGACGCTGGGCATCCACTTCTTGTCGTCGCCGGCGAACAGGTCGTAGTGCGCGAATGCGTTGGCCTGGTAATCTTCCTGCGGGCGCTGATAGAAGTTGTACGGACCGAAGTTGAACTGGTCCAGCGCGGTGCTGAACTGCCGCACGTCGCCGGCGGCGTTCACGATCGTCGCGCTCTTGCCGGTGTTGCCGTTCGTGAACCGGCCCGGAGACGCCGTCGACGAGCCGCCGCACAGCAGCCTCGAATCTAAAGGATCGCCGGTGCTGCTGAACGAGCAGGCGCTGTAGTTGTATTTCTTCTGCGTCAGCGCTTCGGTATTCTGGTACTGGAAGAAGATGGTCGCGTTGCCCTTGCCGTTGGCAAAGTTCGATCCCATCAGGATGTTGTAGTTCTGGACCGTGCCTTCGCCCCAGAAGTCGCCCGGTACCTGGAACTGCCCCGGATTGGTCGCGGCGCGCGCCGAAAGGTTGCCGTAGGAGCCGTTCTGCGTGTGCTGGTACGTGCTGCCGTTGTACTGGACCTGCACGCCTTCGAACGAGTCGTTCATGATGAAGTTCACGACACCCGCGACGGCGTCGGAACCGTACACGGCGGACGCACCACCCGTCAGCACTTCGACGCGCTTGATCAGCGGGGCCGGAATGTTGTTGAGGTTGGTTGCGTAGGTCGTGGGGCTGCCTGCCGGAACGCGCTTGCCGTCGATCAGGACGAGAGTGCGGTCCGCGCCGAGGTTGCGCAGGTTGACGGTGGACGTGCCCGACGCGCCGTTCGAAATATTGCCGCCCTGGTCGGCAAACGCCTGCGGCAACTGATTGATGATGTTGGCCGTCGACTGCAGGCCGGTGATCGCGATGTCCTGCGCGGTGATGGTGTTGATCGGGCTCGAGCTCTCGAACGTTGCCGACGTGATGCGCGATCCGGTGACTTCCACCTTTTCGAGTGTCTGGACGGGAGGTGTGGTTGCTGCTTGCTGCGCGTGAACCAGCGGCGCAGCCAGGCCGAATACGAGGCCGGCATTGATCGCCTGCCGAACGGCAAGCGAGACCTTCTTGTGATTCATCTTCTTCATCATTACCCCCAGAAAAAGGTGTTACAAAACAGATTCGGTAGTTCGCCTTCCGGCAAGCACGGCCAACATTAACCCAAGGCCGAAATCTTTCGCAATGAAAACGCTTCGTATGTGCATCCGCGGAAACAAATTTGTTGCAAATTCGATACCGTTGCCGTCAAACGGTCCAAACCCATGATTTGTTTCAGGTATTCGAGGACGGCCCGGGAGCAATGCGGAAATGATCGCGGACGCTGCGGCCCGGAAGTTGCGGTGCGGTGCGCTGCCCGCCGCCAGCCATTCGCCGCGATGACGCCCAAGCAAATTCGGCTTCACCTATCGGCAAGTGCCGTCCGGATTGTTTCTTTTTGCCGCGACGCAGCATGAATCTGCTGCATCTTCCCCACCGACAATTTTCATAGGAGCGTCTGTTGACCACAACCGCGTTCACCATCCGTCGCGTCACGCGCGACGACGTTTCCGAAGTTCACGCGATGATCAGCGACCTGGCCAGGTTCGAGGAACTTTCTCACCTGTGTGTCGCCTCGGAAGAGGACCTTGCGGACGCGCTATTCGGGCCGGCTCCGGCGGCAGAAGCGCTGATTGCACGGTCCGGAGCGGAAGCGGCAGGATTTGCGCTGTTTTTTCATACTTATTCGACGTTTCTCGGCCGCCGAAGTCTGTGGCTGGAGGATCTGTTCGTGCTCCCGGCCCATCGCCGGCGGGGCTGCGCGAAATTGCTGTTGCAGGCGCTTGCCCGCCTGGCCGTCGAGCGCAATTGCGGCAGATTCGAATGGGCCGTCCTGGACTGGAATGCGCAGGCGATCGCCTTCTACCAGGGCCTGGGGGCCAAGGTGCTGCCCGATTGGCGAATCGTCAGGGTCGTCGGACCCGCCCTGACAATGCTCGCCGCCGATCCGGATGGCCACATCCGTCTCCGCTGAGCGTGAGTTGCCGGGTTTGGGGATAGAATCGGCCCTTGGCCTGTTCACCTCTTCGGGCCCTGCCGGAAAAGGAGACGCCAGATGAAATCCTGGACTGTCTTGCTGGTTACCCTGCTGCTCGCAGCGTGTGCCTCGAACCCGGTGCCGCAGCGCCCCGATGCCCTGTTCAACGATGCGCTGTTCGGCCCGCCGTCCGAGCGCATCGGCGCCGACGGCCTGTTCGCGCTGAGTCCCGAAATGAAGCAGTTCCTGAACGCGACGATCATGCCGGTCGCCCGCGTCAAGGGCAGTCAACAGGGACTGTTCGAAGCGCTCTACGCCAAAGGCCAGCTTAAGCTCGAATACGATTCCGACCGGACCCGCACGGCGGCGCAGGCGTTCGCCGCGCGCTCCGGGAATTGTCTGTCTCTGGTCATCATGACCGCAGCTTTCGCCAAGGATATGGGCCTGCCGGTCACCTACCAGAGTGCGTTCCAGGACGAATCCTGGGGACGCAGCGGCGATATCCACTTCTTCATCGGACACGTCAACGTCACGCTGGGACCGCACCTCGCCCGCCTCACCAACTCGACCAACCTCCTCGTGCGCCAGGACGAGACCGATCTGACGATCGATTTCCTGCTGCCGCGGGAACTCCGCGGCCTGAACACGCGGGTGATCGAGGAGCAAACCATCGTCGCGATGTACATGAACAACCGCGCGGCCGAGGCGTTCACCGTGGGGCACATGGATGACGCCTATTGGTGGGCACAGGCAGCGATCGCCCAGGATCCAAAGTTTACGAGCGCCTACAACACGCTGGGTGTGATCTACAAGCGCCACGGCAACCTGCCAGAGGCGCAGCGCGTGCTCGCCTACGCGCTGGAGCGCGAACCGAAGAACACGCACGTCATGTCCAACCTGGTCCTGGTGCTGAACGAGCTCGGTCGCGACGCCGAGGCAAAGGCCCTGTCCAGCAAGCTGGAACATCTGGACCCCAATCCGGCCTTCAGTTACTTCATGGAGGGAATGGTCGCCATGCGCAAGGGGGACTATCAGACGGCGAAGGATCTGTTCGCCAAGGAAGTCCAGCGCGCGCCCTACTACCACGAGTTCCATTTCTGGCTGGCCGCTGCCTATATCGGGCTCGGGGACACCGAACGCGCGCGGGCCGAACTGGCCCTCGCGATGGAGACCAGCACCACCCGCAATTCCCGTGACCTCTACGCGGCGAAGCTCGACCGGATCAGGGCGCTCCCCGTCCATTGATCCGCGGTCGGGGCTGGCTGTCGGGGCTGGCTGAGGGGATGCAATTCCGGCGATAATCACGCCCTTTGCGTTGTCGCGGCGTTTAGTCCCGGCGCGCCAACCCCGCACTGCGAAAGCCCCGCGCCCCATGCCCGACGCCGATCGCCTGACGCTGACTGACCTGCCTCGCCTGCCCGCCGCCGACTTCTGGTCGCTGCGTTTCGTCGAGGAACACTGCGAAACCTATGCGGTACGCAAGAACGTCGCCATGCCGTTCGTTGCCTCGACCGACCGTGGCGCAATGGCCACCGTCTACATCGACGGAGGCTACGGTTACGCGGCCACGGCCGACACCTCGCCGGCCGGATTGCGCGACGCGCTGGAGCGCGCGGCCCACTGGGCGCGCAGCACCGCGAAGCAGGCGCTGTTCGACTCGAAGACCTTGCCGCGTCCCGCACCGCGTGGTGAATACACGTCGCCGTCTTTCGCCGATCGCTTCCCTTCGCGCAGCGAATGGTACGAACTGCTCGCGCAGGAATCGGTTGCGGCCGGATGCGATCCGCGTATCGTCGACTGGGAAGCGGCCGTCGACGTGCGAACGGCAATCCACCGCCTGGTGACCAGCACCGGTGGTGATGTGATCCAGCGTTACCGGTTCCTGCTGCCGGGCATCGCCGTGACCGCCCATGAAGGCAGCGTCACGCAGAACCGCACGCTCAATGGATATCGCGGGCTCTGCCAGCAAGGCGGCACGGAGGTGCTCGCGCGCTTCGGCTTCGTCGGCGGCGGCCGCCGGGTCGCGGAAGAGGCGCTGGAGCTGCTCGCGGCGCCGAACTGCCCGAGCGGGACGATGGACGTGCTTCTGGCGCCCGACCAGATGATCCTGCAGATCCACGAGTCGATCGGCCATCCCCTCGAACTCGACCGCATCCTGGGTGACGAGCGCAATTTCGCCGGGACCAGCTTCGTCACGCCCGACATGTTCGGTACCTATCGCTACGGCTCCGACCTGCTGAACGTCACGTTCGACCCCACGCGACCGGAGGAACTCGCGAGCTACGCGTTCGACGACGACGGCACGCGCGCCGAACGCGTCCACCTGATTCGCGCGGGCATCCTCGAGCGTCCGCTGGGCGGCGCAATCTCGCAGGCGCGCGCCGGGATATCGGGCGTCGCCAATTCGCGCGCCGACGGCTGGAACCGCCCGCCGATCGACCGGATGGCCAACCTGAATCTCGAGCCCGGCGACGCGACGATGGAGGACATGATCGCCAGCATCGAGCATGGCGTGATGATGGAAACCAACAGCTCGTGGTCGATCGACGATTCGCGCAACAAGTTCCAGTTCGGCTGCGAGCGCGGCCGCAGAATCGAGAACGGCAAGCTCGGGGCGGTCGTCAAGAACCCCAACTATCGCGGCATCTCCGCCAATTTCTGGCGCAGCCTGAAGCGCGTCGGCAACTCCGACACGCTGAAGGTGCTGGGCACGCCGTACTGCGGCAAGGGCGAGCCTTCGCAGGTCATTCGCGTCGGCCACGCGACGCCCGCCTGTGTGTTCGGCAATGTCGACGTATTCGGAGGGGAATCCTGATGGAGAACTATTTCCTGGCGCTGGCACAGGTCATCGACGCTTCCTTGCAGGCGGGCGAGCGCTACACCGCGTCGTATGAGGCGGAGCAGACGGACTTCGTGCGGATGAATCGCGGCAAGGTGCGCCAGCCGGGCAGCGTCTCGCAACGCTACATCGCCGTGCGCCTCATCCGTGGGAAGCGCCATGCCAAGCACGTGCTGTCGTTGACCGGCAACGCCGCGGCAGATGCCGACGCGATCCGCACGGCGGTCACGGGTCTGCGCGCCGCGCTGCCGGAGCTGGTGGACGACCCGCTGCTGTTGCTGCCTACCGACGTCAAGTCCACGCGCGCCATTCGCGGCGGACCGTTGCCGCCCGCCGAGCAGGTCATCGGCGAGGTCCTCGCCGCTGCGCACGGCACGGACCTCGTCGGCCTGTACGCCGGAGGGCCGGTGTGGCGCGGATTCGCCAACTCGGAAGGCCAGCGCAACTGGCACGAGACGACGACGTTCAATCTGCAGTGGAGCCTGTATTTCCGGGCCGACAAGGCGGTGAAGACCGGCCACGCAGGCTTTGCATGGAATAACGTGGCGATGACGCGCAAGATGACCGATGCGCGCGAACGGCTCGCGCTGATCAGCCGGCCGGCGAAGGTGCTAGCACCCGGGAAGTACCGCGCCTACCTGGCGCCGTCCGCCCTGGAGGAGATCGCGAGCCTGTTGTGCTGGGGCGGCTTCTCGGGGCGCGCTCTGGCGACGAAGCAAAGCGCGCTGGCGCGCATGCAGTCCGGCGAATCGCTCGACGCCCGCGTGTCGCTCACCGAGGATACGGCAAGCGGCGTCGCCCCGGCGTTCCAGTCCGAAGGCTTCGCGCGGCCGGCCGGCGTGAACCTGGTCGATCGCGGTGCGCTGGTGGGTTCGCTGGTCAGTCCGCGCACGGCGCGCGAGTTCGGCCTGCCCGAGAACGGCGCCAATGGCGACGAGATTCCGGAGTCGCTGGCCATGGCGGGCGGCATGCTGGCGGAGAAGGACGCGCTGGACGCACTGGGCACGGGCCTCGCCATCGGCAACCTGCATTACCTCAACTATTCCGACCGCCCGGCCGGCCGCATGACGGGCATGACGCGCTTCGCCACGTTCTGGGTGGAAGAAGGCCGCATCGTCGCGCCGATCGACGTGCTGCGCTTCGACGATACGGTCTACCGGCTGCTCGGCTCCAATCTCGAGGCGCTGACGACCGAAACGGAATTGCTGCTCGACTCCGGGACGTACCAGTCGCGCAAGCTGACGAGCCTCAAGCTGCCCGGCGCGCTGGTCGGGGAAATGGCGTTCACGCTGTGACCGGGCCGATCGTCCCCGCAGCCCAGGGCCGGGCGCACGCATGTTCCTGAAGATACGGGACCTGCTGAACGCGCCGGAGATCGCGCGCCTGACCGCGCTCAGTCGCGAACTGCATTTCGTCGACGGCCGGGCATCGAACCCGGCCAACGTAACCAAGAGCAATCTGCAGGCCGACGCCGCCGACCCGAAGTTTGCCGAATCGGCACGAATCGTCGGCAACGCGTTCGCGCGCTCGCGCGAGTTTGCCGATTTTGCGATGCCCCGGCGAGTCGCGCCGCCGCTCCTGTGCCGCTACGAGCCGGGCATGAAATACGGCGCGCACGCGGACGCCGCGATCCTGCAGATCGGCAGCGAGCGGCTGCGCTCCGACCTGTCGTGCACGGTGTTCCTCGGCGACCCCGCGACCTACGAAGGAGGTGAGTTGGTGATCGCGGCGGGCAACCAGTCGCTGCCATTCAAGGAAGCTCCCGGGACCGCTCTCGTCTATCCGTCGACGACGCTGCACGAGGTGGTCCCCGTTCGGACCGGACAGCGCCTGGTGTCCATCACGTTCATCGAAAGCTTCATCGCCGACCAGCACCGGCGCACGCAGGTCTATGAACTGAACGAGATTGCCGCGCTGGAGGGCAACACGATGAGCTGGGAGAGCCGGGTCCGCCTGGACGTCGTGCGCCAGAACCTGATGCGAATGTGGTCGACCGCGTAGTTGCGCGACCCTACTTCCGCATTGCAATGGAACGCCAAGAACAAGTTGCCTTTGCCACCTGAAACCGTACCGGGCACAACATGACCACCGAAGAAGATTGGCGCATCCGGCAGATGTTCGACGCGGCCCGGCAGGCGCTGGCGAGCGGACGCGAGGAGGCCGCGGAACAGCTGCTGCGCCGGGCCGAGGCGGAAGCGCCCGGACATCCGCTGGTGCTGAACCAGATCGCGGCAAGGATGCTGCGGGCCGGCAACCTGACGGGCGCCAAATCCGTACTCGAGCAGGCGATCGGCATCGACCCGGCGATGCCGGGGCTGTGGATCAATCTCACCGCGGCGCTGCGCGGGCTGCGTCTCGCGGACGAGGAAATGGTCGCGCTCGACCGTCTGCTGGCGCTCGACCCATACAACCTGCGCGCGCTGCTGCAAAAGGCGTCGTTGCACGAGATTCGCGGCAATCTGCGCGCGGCGGCCGGCAACTTCCGCACCGCGTTGCGGGTCATCCCCGAGGGCTTCGAGCCGCCGCCCGAACTGCGTGCGGTGTTGAAGCACGCGCAGGACGCCGTCGCCGCCAACGACCGCGCGCTGGAAGTGTTCGTCGAGGGGAAGCTGGGAGACCTCCGGGCGCGCCACGCGGGCGAACGTCTCGACCGCTTCGAAGGCTGCCTCGCCACGCTGCTGCGCAAGCGGCGCATCTATTCGCCGCAGCCGACCTTCATGTATTTTCCGCGCCTGGCGCCCATCGAGTTCTACGACCGCAGCGATTTCCCCTGGCTCGACTCCATCGAGGCCGCAACGGACGACATCCGGGAGGAGCTGCTGAACGTCCTATCCGACGGTCCCGAGACGCTGACTCCGTATGTGTCGCATCCGGAGGGCATGGCGGGCCGGTTCCGCGAACTCAACAATTCGCGCCGCTGGGGTGTCTACTATCTCTGGCGCGAGGGCGTGCCCGACGAGGGTAACCTGGCACGCTGCCCGCGCACAGCCGCCGCACTCGAGGCATGGCCGCGCTGTGATGTGCCGGGCTACTCGCCTTCGGCCGTGTTCTCCATTCTCGACGCGAAGACGCGGATCCCCGCGCATACCGGCGTGAGCAACACGCGGCTTCTGGTGCACCTGCCGCTGATCGTCCCGCCGGGCTGCGGCTTTCGCGTTGGCGCCGAGCAGCGCGAATGGGTTCCGGGCAAGGCGTTCGTGTTCGACGACACGATGGAACATGAGGCCTGGAACGACAGCGACGTCCCGCGCGCCGTGATGATCTTCGACATATGGAACCCGTCCTTGAGCGCCGCTGAACGCGACATGGTGCGCATGCTGACCATCGCCGTGGGTGAGTATTACGGCACGGAGTCCCGCCGCGGCGACTCGCTGTGATGCCCGAGACGGGCGAACCGGCCATACTCAAGGACATCGGCGCGGCCCTTCAGGCATCGGACCTGGCGCGCGCAACCACGCTGGCGCGCGAAGCGCTGGCGGCAGGCACGCTGCACCCCGTCCTCCTCAACCTGCGCGCCTACTGGCACGAAGGCCAGGGACGCGATGCCGAGGCGTTTGCCGATCTGCAGCAGGCGCACGCCCTCGCACCGAACGACATCGGCATACGCAACGCGCTCGGCCTGGCGCACGCCAGGAGCGGGCGCCACCGCGAGGCCATTGCCTGTTTCGACGCGGTGATCGCACTCGCCCCCGACTTCGGACCCGCGCACTTCAACAAGGGCTGGACGAGCGAGACGCTGGGTGAAATCCGCGCTGCACGCGAATGCTACGAGCAAGCGCGCCGGCTGATGCCCGCGAACCCCGATCCCGATGCGGGTCTGGCCGCGCTTGCGGCCCGACGCGCTGACTGGACCGAGGCCAAGGCGCTCGCCCAGCGCGCGCTGAGCATCGCTCCCGAGCACCCGATCGCGACCACGGCGCTGGCCGCCGCCGAGTTCGCCTTCGGGGATGCCCCTGCCGCCGAGTCCCGCCTGCGAACTCTGTTGGTGCGTCCCGACTTGTCGCTCCCCCATCGTTCGGCGGCCGAAGGGCTGCTGGGCGACCTGCTCGACGCGCAAGCGCGCACGAGCGAGGCCTTCGCCGTCTACACGACCGCGAACGACACGCTGCGAAAGCTGCATGCGGCCAGCTTCGAAGGACCTGGCATCGAGACAACGCCGATGTCGTTGCGCTGGCTCACCGAATTCTTCGAGGCGGCCGATCCTGCCGATTGGGCGATCGAGCCGGTGCAATCCCCGTCCGACGCCGCGGCGCACGTGGCCCATGTCTTCATGGTCGGATTTCCGCGCTCCGGCACCACGCTGCTGGAGCAGGTGCTGGGCAGCCATCCCGCCGTAGTGACGTCGAACGAAAAGCCGACGCTCGACGACGCGACGCGGGAATTTCTCCGGACGCCGGGCGACGTCAAGCGCCTCGCCGCCATGCGCGAGGCCGGACTGAAGCCGCACCGCGATGTCTACTGGCAGCGCGTGCGCGAACATGGGATCAATGTCGCCGGCCACGTGTTCATCGAC
>Ga0302321_100004908_pt1 | contig 11649 bp, 10 predicted proteins | sample Fen_T0_1_FD_202505 | JGI IMG/M metagenome (GOLD analysis project Ga0302321, IMG submission 202505) | Peat permafrost microbial communities from Stordalen Mire near Abisko, Sweden - Fen_T0_1 | ecosystem: Environmental > Terrestrial > Soil > Wetlands > Permafrost | place: Sweden: Abisko...
AGGTAGTACCAGCACGAACCAGCCCATTGAGGCATGGTGTTGGTCTCGCGACGGGCGCGTATCCAGGAATCACCGACGGGCTTGGCTTCGGCTGCGGGCACGGCGGCGCCAGTTTCGAAGTTGAGCCAGATTTCCAGCCAGGGCGTCTCATTCGCGAGCGGGCTTTCACCGTTGCCGCTGGGCAGGTAGGACTGGACGTCGGGCAGCGTGAGCGGGAGCGCGACGGAGGGAAGCGGGAGCGCGAAGAGCGTTTTGCCTTCGCTGGTATATTTGACGGGCTGCGGCGGCAGGTCTGCTTTGCGGGTGGCGACGGCCCGATTGTAATCAGCCTCGTTAACCCAGACGATGGGGAATGGTTCACCCCAGTAGCGTTGGCGGGAGAACAGCCAGTCGCGGAGCTTGTAGTTGATCGTGGCCTTGCCGATGCCCTTTGAGGCGAAGTCGGCGGTGATCTGCTTCTTGGCGTCGTTCCAGTCGAGGCCGGTGTGCGGGCCGGAGTTGATTAACTTACCATCGGCAAGGAACGGCAGCGTTTGATCGGGCTTGCCGGAGTCGATGACCTGGATGATCGGGAGGTCGAACTGCTTGGCGAAATCGTAGTCGCGGTCGTCGTGTGCGGGCACGGCCATGATCGCGCCGGTGCCGTAGCCCATGACGACGTAGTCGGCGATCCAGATTGGAACGCGTGCGCCGTTGGCGGGATTGAGCGCGTAGGAACCGGAGAACACGCCAGTTTTTTCCTTGGCGAGATCGGTGCGTTCGAGGTCGCTTTTGGCGGCGGCTTTTTTCTTGTAGTTTGCAACTTGTTCGCGTTGCTCGGGAGTGGTGAGCGCGTCGGCGAGCGGATGCTCGGGCGCGACAACCATGTAGGTGACGCCGTAGACAGTGTCGGGGCGCGTGGTGAAAACCTTGAGGTCGCCGAGCGCCGCATTTTCTAACTTAAAGAGAAGTTCGGCACCTTCGCTGCGGCCGATCCAGGCTTCCTGCATTCGTTTGGTCGAGTCAGGCCAGTCGACGTCTTTGAGATCGGCAAGCAGGCGGTCGGCGTAGGCGGTGATGCGCAGGACCCATTGGCGGAGATTGCGGCGTTCGACGGGGAAACCGCCGACTTCAGATTTGCCGTCGGTGACTTCTTCGTTGGCAAGAACGGTGCGGAGTTCCGGGCACCACCAGACGGGACGTTCATCGACGTAGGCGAGACCGCGTTTGAAGAGTTGGAGGAAGATCCACTGCGTCCATTTGAAATATTTCGGGTCGGTCGTATCGACCTCGCGTTCCCAATCGTAGGCGAAGCCGAGCGACTTGAGCTGGCGGCGGAAATTGGCGATATTGTTTTGGGTGTTTGACGCGGGGTGCGTGCCGGTTTTGACGGCGTGCTGTTCGGCGGGAAGACCGAAGGCGTCCCAGCCGATCGGGTGGAGGACGTTGAAACCTTGGGAACGTTTTGCGCGGCTAATGATGTCGGAGCCGGTGTAACCCTCGGGATGGCCAATGTGCAGGCCGGCGCCGGACGGGTAGGGGAACATATCGAGCGCATAGAACTTCGGCTTCGACGTATCCGTGCCGGCGCGGAACGTTTTCTGAGCGTCCCAGAAGGACTGCCAGTGCGGCTCAATTTGGAGGAAGTCGTAGTCGGTGCTGTTCGTGGCCATCGGGAGAAACCGGGCACTCTGGAAGGATTCTCCGGCACCGTCAATGTCGCGCAAAGATTGGTGATTTATTGGTTTCCGACGTCAGAGTTTTCACTTAGAGCGATCAGCCATGTTTACCGGAATCATCGAAGAGACAGGCCGTGTAGAGAGCTTTGTGCAAGGCGCGAAGGTCGTGCTGCAGAATCTCGCGCTCGGCGATAGTATTGCGGTTAATGGGTGTTGTCTGACGGTGACGAAATTCGACACGGGCCATTTGGAATTCGACGTATTAGAAGAGACGAGGCGGCTGACGAATTTTTCCGCGATAGGAACGGGCGCGGCGGTGAATTTGGAGAGCAGTCTGCGTTTTGATGGCAAAGTCGGCGGACACTTTGTGAGCGGTCACATTGATGGGTTGGGCAAAATCGAAATTTTTGAGCAGCGCGGTAACGATTTCTATCTCCGTGTACGCGGACCGGCTGGTTGTGGACGTTATCTGGTGCACAAGGGCAGTATCGCAATCGACGGCATTTCCCTAACCGTGGCTGAGACCGAAGGCGACACGATGACCGTCTGGTTGATCCCCCATACGATCCAAGTGACGAATCTGCACGCCAAGCATGTGGGTGACCTGGTTAATTTGGAATTCGACTTGTTGGGCAAGTACGTGGAGAAGCTGACGGCTCATTACTCTCGCCCCGCTTGATCCATGCGTGCCGCGCTCAACGCCCTTACTGATGAATTGAAACGCCTGCGATCCACGGGTGTGAAATCGGTCATGGTATCTGAGGAGAGCTTGGCGACGCTGCATAAGGTCGTGAGAGCCCGAGCACAAGGAGCGGCTGCTGCTGTCGGCGTGAGCGAGGAAGCAGCGGTTCAAGGGAAGAAGAATGTTTCGGCTGAGCCGTCGTCGAAGACCGACGCTGCACCGGCGCGTTACGAGTCGCCACCACGGAAGTTCACTGTCAAGCCGATCGCACCCGAAACGACGGCTACCTTGCCGCCTCCGCCGAAAGTGGTCCTTCCTGCTGGCGACAAACAGACGCGTTGGAATGCGCTTTTACAGCTCGTGGTCGATGATCCGGTCTGCAAAGCCCACGTGCGACCCGGCAAGAAGGTCGTGTTGGGCGTGGGCAGTCTCGACGCGAGGATCTTTTTTTGCGGAGAAGCTCCTGGTGCGGAAGAAGAGGTTCAAGGCGAACCGTTTGTTGGGCCTGCGGGGCAGTTGTTGACCAAGATGATTCAGGGGATGGGACTGAAACGCAGTGATGTCTATATCGGGAACATCATGAATTGGCGCCCTCAACTGCCGCTATCGGCAAATGGTGTGCAAATCGGCAACCGGCCGCCAAGTGCTGAGGAAATGGCCTATTGTTTGCCCTATCTAAAAGCGCAGATTGAGGTGGTGAATCCCGAGATCATTGTTGCTCTAGGATCGACTGCTGTGCAGGGGCTATTCGGTTCGGGAACGTTTAAAACTCTTGGGGAAATTCGCAGTCAATGGAAACTGTTTGCCGAAAAACCGGTCATGGTGACCTACCATCCGTCATATATTTTACGAAATCCAACAAATCGCTCGAAAAGGGCGATTTGGGAAGATTTGCTAAAAGTCATGGAACGCGCCTCACTCTCGATTTCAGAAAAACAACAGAATTTCTTTTTGGACAAATGAAACAACTGACGCTCGCCGTCCTATTCTGCATCAGCGCCGCTGGTACGTATGCCGCCGACGTGCCATTCGATCTTGAGGTGCTGCAATTCCGCGCGAAAACGCTGGCGGCCAAACCCTACGTCCAGCGCCAATCAAAGGTGCCGCAATCTCTCCAGGATCTCAGCTACGATCTGTATCGAGAGATCCGTTTTGATACAAATCGCGCGTGGTGGCGCCGTGAACAACTGCCGTTCCAATTACAGTTTTTCCATCCGGGATTTATATATAATAAAACCGTGCAGATCTCTGAAGTTGATCGCGGGAATCCGAAGTTGATCGAGTTTAGTCCGCGTTTGTTTGAATACAATAAAGCGGGCTCCATCGGGAAGGTACCGTGGGATATGGGTTTCACGGGTTTTCGCGTTCACTATGCGTTAAACAATCCGAATTATCTCGATGAACTGGCTGTTTTCCAGGGCGCCAGTTATTTTCGGGCCTTGGGCCAAGGCATGCGTTATGGTATGTCGGCACGCGGCCTTGCTCTTAACACTGCTGAGGCGCCGGCGGAAGAATTTCCTATTTTCGAAGAGTTCTGGGTAGTGAAGCCACAGCCTGATGCCAAAGAACTCACGATGTACGCTTTGCTCGACAGCCCGAGTGTGACAGGCGCGTATCGTTTTATCATTACACCGGGGCAGTCCACGGTCATGCAAGTGAAGGCAGCAGTTTATCAGCGTGCCGGCACAACGATCAAAGCTTTCGGTATCGCGCCGCTGACCAGTATGTTTTGGCACGGTGAAAACAGTGCCAGTAAAGAAGGTGACTTGCGGCCTGAAGTGCACGACTCAGATGGACTGCTGCTTGAACGCGGCAGTGGCGAGTGGTTATGGCGGTCGCTGGTGAACCCAGCCAATGTGCGTGTGACTTGTTTCAACGACGAAAACCCCAAGGGCTTCGGTCTGGTTCAGCGCGACAGAAATTTCTCTAGTTATGAAGACATGGAAGCCGCGTACAATTTGCGTCCGAGCACATGGGTCGAGCCAGTAGGTGCTTGGGGACGGGGAGCAGTTCGGCTAGTTGAAATCCCGACGCCGGACGAAACCAACGACAATATTGTCGCCTTTTGGACGCCGGAGAAATTACCTGCGCCAGGCGAGCCGATTGAGTTCGAATACAAGCTCCATTGGTTCATTGAAGGTAAGGGCGGAAAGAAACCGCCCGCAGGCTACGCGGTGGCGACCCGTGTTGGACATTCCAAGACGCATGAAACGGATCTCGAGCGTTTCTGGATAGATTTCGATAGCCCGATTCTACACAACCGCGGTCCAGACTCAGCTATAGAGGCTATCGTTTCGGTCGGTGACGGCGCCAAGCTTGTTCATCAAAGTGTCCAAAAAAATACATTTAATGGCACGTGGCGTGTGGCCTTTGCCATCAAGCCCGACGGTACCGGAAAGCCCGTGGAACTCCGTTGCTTCCTTAAACGGGAACCCCATATCCTTACTGAGACATGGAGTTACCTTTGGAATCCGTAGACGCGCCGTTAAACAGTTTTCGTCCTCGGACGGGAACGATGGAGGCGTGGAATGCGGCTTACGTTCGTGTAGAGGACTATCTACGTGCGCACCGCATTCATAATCGCCTGCACCAAAGCCGGCTTATCCAGACCACGCTGGAGCGTGCAGCTCGGCGCCATGCTCAAAATCCCGCACTTGAGCCGACGACGTTGGCCGCAGAGGAGTGCGAGAATTTAATGACGGCTTGGTTCAAAGAAGTCCTCGCTGACAAGGAGCTAACGGACGATCGCGTTTCCGTAACGGGTCGCATCGCCTTGTTGCTGTCCGATGGGCCGCAAAAATGGCCCTACGCCTTCCTGCAGCGTGATAATATTCCTGACGATTTTAGTGCCTCGATGCGCGCGAGTTCGATGGAAGCGGGTCCCGACATGTCGGTGTCAAATATGGTGCCGCGCCCGATTGATTTAGGTGCTTTCAGTGAGGTAGCAGGCGACACACTCGAGCAGATCGAAAAAATTCCTGCACTCGGCACGCTGTTACTGTGGGCCGTTTTTATTGCCGCCCTTGCCAGCATATTTTACCTGACCCGCTGAACAATCCGATGCGTACGATCAGCACCGATTTCATCGATCCCAGCCGCTTAAAGCGCCGACGCCGCCTCTTCTTCACGGCTGCGTTTATGCTCACGAGTCTGGCGACTTGGTTTTTGGCGGACCTTTTCTGGCAGGATGGTCGAATCAGCGGCGTTGAATGGCCATTATTAATATTATTCATCGTTCTATTTTCTCAGCTGGCGATTGGTTTTGTGACAGCGATGATAGGTTTCTATGTGATCAACCGCGGTGGCGACAGCCGCCTGATCACACGTACGGTCAAACCCGACGAGGACGTTCCGTTAGCTAGCACTGCGATCATCATGCCGGTTTTCAACGAAGACGTGAGCCGAGTCTTCGAAGCGTTGCGCGTGATCTATCGCTCCGTGCAAGACTCAAAGAAACTGGAGCACTTCGATTTTTTTATTCTCAGCGACTCGACCAAGCCGAACCAATGGATACAGGAAGAAGTTGCCTGGGTAGAGTTGTGCAAGCAGGTGGGTGGGTTCGGAAAGATTTTTTACCGCAAGCGCCGTCAGCAAATTAACAAAAAGGCAGGCAATGTCGCCGACTTCCTTCGCCGTTGGGGAAAGAATTACCGTTACATGGTGGTTTTAGACGCAGACAGTGTCATGAGCGGCAAGTCGCTGGTTCAGCTGGTTGCCACGATGCAGAAAAATCCGACTGTGGGTATTATTCAGACTGCGCCGCGATTAGTGAACGGTGAAACGCTTTACGCGCGATTGCAGCAGTTTTCCAATCGACTTTATAGCCCGCTCTTTCTCGCCGGCCTCAACTATTGGCAGCAATACGATGGCAATTACTGGGGGCACAATGCCGTCATTCGAGTGCAACCGTTTATTGAGCACTGTGCATTGCCAAGCTTACCCGGTAGCGAGCCGTTCGGCGGTCGCATCCTAAGCCACGATTTTGTTGAAGCCGCGTTAATGCGCAAGGCCGGGTGGGGCGTTTGGCTGGCCCCGGACATTGAAGGCACGTATGAAGAGGGTCCGCCTACGTTGATCGACAGTGCGAAGCGTGACCGACGGTGGTGTCAGGGGAACATGCAGCACAGTTGGCTGCTTTTTGCCAAAGGATTTAGGTCTGTTAATCGGTTTCACCTCTTCATGGGTGTTATGGCCTATGTGTCGTCGCCACTTTGGTTGCTGTTCTTGGTTTTGAGCACTATCCACGTTTTTAATTTGGTGCGTTTTCCTACGCCGGAGCATCTACGTATGGAATCTGTAACTTCGATTTTTGGTTACAGCCTGGAAGTTCCTGAAGCGCTCACGTTGTTTGTTCTCACGATGCTACTGCTTTTTTTGCCAAAGATCATCAGCTTGTTTCTCGCGGTGCAAAAGCGCGAAAATGCCGAACCATTTGGTGGCCGTTGGCAGGTGGTTTTTTCAGCTGTGTTTGAGATATTGATTTCCACGTTGTTGGCGCCGATCAATATGCTTTTTAATAGCAAATTCGTGCTCTTTATCTTACTCGGCCAAGGTGTGTCTTGGGTTACGCAAAATCGTGGTGGGAGTGAGGACGATTCCGACTGGCGTGAGGCGATTCTCACGCATGGACCGCATGTTCTTTTCGGCCTGGTCTGGGGCGCGTCGTCGTATGTGCTATGGCCTGCCTTTTTTTGGTGGCTTAGCCCGGTACTGGCCGGGTTGGTGTTCTCTATTCCGCTATCGATTGCACTGAGTAAAACCAGCCTCGGACGGCAGACTTTACGCTGGCGAATTTTTATGACGCCAGAGGAAGCAAACCCGCCATTCGAGCTGCATCGTTTGCGTACTAACCTTGCTGAGTGCTACAAGCATATGCATCCGATCGAGACGTTGCGCGGCGACTACGGCTTGCTACAAGCGGTGCTCGATCCCTACGTAAATGCAGTGCACGTTTCGCTTTTGCGCCAGCGCAGACCGAGTGAAGAATCGCGGGATTATTTCCTCCAGCTAAGGGTTCGGCTTTTGCGCGAAGGTCCAGCGGAGTTCACCACCAAGGAAAAGATGGCGCTGCTGCTCGACGCTGAATCAATGATCTGGCTGCATCGCGAACTTTGGCGGGTTCCGTCCCAGTCGCTTGCCGAATGGTGGAGACTGGCTGTGCGCCAGTACAACGTTCTCACTGCCGCGCCGATCACAGCTCTTTATAGATAATCGGCTTGGTCTGGCGTTTCGCGACGAGCGGGCCGATTCCTACAAAAACTTTTCGAGCGCGGTTTTTGTTGCGGCGAATTCGAAGTCCAACTTGGAGATAAGCGGCTCAAGGCTGTCCAAGCCGCTGTTGCGCGATTGATGCTCTAACTGCTCGGCTGCTGCGCGAAGCTGTCCGGCCCCGAGGTTACTGGCGCTGCCTTTTATACTGTGTGCAGCGCGAGTAAACCTGGGTTGATCGTAAGATATAAGACATTGTCTTAGTTCGGCTATCCGCTGCGGTGTATCCTCCAGGAAAATACCGATGATGTCCTTCAGAAAGGCGTCGTCGTCGTCGGGGTTGAGGGCACGAAGGTTTTCGATGGCCTCGGGATCGATGGGGGATTCGGTCGACATGGTTGCCTTTCAGGAGGTTAGTTTACGCGGAGTATTTGTCGAGAGGAAGTGCACGGATTATATGGCCCATTCTATTGAGGTATTTTGTTCGATTTCCTCGATTGTCGTAAGCCCAAGCAGGACTTTTTTTAATGCATCGTAGCGCAATGGCTTGAAACCTACTTTGGCGGCGGCGCGTGTGATTTCCTGGGCGCTTCGGCCCTCGGAGATGAGAGTGCGGATTTCCTCCGTTATGAGGACCAGCTCGTGGAACGCTATTCGGCCTTTGTAGCCAGTTCCTCGGCAAGACGGGCAACCACGACCTCGGTAGAACGTGACGTCGGTCATTCCCTCGTCTTTAAAATAGCGGCGTAAAGTTTCGCGCGAGGGCGTGTAGGGTTCTTTGCAACTGTCGCAAATGCGGGCGACGAGGCGTTGTGCGAGCACTCCGATGACAGACGGGGCGACCATGTAAGATTCGACGCCAATTTCCATGAGACGGATGATGGCCTGGGCTGCGGTATTGGTATGCAAGGTCGCAAAAACAATGTGTCCAGTGAGAGCGGCTTCGGTGGCGATTTTAGCGGTTTCCAGGTCGCGGATTTCGCCTACGAGTATAGCGTCGGGGTCTTGACGGAGGAGAGCGCGAAGGACCGTTGAGAATTTCAGGTCGATGTGGGCGTTGACCTGGGTTTGCGTGACACCGTCGAGCTGGATTTCTACCGGATCCTCAATGGTGGAAATATTAAGGTCAGGTTTGTTGATTTCATGAAGCGCCGCGTAAAGCGTGGTGGTCTTGCCGGAACCGGTGGGACCCGTGACAAAGATGATGCCATTGGGATTGTGAACGAGCTGCTTAAACGGCTCCAAGATCGACTGGGAGATCATCATCTTGTCGAGCGTCAGCATCGCCTTGCGTCCGGTCATAGCGAGAATGCGTATGACTGCTTTTTCGCCGTAGGCTGATGGGATGCTGGAGAAGCGGAAGTTCGCGGTTAGGCTGCCGATCGGCATCGAAAAACGCCCATCCTGCGGGAAACGCGCCTCGGCGATGTTCAAGTTACATTGAATCTTGAGTCGAGAGATAATGGCGCGATGAAGTTTCCGCGAGAAGGTGAAAACTTCGCGCAACATGCCGTCGACCCGGAAACGCACGCGCGAAATATTCTCCTGTGGCTCTACATGAATGTCAGTTGCGCGTTCGCGGAGAGCGAAGTGAATAATTTCATCAACTATCTGAATGAGGGAATCTGTTCCCGCGAGTTGCGCGAGTTTGTCGGCGGCCAGGTTAGGGTCAGAAAACAGGCGCGAGCGTTCGAGTTCGCCGAGGCTTTCTTCCAGACTTTTGTCAGAAGAGTAGCTAATGACGATGGCGTCGTCGATATCACGGGGCAGCGCGAACACCGGGCTGACCGGCATTTGTGCGATTTGCGCTACGCGTTTGACGAGTTCGGTGTCGTTGGGCGTCGCCATCGCTGCCGTGAGTACGCCGTTGAACACATAGAGGCCAATGGTGCGGGCTTTTTTAGCGATTTCGACTGGTATTTTATCGATAGCTTCGTCGGTGATGACCGACGCAAAAGGATCGACGTGCGCGACGCCGAGGGCGTCGGCCCAGATGCGACAGGCGTCGTCTTTCGAGGCGTATTTCCGCTCGATGATTTCCTGCAATAGGTTGGTAGTGACTCCGTGTTGCGCGGCGAGAGAGTCGACTTCGTCAGCGCAGTCGAAATGAGGCAACTGCTTCAGTTGCTCCAAAAAGGTGCTATTGGTCGGATTTGCCACGATGGCGCCTTTGCTTGTTTTGGAAAAGATTACCAATGTCTGCTTGCTGCAGTTTTTCCATGGCCATCACGCCGGTTGCCCGTTCGTGTTTGAGCTCGGCCAGTAATTCGGGAAGTGAGTATTTAACCATCAGTAATTGCCCTGAGGGCTGAGGCGATTCAGGGGTCGGATCGTGTGATGAAGCACTCATGCGTGTGGTTATTCGGCGGTGAAACATTCCGCGATGGTTTGCCGGAGTGCTGCGAGGATTTCGTCTTTGGGCGTGTCCTTGCGGATATAGTTATCGGCGCCCAGACTCAGCGCTTCCTCTACGGTTTGCCGATTGGCGAGGGAAGTGAGCATGACGATGGCACACTCGGAAGAGAGAGCCCTGATTTCACGCAATGTTTGGATGCCGTCTTGGATCGGCATGTTAACATCGAGGAGAATCAGGTTGGGCGATTCTCGCTGATAGATCTCAACAGCCTCTTTGCCGTTGGGCGCTTCGAAAATCGTGGTGGCGCCAAGTTGTTTTAATATGAGGCCGATGAATTTCCGCACATGGGCTTCGTCATCGACGAGGAGTATTTTGCCTTCGTATTTCATCAGGTTAGGCGGGGAGCATGATGGAAAATTCGCAGCCGCCCTTGGGGAGATTAGTGGCGGTGATCGCGCCGCGATGCGCTTCGACGATTTTTCGGCAGATGGCCAAACCGAGGCCTGTAGCTTTTTCGCCACCGGTCGGTTTGGCGGAAAGCGTCATGAAGTCTTTGAAAAGCTGGTGGCGTTCGTTTTCCGGGATGCCGGGACCTTGGTCTTGGACGGCCACGTTGAAGGCAGGATGAAATCCAGAGATACGTACGTTGACGGTTGATCCTGGGGGAGAGTACTTCACAGCATTACTTAAAAGGTTGTCCATAACCTGTTTTATCTTGGATTGGTCCATCCGAACTATCGGCGCTTCCATGGGCGGACTGTAGACGATCTTTGTGTTTTTCCGCACGGCGTTGATGTTGTTCAGGTAGACGCATTTCTCGACGAGGTCGGCGAGGTTGTGCGGTTCCTTGTGAATTTTAAGTTCGCCGGCCTCGATTGTAGCCACGTCCAACAATTCGTTTAGCAGCGTCAGCATCGACTGGCTGGTTTCAAAAATAGTATTGGCGAGATCGAGTTGGTCGGGCGTGAGCTGGCCGACGGTGCCGTCGCGCAAAAACTCCGCTAGGCCGCGGATTGAGGCGAGGGGATTGCGCAGATCGTGCGCCGCCATGCCAAGCAGCTTGTTTTTGGCTTGGTTGGCGGTTTTAAGTTGATCGACCAGGGCCTTCTGTTGCTCATTAAGAATCTTGTTTTGTAGATGGATGCGGATGCGGGCGAGCGACTCTTTTCTGCGGAATGGTTTCGGTATATAGTCCACACCGCCCGCGGCCAAGCCTTCGACGATGTCGTCTGATTCGGTTTTGGCGGTGATAAAAATGACGGGAGCGGCGTTGTCGCCAAAGCGCGCACGCAATTCACGACAAACAGCAAAACCATCGATTCCCGGCAACATCACGTCCATCAACACGAGGTCGGGCTTGAGTCCCTCATAAAGTTCGAGCGCTTTTTCGCCGGTGTCGGCCTCGGTTATGAGGTAACCTTCATTCTGGAGAATGCTCGCGAGGATCCGGATGTTGATACGGTCATCGTCGATGATGAGAACCTTACGTCCTTTTAGGCGGACAGTATTCTTCTGCTCCATGGCCGTACGCGCGGTCGGAGGAGTGCCCTGGCTGACCAATTGGGTACCTGCGGTTAACTGCATGACGATGCTGTGACGTGAGTTCTCTCTTTTGGTCGTCACAGATGAACAAAACTTAAGGCATGTCTCATATCATAGCATACGGATATATTGATATTAAACTTGCCGCGGTCTTGGCCGATAGTTTTAACCTTTTCCCAACTTATGGCTAAATCCTTTGTTTT
>Ga0302321_100004909_pt1 | contig 11648 bp, 8 predicted proteins | sample Fen_T0_1_FD_202505 | JGI IMG/M metagenome (GOLD analysis project Ga0302321, IMG submission 202505) | Peat permafrost microbial communities from Stordalen Mire near Abisko, Sweden - Fen_T0_1 | ecosystem: Environmental > Terrestrial > Soil > Wetlands > Permafrost | place: Sweden: Abisko...
TCGTAAAGGATAAACTTGAGCTTGAAACCAGCGGCAACCTTGCTGCAATTCTCGTTGAACCCATGCAGGGCACCGCTGGCAACATTGTCCCACCCAAAGAGTGGCTGCCAGCCATCGCGCAGATCGCCAAAGAGAAGGGGGCGTTGCTGATCGCTGATGAAATGATAACTGGCTTTGGTCGCACTGGGCGGAACTTTGGCGTTGAACACACAGGCGTTTCGCCGGACATCATGACGGTCGGCAAGAGTCTCGGAGCGGGTTACCCCGTCTCTGCGCTAATCACGCGCCGAGAGATTGCAGAAACGGAACCCTGGTCGAAGCCCAGCTTTTCGTCGTCCAGTTACGGGGGCAATCCCCTCGCTGCTGCGTCAGTTGCCGCCTCCGTCGGAATCATCCAGGACGAAGGGTTGGTGAGCCACGCGCGTACGGTGGGCCATGGACTAAAACAAGGCTTTCTTGACCTTGCACTGCAATTCCCGCAAATCACAGCTGTGCGTGGCGAAGGCCTATTCATCGGATTTGACCTGGTCGAAACAGACTCCTATTGCCTCTGGACTGCCAGCAAGTGCCAACGTCTATTCCAAGCACTACTCCGGCGTGGCCTGATGACCATGGCCTACGCACCGCGCGTTCGCATCAATCCGCCATTGGTTACCACAGTGCAGCAGGCGGAAGAGGGGCTCGCAATTTTCCGTGAGGCGCTCACCGAGGTAACCAAGGGATGACGTTGGTCGCGCGCATCAGCATCAGCACCCCTGCACCCCAGAATCCTGCGGCGACATCATCGAGTACAATTCCCCAACCCCCCTTGAGTGAACGTTCGCACCACCTTGCAGGCCAGGGTTTGAACTGGTCAAAAATGCGAAATAATACCACTCCAGCCAGGCACCCTGCCACTGTGGGAGGCGCGGCAAGCCAGGTGACGAGCACTCCGGCCACCTCGTCAATGCAGACAATCTGTGGGTCTTTTGCTTGCAGGCGGCGTGCTTCCACGTTGGATGCCCAAATCCCAACGCAAGTCACGACAGTGGCGGTCAGAAATAGTGCTCTAGGTCCCCACTCGATCAGGATCCAAAAGAGAGGGATCGCGCCGAGTGTTCCGGCCGTGCCGGGCGCTTTCGGTACTAGACCACAGCCAAACCACAACGCCAACACCCGGGCAACTCGATCACCGGAGGACCACCTTTGTCGATAGGAAGGCACAGGGAAGAGCATTGCGCAACCGCCACCCCGAGGGAAGCTGAAACGGTCCTCCGGGCGTCGCTTTCGTCCGTTGTCGCAACGGTTGTGGACGGTGTTGCTTATGAGGCGCTGCTCTTCGTCGTTTTGGGTCACTACGGAATTGCCGCATTTGCGGGGGCGCTTCTCGGTGGTGTCAGCAATTTCTCACTTAATCGACATTGGGTGTTCAGTGCCACAGAACAGTCGCTGATTCGACAAGTTGCCCGCTACGCCGTCGTCTCGGGCACTACCTTCTTGGCACTTCGAGTCGCGCTTTGGGTACTAATTGACGTTCTTGCGTTGGATGCGCGGCTTGCGTGGCTGCCTGCGAAGGTAATTGCATTTCTTGCTATCAGCTATCCTCTCCAACGTATTTGGGTATTTCGCGGATCTTTGGCATGAAGCTCATCGAACACATAAAATCCCTATGGCCACGCTGGTCGTTGCTCCCTGCGGCGCCGTTTGCGCTTTGGACCTGCTTCTGGCTATTGCGCGGGAAGCTGCGTTGGGACCACCTGGCGGCTACCATTCTCGCGGGCAGCCTCGCTTACTATTCTGCAAGAACCAAGAAATTGTATTTGTGCCTGTTGCCCGTGGCACTCGTCGGGATCCTTTACGACGCCATGCGCTTTGTGCAGAACGTTGGTCTCACGCCCGACAATATTCACGTCTGCGATCTCCGAGCGCGAGAGGTAAGCCTTTTCGGGTACGTCGTGGATGGTCGAGGTTACACACTTCACGATTTCGCTCAAGCCCACGCAACGCCCGCATTGGACAGGTTCTTTGCCGTCCCCTACGGCGTTTTTTTGTACTCAGTGATGGGTTTTGCTGCGTTTCTGGTTTGGCGTCATACCCCATCGGCGCACCGGTTTACCTGGGGGTTCTTCGCGCTTAACGTGTTGGGGTTCGCGACGTATCACCTCTACCCTGCGGCGCCGCCTTGGTACTACCACGCGTACGGATGCGTCGTTGACTTGGCCGCGAAAGCCAGTCCGGGACCGAATCTATTGCGCGTTGACGCGTGGATGGGAGTCCAGTACTTCACGGGCTTCTACGGTCGGTCAAGTGATGTATTCGGGGCGATACCATCCCTGCATGTGGCCTACCCCTTGCTCATGTGCATTGAAGGCTGGAAGCTCAGTCGTTTGCCGGCAAAAATTGGATTGATTGGTTTCTACCTGTGGATGTGTGGCGCGGCGGTTTACTTGGATCACCACTGGTGCATCGACATTGTCCTTGGGTCGCTGTTTACGGTCGTTGTGGCCGTGGGAATGCGTCAACTGCGTTCCTTCGCTGAGCCAAAGGAAGACTCTGAAATTGCCGTTCTCGTGCCGTAACCTGGCGGGGGAACGGGCGTTGGTCTGCGGCTTCAATTGGGTCACGCAGATCTTGCTTCTGTCCGCCCTCGCTACCGCCGCAGCCGATCAGAGACAAGCATGCGAAGCCCCTAATTCCTGCGAAGCACGTCGTTATGTCTATTTCGCATTCCGGCGTTACGGCATTGGTCCCGTGCGTTTTCCCGTGAGGGGAAATAGTCGAAAACGCGGGATTACGGCGCTGCCCTTGAGGCGAGAGGGAAGGGAAGCGGAGCGGAGCCATTCGAACCTCGTGGGGTTGCGCTCCAGACGAGAATTGCTGAATATGCTGTTGCGGCTCAACTAGCTTCGAGCCGACACGCGACAGCTTGGCTATTTCGCCGTCAAAGTGATGGTGGTTGTCGTGGTGCCAAGCGGAATTACCGACGCTCCGCGCTCCGTGGCGTAAGTCCCTGTGACTGAGTAGGTGCCAATGCCGGGCAGCGATGCTGGTTGTTCGACGCGCAACCGCGCCGAAGGCGTGTAGCTGTCCGCTGCTGCCAGTGTGACTTTCACGCTATGAGTGGTGCTGTCGTATTCCACCTTCGAGAACTGTCCCGCGTCAAGGTTCAGCCACAGACCGGCCGGCGCGACGTAAAAGCGCATGCGGAAAGAATCGAGCGGAGTTACGGCGATATTGGTACCTGATACGACCACATTGCCACCGAAGCTTTGCCAACCAAAGTCCGGGTGATTGATGAGGTAGGTGGCGGTGTTGTAAGCATGACCAAAGAAGTTGAGGCCGTAATCGCCGCTGATAGCATCCCACTTCATCGTGTCCGGGAAGGAGTGGAAGGCCATTGAAGGGAAACCGTCCTGCGCGATATTGGAAAGGGCGCCCATCATGCCCGCGTAGCCGATCCGAAGTAGGTAGTTATCGTCTGGGTGGTCTCGGAAGTCCGTGAGCACGGGGATCGCATTGAGGCTTGAGCCGTAGTGGTGGATCATGCGTTCAAGGCGATCAATCTTGGCGCCACCATAGATGAAGTCCCAATAACGACGCGCGCAGCCGTTGTAGCCCCAATGAGGGATTGCCGGCATGTAACCGGTAATGGCATCGATACAGACCTTTGCCTTCGCCATGTCGCCAAAGTACCTAGTCCAGCCGTAGACCTCTTCCTGCCCGGTGGAATCCCAGGCCATCTCGCTGCCGAAGGGATAGTTCTCGGTGCGCCACACGCTTTCACGTGCCTTCATCTTAGTTTCGAGGTCGGTCGCTTGGGTCGTCAAGGCCTCACGTTTAAGGTCCTTTAATATCTCAATGAAAACCGTGCCGTCCATCAGTCCGTATTGCGCATAATCACTACCAATAGTCGGCATCGCTACGGCGGTCTTGTATGCCTGATTTAGGTACCAATCCCACGTGTGATTGGTGACAAGGCCCGTCCTATTACGAGCAAGGCGATACATGGACCAATAGAGTGCGGCAACGTGAGGGTAGTTGTACGATCGAGGTGCTTCCAGCGTGTGCGCCTTGCTCCAGGCACCCCAGTACAAGGAGCCAGTCGTCGGGTCGCTCCACGGCACAGAGTTGTCATAGTAACCAGCGGGAAGGAGCGTCGGTTCGTAGTAGAATAGCGTGCGCTTTACACCGTAGGCGTTCACGCCGTCTTTGTACTGCAGATTGCCCCAAACCACACTGTCGACGAACTGTTGGTACTTCGTCACCTGGTCTTGGTCGGGTTGCCCCAGAAGCTTCATCGCTTCCGCTAGCCACGTGGCGCCGCCATCGTCGCCAAGCCCACATACCCACGCCTGTTTGGTTTGCGTGACAATTTTGCTCGCCTCATGATCGTAGGTCATCACCGAGGGACTGCGACCGAATGGATCACTAGCGTCAACGAACCAATCCTTTGTCGTCAAGAACGTACCCATGTCTGAGACGGCCTGGCTTGCTGCCTTCGTGACGTTGTAGTGAATCGTCTGAACGGTGCCGTCCGAGTAGGATATCGTTAGGCGGGAACGGCCCCATGCTTTGCCGGACACGTGATACGTCTTCCAGCTGCTCGCCGTGTCGGCTGCACTGGTCAAGGTAAGTGCACCCGCGGGTTCAACCACCGTCGAACTGACCGCTGCTGGGTAGTTTAGGTAAAGCTTGCCTTCGACGTCCATCGGTAGAATGTACCCAGGAATGCCGACGGCGACTGGACGTAGGTATTTGACCAAGGTCTTTTCGATGTTGCGGATCTGATCCGACAATAGGAACTGTAACCCGTAGGTCTTCGATTCTCCAGCGGCGAGACTCAGATCGGTTGCGGTGTTCCAGGGCATCGCGTTGACCCACTCTTTGTCTGCGTAGGCCTTGCTGTGCACCATCCACTCGAGGAAACCTTCGAACGTCTGACCGCGAGGACTCAACTCCGTGAACACAGCCACGGGATCTTTCGAGCCGGTCTTGGGCGCGTTGAGGATTGGATTGTACGCTTCGAAAGGGGTCTGCTTGTCCGGTAGGACAAGCAGCGCCGGCCCTTGTCCGCTAAGTCGCGTCACTTGGAGGTATCCAGCGTCCTTTCCAATGTACGGATCGGCGAAGGAGCAGGTCGCGTGCGCCTGATCCAGTGTGCGATTTGTGATGACGTTGTTGAACACCATCGGCAGGCCGAGCGCGCCAATTTGCACTTTGCCATTGGACTTATTCTTGATGTCAAAACGCAGTATAAGCCGCCCTCCTTCTGCCACCCAGGAGCGAGTGAGCGCGAGCGGTAGACTGGCTGGGAGGGCTGGAGTCAAGTCGGCAGAGGCTTTGACGTTGCCGGTCACAGTCTGAGTAGTCACTTGAGTGCGATTGGATGACGTTGTGACGTTCTGCCAGTCTCCTGTCGTCCCTTGCCGAACGCGCAGGGTGATATCTCCGAGGTTGAAATAGCCAGCCGTACTGCGTGAGGCGACGACATCAGCTGGAGTAAAATCGAAATTCGAAACCGATTTTGGCTTCAACGCAGTAACCGTCTGCGAAGTTTTTGACAGGCTCACGCAGAATTCCGCAGTTTCAAAATTCAACGAGCTGGTTGGGTTACTGCAGGTTCCCGTGATCCAAACCGGGTCGGGCACCGTTCCGAGAGTGGTCGTGCCCCCGGTACTTGTCGTGCCTGAAGCACTCGTGTTGCCGCCTATCGACGCGGTTGCTCCCCCTGTAGTCGCAGCCCCTCCCATCGAGTTGTTGCCGCTGCCGCCCGTCGCCGGGACGATGGAGCCGTCGACGCTTGTGGCATTGCCGTTCGTGTTCGCCATCATGCCGCCGACGGGGCTTGCGCCACTTCCACCGGAAGTTCCGTTGCTGCCGCCGCCCGTGGCCGGATTGGTTCCGGCTGCTGGAGCGTCGCCTCCTTGCCGGGTGGTTGAGCCGGCGAGATTTTCCGTACTGCCCACACCGGATGCAACGGGTGTGCCCCCACCGCCGACTCCCCCAGGAGCAGTGGAGCCGTTATCGCTGCCACTACAGGCAACAGCTATCAGCGTAAGCAACGAACAGGAACCGATTGTTTTCGAACGCATCGTAAAAGACTCCAAACGGGGCTAGCAGCAAGCTCCACCGCGTTGATTGCACAGTCCAAGGCAAGCTTAGGGCACTTCCAGCTTGGCAGCCGACGACGCAGGTGCCGGACTTGCCCCGCTGCTGGGCGCACAGGTAAGGCGCGTCAGGTTGCAGAACTGAGCTTCGTTATTGCTAGTCGTCTGACGAGTGGTTCGGCAGGCGAGTAACTCACTGGACAGGGCAAATCAGTCAATAAGAGGCCCCAATCGGACAGGAGGAAACCGACCATCTTTGCGGCGTCTTGCCGGCTTATTGGAACATTTCGCGTGGCAGATTTCTGCCTGGGGGCGCTAACGTGTTACGACTAAGCGTTAGTGACGTTTCTGCCGATTGGAAGGGACAGTTCGACTGTATTCAAGCGTTTCGGACAGTCTTGAGCCTTGACCTCGCGTCGGTCGACGTTTGGCGTGCCACTGCTCAATTCTTAGGATCGGCGGCGCTGTCAGCCCACCGTGGCGATGAACGTGGGCGGTTCGCGATTTCGCGCTGGGCCATGGGGTTCGTTGAGTGGTGGCTTTTGTCGTTGCAGATTCGGAGCACATTCATCCGTCATATTCGGTTGTTTGCGTTCGGTCTCGTTCTCGCTGCGGGTTAAGGTGTCGTCCAGTTCTCGCATCTAGGCCAGTAGTCTTGCCAGGAACGAGCACTGTGTTGAGACCAAGCTCAGCTAAGCGCGGCCATAAGGACTTTAGCGTTTCGGCGCGTGATGCGTTTGAATTTCCAATTTCTCCGGCAAGAAGCAGCGAGAGTTCTGTGACGGATTGCGAGTGTTTCGACTGACTCAGACAATCCGCCATCGGCGGTAGAATGTATGCTACATAACTGCGGTGTTTCTCCAATTCTGTTGGTAGCAATCCGAATTGGACATTCAATTCTGGACGCCACGCCCGTCGAGCTGTAGCCTCGGGCCATTGAGGTGTACCGCTTGTCTCACTCTTTTGGCCCCTCGGTTTCGCTTGTTTGCGCCATCGCTTTGGGTTTGCCGCTCGCTTGCGGGAAGGGAAGCACCGGCGTGTCCACATCGAGTGGAGGAAACCCAACCACGCAGGCGCCCGCGGGAGTTGGCGGTGCACTGACGAACTCCGGCGGAGGCGGGAACCTATCGACTGCCGGCGCATTAAGTGGTGGTTCCACGAGCATCAATACCGAATCCGGCACGTTCTCCAAAGGCGGAAGTGTTTCAGCAGAGGGTGGCAACGCGTCCGTTCAAGCTGGCGGTTCGTCATCGCAGAGTAGTGATGCCGGGTGCAACGCCGTTGCTCCTAGCACTCGACACGAAGCAGCCTACCCGACCATTGACGCAACCACGGCAGGGTGTGGTGCCTGGGCGTTGGTGGACAACGTTTGTTGTGCCCAATACTGCAGCGATGACCCCATGTCGGAGAGCTGTGACAAGTGCAAGGGCACCAGTCTCTGCGTGCCTGTCAATAGCAAGGGCTGCGTTTCAGGAGAATGGCCTGAAGGGCGTTGCATTGGAGATAGTGAACCCTGGCACTACTCCCGTTCTACGCACTACGGGCTCACCAACGGGGGCGCTTGTGCTTTTGGCTACTATGGGCTCTGTACGACCAGCGACAAATACAAGTACACCGATCCGGTGTTGGCGACAAAATGTGACGCGTTTTGCAAGGCGTACCCAAACCTTTGTCAGGATCCCGCGGACACGACACTGCGCGGGAACTTTGCGGCGCCACAAGGTAATTACTATACGCAGTTTTGGCCAACGCTCACCGGTGATCGGGATAACTACCTGAGTTGTGGTGAGTGTTTCGAGGTGATCCGAACGAAACCGGACGGTACGGAATACGCACCTGGCGACGCAGGCTATACCCAGCCCGTCGTGGTACAAGTGACAGATTCTTGTCCATGCTCCGCGAATTCGAAATGGTGCTGTGGCTCGGGTCGCGATCATTGTGCGGAAGTGAAGACGAGCACGCTCAATTTCACATTTGGCTGCCCACTTCCACCTGGGGACCTACAGGCGAATCACGAGCCCCAAGCCAACGAGAGTATACATTTGGATTTATCGGACATCGCGATGGCGCGTCTGCAATCCGGTGACCCAAACAAGGGCATGGTGGATGGTGTTATTCCGACCAAGTACAAGCGTGTGCCATGCCCAGTAATTGGCAATATCTACGTGTGGCTACTGACGGGGGCCAGCGATTACTACTTTTCCATGGCGGCCGTCAACGCAGCTGGCCCGGGTTCCATTGTGAAAATCGAGGCTCAGCTTAAGTCTGGGGAGTGGGTTGCGATGCAACGCGACGGCAATTACACGAGTGCGCGCCCGCAGGAACGTTATGGAACCTGGGTTGTGCCGCAAGGTGCCGGTCAATTTGGGCTACCGGTTTCGCTTCGGTTCACCAGTCCTAGCGGCGGAGTCGTGGAAGCACCGTCAGCGATCAAGGCCTGGATTCCGACAAGTCCAAGCATGGACAAGGAGATGTACTACATCGACACGGGCGTACAGTTTTGAACTGCGGGAGCGACTGAAACCGTGCTCCACCGCAATTCCTCAACATTGCCCGAGCACTGATTTCACCAAACCTGTCCGTGATCCGCGCTCTGTGAACGGAAGTTCGACGGCAAGCAATAGGGCGAGGAACCCCGAGTGAGCGCCCAACGTGATGTACCGGTACCGAGTTCCGGCGGTGCCCGAAACTACCGAGATTTGTCTAGTTGCGATTGCCGCGTACTCAACGTCGGCGCAACAAGTATTGCTTCGACTAAACCGGGTCCAGGGCCGGTCGTTGTGTTGGATGGACATGAAAGCACCGGGGCCCCATTCGAAGGAGCGCGATAGGCTCGCGGCGTTGCTGGCGCTTGAGATTCTAGACACCGCTCCTGAGGTTGAGCTCGATCGAATCACGCGCATCGCAGCTCGCGTGTTTAACGTTCCAGTATCCGCCGTAAGCCTCGTCGATCGGGACCGTCAGTGGTTCAAAAGCCGTTGTGGACTTAACGTGACGGAGACGTCACGCGACATCAGTTTTTGCGGACATGCAATCCTGGGCGACGGGTTGCTCGTCGTTGAAGACGCAACACTCGATGAAAGATTCTCGGACAATCCATTGGTTCTCGGCGATTTGAAATTGCGCTTCTACGCCGGTGTGCCAATTAGGCTGGAATCTGAACTGCCGCTGGGAACGTTGTGTGTAATTGGTCGAGCGCCGTACACGCCAACAGTCAGTCAACTTGAGATACTTCGCGATCTAGGCCTGTTGGTGGAAGACCTAATTATCTCGCGCGTGTCAAAGGTCAAAAAGAGCAAAACTCGCGCGGGTGTGGACGCAAGTCTTACGGCGGTACTCGGTAGCATGGCCGAGGCAGTTGTGTTCCTAAACGCACAGGGACAGGTCGTCTCGACGAACCCCGTCGCCGATGAGCTGCCCGAGTTCGTCACGGATTTGTTGACGCTCGACACGTCGTCTGGAAGCGGCCCACGACTATTTGATGATGCGGGTAGGCGCATTGACGGCGACGCCATGCCGCATCGACTCGCGCTTGGGACGGGACAGTCGCAACCACGGAAGGTGTTCGGGATTCGTGAGTCGGGTTCAGCCGAAACGCTTTGGTTCGAAATTAGTGCCGATGCCATTTTAACCGATGGCAAAGTGGTTGGTGTTGGTTGTTCGTTGCTCGATGTGACAGCCCATCAACAGGTCGTGATGGCGTTGCGTGAAAGTGAGCAGCGCCTGTTTGCGATGGCCGCGAATGTCCCAGGCGTTATTTATCAATTCCGCACCTATCCAGACGGTCGAGTGGAGTTTCCTTACATCAGTCCGGGTATCCAACGGGTGTTTGGAATCGACGACACCAGTTGGCGCACCAACCCCGAATGGGCACTTGAAGCTATCGTCCAGGAGTACAAGGCAAGCTATGCGGAGGCATTCGTCGCTGCACAGGCGACGTTGTCGCGTTTCGACTGGGAGGGTAAGACCCGCACGGGGCGACCCGGTGAAATTATTTGGATTCATTGTCAGAGCCTGCCCATGGAGGAGCCGGATGGATGCATTCTGTGGAGTGGCGTCGTGTCGGATACTACTTCTTCGAAACGCCAAGAGGAGGCACTGCGTCAAAGTGAGGAACGATTCCGAATCGTTGCCGAACAAACGCACCAGATGATTTATGACATTGACGTTGTTACGGGTGGAACGGTCTGGGAAGGCGCAACATGGGCGTTGCTTGGGCGGACGAACAGCGAAATGCAAGCGCTTTCACTTGGCGGCTGGATGGATCTCGTCCACCCAGACGATCGCTCGATTGTTGCCGCTGAGGTGGAGCGCAGCACGGCCAGAGATGAATCGTTCTCAGTGCGCTATCGGTTCCAGCGTGTCGATGGGGCCTATATTTGGGCACATGATCGAGGAACGTACGTACGAGGACATCGTGGTAAACCAGTCCGAATGCTAGGCACCGTGTCGGACGTAACCGCAGAAGTCAATGCCTTGCGTCAGTCGGAAGAGAGCCACAGTCGTGCGGAGGCGCTTATATCGGCAATACAGGACACAGTGATTCGCGTTGACGATTCTGGCGCTGTTCTCGATGCGCGGCACCTGAATGGTTGGCTAGGGCTGCCGGTTGCTGAGGATACGGTGGTATCGCGTCTTGGGGAATTGCTGTCGAAAGACTTCGAAAAGCGCTGTCTTAGGCACGTTCGTTCAGTTGTGAGCAAGCGCGTTCCAGAGCGTTTTGAGGCGAAAATGGATCAGGATGGCAGGCTGGTCGACTTGGAAGTTCGATTGTCGCCATCCGGGCGAAATGAAGCTGTCATGGTGCTCCGCGACATTTCCGAGCAGCGCGCGGTGGAGCGCTTGAAGAGTCAATTTGTATCGACAGTAAGCCACGAATTGCGCACGCCTTTGGCTTCCGTTCGAGGCGCGCTTGGGCTTATGACCGCCGGAATAGCAGGCGAACTTGCGCCAATGACCAAGGAGCTGTCGGAGTTGGCACTTGAGAATACGAAGCGCCTGGAACGTCTGATTAACGACTTGTTGGACCTCGAATCCAGTGATAGCGGTCAGCTTCGATTGGACATTGCGACGTGCGATCTCTGTCCGCTACTTGCACGAACGCTGCGTTCGGTTTCACCATTCGCCGCGTCCTACGGAGTGGGTTTGCGATTCGAATCGGAAATGCGGTCTGCTGAGTGTCGAGTCGATGCCGATCGATTTGGGCAAGTAATAAGCAACCTGCTCTCGAATGCGATCAAGCACAGCGGAGCGGAGACAGACGTTGTGATGCGACTATTTGCCACAAGTGACGTCTACCGTATCGAGGTGGAGAACTCGGGTAATCCCATCCCGGAGAGTTTCCGCCCACGTATGTTTCAGCGTTTTGCCATGGCAGACGCTTCCGACTCGCGCAAACGAAGCGGGACCGGTCTTGGTCTCGCGATCGCAAAAGCACTCGTTGAACGTATGCACGGTCGGATTGACTATGTTTCGGGTGGCGGCGTCACCCAGTTCTTCGTCGAATTGCCTCGTCTTGGGATGCGCAGTCAAGCGCCGGCGATGTAATCGTTCCACAACTTT
>Ga0302321_100004910_pt1 | contig 11647 bp, 8 predicted proteins | sample Fen_T0_1_FD_202505 | JGI IMG/M metagenome (GOLD analysis project Ga0302321, IMG submission 202505) | Peat permafrost microbial communities from Stordalen Mire near Abisko, Sweden - Fen_T0_1 | ecosystem: Environmental > Terrestrial > Soil > Wetlands > Permafrost | place: Sweden: Abisko...
ATTCCGACGCGCTAAACGATATGACCGAAGCACCCATGGAATTCTTGACCTCGAACGTGTTGAATTTCGCCACGCCCTGGCTGGCAGTAAAAGAAATTTTCAATGCCCCCGCGATCGAATCATCTTCGTGCTCCACCGCGCCCGTGATGTAAACCACCTTCCGTTTGCCGCCAGCCGTGGCGATGATATCGTAATCTTTGGCCAGCACCACGCCGGCCGAAGTCACATCAAACACGCGCTCCCCCGGTGCGCCCGCCACCACTTCTGTTTCGCCAATGACCACGGTGTATTTCCCGGCCGGCAAATGCGCGATGGCCACGGTGAAATTCTTCCCATTGATTTCTTCATGAAATGCTGCCGCCGTGCCGGCCGCGCCTTCGATGCTGTCGGGCGCAGTTTCCTTGCGATGTCCAAATTCACCGCTGACACTCACCTCCTGCCCGCAAGCAGCACAGCTTTCTTCAACGCCAAATGCAACCGGCATGACAGGCCACAAACCGGCAAAAACCATCAACAAAATGATTGTGGCAGGCGTTGAAAGCTTTCGGCGAACTGACCGTTGGCATGGCCGGAACCACCGCGCCGAAATCATCAAATCGCAGCTGGTCGCAAGCGCAAACAATTTGACGACAGCCTGATTTTTATGCTTGGTGGTAATCATCAATCAGGTCAATGGCTGAGCGCCATGGAATAAGCTTTGGCATATTTTTGAACTAAAACCAGAATCCCGTTTGCGTATAGGCGCGTTGCTGCATATCTTGGAACTTGCGCCACTGTGCATGGCCGTCTTTAAATCCGACCGAACAACCTTCTGGAACACTTTTTCCCATGTGCGGGCTAAGGTGAGGCTTATAAAATCCACCTGTTATTTGGGTCCAATTGTAAGTTCCGGCGGTGGTTCCTTGATGGTCGGTATAACTTCCTGAGATCATTGTACACGAAAGCAGGACCCGCTCAGAAACTGACTGCGCCGTTATCCCAACCGGGAGCGCGCCTTGCGTGGAAGCATGATAAATTGGTTCATCATGAAGGGTGACATTCTGGTTTGTTTGGTTTAGTTTGCTCAGCGGTCCGGCAAAGGTGAAAGTATATCCGGCAATATGAAAACCGCCGGTGGCATTTTGAGGCGGCCAGGCATTATCGCCAAAATCCCAGAGGTTTCTCCCGGCCGCCGTCACATCCTGCCAGTTCTCCAGATCCGAAAAGCGCGGAGAGGTTCCTGGGTCAAAAAAAACCTTCTTTGATTTGCTCATGGTGGAAAGCATGATTTCCGCAGCGCTGAACGGAACATCCCAAGCCCAAGTCGCTGAATCCAGGCCGTTATTTGCCGCCTGCGGCTGCTTATCCTTAAAATCCCCGGCATAAATATTCAGGGCAATTCCTTGCTGCCGCACATTACTCATGTCCTGAATCTTTAGCGCCTTGGCTTTGGCCCTTGAAAGGGCTGGAAGTAACATGGCGGCCAAAATGGCAATAATGGCAATGACCACCAATAATTCGATCAACGTAAAACCTGCCGTCGTCCTGACGGATAAATCGGGCAACCTTCGATGATTCATGTTCATTTTAAAAATTATTATTTGAGGGCCGCCGCCGCGCTAGACGGCGGCGGCCCAAACAACTATTCAAAACCATCAGGGCGTGTTGGTATGCACCATGCGGAAATAGACGTTAGCCACCGCGGGATTCACGGTAATGTTCACGTTCGTGAGCGTGCTGGACCCCGGATACGAAAACCATTGGTTGGCAGCCGCCAGACCGGTACTGTTCGTTTGCAATATCCAGCCGAGATTCGTCGGCCACCCCAGCGACAGGGTATTGCCAGACATGTTTACCTGCATCGTTGGCGGATTCGGGTTAATCGAAGGGGTAACCGTCAGCGCGCTGATGGTGCCGTCCACCGCCAGGTTGTTCTTCCAAGTTGCCCCCACACCCGTAACGGTCATCGTAGCCCCACCCGTAACCGGCTGGTTGAAGATGGTGAACGTGTCGCCAGCCACCAAATCGGTGCCGGCATTCACGACCTTCACACTCCCGCCAGTAACGGTTAGCCCACCACCGGGCATAATCACGCTGTTTGTTTGCAGTGATTTGTTAACCGTTATCTGAACAGTTCCTGAGTCAATATACATATTGACCAAACTCATGTTTCCGACCGCACCGAGAGCAGCCGGCACCAGCGTGCCACCCTCCACATACACATCACCAGCGACCGAACTGCTGGCCACCACCAGCGTTCCATTGCTAATCGTCGTAGCGCCAGTATAGGTATTCGTGGCAGTCAGCGTGAGGGTTCCGGCTCCAAGTTTCACCACCGAACCCGCGGCGGCGCTGGAGGAGATGACATTTGAAAGCACCATGTCGTCCGAACGGTTATAGACAAACGTGCCGTCGTTCACGATGCCGCCGCTTCCAATCGTGCCGCTCGTGCCACCCGCGCCAAGCAATAGTGTCGTATTGGCGTCAATTGTGGTGGTGCCAGGATAACTGATATTGCCAGCCAGCGTCACCGCGCCCGGTCCCATCTGGCGCAACGCGCCCTGGTCGGCAGTCGCCGAACCGTCGGTTACAACACTTTTGACTTGGTTCGTGAAGGTAAAGTCGTCCGCGCGCTGGAAGATAAGCAGCCGGGTGTTGTGGTAGGCAGTGGTCGTATTCGTAAACCAAACATTCCCGACGATCGAACCCGCCGTGGGGTTGATGCCATCGCCCAGGACAATCCCGCCGCCGGCGATCCAAGTGTCGCCGCTATAAGTATTGGTGCCGGCAAGCGTTACCCAGCCAGTGTTGGCGTTGTTGTTTTCCTTCACCACCCTGCCCGTTCCAACAATATTGTTGCTGATGCCGAAAACCGCCGGGTCGGCGTCCTGACGCACCAGCATCAGCGTGCCGTTGTTGGTGATGAGTGAACTGTAGAGATGACCTTCGTTACCCGTGCAAGGCTGGAACGTCGCATCCGATTCAATCAGTGTCCAGCCGGTATAATCGTTTGCATCAATCGATATCAAAGAACAACCGGAACGCACCACCAAGTTTCCGGCTCCTTGAATGCCAACATTAAATCCGGACAGCGACAGGGGGGTTTTGCTGTTGAGGATGAAGGTGCAGTTGGTGTTGATTATGATCGAGGCATTGGGATTCAAAGTGGCGCCCGTGCCGCCCGTGCCCAGTTGCAGCGTACCGGCATTGACCACGGTGCCGCCGGAATAGTTGTTGTTGCCGGTAAGAATGAGCGCGCCGGTGCCGTCGTTGGTCACCGAGCCGGTGCCGCTAATGTTGCCGCCGAAAGTGAACGCGTCAGTGCGGTTAAAGTCGAGTCCACGGTTGTTGAGAACATTGCCGCTGCCAAGCGAACCTGTCGTGCCGCCGGCGCCAATTTGCAGTACGCCGTTATTAATGGTCGTCAAGCCAGAATAGGTGTTGTTTCCAGTCAATATCCAAGTGCCGGCACCATTCTTTGTCAGGGCCGTCGCCCCGCCGTTTTCGCCGAGCACAGGAGCAAACGTGTCACCACTTGTGTCGCTGCCGGCTAAAGTTAGCGTGCGCGCGCCGGTGCCGTTTAAGGCAATCACGCCCGTATTGTTGAATATCAACGCGCCAGAACCTGCGTCGTCTATGGTGCCACCGGCCGTGCCGAGCGTGAATAAGTGATCGCTGCTCGCCCCGGCACCGGTGTATTGCAACGTACCGCCATTGAGCACCAGATTCGCGGCACCATTGCCTGCCGCGCCGATGTCGCTCGGGGAACCGCCGTTGGCCAGCGCACCGACGCTCAACGTGCCGCCGCTAATGGTCGTGGCACCGCTATAGGTATTGATGCCACCGGCCAGCGTGAGTGTGCTGTTGCCGTTCTTGGTCAGGCTGCCAGTGCCGCCAATAATGTTGGCCCCACTCGAAGTGATGCTATAAGTCTTGGTGCTGCTGTTCACCGTGACACTGGCTGGCAAAACCGGCGAATTCAGCGTTATGTTGGTATTGGCTGAGGCCACCGTATCATCAAACAACGCGGTGCCACCATTTGCAAAAACCTGCGAAACTCCGTTGACCTTCCAATCGCCAATCGTGGCGGTATCCCAATTAGCGTCGGTCAGGCCGGTCCAGACAAACGCCAATGAAGTGATGTTCAGTTGAATCATGTTGCCGTTGGTGGTCAGGTTGCCCCCTGCGCCCGTCAGCGTCCCCAACGTAACCGCTGGCGCCGAACCGCTGGTCCATGAGAACAACGGAAAGGTTTGACCAATCGCGAACACGCCGCTGGCAACGTTGACAGTTATGGGGCCGCCGGCAGCAATTGCGCCCGCAGCCATGGGCGCAGTCGTTGTGCTAACGACACTGTTGAATTCCAAGGTGGCACTGGCGCTCGTTCCCACGGTCAGCAAGGTGGGCGTAATTTGAGCACCGTTTTCAGTGACTCCAAGTGTCGTGCTGTTGCCAATGGTGATGTTGCCGGAACCCGATTTTATGCCTTGGAAAAGCAGTTTACCGCCACTAACCGTGGTATTACCTGTATAGGTGCTCGCCTCGGCAAGCGTGAGCATGCCTGAACCCAGTTTGGTCAGGCTGCCGCCACTGCTGCTCAATCCCGCCGCGTTGGTGAATGTCACGTTTTGCCCGGCGGTGTCGATACTATAGGCCTGGCCAGCCGCCGTGCTGAAGCGCGCCGTATAATCGAAGGTGTTATTCAAGCTGTATCCCAGCGTGCCGCCGCTAAAACTTATCAGGCCCAGGCCCAGGGGGCCGGAAGTACCAGGATTTTCAGCGCCGTTAACAATCAATTCGCCACCGTAAAGAACCGTGTCGCCAGTGTAGGTGCTCTGTGCCGAAAGTGTGAGGGTGCCGCCCCTGACTATATTCGTTCCAGCACCCGAAAACACCCCGGTGAGAGTCTGCGATTTCGCCGGAGCATTATATTCAAAAGTCCCTCCGAGCGTAAATGCCTGGCTGGTCAGCTTGGGATGCGGTGCTTGCAGCACCAGCTTGCCGGCATTAATGACAACCGGACTGACGATACCGTTGGCTTGATAGGTCGTGGGAACGGATGGACTCCAATACATTGCGCCCGGGCCGTCGACTTGTACCGTCATGCCGGGTCCATTGTCGTTCACCAGGTAATTGGTACAGTACCAGTTGCCAGCCCCTTGAAAATCAAGCGTATAAGCCGCACCGCCACCACCAGCCCACCTCACGAATGGATTAATGATGGCCGGATTCGCCGAATCATTTAGATAAACATGCACTGCCCCACTCGGACGGCCGATTACATCCAACCGGTGCGCAGTGTTCGTCTCGCCCAGAATAAAACTCCCGGCGCCTGAGTCAATCCGGATATCGGTTATGGCCAGATAAGGCGGAGAAGCCACGTCATTCACAATCTGGATTGACCCAGTCTGCGCTCCCGCCAGGTGAAAATTCACCCCAGATGACCCGGGACCGCTTTGAAAATTGGCGTTGGGGTTGTTGTAGTGCAGAACCAGATTTCCCGGCACGGTGCCATTCCACTCGCCCGTGTCCGAGCTGCCGGTCGCAGGATATGTGCCGCCCCAGTTGGCAGCGGTGGCCAGATTGGTTCCATCGCCTCCACCAGTCCATACATACGTTGTCTGGCCAAAGCCAGACGTTGTCATAAGCGCTCCACACAAAGCAATTACTGACGTTGCAAGCTTTTGCCTCACATAATGCAAGGGCTTGATTCTCGTCATCTTGAAAGAAATCTTTATTTTCGACTTTTTGTACGCGGCAGTGCTATCGCTTGGTTTCATTGGTTTTTAATGTGTTCTAATACATTTCTCACATATTCCTGAAGCTTGCGGCACTTCATGAATAAGTTGGTATTGGGGTTCACCTTTAATATGCAAGAACCCAAGCCCGCCATCTATATGACATACGTCATAGTCTTTGTTTAATTGGATCATAAGTTTTACGTGGATTCTGCCAACGAGCTAAAGTGGTTGGCCAAACCTATATCCCGGAACCAAGCCACTATCTTCCGCCTCTTTCCATTTGCGCAACGGACTCGTCACCTGCTCCGCTCGCGCCTGGACTGCCACCGGCCGGAGGCTGATTCGCTGGCTAGGCTTCATACCTTTCTCCTGCTGGAACGTACAATTTAATAACGGCGCGCTCAGACGCACACTAAGATTCAGGTTTCCTCTAAAAACCGTATGACAATCGTCATATTGGAAGCCCTGCCGTTTTTGATAATGCTTTGTTAAATTCAAATGTTCTTAAAAAGTTGGGGCGATTGTTTTATACAAATCACCCAACCATTACTTAAATCTAATGCTTAATGGTCCGCTCTTTCAGCCAAATAATGCAATCAAACGGCACCTATTATGCCATTATTAAATATTCAATCGCGCCGCGCCCCGGAAAATGGCTTCACCTTGATTGAACTGCTGGTGGTCATCGCCATCATCGCCATCCTGGCGGCCATGCTGCTGCCTGCGCTGGCCAAAGCCAAATTGAAAGCCACCCAAGCCGTTTGTTTGAGCAACGAAAAACAACTGACCCTCGCCGGCACCATGTATGCAGCTGAGTACGGCGGCAAAGTTCTTTGCATGACCGACAACTCCGGCGCCATCCGCAACTTTGCCGGCGGCTTTTGGGGCGGCGCTGGCGGACCAACTTTGACTGGAACCATCGACCAAATGACCGACCAGGCAAAAAAACAGCTGACCACCAACAACCCCCTCTTTCCATATGCGCCCAGCGCCGACGCATACTCCTGCCCCGGTGACACGCGCACCAAACAATCCACCCTCGCTTCCGGTTGGGCCTGTGGCAGTTACTCCCATTCGCAAAATTATGGCGGCGAGCAATATAACAATTATTGGGGCTGCGGAAATTCAATCCGCAACGAGAACGCATTTCAAAATGCGGCGGGCACCTTCATGTTTACCGAAGATGCCGATTCCCAGGGCAAGGGCTGGAATGTCGGCACCTGGTCCGTCCAGTGGAATCGTACGGCGGCCTCATCAGGTAATGCGCATCCGCAATCTTTTACCTGGCTTGATCCGGTTCCCATCTTTCATGGCAACGTGAGCACCTTTGGCTTTGCCGATGGTCATGCGGAAGCGCATAAGTGGATTGACGGCACCCTGATTAAGGCCGGGCGGGCGGCGGCCACAGGTCAGCCCACTGGCTTTCCCAGCGCCACGCCAAACTCCGGCCGGGACTATGAATATATATACAATGGCTTTCGGTTCCCCGGCTGGGCCTCATGATTGGCCTGATGGCCACCTCAATGCATTTAAAAATTTTCCAGCGTGAAGATTACCTGAACCACTTAATCCCGGTCGTGATTCACCTGTTTATTGATGCCAGATAAATCCAAACCCAGAAACCCAGCCTCGTGTCCAACCTCAAACCCTTGTTCTCCAGCAACTGCCCATGCCCTGCCAGTTGAACACCCCTGTTCCCCGCAATTTTCAATCCCAATTATAACCAATCTCAAACCCACCGATAATTCCGCCAAATTATTACCCATGAAATCCGCATTCCCTGACCTTGACCAAATCCCCTACGAAGGCGCCGCCTCGAAGAACCCCCTCGCGTTCAAACATTACAACGCCACGGAGATTGTCGAAGGCAAAACGATGAAGGATCACCTGCGTTTCGCGGTGGTTTACTGGCACACCTTCCGCGGCACCGGCAGCGATCCGTTCGGCGCCGGCACCATGCAGCGCCCGTGGGATGACGGTTCCAACTCCGTCGCCAACGCCCAGAACCGCGCCCGCGTCGCCTTCGAATTCATCGCGAAGCTCGGCGCCCCCTATTACTGCTGGCACGACCGCGATGTCGCCCCCGAAGGCAGGACCCTCGCCGAATCCAACAAGAACTTCGACGCCGTCGCCAAGGTCCTAAAGGAAGAGCAGAAGCGCACCGGCATCAAATTGCTTTGGGGCACAGCGAATCTCTTCTCCAATCCCCGTTTTGTCCACGGCGCGAGCACCAGTTGCAACGCCGATGTCTTCGCCTTTGCCGCCGCGCAGGTGAAGCAAGCCATGGAAGTGACCCATGAACTGGGTGGCGAAGGCTACACGTTCTGGGGCGGCCGCGAAGGCTACATGACCCTGCTGAACACCGACATGAAGCGGGAGCAGGAACACCTGGCCAAATTTCTCCACCTGGCCGTGGCCTACAAGAAACAGATCGGCTTCAAGGGCCAGTTCTATATTGAGCCCAAGCCGAAAGAGCCGACCAAACACCAGTACGATTCCGACGCCGCCGCGTGCCTGAACTTCCTCCGGGAATTCGACCTGCTGCCGCACTTCAAGCTGAACATCGAAACGAACCACGCCACGCTGGCCGGTCACACGATGCAGCACGATCTGGAAGTGGCGGGCGGGGCGGGAGCGCTCGGCTCGATTGACGCGAATACTGGCGATGAACTGCTGGGCTGGGACACGGATCAGTTCCCCACGAACATCTACCTGACGACCTACACCATGTTGACCGTGCTGAAATACGGCGGGTTCAAGACGGGCGGCGTGAACTTCGATGCCAAGGTGCGCCGGGAAAGCTTCGAGCCGATCGACCTGTTCTACGCGCACATCGGCGGCATGGACACGTTTGCGCGGGGCCTGAAGATTGCGGCGGCCATTCGCAAGGATGGACGCCTGGCGGAGTTCGTGAAGAACCGCTATGCCTCCTGGGACAGCGGCATCGGGGCGAAGATTGAAGCGGGCAAAGCGAGCCTGAAAGAGATCGAGGCTTACATCCTGAAGAAGGGTGAAGTTTCAGGGAACGTGAGCGGCCGGCAGGAATACCTGGAAAACCTGATCAACGAATTCATCTAACCGGCGCGGTTCAATCGCGAGGGAAGGATTCTCACCGGCACCCGGCAATTACCAGGTGCCGGTTTTTCGTGAGGCGACGGCCGAGGGGTCCTAGAAAAATGACAAACAGGGAGTGCAACCAAGGCAACACGGTCTCAGCCTGACGTTACCACACTTTGAATTCACCGCTGCAATGCAACAGGGCCAGCAGGTAAAGCAGCCCCTCGTAGTAACGCTCCGCCCCGTCGGGCGGCGGCAATTGCCACAATTCTTCCACAAAATGGCGGGCCCGCGGCTGCGTGGCTGCGAGGCTGGCGACGGCATTCATGGCCACCAAGCCGGGCGCATGCCGGGCTTCCAGCGGCGTTCCGTCCAGGGTAAACTGGCAGCCGTAATTAGTTCCCTGCGTTTCGAAAAATGCCTGCAACCGGTCGCTGAGCTCACGCTGCCGGGCGTCCCGCCCCCACCACGCCCAGTCCACCGACCAATTGCCGGCCGTACGAAAAGCATCGTAGGTAAAGTTCGTGCCATAGCTGCCGGAGCGCGGCACCAGCGAACCATCGAAATTCGCATAACTCGGATTCAACGCCGTGACCGGATGCGTCACCTTGACCAGGTAATCCCGGCTGACTTCCGCCGCTTGCCGCCAAAATTCCGCATCCGCCGGCGGCCCCCAGCGCGACCACAACTCGTAAAAGGCCGGCAGATGATACGACGGATCCGTGAAATGACTGCGCTCGGAACTGGGCGAGAACAAAACCATTTTATGTTCCCCATCAAACAACGGGCCCGCGGTGACGGAGACGTTTGTGTTCCGCCACGGCAGCGGCACTGGGCCGGTGATGCTCGCCCGATGCCGCAGACGCGCCAGCAACTCGCCGGCCTCCTCCTGGTAGTTGTAAATGCCGCTGCCATTCCCCCAACGATGAGCCGCGAAATATAACGCCGTGACATAATACTCCTCCCCATCCGGCGCCACAAACTGGCTCATCCGCATGCCGTTGGTCCGCGCCTGCCAGACAAAGAAACCGAACGAAGGATGATTGGTCTCGGCAACATACAGGTAGGTTTTGGACCAATTCCATAAGGCGTCAAACTCGGCCTTCCGGTCCAACTGAACGGCGAGGTTCATCCCGTAGGACAAACCTTCAGTGCGCACATCGTGATGTTTAATATCGGTGATGAATGCCAGCAGACCATTGGCGTTCGTGCCGGCTTCATAGTAGACCGCCTGCGTATTGGGATCGCCGTGGAACAATTGCTGAAACGCCCCGTCAATTTTCTGCCGGATGGCGGTTGGCGAATGCCCCGCTTCGGCAAACAAGTTGCGATAATTGCCAGTGAGAAAGCTCCCTTCGCCCGCCGCCAGCGGTTCAGCTCCGGATGCGCTCAGCACTGACGCCAGACAGATGGACCAGATAAATCTCATGTGTATAATGGCGGATCGGCCAGAACCCGGAAGAAATTTAAGCGCGCATCGCCAGTGCGGTTGGTCCAGCTAAATAGCATGGCCGGCGAACCGGTCGTCAGGCAGGCAGGCCAGTTGACCGATTTGGTTGGGCCCTGGGGCGAGGTTTGGGTGTTCATGGAGGTCAGTCGACGATTTTCCATTTGAAACATTCGCCCTGCTTCCGGGCCGGAGTCGGACCGGTGGCGGTCACCGTAACCTGACCCGGCTCATTCGGCTTGGTGGCCATGTAGCAATGATTCACCAAGGACATGAACATGGTGTCGCCACGCATCAGGTTGACCCATTGGAAAGATTGCCTTTCGCCCGGCACCTGGCTGGCGAGTTCCGTCAAGATCACACCAGCAGGTTCGGCAGAAACATATTTCCCATTGATGGCCTTGAGCGCCACCCGGCCCAAGCCGAGATCCACGACCGCGAACCGGGTGTTTTGGGCGATCAAGTTTGTCGAATTGGCCGCGATATTGATCAGCCTGCTGTTCTGCGGGTCGGCCGCCAGGAAACTGCCGTCGGCACCGCTGGTCAGCGTGATCGTTTTGCCCAGGGGAATCATGCGTTCAAGCCCGCGGGCACGCGGCTCAGCGATCGTGTAGTTGTCAAAATCGGCATAACCGCCAGGCTGCCCGGACGTGTTATAACAAAACAAGGCGGGCCGTACGCCCTGAAAAGTCGTCAACTGGAAGGTTGGCGTGAACGAATTACCCAGCACGGTAAACTGCTGGCCATCGGTGCTGGAACTGAAGACCGCTTCATCGGTGTCGAAATTACACGCCACGCGCAGCCACAAATGCGCCGGAGGATTCGTCTGGCTGGCCAGCAGGGTGTTGGCGGCGGCCGGGCTGCCACCACCCCGCCCCCCGGCGGTTCCCTGAACCATTTGCAAGGTCGTCTCGAGGTCAGATTTGACCACGCCAATCCAAGCGTAGGGCGTGCTGAGCAGCCCCAGGCCAGCCACATCGCCCGCCGCCAGGCCGGCGGTATCCAACTCGACGGTCACCACGGACTCGGGGCCGGGCGGCCGCTGGCAGACGCTGTTGCGCGCCGTCCAGAGGTTGCTGGCCGCCAGCGAGTGCAGGCGAAGCATGCCCGGCCGCTCGGTGAGCGACCATTTGGCGTCATCGGGAACGTGGTTCCATTGCCAGTGTGGATTCAACTTGCCGCCGTCAAAATTTTCGTCCCAGACATAGGTCGGCTGGGGTTCCTGAACATGACCGGTGTTGGGCTTGATCCAGGTATTCGGAGCTTTGCGCAAATTACCCGGCAGACCGATGAGCGGAAAGCCGTCGTCCCAAGTGATCGGCACCAGGCACACCATGCGGCCGGCACTGCCATGGTCGGTCATGATCGTGCTCCACCATTCGCCGGCGGGCGTATCACACATGCCGCCTTGGTGAATCCACAC
>Ga0302321_100004911_pt1 | contig 11645 bp, 6 predicted proteins | sample Fen_T0_1_FD_202505 | JGI IMG/M metagenome (GOLD analysis project Ga0302321, IMG submission 202505) | Peat permafrost microbial communities from Stordalen Mire near Abisko, Sweden - Fen_T0_1 | ecosystem: Environmental > Terrestrial > Soil > Wetlands > Permafrost | place: Sweden: Abisko...
GACGTAGCCGCCGGGGGCGGTGTTGTCCTTCCAGTGGTAGATGTCGCCGTAACTGCCGCCGGGGAAGCGCAGGGCCTTGACGCCGGCCGCCGACAGCAGGTCGGCCGAGGCCGCCGTGTTCATGTTCCCGTCCCAGACGGCCATGTTCACGCCGTTGCCGGCCGCGGGAACGGTCCCCTTGCTGCTGCTGGCGTTCACCGTGACCGTCACGGCGGTCGCCGCCTCGCCGGACGGCGCCAGGACCGTGAGGGTCCCGGCCGTGGCGAGCACCGCCGCGGCGATCGAGGCGACCGCGCGCGGACGCGGCCCGCGACGGCGGGCCGGGAGCGGCTGCTCCGGGGCGGGGGGAGCCGGGGTGATGCTCAACGCAACCTCCTGGGGGTACGCGCGCGGTCCCGTTATCGTTCACATCCAGACCTGCGGGTCGGGCATCCATCATCCGGCGGGGCCGCCGCGGAGCGGTGACGGGTGCCGTCCGGCGGGCGACCGACGACGGGCCGCGCCACGACGGCAGCCGGGCGACCCGTCGTGAACTGGACCGATACCGACGCCGACACCGGCCCAGGGACCGGCGCACCGCGAGACCTCCTGAAACACCCTCAGCCCGACGGCCCCCACCACGGCTGAGGACTCCCATGGCAACGCGAACATCCCACCCTCACCTCCGTGATCATGCAATCCAGGACGATCAGGCGATCCGCGGGCCGGGGCTCGGCAGATCACGCCGCCGTCCGGACGTCGCAGGTGGCCGTCGAGGGGCCGCACCACGAGGCGCACCCGGATTGCATGATCGTCCCGGATTGCATGATCACCGAGGTGAGAGTGGAGGGAGGGGGCGGGAGTGCCCGATCTGCCGCGCTCGTCCCTGCTCGTAGCTAGGCTGTCGGTGACGCAGCGACTCGGTTCACCCACCGAGGGTCGCAGATGACCGCCGGAGCTCAGCCGTGGAGGGGGATCCCGGATGATCGACGACGACGCCGGACCCTGGGCGATCCGGAACGTGGACGTCTCGGTGGCGCACCCCGCCCGCCGGTACGACTACTGGCTGGGCGGCAAGGACAACTTCGCCGCCGACCGGGAGTCCGGCGACGCCGTCGAGGCCATGTTCCCCACGATCCGGGCGGCGGCGGTCGAGAATCGGCGGTTCCTGGGCCGGGCGGTGCGGTTCCTGGCCGACGAGTGCGGGATCGACCAGTTCCTTGACATCGGCACGGGCATCCCCGGCGTCGACAACACCCACGAGGTGGCCCAGGCGATCGATCCCGGCGTGCGCGTCGTCTACGTCGACAACGACCCGATCGTGCTGACCCACGCCCGCGCCCTGCTGACCAGCGACTCCGCCGCGGGCCGCACATCCTACATCGACGCCGACCTGCGCGACCCCGACCGGATCCTGGGCGACCCGGCGGTCGCGCAGACGTTCGACCTCGGCCGGCCGGTCGCCCTGCTGCTCCTCGCCGTCCTGCACTTCGTGCCGGACGACGACCGACCCCACGACGCCGTCGCCCGCCTCGTGGACGCCCTGCCGGACGGCAGCTACCTGGCGATGTCGCACGTCACCCACGACTTCCTGCCGCCGGAGCAGCACGCCCCGCTGGACGCCGCCGGCCGCACCCAGGCGGGGTTCCAGGCCCGCAGCCTGGAGGAGTTCACGCGTTTCCTCGACGGGCACGAGGTGGTGGACCCCGGCATCGTCCCGGTCAGCGACTGGCGCCCCGACGGCGACCCCGACGGCCGACCACGTGCCGCCGACATCGCCCAGTACGGTGCCGTCGCGCGGGTTCGCCGCGGGACCGTGCCACCGGCGGACCGTGCCGCCGGGTCCGGTCGCGGGTAGGGTTCGCCGCGAAGGTCCGACCCGTTCGTGCCCGTCCGCCGGTGGAGGAGTGTCGATGGTCGTCGCCTATGCCGTGCTGGCGGTCCTGCTGTCCGCGATGCTGGGGATGTCCGCGCGGGGCAAGCTCGTGGGCGACCCGCGCGTCGTGGAGGGCCTGACCAACGCCGGGACGCCGCGCGCCTGGTACCCCTACCTCGCGGCCTGCGAGATCGCCGGGGCCCTGGGCCTGCTGGCGGGACTGTTCGTCCGGCCGTCGGGCATCGCGGCGGCCGTCGGGATCGTGCTCTACTTCGTCGGCGCGGTCGGCTTCCACCTGCGCGCCGGTGACGTCAAGGGGCTCCCCCCGGCCGCCGTCATCCTGGTCGCGGCCGTCGCCGCCCTCACCCTGCGCACCCTGGCCGGCTGACCCCGGGCCGAGACCGCCCTGCTACCTCTCCGCCTACCTCTCCGCCTACTCTCTCCGCCTACCTCTCCGCGAAGGCGGCGCCCGCCCCGCCGTCCTGCGCCACGCCGAGCGCGGACAGGGCACGCCGGCACGCCTCGACGACGGCGTCCGACTCGCCGAGCCGCTCGAACCCCTCGCCGAGCGAGGACCAGAGCGCCGCGATCCGCTCCGGCGCGTACGCCGACCCGCCCTCCCACGCCGCCAGCTTCCGGGCCGCCGCGACGTACTCCCGGTGGGCGGCGTCCGGCTCGCCCCGGGCGGCGAGCAGGTCCCCGAGCATCCGCATCGCCTCGAGCTGCAGCAGCGGCGCGATCGGCGGCCCGTCGAGGAGGGCCCGCACCCGGGCCAGGGCGGGTCCCGTCTCGCCGCGGGCCAGCTCCGCCTCCGCCAGGGCGAGCGTCCACCAGGGCAGGTCCGTGGAGTAGCCGATCCGTTCCAAGCACTCGCGCACCGAGGCGAGCTCGTCGATCGCCTCCCGCACCCGGTCAGGGTGGGCCCGCGTCAGCATCTGGGCGTGCAGCAGCCGGGCCCGGCTACCGTCCAGGGGGTGCTCGGCCGGGTCGATCCACCGGACGACGCAGGTCAGCTTCTCCAGCGCCTCGCCCGCACGGCCCGCGAAGCCGTCGTACACGGCCAGGTTCCACAGCAGCCGGGCGGCGGCGGGCCGGTTGGCGGGGTCGCGGGCGTCCAGCTCGGCGAGCCACGCCGTGGCCTGGGCCCGGGCCATGCCCACCCCGTAGGCGCCGGCCATCGCCGTCATCGCCGACGCGGCGAGCCGCCCCCACGCCGTGGTGTCCTCCCCCGCGGCCGGCCGGGACACCTTGAGCACCTGCAGGACGAGCTGGGTGGCCTCGGCCAGCACCGACCGTCCCCACTCGTCCTGCTGCGTCGCCGCCCGCAGGAAGTACACGCCGAGCGGGAGCACCGGCACGGCGAGGGTGGAGCGGGCGGCACGGCGCATCAGCGGCAGGGCCGCCGCGTGGGCGCGCACCCATTCCCCCGTCCCGACCAGGAGCGCCACCTGCAGGAAGGTCACCCGGTCCTGCTCGTCGGGCTGCAGCGTGCCGTCGACCGACTCCAGCTCGTCCAGGTGGTGACGCAACCGCATCCGGTCCTGCCGACCGGCCGCCTCCTCCGCCGCCTGCAGCGACGCCGTGATCCGCCGTCTCGCCTCCGGCGGCTCCCCCGTCCGCAGCCAGTGGGGATCGGTCCCCACCACCGCCGCGAGGGCGTCCAGCAGCGCGCTTCTCGGGTGGCGCTCCCCCGCCTCGATGTAGCTGAGGTAGCTCGTGGAGCAGCCTGCGGCCGCGGCGAGCTCGCGCAGAGTCAGGCCACGCCCCCGGCGCGCCTGGGCCAGGCGGTCGCCCACGGACGGCGGGCGCACCCGTTCCGCCCCCGGCCTGCCCTGGACGACGTCGAGTGCCTGCCGGACGTCGCGGGCCTGCGCCGGCGTGCACCCCAGGCCCAGCTCGCGCAGGTGGGCCCGCAGCTCGCGCCGGGTCGCCGACGGGTCCAGCCGGCCGTCGAGCACCGCGCGTACGACGACGTCGACGAGCAGTTCCACGCCCTGGCCCGCGCGGCCCGCGCGGCCCGCGCGGCCCGCACCGGGCCGCCGGACGTCGGGCACGCCGGGTTCCTCGTCCTCCGCCGCGAGCGCCATGCCCCCACGATGCCAGCGGTCGCCCGCACCGGCCACGGCCGGGCAGGAATCACACCGGGCGTTCCCGTTCCCCGGGAAATGGACGGCCCCGGAAATGTGACAGCGGGGCCGTCGACGGGTTTGACTGCGACGCGAATCGTTGACCCGGCCATCGCGCCGTGGTGGCATGAGCGACGTCGGACACCCGCCGGCGCCGTCGTGGCCTGCGGCGCGCACCACCGTCGTCGGGGGACGACGTGACGGCACCCGTCCCGCCGGAGGGGAGGTGACGGTTGCCGTCACGGTCACCGACCGTCGAGCAGGGCCCCCACCTCGTCCGGGGCGAGCGGACCGGCGAACGCGAACCCCTGGCCGTGCTGGACGCCGAGCGCCACGAGCTGCTCGTACTGGCCCTCGGTCTCGATGCCCTCCGCGATCGCGCCCAGATCCAGGCTCCGTCCCATCGCCAGGATGGCACTGATGATCGACACGGAGGCGGGGTCGTTCTGACGCAGCCGCGCGACGAACGAGCGGTCGATCTTCAGCTCGTCCAGCGGGTAGAGCTGCAGGTAGCTGAGCGAGTTGAAGCCCGTGCCGAAGTCGTCGAGGCTGATCCGCACCCCCAGCTCGCGCAGCTGGGCGAGCCGGGACTCGATCCCGCGGTCGTCCGCGGCCAGCGCGCTCTCGGTGATCTCCAGCGTGAGCGTGCCCGGCCGCAACCCGGTCCGCTCGAGCACCGCGCGCACCTGCGGCACCAGGTCGTCCCGGGCGATCTGGTGCATGCTCACGTTGACGTTCATGCCCAGCGGCAGCCCGCTGCGGCGCTGCCAGGCACTCGCCTGCGTGCACGCCTCGGCGAGCACCCAGGCGCCGATCGGCACGATCAGGCCGCTGCGCTCGGCGAGGGGCACGAACGAGCCGGGAGGCACCAGGCCGTGCCCGGGCCGGTCCCAGCGCAACAGGGCCTCGAACCCGGCGAGGCGGCCGGTCGCGAGCTCCAGCACCGGCTGGTAGCGCAGCACCAGCTCCCCCTGCTCCACCGCGGCGGCGAGCGCGGACTGCAGGCGCAGGGCGTCGACGGCGGCCTCGTGGACCTCGGGCCGGTAGCGCACGGTCCGGCCGCTGCCCTGCGCCTTGGCCCGGTACAGCGCGACGTCGGCCTCGCGCATCAGCTGGTCACCCGTCACCGGGGCGGTGCCGACGGCGACGCCGACGCTCGCCGAGATCCACTGCTGCCGACCGGCGACCGGTACCGGACGGCGCAACGCCGCGTGCAGGTGCCCGGCCACTTGCTCGGCCTCGGCCGGGTCGGCGCGCGCACCGTTCAGCAGGACGGCGAACTCGTCGCCGCCGAGGCGGGCCAGGGTGTCGCCCGGCTGCAGGTGCGCGCCCAGCCGGTTGGCGACGTCGACCAGCAGTTCGTCGCCGGCCGCGTGCCCCAGCGTGTCGTTGACGGCCTTGAACGAGTCCAGGTCGACCAGCAGCAACGCCGCCGTCCCGCCCTCGCGGGCCAGGGCCGCGGCGAGCCGGTCGCCGAGCAGCAACCGGTTGGGCAGCCCGGTCAGCGGGTCGTGCAGCGCCTGGTGGCGCAGCTTCTCGGTGAGCATGACGCGCGGGGTCACGTCGCGGACGGCGAACAGCAGTCCGGCGACGTTCGGGTCGTCGAGGAGGTTCTGGGCGCTCACCTCGACGGGCACCGGCTCGCCGTCCCCGCCGACGACCCGGCACGGGAACGTCGTCGCGGACCCCGGGACCGCCAGCGTGCGGGCCAGCCACGCCCTCGCGTGGGGCCGGTCGGCGTCCACGATCCAGGAGATCAGGCGGCCGTCCGGCAGCCTGCCCTCGGGCATCCCGAAGACGCCCGCGAGGGCCGGGCTGACGTAGGAGGCGACGGTCCGCCCGTCCGTGATGATCAGGACGTCGCGCGAGGACCGGACGACGGCCTCGAACCGGGCGGACGCGCCGGTCTCGTACCGCTCGACGACGACCAGCACGAACCGCAGCAGCCCGGCGGTGAGCAGCAGCCCGGGGGCGTACTGCGCCAGCCGGGCCTCCTTCAGGGTCCCGCCGGCGGCGAGGACACCGAGCGTCATGGCCGTGACGGTGAGCGCGAGGGAGAGCACCACGCCCCGCGCCCGCCCGTGCAGCGCCCGCAGCGAGACACCGACGAAGAGGACGCCGCCGACCGGCAGCGCGCCGACCGCCCACACGACCGTCCCCAGGCAGCAGGCGGCGAGGACGTCGGTGAGCGCCGTCGTGCGCCCCCGGTGGAGCCGCCGCGCCCAGACCCCCAGACCCACCAGGGCGGGCAGCACGGGCCACGACCAGCGCTGCGGGACGACGGCGTCGAACGCCCACTGCGGCGGGACGATGGCCAGGCAGGCGAGGTAGAACACGAGGAACACCCGGCGCACGGTCGGCAGGAGCGGCTGACCGGCGCCGGTCCGGGTCCGTTCCCTCGTCCGGTCCCAGGCCCGCCGGACCGCCCGTCGCCACGACCGCCCGGTCTGCCCGCCGCCCCCGGCGCGCTCGCCGTCGGCAGGCGTCAGGGCGTCCCCGGCGAGTGCCGGCCCGACCGGGGTCCGCGGGCGCGGCGCGCGGTCGTCGGCGAGGGCCGCCTGCCGCGGGATCGTCAGGGTCGGCGGGGTCAGCGGTCCGGAGGGGGCACCGGGCCCGGGGGCTCGCTGGAGCGACGCAGGCGCCGGCAGCGGGCCCTGCGCCGGCTCGTCCGACCGGGGACCGGTCACCGGACCTGGAGCTGCAGGAACAGACCCGTATGCACCCGTCCAGAGTAGACAATCGCCCTGATCTTCGACTCGCCATCGCGAGGATCTCCGCGACCGCCCGCCCGCGTCCCGGCACGGCGAGGGCGGCCGGGTCACGAGTCACAGCCCCCGGTCCGGGCTCGATCTGAGCGTTCACACAGCCGCCGGGACTTCCGCGTCCACCATGAATGTGATTCATGTCACAGTGGCAGCTCATCCGGCATGCACCGGTTAAGGGCCGGAAGTTCCAGGACCGCCAGGGCAGAAGCGGTCAGGGTCTGACCCGGCCGGATCCGCCGAACTCTTTCTCCGGGTGACCGGTGAGTTGCTCAACGTCGATCAAGCGCAGCGTAAGAGAAAGAATTTCATCGCCACTGATCGGAACCTTCCGGAAACTTGACTTGATGTTTTGGTGGCGGGAGAGTTTCGATCATTCGGCGTCGAATACGACGCCACCCGTCCCACGTGACACGTTCACATCGCAGACGCTCCCCGCTGAGCAGCTCCTCGACCCGTCGGCGCGGACTGCGGACGACCGAGAAGGAGACAAGGATGTCCGACGCCTTCACGGCGCGGCAGCGCCGCAGATCGCCCCGGTGGCGCCGCAGGACGGCCTACATCGCGGGCCCGGTGGGTGCGGCCCTGGTGGCCGGGGCGCTGATGGCCCCCTGGGCCGACGCGGCGGCGAGCACGCTGGGTGCGGCGGCGGCGCAGAGCGGCCGGTACTTCGGGACCGCGATGGGCCAGGGCACGGTCAACAACTCCACCGACACCACGATCGCCGCGCGTGAGTTCACCATGGTCACGCCGGAGAACGAGATGAAACCGGACGCGACCGAGCCCAGCCAGAACCAGTTCAGCTTCAGCGCCGGCGACACGGTCTACAACTGGGCCACCTCCCACGGCCTGAAGGTCCGCGGCCACACCCTGGCCTGGCACTCCCAGCAGCCCTCCTGGTGGGGCGGCCTGTCCGGCACCTCCCTGCGCAACGCCATGATCAGCCACATCAACGGCGTCATGGCCCACTACAAGGGCAAGCTCTACTCCTGGGACGTCGTCAACGAGGCCTACTCCGACGACGGCAGCGGCGGACGCCGCCAGTCCAACCTCCAGGCCACCGGCAACGACTGGATCGAGGTCGCGTTCAAGACCGCCCGCGCCGCCGACCCCAACGTCAAGCTCTGCTACAACGACTACAACACCGACAACTGGTCGGCCGCCAAGACCCAAGGCGTCTACGCCATGGTCAAGGACTTCAAGTCCCGCGGCGTCCCCATCGACTGCGTCGGGTTCCAGACCCACTTCACCGGCGGCAGCTCCCTGCCCTCCAACTTCCAGACCACCCTGTCCAGCTTCGCCGCCCTCGGCGTCGACGTACAGCTCACCGAGGTCGACGTCACCAACGCCTCCACCACCCAGTACGCCGGACTCACCCAGGCCTGCCTGAACGTCCCCCGCTGCGCCGGCATCAGCGTCTGGGGCATCCGCGACTCCACCTCCTGGCGCTCCAGCGAGAACCCCCTGCTGTTCGACGGCAGCGGCAACAAGAAGGCCGCCTACACCTCCGTCCTCAACGCCCTCAACAGCCCCGGCACCCAATACAGCGGCACCACGACCACCACCACCCCGGTGACCACCAGCCCCGCCACCACCACCCCGGGAACCAGCACCAGCACCCCGCCGACCACCCGCACCCCACCGACCACCAGCACCCCACCCACCACCAGCACCCCGGCCACCGGCAGCTGCACCGCCACCCTGTCCGCCGGCCAGCTCTGGGGTGACCGCTACAACCTCAACGTCACCGTGTCGGGCAGCAGCACCTGGACCGTCACGCTGAACGTCCCCTCCCCCGAGAAGATCTCCTCCACCTGGAACGTCAACGCCACCTGGCCCAGCAGCCAAGTCATGATCGGCAAGCCCAACGGCAGCGGCAACGCCTTCGGCGTCACCATCATGACCAACGGCACCTGGACCTGGCCGACCGTCTCCTGCAGCGCCTCGTGAGGTCGTGAGACCCGCGCCGGAGGAACCTTCGGACCAGCCATGACGTCGACGGGCCGCCCGGGTGCACGCACCCGGGCGGCCCGTCACGTCACCGGACGAGCGCGTCAAGTCCCGTGCACGCTGTCGGTGCCACCCGCCATGATTCCGGCGTGACCAGCCAGCGTTTCAGGGTGGACCTCCGTGGGATCGTCGACCTGCTCAGCAACCACCTGTACTCCAGCCCGCGCGTGTACGTGCGCGAGCTCCTGCAGAACGCGGTGGACGCCCTGACCGCGCGCCGGCGCCTGGACGCGGAGGCGCCGGCACGCATCCTGCTGGTCCCCGCCGACGTGGCCGCCGACGGTCGCGTCCACTGCCTCGACACCGGCGTCGGGCTGACCCGCGACGAGGTCGAGCAGTTCCTGGCGACGATCGGGTCCTCGTCCAAGCGCGACGACCTCGGGTTCGCCCGCGGGGAGTTCCTCGGGCAGTTCGGGATCGGCCTGCTGTCCTGCTTCCTGGTCAGCGACGAGGTCACCGTGCTCACCCGGTCGGCCCGCGGCGGCCCGGCGGTGCTGTGGCAGGGCCGCGACGACGGCTCGTACCGGCTGGAGGAGGTGGACGGCGAGCGCGCGGCGGCCCTCCTGGACGGACCCGGCGTCGAGGGCTGGCCGGTCGACGAGCCCGGCACGTGGGTGAGCCTGCGCCCCCGCCCCGGCCTCACCGACTGGACCGGCACGCCGCAGGTCGAGGCGCTGGCCGCGGAGTACGGCCGGATGCTGCAGTGGACGGTCCAGGTCGCGACGTCGAGGGACGCCGCGCGGCGGGTCTCGGCGACGTCCCGGCCCTGGGACGCCCCCGGCGGGGTGGGCGCCGCCCGCACCGAGCTGGAGGCGCTCGCCGGGGTCGAGGCGCTCGCCGTCCTGCCGGTCAGCGTGCCGGAGGCCGGACTGCGCGGCGCCGCGCTGGTGCTCGGCCGCCCCTCGGCGCCCACGGGCCGCCAGGCGCACCGGGTGTACGTGAAGGGCATGCTCGTCGGCGGCGAGCTAGAGGGCCTGCTCCCGCCGTGGGCCTTCTTCGCCCGCTGCGTCGTGGACGCCGAGCAGCTGCGCCTCACCGCCTCCCGGGAGGCCCTCTACGACGACGACCTCCTGGAGCATGTCCGGGTGTCGCTCGGGGACCAGCTGCGGCGCTGGATGCTGCGCACCGCCGACGCCAACCCCCGGCTGTTCGAGCGCTTCCTCGAGCTGCACGCCCTCGGCGTCAAGGCGATGGCGGTCGTCGACGACGACCTGCTGCGCGTGGTGCTGCCGTGGCTGACCTTCGAGACGACCGCCGGGCCGCTGACCCTGCCCGAGGTCGCGGCCCGGTTCGGCGTGGTCCGCCACACAGCCACGGTCGACGAGTTCCGGCAGGTGGCGCCGGTCGCGGCGGCCCAGGGCATCGGGGTCGTCGACGGCGGCTACACCTACGACGCCGCGCTCATCGCCCGGGCGGCCGCGATCGACCCGGACCTGCGGGTGGAGCTGCTCCTGCCGGGCGACCTCGACGCCCACGTGCAGGCCCCGCCCGACGACGTCGTGCTCGCCCTGCGACCGTTCCTGCTGGCGGCGCGGGCGGTGCTCGACCCGCTCGACGTCGACGTCCAGCTCCGCTCGTTCGACCCGGTGACCCTGCCCGCCCTGGTGCTCGACGACCGGGAGGCCCGCTACCGGCGCTCCGCCCGGGCCGGCGCCCGGGCCGAGCCGGCCTCGGCGTGGGCGCAGATGGCGGCGGCCACGGACGACGGCGGCGCCGACCGGCGCGTCCTGCTGGTCAACCACCGCAACGCGACGGTCGCCCGCATCGCCGCGATCACCGACGCCCGGGTACTGGCCCTGGCGGTGGAGGGCCTGTACTGCCAGGCGCTCCTGGCCGGCCGGCACCCGTTGCAGGCGGCCGACACCGCGGCGCTCAACCGCTCGTTCCTCGGCCTGATCGAGCAGGCGGTGGCCCGCGCATGAGCACCGCGACCGAGCTGCACGCGCTGCTGGACACCGCGCACGGCCTGCCCTACGGCCTGGCCCGCTCGGCCCTGGTCGAGCAGGTCGTCGAGGGCGCCGACGCGCTCGGCGACGAGGCCCTCGCGCAGCAGGCCCGGCTCGACCTGGTGTCCTGCTACAGCCACGGCGGGGAGCCGCTCAAGCGGTTCGCCGTCTTCGCCCGGCTGCTCGCCCGCTTCGACGCCGACCCGTCGGGGTTCGGCGAGAGCGCCTACCGCCGGCTGCTGTGGCAGTTCAAGTGGGTCACCGTCGGGGCGGTCGACCACCCGGGCGTCCCGCTCGACCGGATCGAGCAGGGCCTGGCGGACATGCGCCGCCGGTACGAGGACGCCGGCGAGGGGCTCGCGCCGTACCTGGGCTGCCGGTTCCAGGTGGACGCCCACGTGCACGGGCACGCCGACGCCGCGGCGGCGTACCTCGCCTGGGTCCGCGCCCCCCGGACGGCGCTGTCGGACTGCCGGGCCTGCGAGCCCTCCCTTCGCGCCACCCACCTGGCGGCGGTCGGGCGCCACGACGACGCCGTCCGCGAGGTGCTGACCGTGCTGCGCGACGCCGGCTGCTCCGACCAGCCCCAGGACGCCATCAGCCAGGTGCTGACCTCGTTGGTCCACGTCGCCGACCCCGAGCGGGCGGCCGCCGAGCACCTGCGGGGCGCGCGGCTGCTGCGCGGCACGGAGGGGCAGACCGAGTTGTGGGCGCGGCACCTGCACGTGCTGGCCCGCAGCGGCCACCTGTCCCGGGGGCTCGACCTGCTGGAGGACCACCTCGGTGTGGTCGACGACCCGCCGCACCCGGCCGCCGGCATGTGGCTGGCCGCGGCCGGGGCCAGGCTGCTGCACGCGCTCGTCGACGCGGGCCACGGCGACGTCGCCGTGACCGTGCCGCGCGGGAGCGGGGGCGCGGGCGGGGGCGGGGGCACCGTGTCCCGCGG
>Ga0302321_100004912_pt1 | contig 11644 bp, 8 predicted proteins | sample Fen_T0_1_FD_202505 | JGI IMG/M metagenome (GOLD analysis project Ga0302321, IMG submission 202505) | Peat permafrost microbial communities from Stordalen Mire near Abisko, Sweden - Fen_T0_1 | ecosystem: Environmental > Terrestrial > Soil > Wetlands > Permafrost | place: Sweden: Abisko...
CGCCCGGTCGGCGCCGCGCGATCGTGGCTCGTCGTCCCGCTCGTCGTAGCGGCCGCCGGGGCGCTCCCGGGGCCGGTCGTCGCGACCGCCGCCGTCGTACCGGCCGTACCGGTCGTCACGCTCGTCAGGGCCGGTACGGTCGTCGCGTTCGGGCCGCGGCTCCCGGCGCGGGGGCGCCTCGGGGTAGCCGTAGCCGGCGCCCGGGTAGGGGCTGGGCCGCCCGGCCGGCCGGGCGGCTCCCGGACGGAAGGCGTCGTAGGCCTCCGGCCCGCGGTCGGCGATGGCGAACGGATCGGCCCGGCCGGCGGAGACCGCCTGCGGCTGGGTCGAATGTCCCACCCCCAGCGGCGGCGATTGCGGAACCGAACCGTCGAGCGGCCAGTTCCTCGGATAGGGCAGGCCCCCGGGGACGAGGTGGTCCGAGCTCATGAGCGGTGAATCCTCCACGGGTCGGGTCCGGCACCAGCCAGCAGTACGGCTCCGACGACGCCGCGGTTACGCCGCGGACGGCCCCCGCCCCGGCCGACTTGACCGGCCCTGGGCCGACCGCGAACCCCGCGTTGACCTGCGGCGGGAGCCGGCGGCTGCGGGATGGTTCCTTAACCACCGCCTGGGTTCGGATTAACGCGTGAGGATCTAGAGCTGGACCCGCCACCACACCCACGGTCCACCACCGTCCATTCGCGGAAGGAATTCATGAAGGCGACCCCAGGGCCGGTGACCCTGTTGATGGGAACCATGGGAATGCTCGGTCTCCTGCTCACCGGCTGCACCGACAACACCGGCGCGATCGACCAGGAAGGACACAACGGCTACGACCGGATGGCCTGCACGAACTTCGCCGCGATGGCCAACGACGTCCGGCACAACGCGATCGGCCGGGACGCGGCGAGCGCCCAGGCCGACCAGATCGCGGGGTGGTCCCAGCGGGGTGGCGACGTCCGGATCCGGCAGGCCGGCGGGAAGCTCGCCGACGCCTACCACGCCAAGGACACCGGCGCGGTGACCGCGGCGATCGACGAGTTCACGGCCGCCTGCGCCTGGTGAGGCGGGCCGGCGCAGGGGCTGGCTCGCCGGTCGACCCGTCGGACGTCATGGGGCCGTCAGGAATTCGGGCGGGACGGCTGGCAGACTCGCCGCCATGTCGATCGTCATGTACGGGACCAGCTGGTGCTCCGACTGCAAGCGCGCCAAGAGCTTCCTCGGCGAGCAGCGGGTGCAGTACGACTTCGTCGACGTGGACGCCGACGAGGCCGGGCGGGCCGTCGTCCAGTCGCACAACGACGGCAAGGACATCATCCCCACGATCGTGTTCGACGACGGCAGCGTCCTGGTGGAACCGAGCAACGCCGAGCTCGCCGCCAAGCTCGGTCTGGCGATGACGGCCCGGAACGCCTTCTACGACCTCGTCGTGATCGGGTCCGGGCCGGCGGGCCTCACGGCCGCGCTCTACGCCGCGCGGGAGGGCCTGGCGGTCCTGGTGATCGAGCGCGGCGGGGTCGGCGGCCAGGCCGGGGTGACCGAGCGCCTGGACAACTTCCCCGGGTTCCCCGAGGGCGTCACCGGTGCCGAGTTCGCCGACCGGCTGAAGGCGCAGGCCGAGCGGTTCGGCGTCGAGATCCTGGCCGCCCAGGAGGTGACCGCGGTCGGCGTCGACGGCCACTACCGCACGGTGACGACCGGGGACGGCGCCACCTACGCGAGCTTCGCCGTCCTGCTGGCGCTCGGGTCGACGTACAAGCGGCTCGGGATCGACGGCGAGGACGAGCTGATCGGGGCCGGGGTGCACTTCTGCGCGACCTGCGACGGCGCCTTCTACCGCGGCAAGCGGGTCGTCGTCATCGGCGGGGGCAACAGCGCCGGCGAGGAGAGCGTCTTCCTCACCCGGTTCGCCGAGCACGTCACCGTGGTCACCCGGACGGCCGGGCTCACGGCGAGCAAGGTGGTCGTGACCAAGCTCGAGGCGTGCGACCGGATCAGCGTGGTGACCTCGGCGACGCCGGTCGGGTTCGCCACCGAGAACGGACGGCTGCGGGCGCTGGTCGTCGAGCGCGACGGCGCCAAGGAGGAGATCCCGGCCGACGGGGCCTTCGTCTTCATCGGGCTGAGCCCGAACAGCGCGCTCGTCGCCGACCTGGTGGAGGTGGACGCGGCCGGGTTCGTGGTCGCCGACCTGGGCCTGCAGACCTCGGTCCCCGGAATCTTCGTGGCGGGCGACGTGCGCAGCGGCTCCACCAAGCAGGCCGCCAGCGCCGCGGGCGAGGGCGCGGCGGCGGCCCTGGCGATCCGCCGGTACGTCGAGCCGCTGGCCAGCGGCATGCGCCCGGCCCTGGTCGACGCCGGGAGCTAGGGGCGCTACACCACCGCGGACGGCGACGGCGTGGGCGCCGACCCGCCGTCGGGGAGGCCGCCGGCGCCGGCGCAGACGGGCAGCCCGAGCTGGTTCGCGATGGCGTTGCCCTCGTCGTTCGACCGGTCCGCGCGGGACAGCGCCGAGTCGATGGTGGCCTGGTCCTGCCGGGCGGCCGCGGCGACGGCCTCGTCGTACGCCTTCGGCACGTCGTCCCAGCGGTCGAGCATCCGGTCGTAGCGGGTGCGCTGGTCCGTGGCGACCCGCAACTCCCGCAGGTGGGAGTTCATCGTGCGCAGGACCGCGCCGACCTGCTTCAGGCGCGCGGCCTGGTCGTCGCCGGCGCTGCTGGCGGCGGCCTTGAGGTCGCGGTCCATCTGCCGGCAGTAGGCCGTGATGGGCTCCCGCCAGTTCGCCGGGGCGTCCCGCCCGTCGAGGAAGCGCCGGACGGCGAACAGGCCTCCGACCCCCACGACCAGGGCGACGACCAGCACGCCGACGACGATCCCGGCGACCGTGCCCCGGCGGCGCGGGCCGCCGGGCACGGCCCCCGTCTGCAGGACCTCGGTCCGACCGGCGTCGCCCGGATCGGTGGCGTACGGGGTGGCGTAGGGCGCCGTCGGGGCTGCGTAGGGCGCCGTCGGGGCTGCGTAGGGCGCCGTCGGGGCTGCGTAGGGCGCCGTCGGGTAGGTGGCCGTCGGGTGGGCCGCAGGGGCGGTCGGCGGGTACGCGACGGGCGGGTCCGCCCAGGGGTGACCGGCGGGCTGCCCGCCCGCCGTCGACGGCGGGCCGCCGGCGGCGGGAGGCGGTCCGAAGTTCTGCGGCGGCGCGTAGCCGGGGGCGGGCGCGGCGTCGGGAAGCGGCGGCGGGACGGGCGGGGGCGCCCCTGCGTCCGCGGCGGGCGGGGGCCCGGCCGGCGGGGGCGCGTCGGGAGCGGCCCACCACGACGGTTCGGGCGTGCTGTCGCGGCCGTCCATGACACCCCTTCGTCTCGCTGCGGTTGCCCTCCGAGCGTACGTCCCCCCTCCCAGGACCCCGCACGCGACGCGTCCGGACGACGCCACCGCCGCCCGGCGATGAACACGTAAATGGTGGGTAAATTCCGACAACGGTGTCTATCGGCACCGGAAAGGCCGTCCCTACTCTCGATCGACCACGACCGTCGTTGCGCCGGGAGGCTCCCGTGTCCGCGATCGAGAACCAGACTCCGAGCACCTATTCCTCCCGCCTCTACAACGAGGACCTCGCCCCGGCCACCGATCGCCGGTGGGGCGCCTTCAGCGTGTTCAACGTCTGGACGTCGGACGTCCACAGCCTCTACGGCTACTTCCTGGCCGCGAGCCTGTTCCTGGTCGCCGGGAACGGGTTCAAGTTCGTCATCGGCATCGGGGCGGGTTCCATCGTCATCTTCTGGCTGATGGGGCTCGTCGGGAATGCCGGCGTCCGGACCGGCGTGCCGTACCCGGTGCTGTCGCGGGCGTCGTTCGGGGTGTTCGGCGCCAACGTCCCGGCGCTGGTGCGGGCCATCGTCGCGACGTTCTGGTACGGCGCGCAGACCAGTGCGGCCGCCGGCGCGGTCGTCGCCTTCCTGGTCCGGTACGACGGGCCGCGGTCCCTCCACGAGAACAACCACCTCTTCGACCACAGCGCCCTGGAGGTGGTCTGCTACCTCGCGGTCTGGGCCGCCCAGCTGCTCATCATCAGCAAGGGGATGGAGACCGTCCGCAGGTTCCAGGACGTCGCCGGGCCGGCGGTCTGGATCATGATGCTCGCGCTGGCCATCGGGCTCTCGGTGAAGGCCGGCACGCTGTCGTTCTCCGTGGACATGCCCGCGGCGGACCTGGCCGCCCTGGCGAAGAACGCCACCGGGCTCGACGTCACGCCGGGCTCGTTCGCCGCGATCGCCGCCATCGCCGCGACGTGGATCACCTATTTCGCCGCCCTCTTCCTCAACTTCTGCGACTTCTCGCGGTTCGTCCCCGACGGCGCGGCCCTGCGCCGGGGAAACATCTGGGGCCTGCCGGTCAACCTCATCCTCTTCTCACTGGTGGCCGCGCTCACGACGTCCGCCGCCAGCAAGGTGTACGGCGAGGTGCTGCTGGAGCCTGCCAAGATCTCGGCGAAGTTCGACAACGTGTTCTTCGTGCTGCTGGCAGCGCTGACGTTCTCGGTGGCGACGCTCGGCATCAACGTGGTCGCCAACTTCGTCAGCCCGGCCTTCGACTTCTCCAACGTCGCACCGAAGTACATCGACTTCCGCAAGGGCGGGTACATCGCGGCCGGTATCGCGCTGCTGCTCTACCCGCTCCACCCGTGGGACAACGCGCCGAGCTTCGTCAACGCGATCGGCGCGACGATGGGTCCGCTCTTCGGCGTGATCATGGTCGACTACTACCTCATCCGGCGGACGCAGCTGGACGTCCCCGCGCTCTACGACGAGAACGGCGAGTTCCGTTTCACGGGCGGGTGGAACCTCAAGGCGTTCGCGGCCGCGCTCGTCGGCTCGGTGTTCTCCAGCATCCTGCCGGTGTACGGGCCGGCCGGGTACTCCGGCACCCTCGGCCCCTACGCCTGGTTCCTCGGGGTGATCTCGGCCGGGCTGGTCTACCTCGCCCTCAGCGGCGGCCGCAGCGTGCTTCAGCCGACCGCCACCGGGTCGGTGTCGAAGACGACGTCCTCCGGCGCGTAGGTGAGCCGCACCCCCGCGGGGGTCACCTCGTAGAGGTCGTGCAGGTGCCCGGACTCGCCGGTGGGCAGCAGGGCGCGGTCGTCCCGCTGGACGGGGTCGGCCCGCACCCAGGCGTCGAAGCCGGCGAGGTCCGTGGCCCCGGTCGTGAAGTACGCGACGAGCCGGCGGTAGAGCTTGGGGAACATGACCATGGTCGACAGGTCGTCGACCCCGGCGGGCAGGGCCGGCGTCGTGGTGGTCACGGTCTCGGCCGGCCAGATACCGGCCGAGGCCGCCCTGGCCTCGCGCACCAGTTCGCGCATCCGGTGGATCAGCACGAGCGGCATGGTCGAGTACAGCTCCCCGTAGGCCAGGCCCGCCCGGACGATGCCGGCGTTCACGCTGGCGTCCAGCAGCGGGGTGTCGACGAACACCCGGTGGCCGTCGGCGACGCCCAGGTCGGGTTCACCGGGGTACACCAGCGCCAGGACCCGGCCGTTGCTCTCGATCCCGTTCGCCAGGAGGTACCCGGGCACCGGGTGGTGCTCGGCGCTCGCCACCTTGTTCGGGTTGGTCGCGCTGAACTCGACCGCACCGAACCCCAGCGACGCCAGCATGTGGTCGCGCGCGGCACGGGCGAGCCCGAGCTCCTGGTGGTGCCCGGCGAAGTGCGTCTCCAGCGCGTCGATGCTCTCGAAGCGGACGGCGTACGTGCCGAGGTGGCGCCGGTCGGCGGGGACCCGGCTGAACCGGCGCAACCGGCGGACGACGTCGTCGTCGTCCGGCAGGAAGCTCACCGTGTCGCCGTCCGGCTCCGGTCCGTTGCGCGGGAGGTCGGGGTAGAGGACGTAGAACTGGCCCCTGACGAGGGTGTACCTGGGTGCGCTCATGTCGGGGAGGAGCCGGTCGGCCGACCACCGGATACAGCGCCCGACGAACCGTCACGTACCGGACGTCGCGCGTTCGCGTCCCCCCGAACGGGGGGCCCCGCCGGCGGCGTCCACGCCGGTGCTCGCCGTCCGGCAGCCCCTGCTGCGCGCCTACGATGACGAGAACTGACCGGCGGGGATCACGAAGAAGGCTTGCTCATGGCGGAAGCCGCGGTCGTCGAGGCGATGCGCCCGGGCGATCACATCAGCTGGATCGTCGAGGACGACGCCAGCCTGGGGCGCATCCTCGCCGCCTACGTAGGGGGCGCCGTCCCTGCCCGGCACAAGGTCGGTTGCTTCGTGCACGCCCTGTCGCCCGCCGACACCCTGGCCCAGCTGGACCGGGCCGGGCTGGACGTCGACACCCTCCTGCGCCGGGGCCAGCTGGAGATCGGCAGCTGCCGGGACGCCTACCTGGGGTCGGGCCGGTTCGACGCCGAGGCGATGACCGACCTGTGCCTGCGGGCGTGCGCCGAGGCCCGCGCACAGGGGTACGCCGGACTGCGCCTGGTCGGTGACATGAGCTGGGCCGCGGACGCCACCGGCGACGACCTGACGGGCTACGAGGCCCGCGTCAACAGCGTGTACGCGGGTGGCTTCGCCATCGGGCTCTGCCTCTACGACCGGCGGGTGTTCGAGGCCGACCGGCTCTCGACCCTGCTGGCCGCCCACCCCGCCTCGGTCGACGGTCCGCCGGACGACGACCGCCCGTGGACGCCCCTGCTACGCATGAGCCGCTCGGACGACGCGCACCTGCTGCGCCTCGACGGGGAGGTGGACATCTCCAACCGCAACGCCGTCCTGGCGATCCTCGACACCCTCGAGCCGCAGCCGCCCGCCACCGACCGGAGCCCGGCCCGACCCCTCACGCTCGACGTCCGCGCGCTGCGCTTCGTGGACGCGGCGAGCGCCCACCACATGATCGCCGCAGCCACCCGGACCGGCGGGCTGCGCATCGTCGGCGCCTCGGCGCAGCTGACCCGGCTGCTGGAGTTCGCGGGGGCCTCGCACGTCCCGGGGCTCGTCCTCGCACCGGCCTGAGGGACCGTGGCCGGCCGCTCCGGCGGCCGGGCGGACGCTCGTCCGCGGGAGCGACGCTCGTCAGCGGGAGCGGTCGCCGTGCTCGTCGCCGCTGCGCCGGGGGTCGGGCTGGAGGAGGTCGTCGAGCTCGGCGACGCGGGAGCGCAGTCCGCGCACGGCCTGCTCGATCTTGTAGACGATCTCGGAGCCGTTGAACGGCTGCGAGATGAACCCGGTCGCGCCCTCGGCGGCCGCCGCCTTGATCGCGGAGGCGGGGTGCCGACCGGTGATCATGAACACCGGCGCGGGCGACCACAGGGGTTCGCCGCGCAGGTGGCGCAGGAGCAGGTGACCGTCCTGCAGGGACAGGCTGAGATCCAGCAGGACGGCGTCCGGCAGGCAGGTGTCCACGGCCCGGACGGCGTCCACGACGGTGGCCGCGCTGGACAGCCGGGTGTAGCCGTGCCGGGCGAGCGACCGGACGAGGAGGTCGACGGTGGAGGGCGTGTCGTCGACGATCAGGACGCGGGGCCTGGGCGGGTCGATGGTCACTGCGCCGCCTCCACCCCACCGGTGTCCGGTCACCGTCTGAGGTGAGGCTACCTGCCGATCGTGACGTCGGACATAGACGTGATACCCGGCAATTGGACCCGACGGATCCGCGGCGGCCGGGCCGGGCGGACGACGTCGGCGGGACTGAAGCGGTTGAGCTAGGTTGTCGCCCCGGGTTCTCGACGTCCGTGGGCCCGGTGCACCCGTGGGGGGTCTCGTGGACACCACCGTCCGAGCGGCCGGTCGGGTCGGCCGCCGTCCCGGGGCGGGCGGCTGGGCCCTGCGGGTGGTGCTGGCGCGGCTGCGCCCGCAGGCGGCGATCCTCGCCGTCGTCCTCGCCGTCTGCCTCCTCGCGGCGACGCTGCTCTCGGCGCTGGCCGTCCTGGTCGACGCCTCCGAGCGCTTCGGCGTCCGGACGGCGCTGAGCCGCACACCGGTGGAGGAGACCCGGCTCGACGTCACGGTCGACATCGGCGAGGCCTCCCCCGGCCCGGCGATCGCCGCGCTGGACGCGCAGGTCCGCACCCTGTTCGGCGGGCTGCCGACCCGGACGACGACGCACCTGGTCTCGCCCCTCGCCGCGGTGACCTCGCCGCCGGCGCTGGACCGGGCGGGGACCGGCTGGCTGACCTACTACGCCGACTACGACGGCATCACCGGCGCCGCGACGCTGGTCCGCGGCCGGTGGCCGATCGACGGAGCCGGCGCCGCCGGGTCCGACGGCGCGGGATCGGACGGGGCCGGCGCCGACGGCGCCGTCCCGGTGGCCATCCCGGAGCGGCTCGCCACGGACCTCGGGCTGGGCCCGGGCGACCGCTTCACCACCTCCCAGGAGGGCAGCGCCGGCTCCAGCCGGGCGCTCGTCGTCGGCGTCTACCGGGTGCGCACCCCCGCCGAGGCGCAGGTGTGGACGGACGACCCGCTGCACGGCCGCGCCTACGACCCGGCCAGACCGGTGCCCTTCGCGTTCGGCCTGACGGCGAACGCCTACGGGCCGCTCGTCGCGTCGCGCGCGGCGTTCGTCGCCAAGGCGGTGGGCACCGGGTCGGTGTACCGCCACGACACCCCGGACCTGTCCCGGCTCCCGCTGGACCAGCTCCACCCGCTGGGCGAGCGGGCGGCCGCGGCCGCGACCGGCTTCCCGCGGGAGCTCGGTCGGTACGGCGAGCGCGTCGCCGCCGGCACGCGGCTGGGCAGCACGCTCGACCGCGCCGAGCGCTTCCTGGTGGTGACCCGCAGCAGCATCATCGTGATGGCGCTGCTCCTGCTCGTGCTGTCCCTGGCCGCGCTGCTGCTCGCCGCCCGGCTGCTGGCGGAGCGCCGCGTCACCGAGCAGTCCCTGATGCAGGCCCGCGGCGCCTCGGGGCGGCAGCTCGCCGCGCTCGCCGCCACGGAGGCGCTCGGCGTGGCGGCCGTGGTCGTCGTCACCGCGCCGCTGTTGGCACGGTGGCTCTACCGGGTGCTCGCGACCCGGCCCGACTTCGTCGCGGCGGGCATGGACGTCGACCCCGGCGTCCCCGCGGCCGCCTGGCGGACGGCGGCCGCCGCGGGCGCCGTCTTCGTCGTCGTGCTGCTCGCCCCGTTGCTGCGGCGCGGTCCGACCTTCGTCGAGAGCGAGCAGGCCGGCGCCCGGCAGGACCGGCGCACCGTGCTCCAGCGCTCCGGGCTGGACGTCGCGCTCGTCGCGCTGGCGGCGGTCGCGTACTGGCAGCTGCGCGCGTACCGGTCGCCGCTGGTCAGTGCCCACGTCGACCCGGTGCTGGTGGCCGGTCCGGCGTTGGCGCTGCTGGGCGGGGCGCTGGTGACCGTGCGGATCGTGCCGGTGGTCGCCCGGCTGCTGGAGCGGCTCGCGGCCCGCGGCCGTTCGGTGGTGTTCCCGCTGGCGGCGTGGGAGGTGGGCCGCCGCTCCCGCCGCGCGGTCGGCGCCGTCCTGCTGCTCAGCCTGGCGCTGGCCGTGGGCACGTTCGGGGTGTCGTTCCTGCGGACCTGGCGGACGTCCCAGCAGGACCAGGCCGACTTCCGGGTGGCGGCCGACGCCCGGGTGACCACGGACCCGGAGGCGAACGTGCTGGCCGCGGGCCACGCGCTCGCCGCCGTCCCGGGCGCGGGCACCCTGCTGCCCGTCACCCGCCTGGACACGGTGCTGGGTCGGGACGACGACCGCTTCCTCGTATACCCCCCGGCCGACGGGCCCGACGTCCAGCTGCTCGCCGTCGACTCCACCCGGGTGGGGCCGCTGCTCGGCGGGCGGGTCGTGCGGCCGGGCGGCGAGAGCGCGGCGGCCCTGACCGCGCTGCCGCACCTGGCCCCGCGGACGCCGGCGGCCGCCCTGCCGGTGCCGGGGAGCCCGCGCTCGATGTCGTTGCGCGTCACGGCGACGCCGCGTGACGCGCGCGCGGCGCGGATGGGCGCGACCGTGCGGCTCGTGCTGCAGGACGGCACCGGGGCCCGCCAGGTCGTGACCGCCGGAACGGTCGCCGCCGACGGCCGGCCCGCGCTCCTGCGGGCCCCCCTCGTGGGGACGGCGGCCGCCGTCACGCCGCCGCTGGGCCTCGTCGCGGTCCAGACCGTGTGGGGACCGCGCGCGGACCCCGGCTCGGGTTCCGACGCCGGCGACGGATCGGACGACGGCTCGGGCGACGTCCCGGGGGCGGCGGACATCCCGCTCGACCTGCGCATCGACCAGGTGGAGGTCCGGGACACCGCGCTGAACGCCGCCGGCAGCCAGGGCGTGCTCGGCACCGCGCTGGTCCTGGACCGGCCGACGACGTGGAACGTGTCGTCCCTGGACGCCACCGGTGCCGGCCGGCAGCCGACGGGTGCGGGCCGGACCCTGCTCGAGGGCCGGGTGGCCCTGTCGCCGTACCTCAAGGGGCTCCTGGGCGCCCAGCCCGTCGTGTTCACCACCTGGCCCGCGGACGGCGGCGCGGTCGCGGCGGTGGTGAGCCGCCCGGTCCTGGAGGCGACCGACGCCGCGCCCGGGCAGTCCTTCGCCGTCCGGGTCGGGGACGTCGGGGCCCGGGCCGGCATCGACACCGTGGTCCCCTTCCTGCCCGGCCTCGACCCCACCCGCGCGCAGCTGCTGGTGGACTACGACGCCCTCACCCGGCGCCTCGTCGAGATGGGCGCGGCGACCCTCCCGGTCACCGAGTGGTGGGCGCAGGTGCCGGACGCGCGGGCGGCGGGCTGGGCCGACGAGGTCACCGCGCGCGGGCTCGGCACGGCGACGTCGCGGGCCGGGCTCGGCCGGGACCTGCAGCGCCAGCCGCTGCGCGTGGGGATCTCCGGGGCGCTGTGGCTCGTGGTGCTGGCGGCGGCGGCCTTCGCCGGGACCGGCTTCGCGATGCACACGACGGTCGCGGTCCGGCTGCGCCGGGTCGAGTTCTCGCAGCTGCGCGCACTGGGCGTCACCCGCCGGGCGCTGACGGCGGTCGTCTGGGCCGAGAGCCTGCTGCTCGCGCTGCTCGGGGTCGGCGCCGGGATCGGCCTGGGCGCGCTGCTCGCCCTGCTGGTGGCGCCGATGGTGTCGCTGGCCGCGGACGGCAGCAGCCCGATGCCGCCGGTGCTCGTGCACATCGCCTGGTGGCCGGACATCGCCCTGCTGACCGCGGGCGTGTGCGCGGTGCTGGCCGTGGTCCTGCTCGTGGTGACGAGTGCGCTGCGCCGGTCGGCGCTGGGTGCCGTGCTCCGGCTGGGGGACGAACGATGAGGCTCCGGACCTGGGTGCCGACGGCGGCGGGCGTGCGCGGCGTGCTGGCCGGCGGGGCGGTGGTCGCCCGCGGCCGCGCCCGGCGCGACGGGCTGCTGCTGCTCGCCGTCCACGGGACCGTGGCCCTCGCCGCGCTGCTGGCCGTGGCCGGTCCCCAGCTCGTCGAGCGCGCGTTCACGCTCGGCGTCCGAGGCGCGGTCGAGCAGGCAGGCCGGGCGACGGACGTCGTCGTCGCCTCGTCGCTGCGGCCCTCCTTCGAGCCCTCGGGCGCCGCCCGCCGCTCGACGCTGGTGGGCGCCGACCGGCTGGCCGACGTCGCCGCGGCCGTCCCGGCGGCCCTGCCGGCGGTGGTGCGCCGAGTCGCGGGCCCGCTGTTCACCACGGTGAGCAGCGCACCGCTGACGGTCGACGCAGCG
>Ga0302321_100004913_pt1 | contig 11643 bp, 12 predicted proteins | sample Fen_T0_1_FD_202505 | JGI IMG/M metagenome (GOLD analysis project Ga0302321, IMG submission 202505) | Peat permafrost microbial communities from Stordalen Mire near Abisko, Sweden - Fen_T0_1 | ecosystem: Environmental > Terrestrial > Soil > Wetlands > Permafrost | place: Sweden: Abisko...
GTGACAAGTGCGGAGACGACCGCAGCTTTTTGTAGCCGCGTTGGAGTGAAGCGATTCTGCTGGCCAGCAGAATGGTCGATGGACGCTGCAGGCGGCCTTTTCGGCCTGTGCTCTCAAGCGCCGACTGCCTTCAACCGGGGATTGACTACGGCTTGGCCGGAGCGGGCTGCTCCGCGGCTTTCTTTTGCTCCGTGACTGCTTCCTTCGCTTGGGCATCGGCTTTCGCGTCGCGGCGGATGCGGCCGATGTCGAACACGCTCACGTAAACAATCAGCGTGAGGAGCAACACCATGAAGATGCTCTGGCTGGTGGCCACGAAGTTCATCGAGAGGGCGCGGCCACGGAGCCGTCCGATGGTCGCGAAAAGCATCTGTCCTCCATCGAGGACCGGAATGGGCAGAAGGTTGAACAAAGCGAGGTTCACGTTGACCAGAATCGTAATCCAGAGGACGTAGCGCATTCCGGCCTCAGACGCGTCCCAGAAAACTTTGCCGATTCCCACGGGGCCGCTCAGCTTGGAGACATTGATGTCCGAATGGGGATGAACGAGGCTGACTAGCACGCGGACCATCATGCTGGCGTGACTCGTGATTTGCTCGACCGGATTGGTGTGGATCAAACCCGTGGTGGTGCGAAATGAGGCTCCGAAAATACCCGCCGCTTCCTTCGGCCGGTCGGTCGGGACAGTAACCTCGAGGTTTTGTTGGCCGCGCTTGACGGTTAGGATTAAGGCTGCGGAACCGTCCTTTTGCAGGGCATCATGAAGGGTGAGTAGATTCAACAACGGTGCGCCATTGAGTGCGGTGTTCGCGTCGTCCACTTTCAGGCCAAGTTTTTCAGCGTAGGAATCCTTGGGGACCTCGGCGACGATCGGGGTGTAGGCGGCGATGATGCCGATCTTCCGCACCTTGTCTTCGGAGACGAGCCGCGGATGAAGCACGAAGTCGCGGGTTTGGCCATCGCGTTCGATGGTGAAAATAGATTCGCGGCGTCCGTCCTCGGCCTGGCCGAAACTGGTCACGAGCGTTTGCATCATGTCCGGCCAGTCTTTCACTTTCTCTCCATCGATCGCGCGAACGGTGTCTCCGACCTTCAGCCCGGCTTCACGGGCCGGGCTCATCACTTTGCTGCCATCCGGCAGGGTGATGGTGTCGGTAATGTAGCCGATCCGCGTCGTGGAAAGATCTTCGCTCGTCTGTTGGCCGACGATCCAGAGGATGCACGCCAGCGCGAACGCGAAGAGCACGTTGAAAACAGCGCCCATCACGAAAACGATCATCTTCGTCGCGTAGTTAGGGGGTGGCAGTTTCGCCACGTCGGTCGTGGGTTCGCCTTCGATGGCACTGAGGTCGGCGAGTTGGGGCAGGGCGACGTAGCCGCCGAGCGGCAGTACGGAGATCCGGTATTCGCAGCCATCCTTGCCGACCCTCCGCCAGATCGCGGGGCCGAAGCCGATGGAGAAACGTTCCACCTTCAACCCGCGCCGGCGGGCGGCGAGGAAGTGGCCGAGCTCGTGCACAAAGATCGAGCCGCCGAAAAAGAGCACGATCAGGAAAATCGACCAGATATTGCCGAGCAGGGAGGTGAAAAAATCAGAAGACATCAGGAAGTGAATTGTTGCGCGGTACGTCGGGCGGTTTCGTCGATGGCTAGGACATCATCGAGTGAATTGGGTTCAACGGCATTTATCCGAGATAGAGTCTGTTCAACAATGCGTGGAATCGCAAGAAACGGCACCTGATTGTTGAGGAAAGCCGCGACGGCCACTTCGTTAGCCGCATTGAAGATGGCGGGAGCAGTGCCGCCGGTCTGCATCGCCTCTTGGGCGAGCCGCAGCATTGGGAAGCGGGCGCTTTCGATCGGACGGAAGTTGAGGGAAAAAATCTGGTCGAGGGGCAGGGCGCTGGCTGTGGGACTCGGGGCACGGTCAGGATAAAAAAGTGCGTGCTGAATGGGAAACGTCATCGAGGGCGGACACATCTGCGCCAGCATCGAACTGTCCGTGAACTCGACGAGGCAGTGTACAATGCTTTGGTCGTGTAGCACGGTTTGGCATTGCTCGGCCCGGAGGTCGAACAGCCACATGGCTTCGATGAGTTCGAGTCCCTTGTTGGCCAAGGTGGCGGAATCGACGGTGATCTTCGGGCCCATCGCCCAGTTCGGGTGCTTGAGGGCGTCGGCTTTGGTGGCTTGGGCGAGTTTCTCCAACGGCCAGTCGCGAAATGCGCCGCCCGAGGCGGTCAGCACGAGCCGGCGGACGTCGCTGGAGCGGTGGCCTTCGAGGCATTGAAAAACGGCGTTGTGCTCGCTGTCGACGGGGAGCAGGCGGACGCCGTGGGTTTTGGCGGCGGCCATCACGAACTTACCGGCGAGGACCAGGATTTCCTTAGACGCGAGCGCGATGGTCTTTTTCGCCGCGATGGCCGCGAGCGTGGGTTGCAGTCCAGCGGTGCCAACGACGGCAACCAGCGCGATGTCGGCTTCGGGCAGCTCGGCGAGTTCGCTTAGGCCGGCCAGGCCGCAATGGAATTTTGTGTTGGCGGGAAACGCACCGGAGGACCGCGCGGCATGGAAAGCCGGTTCATCGTGCAAGGCCACATGGCGGACACCGAACTCGCGTGCGATCTCGGCGAGGCGGCTGTGGTTGCGCTGAGCCGCAATGCCGACGAGTTCGAGCCGATCGCGGTGCGCGGCGATGACCTTGAGCGTGCTTTCCCCGATGGAGCCCGTGGCGCCAAGGAGGACGATGCGTCGTTTCTGCGGTTTTTCTGGCACTGGGTTAATCGGATATCAGGTCACCGGCTTCAGGCCAGAAAGGTGAAAATGAAATACGCGACGGGCGCGGTGAGAATCAGGCTGTCCGTCAGATCGAACGCGCCGCCGATACCGGGGATGAGAGTGCCGGAATCCTTGACGTCGGCCCGGCGTTTCAAAGCCGATTCAATCAAGTCGGACACGATGGTGACGACGGCGAGCAAGGCTCCGATCGGCGCCGCCAAGGCGGGCGTCAGCGACTCCGGGAAATATTCGGGGAGAAAATAGGCGAGGGCCGCACCCAGTCCGGCGGAGACCAGTACGCCGCCGATTGCGCCTTCCCAGGTTTTCTTCGGGCTGATGACCGGAGCCAGTTTGTGGCGACCGAAGGCCAGGCCGGAAAGCAATGCTCCGACATCGCAGAATTTGGAAACCGCCACGACCCAGAGTGTCGTGCCCAGCGCCACCGCCGGGTCGGCGTAGAGCATCAGGAGCAACACGAGGTGGTGCAGCATGAACGGAACGTATAGCAATCCCAGCACGGTGGCGGCCAGAGTTTCGATCCGTTGGGAGTTGTCGCGTGCCCCGAGAACCAGCGCCGCCGAAAGGACCACGGATAAGGCGAGCAGCCCGGGCACCAAGCCGACGAGTTCATCGCCTTCGGTCAGGTACACCGTCACGTAGAAAGGCGCGGTCATGATGACCACGCACAGGATCAGTCCGAGCCAGCGGAATGGCTTCGCGCCCATCTTCTCGGTGATGGTGTAGAATTCGTGGAGAGTCAGCGTAGCGAGCAGGGCAATCAGGATCACGGCGGCGTGAAGTCCGAAAAAGCTGAGGCTGGCGCCAATCACGGTCCAAAGCAGGAGGGTGCTGAGTATGCGGGAAGTCACGGGGCGGATTGGTTGGGATTATTTGGCACCGTTCTTGATTTGTTCGGAAGTGAGCCCATAGCGACGTTCGCGTTTGTTATATTCGTCCACGGCCGCCTGCAACTCGGCCTTGCCGAATTCCGGCCAGAGGGTGGGCGTGAAGATCATCTCCGCGTAGGCGAGCTGAAGCATGAGAAAATTACTGATGCGGGTTTCGCCCGAGGTGCGGATGAGCAGGTCGGGCTCGGGAATATCCGCGGTGTAAAGGTAGCGGTTGAAACGCTCCCACGAACAGTCCTCCAGCTTCTCTTTGCCGTCGCGCACTGCTTCGGCGTAGGCGCGCGCGGCGTCGGCGGCTTCGGTGCGGGCGCCGTAGTTGAGGGCGAGTACGAGATTCCATTTCGTGAAGCCGGCGGTGGCGACCTTGACGCGGTCGAGTTCCCGCCGGACGTTGGCGGGCATCTCGTCGATGCGGCCGATGGTGTGCAGGCGGACCTGGTTCTTGATGAGATTGTCGAGTTCGCGCTTCAGGAAATAGTCGAGCAGGCCCATGAGGCCGGAGACTTCCTCGGCCGGACGCTTCCAATTTTCCACCGAAAACGCGTAAAGTGTGATGTACCTAATGCCAATCTCGCGGGCGGCGTCGACGACGGTGCGGACCGTTTCCACTCCGCGACGGTGACCTTCGAGACGGGGGAGGCCGCGCTGTTTCGCCCACCGGCCGTTGCCGTCCATGATGATGGCGACGTGTTGGGGAACCTGGGCGGAATCGGGTGACGGCATGCGAAGAGGCGATTTAGGTCAGCCGCCGAGCGTTTGACAAGCCGCCATCGCGGGGTGGTCCGAGTGTTTTGAATCAGACGAGTTGTCTCGCGAAGGGTCCGAAGGAAACGAAGGCTGCGAAAACAAGGCAACCTTGGCTCGAACCATGGCCTTTCCTTCGTCTCCTTCGATTCCTTCGCGAGACAATAAGTTTTGGCTTAGGCTGCCTTTGGCCACCACTGGTAGAGGAAAAAATAGACCAGCACGCCCGTTACCGAAACGTAATACCAGATGGGGAAGGTGAATTTCGCCCAGCGCTTGTGGGTGACGTAATCGCCCCTGATCGCGAAGAGGAAGGTGCGCGGCACGAGGTAAGCGATGGAGATGGCGAGGATGATATGGGAAATCAGCATCGTGTAGTAGACGGTACGGATAAATCCTTCGCCGCCGAACGGGGTATGAATGCCCCGCATCATGATCTTGTGGGTCACGTAGCCTACGAGAAACACCGCCGAAACCAAGCCAGCGCTCAGCATCACGGCGCGATGCGCCTCTTTCTTGCCCTGTTTGATCAGGATGAAGCCGATGGTGATGAGGACGGTCGCCGTGGCGTTAAGTGCGGCATTCAGCGGCGGGATGTCGTGGATGTTCATGTGGAAAGGGTCTCGGATTTAGGGTCTGGCGTTCGGAGTCGCGCGCAAGTTCGCTCCCACAAAATCGCCTGTAAACAGGCCTCTACAGTTTGAAAATGAACCGGTCAGCCACAAGTGCGCCGAGTGCGAGCGGCAGGTAGCCGAGGGTGATGTGAAATAATTTGCGGGCCTCGGTCTCCTGTTTATCCGGGTTCAGGAACTTGACGGCCGACTGCAGCATCCACAGACCGAGCAAGACGGCGACTGCGCCATAGTACCACGTGCAATATCCGAGCAGCGATGGCAGCAGGCTGGAGGCGATGAGCAGCCCGGTCCAAATGAGCGTCCAGCGGCTCAGCTTCACGCCGGTCGGATCGGTGACCGAAAGCATCGGCATGCCGGCGGCGGCGTAATCCTTGCGGTACGTCCAGGCCAGGGCGAAAAAATGCGGCATCTGCCACGTGTACATGATGGCAAAGATGGCCCAACCGAGCCCGGGATTGCTCCGGCCGGCGGCGGCCCAGCCGATCATCGGCGGGAGTGCGCCGCTGATGGCGCCGATCTCGGTGTTCCAGCGCGACCAGCGCTTGGCGGGCGTGTAGATGGCGAGATAGGCGACGATGGTGGCGAGCGCGAGAAAGGCCGACATGCCGTTGACCAGTTTGAACAGCACCACGAGGCCGGCGATACAGAGCGCCCAGCCCATGACGAACGCGGAGCCGGGCGGGATGACGCCAATCACGATGGGGCGGTTGGCCGTGCGCTTCATTTTCGCATCGGTATCGCTTTCCATCCACATGTTCAAAGCCGCCACGCCGCCAGCGCACAGCGCCGTACCGATCACCACGAGCAAAGTGCGTTGCCAGTCCAGATAGGAGTAGGGCACGGCGGCGAGGTAGCCGATCATCGCGGTGATCACCGACATGAAACTCAGCCGCGGCTTGGTCAACTCTAGGTAATGTCGCCACGTCGCCTTTGCGGGAGCGTGGTCCGTGGCTTGGATCGGAGTCTGTTCGCTGGTATGGGTCATGCGTTAGGTCGGACGGGAACTTCCACCGCATCGCGATGCACAAAGAAAGTCACGAGGAAAGTGACGGCGAGCGTCAACGCCCCAACCACCACGTGGCCCGTGGTCACGTAAACACTGCGGGAGGTCCAGATCACATAGGCACCTAGGGTGACTTGTGACGCGATAAGGGCTACAAGCAGAAAACTCGAACTGCGCAGCGCAAGCCCCAGCGTTTTTTCCCGCCAAAGTACGTGACTGTAGGCGAGGACGGCGATTCCTAGGAGTGCGGCGATCACCCGGTGGGTGAATTGCAGGGCGACACGATAATCCCAAGCCGCGGGCAGGAGGCTGCCGTCGGAAGTGGAGAACGGGAAGGTCGGGATAGCCATGCCCGCGTAGTTGTGACGCATCGTGGCGGCGACGGTTAGTTGGACGAAGAGCAAGACCACGCACCACCCGCCGATTTGGCGGACCCGTTTGCTTGGTGCGGCAATAGCCCCGCCGTGACGCTCGATCCATAGGCGCGAGGTCCCGGCCGCAATCGCGAAGAGGAGGCAGACATAGACTTGGGCCAGAATACCGTGCGGGATGCGGAGCATCTGGCCGAAGGACATTTCAAAACCGGGCACAAGCATTGCATCGAGCCGAACCCGAGTCCCGCCGATCAAGCCTTGGACAATCACGATCGCCAGTGCCCACCAACCGAGTTTGCGCAACCACGCGCGGGCTTCGGTGCGGTGGAGCGCAATGGCGAGCGGCAGCGTGATGAGCCCCATCATCATGCCGCTGAGCCGGTGCGAGTGCTCGGCGAATTTGTCGATCTCCGTCAGCCAGCCGTGCGGATTGACCGAGCCGTTGGATAACGGCCAGTCGGCAAACGCCATGCCTGCTCCAATGGTCGTCGTGAATGCACCCAGCGTGACCAGCACGAAAACCCAAGCGCTGCCAATGGTGGCGAACGAGGCGAGGGCGGGCTTGTATGTCGAGGTGCGGTTCATGCGTAGCGGCAGGCGTCCCTGCCTGCCGATCTACAGTCGGGAGCACGGCAGGCACGAAGGCCTGCCGCTACGGATGCTGGTGCAAACGGGAAAATCATGGAAGAATTCGGACGTGGAAGTCAGCTTGTGGCGACTTGGGGCGCAAACCTTTTGACAAATCCCGACGTTGGCAAATGTCTGTTGGGGATGAAGCCACGTTATTCGACTGCCAGCCGACTGGCGACGTACGTTCTTATGACCGGCCTGGCCCTGGCGGGCTGCCAGAAGCGCGAGGCCGCGACCGCCCCCGCTGCATCCGCGAATGCGCCGGCCCCCGCTGCTTCTGGCGAAAAACGTTACGCCTTGAAAGGCGAGATCGTCAGCGTGAAGGCGGCCGAGCACGTACTCATTATTCATCATGAGGCGATTCCCGAATACATGCCGTCCATGACGATGGAGTTCAAGGTGGGGCAGGGTGACGTTGCCATCGCCCGGGCTGGGCAGCGTATCCGGGGCGAGATGTACATGAAAGGCGGCGATATCTATCTCGAAAAAATTTGGCCGGATGACACCCAGACAGTCGGGGAGATTGCCGCCGCAACCAATGCGCTGACGCAAGACACGGCGATGCGCGGCAAAGGCGCTTACCGGGAGATTGGCGAGACCGCGCCTGATTTTACCTTGCTCGATCAAGAAGGCCGGGCCGTGGCGATGAGCCGGTTTCGTGGCAAGCAGGTGATGTTGAACTTTATTTTCACCCGCTGCCCGATTGCGAACATGTGTCCGGCCGCGACCATGCGGATGACCGCTCTGCAAAAAGCCGCGCGGGAGGCGGGCATCACCAACCTCGAGCTGATCTCGATTTCCTTCGATCCCGCCAACGACACCCCCGGCGTGCTCAAGGAATACGCCGAGGCGCGCGGCATCGATACGACCAACTTCACTTTTCTCACTGGCCCCGATGCCGCCGTGCGTCACCTGCTGGCACAGATGGGAATCATCCGCGAGTTTGAGGGGGAAACGATCAAGCACACGCTCGCCACACTGCTCATCAATGACAAGGGACAGATCATTCATCGCGTCGACGGCAGTCAGTGGCAGGTGGAGGATTTTCTCAGCCGGATGAGAAAAGAATGAGCGATGCACTCGACAGGCTGATGAGCGAGCAACCGGACCATCCGCCGGCAAAACCGGCGGTCGCGCCCCGCCAGAAACGGCAGTTGATCATCATCACGACCGCCGCACTCGCCCTGTATTTTCTCATGCGCTGGCTGCCGACGGGCACCAACCTGAATCACATGGATTTTCGGGTGACCGACAAGAACGCGATCGAGTTTTGCGATCCGGCCAATCCGCAGTTCATTCCGGTGATCGCTGCGAAATCCCCGGTCGTCATGACCTTGAAAAGCGACGCACCGCCGGTGCGGAACAAGGAAGCGCATTTCGTCCTGACGATGCGCACGGCGGGAGGGAAGCCGATCGGCCCCGCCGATCTGATCGTGGCACACACCCAAAAACTCCACCTTCTGATCGTCGATCCCACGCTTTCGGACTATCAGCACATTCATCCCGTGCCCGGATCGCGCGCCGGCCAGTGGGAATTCGATCTCAAGCCGAACCGCGTTGGCGATTACCGGGTGTTCGCTGATTTTACCCCGGTGGCCACCCAGCGCGGACTTTATGCCGCCGTTGATTTCAACGTACCGGGCGATGTGGCCAACGTGATCCAAACCGTCAACACCACGGTGCAGGAAGATAACCTCAATTTCGAATTGGTCCTGCCCAAGCGGTTTCGTGCCGGGCGCTCCGCTGATCTTACTCTCCGGATCCAGAACGCTGGTGCGGAAAAGAAACCGATCCCGCTCCAGCCCGTCATGGGCGCTTTCGCGCATGTGGTGGCGTTCGACGAGCAGCGCAGCGGTTTCGCCCATCTGCACCCGCAGCAAACCGACCTCACCAAAGCGCCCGATCTGTTGAAACCGGAGCTGAATTTCAAGGTGCTGATTCCCAAAGCCGGTCGCTACGTCATCTGGGCCCAGGTGAAATTTTCCCGCGAAGAAACCTTCGTGCCTTTCTGGGTGGATGTGCTGCCGGGCGGAAAAGATGAGGATGTCTCTCCTGCGCTGACGCCTGACAAAACTCCGAAGCCCGAAGAGAACGACAACAAAGCGAAAGACTTTAGCGACGGCGGCGTGGCGTGAGACGCAGTCTGGGCCGTGAGGGTAGGGCCGCTGCTAGCAGCGGCTTCGGAGATATCTGCGGCCGGCGCAAGCATTGGCCCTAAAACCGCCTGATTCAATCTGGATGAGAGAATTCAGAGATACGACCAAACGCAATTGAACCGCGGATTTCACGGATCGCCACGGATACAAAAGAATCCAGCCCGAAAATCCGATGGAATCCGCCACCTGCCGTGTGAACGACCAAGGTTTGGTATTTCACCTATCCGTGTTCATCTGAGAAATCCGTGGTTTCAACTGCTGTTTCTAGGATCAACTCACGCACGCTCGCCGGAGAGCTCGAGAATTTCGCCCGAGGTGGGGTCGAGGTGGCGGCCGAGTTGCGAGCCCGGAAAACTCCCGAAGTGTCCCGGGTGGCAGCGCAACAAGCCTTCGCGGGCGAGGCGCACGATGCTGCGATGGTTCAGGTCGGGGTCATTGCAATAGTAGTGGGGCCGCGCCTGATTGGGCCAGAGCAGGCTGCCGCGCAGGACGTCGCCGATCAGAGCTTCGCCGCTGGCAAGCACGAGTGAGATCGAGCCGGGCGTGTGGCCGGGAGTAGGCAGCACTTTTCCACGCAGACCGTAGGGTTCGAGGGAAATGCCTTCGTGGAAAACCAGGTCGGGCTCGAAGGCTTCGAAGGGTTCGTCCACGAACGGACGAAGGAAGCGGGCAAAATTGCTTTGGGCGGCAAGCACGCCGTTGCGACCATTGCGCGCGAGCGCGAGGTCGCCGTTGTGCATGGCAAGTTGCGCTCCGCTGCGCCGACGCAATTCGGCGGCGCAACCCGCCGACGAGCTGTGTCCGTGCGTGAGGATAATTAGTGCGAGTTGCTCGATCTTCACGCCGTGGTGTTTGAACGCCGCCAGGATCCGCCTCAGATCCCCGGGTGCACCCGTGTCAATCAGCACCGGCTTATCTCCGAGCAGGAGATAGCAGTTGGAGATAGCGCCTTTGATTCGGATGAGCATGGGACGAATACTTATGCCGCTCAGAACTTGAGATGCTTCACGGCGACGCCTTTGTTGAGCAACTGCTGTAAGGAATCGATACCAATGCGCAGTTGCAGGGCGACGTGTTCGTCATCGAAGTGTCGATCGCTCTCCGCGGTTTTCACGCCTTCGGGGGTCATCGGTTCGTCGGACACAAGCAACAGCGCGCCAGTGGGGACCTCGTTGGCGAAGCCCGTGATGAAAATAGTGGCGGTCTCCATGTCGACGGCCATGGCGCGGATCTTCTTCAGGTACTTTTTGAAATCGGCATCGTGTTCCCAGACGCGGCGGTTGGTGGTGTAGACGGTGCCGGTCCAATAGTCGCGATGGTGGGCCTGAATTGCGCTGGAAATAGCTTTTTGAAGAGCGAAGGCGGGCAGGGCCGGGACCTCGGGTGGAAAGTAGTCGTTGCTGGTGCCTTCGCCGCGGATGGCGGCAATGGGAAGAATGAGATCGCCGATCTTTGCCCGATGTTTCAGCCCGCCGCATTTGCCGAGAAAAAGCACGGCTTGCGGGCGAATGGCGGAGAGGAGATCCATGACGGTCGCGGCGGTCGCGCTACCCATGCCGAAATTAACAATCGTGATTCCCTTGGCGGTGGCGGTGGTCATCGGTTTGTGCCGGCCATGCACCGGCACCTTGTGCCAGTGGGCGAACAACTCGACGTAGTGGTCGAAGTTGGTGAGGAGAACCGCGCGGCCAAAATCCTTCAGCGCGACGCCTGTGTACCGGGGCAGCCAGTTTTTCACGATCTCCTGCTTGCTGCGCAGCGCTGGTTCTTTTGTTTTGTTGGTCGTCTCCCGCTCGCCGGCAGCGACGGATTTACGGGACGATTTGCGCTGACGGATTCGGGTCATGGTTGATTTGCAGTTTGCAGGTACCTTTCGCCGGCCGGCGGTGCGGTGGGCGGCAAAACGTCGAGCGAGGAGCAATAGTCATCTGCGCCGCGAAGGCAACCTGTGTTCTTCGCGACACCGGCCACGGTGGCTCATCGAGGCGAAGCGAACGATCGCTGTAAACAAACACCTACACCAAGCTGAACCGGACCAACGACGGGCAGTTTTGCGGAAAAAATTTGTTCAGCGGGCGGACTGCGCAAGATGGAGAACACGCCCGATGTGGACGGCAATTCGCTGCAGCACAATTCCCGCATCGTTTACGGCAGCGGCAACGCCGATGGCAACCGCCACACCCACGAAAACCTCCCGATCGTCCTTGCCGGCGGCGGTCTGCTCGCACCCGAGCGTTACGTCCAACACGGCTCAAAGCCCCTCTCAAACCTATTCCTGAATCTCGCCGACACTGCCGGTGTCATCGGCCCGGAACGATTCGGTGATTCGACGGCGAAACTGGGAAACGTGTAGTCGCGGATTCAGATTGCTGCTCGCATGGGCCAGCGCGCTCGCGCTCCAGACGTCCGAGTCTT
>Ga0302321_100004914_pt1 | contig 11641 bp, 12 predicted proteins | sample Fen_T0_1_FD_202505 | JGI IMG/M metagenome (GOLD analysis project Ga0302321, IMG submission 202505) | Peat permafrost microbial communities from Stordalen Mire near Abisko, Sweden - Fen_T0_1 | ecosystem: Environmental > Terrestrial > Soil > Wetlands > Permafrost | place: Sweden: Abisko...
TCGTAGGTGCCGGCATCGGGGCCTTCGTCGACCACCAATGGCTCATGGTCGGTGCCGCGGATGCCTATCGTGGCCGACGGCGTACGTACCGTGTACTTGCCCGGGTCGTTCTTGCCGATCCAGCCGGTGATGGAGCGAAAGGTACCGCGGAAGAGATTGAGCACCACGCTATCCTCGGCTCCCCCGTTGGCCACGTAGGATTCGATCTTCAGGCGGGTGGCGGGGCGGATCGCGATCAGGCCGCTGTCATCCATCACCAGGTGCACCTCGCCATCACGGCCGGTCACCACGGTATCGCCCGGCTCGACGCGCTGGCCACGGGAGGGCACGCGCAGTTCGCCTTGCGCGCTCATCACCGTCACTCCGCCAGTGACGAAATCGATCTCGCCGGCCGCGAATGCCAGTCCTGGCAAGAACAGCAGTGCCAGCAAGCCGGCTTTGATCATGGAGTTATTCATTATTAATCCGCTTCTTTTTTGGCATGGGCAATGCAGGTATGTCTTACCATCGGGTGCCGAAGTTCTAAATATTGTCCGGAATGCACCTTCACGGCGCAAAGGGGCTATCACCGCTCAACCCGATCAGGCGCCAGCCATCGCGCCCGCGCTGCCACATGAACACGGCGTGGCCCGTGCGCAGCCCCGGGCTCTGGGCGGGCAGCAGCAAGAACCGCTTCTCCCAGTTGACGCTCAACAACACCACATCGTCGCCCACCGTGGATTGCGCATCGCGCAAGGTCATCCGCATCTGGCTGTGCTGGGCCAGCGAGACCCGCATCTGGTCGGCCAGCACCTGTCGCCCGATCATCGCGATATCGAGCATCATCTCGGCCTGCTGCGTCTGTCCGCTGGTATAGGCCGCCAGCAAGGCGTCCAGGGCGCCACGCGCACCCTGCGCCAACTGGGGGGCGGATAGGGCCTGGGGGGCGCCCTGCGCGCACGCCGGTTGGGCCGGGATGTAAGCGAGCACCAGCAAGCAGCAGGCGCCAAGCGCCGCGCCCGCACGGGTCACCCAGCGGCGAGCAAGGCAAAGACGGGAGGCCATCACAGCGTATAGCTCAGTTGGAAGCCGGTCACGCGCTCGGTCGCCCCGGACAGCGGGTCGCCGATGTTGCGCCGGGTTTCGCGTGAATACAGCTTGATCGCCGACTGCTTGCTGAGCGGGTGGCTGGCTTCGAACTGGAGGCCCCGTTGGCGCAGGGATGGCAGGCCGGTCGTCTGGGTGATCTGGCCGCCGGTAAAGATCAGGTTCAGATTGCCCCAGGCGGCGCGCTGCCCGGCAAAGCCCAGCGAATAGTTGGTATTTGCCGTATCCGTACCCATCAGCAAGTGCTGGCGTTGCAGGCCGGCGGAAAGATTCACGTTCAAGGTCCAGTCAGGCGGAAGATTGGGAGCGGGAGTTCCGCTCAGCATGCGGCCGAGCATGACCTGCAGCGACTCGGTGTCGGAGTCGGAAGCCGGCGCGCCGGCACTGCGCACCTTGGCCAGGCCGTAAGTCACCCCCGAACTCCAAGCTGGGGAAGCATAGTTTACGCCCGCCGAAACCTGGCCATTGCGTGAAGCCTGCGCCACCGGGTCAAAGCTGCGCGACTCGGTCTGCTGCAGGTTCGCGGTCCAGCCGGGCAGGCGCTCGCCCAGATTCATCGTGGCGCGCGCCGTGCCGGAGTCGGTGCTGGTGGTCGTTGATGGCGCGGTGTCGTTGGCGAGCGTGGAAATCTGGCTGCGGCGCAATTCTCCGCCGACGGTCATCCACTGCGCGGCGGTCCAGTCGGCGCCCGCGTAGGTTTCCTTGATGCCTGCCTGCGCGGCGGTCGAGAGGGCGGCAAATCCGGTGCCGATGTCATGGTGGCCGGCCCGCAAGCTCACCGTGCTGCCGCGCCAACTGCCGTCCAGCACCATCGCATGACCGGTGCGGCCCACCTGGCCGTTCTGATCAAAGGCGCTTGTAGCGCCCTCTCCAGTCAACTGCCAAGGCCCGTCCTGGTACTGAAAACCGCCGCTCGAGGTACGTATCTTGATCGGCTGCAGGGTGCCGAGCACGGCCGGCGCAGTGGCGCTGTCGTTGCGGTCCACGCCCACCTGGCTGGTCCCGTAGAACTTGAGGCTGGGCAGCAGGGCATGCTCGACCTTCACGCCGGTGGTTTCCCGTATCAGTTGATTGCGAAACACCCGCCCTTCCAGCGCCTCCCAACTCTCGGCCACCACCCCGGTATAGCCGGAGACCGAGGTGTTGCCAAACTGGCGCTGCCCAAACACGCCGCGCACGCCCAGCGCGGAACTGAGGCTGGAAAAATTCGGCGCGATATCGCCCAGCGTGATCTGGTAACCGGGACCGGCCCGCCCCACTTGCATGCTGTTGATCTGGCGCCCGTACTGGCTCAGCACCGAGCGGTCGTTCGAAAATGTCATGCCAAGCTGGAACTGGCTGACGCCCCCGGCCTGGTCGATACCCCGCAAATCGCTCTGGACCACCGCTTTGCCGAATGTACCGCTGGTCAGTGGCGTATTGGTGGCGCCGTTCGCCGAACTGATGTCATTCACATAAGCATCGGCCGTGACCCCGCCTTTCCACTCGACGCGCGTGCTGCCGTCTTCCTGCTTGACCAGTTGCGGAGTCGGTCCGCCGGTCTGCCCGAAGGACTGGGCAACTTGTTCATTTGAGGTGTTTTGGCTCTGCGCCCCCGCTACGCCCGCACAGGCCATCAGCACCAGTGGACCATAGCACACAGAACCGGATCGCTTTTTGTTCATATTGTTGAAACTTCCCGGTTTACGCGTATCAAACGCGATTTTGTCTGGCCGAGTTGATGATGGCAATTGCAATTTCTCGTAATGCCGGCTTACGGCGCAAAAAACAACACTGCCTGCCTTGCTCCAAAAATAATATCAAGCCCATATTCATTTCTCTCCAGCGCCAAAGGGTGCCTGCATCCCGATAGTGGCAACACCACTCCGGCCAAATGCCGGGAGCTATTTGGGCGGCTCGGGATTTTTCGCGCAGCCGTATTCGTTCCAGTCTCTCTTGTAATAGCTCGAGCCCGATTTCCAGACTGCAGTCTGGCTAGGGCACTTGATCACAGGCTGGGGTCGGGGCGTACAGACCAGCTGCCCGTTGCTCATGCCGCCGTCCCAGCCTGCCGGGCAGGAAGGCGCCGGGCGCGCACAGGTGAGTTCCCCCATCGCTTTGTCGCCCTTGGTCTGGTCAAGGTAGGAATTGGCGCAATTGAGAGGCTCGCTGGCCACTGGCGACAGCACGACGGCCGGCTGTGCAGCTGCTGCCTTGGCGGGAGCCTGGTCGGCAGCGTAGCCGAACAGGCACGACAACACGCCAGGCAAAACGGCCAGCCAGCGCGCCCAACGGTCAATTTTCACGGCAACTTTCCCCAAAAGAAAAAACGACCAGCCACGTCCAAGGGGCGCGGCCGGCTTCAAACCTTCTCTGTACGTCGCCTCAGGGCAACTTCCGGTTCAATTCTTTTTTGCCAACTCTCCCAAGGCACCGGCGTCAAGCGCAGCGGCCGCCTGAACCAGGCCGCACCCAAACACCGGGTCCTTGCCCGGCGCTCCCAGGTCACGCGCCGAGTCGCATAGATGCTTGCGCAGGGCCGTGCTACCCAGACCCGGCGCCCGGGCCAGCACCCGGCCCGCCAGGCCCGACACCAGAGCGGCAGCAAAAGACGTGCCGCTGACGTATCGGCCGGCGCCGGCGTCCGGCACCCAGACGTCTTCGCCCGGCGCCGCCACTCCCACGTAAGGTCCGCGATTGGCGCGACCGTACACCTCGTCGGCCGCGTTGGTCGCGGTCACCGCAAGCACGCCTGGATAAGCTGCCGGGTAACTGGGCGGACCATCCGGGCCCGAATTACCCGCCGCCGCCACCACCAAGACACCTGGCGCATGGGTAAGCTTGTCGATCAGTCGCGCCATCAAGGCGTCGCCCGGCCCGCCCAGACTCAGGTTGATCACCCGCACACGCTGGCTCAGAAGCCAGTCCAGCGCCTGCGCCAGGAGGAAGGTGCTGGTGCCGTCGTGGTCACCGATCCGGCGCATGATGGAGGCGGCGAATACGGGTGCGCCAGGGGCCGCGCCGGCAAACCGCCGGGCAGGGTCGCGACCGGCGATCAGGCTGGCCACGGCTGTGCCGTGCCCCTCCGACGCAGGCACGTCGCCGGCGGCCAAAAAGCTCTTGCGTGTCAGGTGCTCATCCTTGAGCGCAGCGATCTCGCCGACCTCTGTGTCGACCATACCGATAGGCGCCGCCGGCCCTGCGCCGGCAGGCAGTTGCAGGTGCTCTGCAAAATACTGGCGCGGCCCCGCTTCCGTGTAGTACAGCGCATTGAAATCGACCGCCACCTCGGGCAGCGCGTTGCGCAAGCGGGTGCGCAGGCCTTCCAGGGACGACGGGCTGCCCGCCGCCCCGGCGCCGGGTGCGGTCTTGAACAGCAAGACCACGCCTCCGAGATTGCCCAATGCAGTGCTCTGCACCGGCGTCAGGCCGAACTCGCGCTTCAAACGCGCGAGCAAGGGATCGAGGGTGGCGCCATCAGGCCAATAGACCACGAGCTGGTCGGGCTCCCGGGCAGGCCGCGGGGTCTGCGCCGCTCCTTGCACGGGCGCCGCTGCCTGCGGCGTCAACGTATTGGCCGAGGCCGGTGCATCGCCACCCGAGGCAGCACCGGACGGGCCGCCGCCTGGCATGGGTCCATTGCCTGCACCCGAGCCACCACCCGCACCCGAACCGCCTGCGCCTCCCGCTGCTGCGCTTCCGTCGCCGCCGGTCCCCGCGGTTCGCGCCGAGTTCGACGCGCCAGTAGCGTCGCCGGCAGCGGCTGCCGGCGCTGGCGCCGTGCTGGGCGCCAGCGGCGAGCCGAGCACGGTTTCTCGGCCACACAACGGCGGACGAATCCCGCTGGCCCGCTCGTAGCGGGTCTGCATGGCCTCGGTTGCCACGCAGGCCGGCACGCTTCCGGCCGCCGCGCCAGGCGCGGATGCCGTGGGGGCGCCGGTGGGAGACAAGGCAGGTAATCCGGCAGCACCCGCGGGAGCAATCGTCAAGGGTAGGACACCCGCCGCCGGCACAATCGTCGTACCCGGCGGAGCGAGGGTAGGCGCCGTGGTGGTGACGGGATTGACGGTAGTGAGCGGCAACAGGCGCAGCGCAGGCCGAACCACCAGGCAGATGGGCAGGCGCAGATTGCGCTCCCGCAAATAGCGCGCCTGCTCGGCCTCATTGGCCGCGCAGGTGGGCGTCGCTGCACTGACGGTTGAGGGCGCCAATGACTGGGCCCGCAGGCAGGCAGGAAAAACCACGACGGCCAGGGCAACCATGAACAAGCCCGGCACCACGGGGCTCAACCACCGGCCAGGGCGAACCCGCTTCACGGTGGATTGCGCCCAACGCTTTCAACCGCGCGGTTCTGCCGCAGGGAGGCAAGCGCCGCGTCGGCCTTGTCCGTCGCCACGCGCACTTTGTAAACCCCGAGTTGCCCGGGGCCGCCGACGATTTCGACATCGGCAGCCGTCAGGGCGGCGCGCATATCCTTTTCACTGGCGGTTTCATGGAATATGACCTGAAGTTGCGCCCCCGCACCCGCTCCGGCGTCACCGGAGGCCGGAACAATCGCACCGCTGCCCGCCCCGCTCCTGGCCATTTGCACGATCACCACGGCTTGCGCCAAAACCAGGGCGGCCGCGATTGCCAGCACCGGCTTGCCCCAGCGGACCCAGAGCCCAGCATCGGCCGGTGCGCGCCCAGGCAGAACACTGACTTGGCCCTGGCGCTCGGCCCTGGTCAGCGCCAGCAGGCTCTCCAGCCCGGCCTGCTCCGCACCGGCGGCGCGTTCCGGCTGGATCGGGGCCGCCGCATTCTTGGAGAACTCGGACCGCACCGCGCCCAACCAGGCTGCCTCGGCGCGCAGCGATTCGGATTGCGCCAGGATGCGCTCGACCTCGGCGCGCTCTTCCGGACCCAGCGTTTCATTGACGTACCAGGGCAGCAGTTCGCGCACCCGGCGCACGTTGTCGAGGGAGACGATGCTCATGATCCGGCCTCCCAGCGGGTCTGCCGCTCCAGGCATTCGCGCATCTTGCGCCGCGCATGGAACAGGCGGGTCTTGACGGTGTTTTCCGGGCAGTCCTGCAACTGCGCAATCTCGCCCAGGCTCATGTCTTCGTAGAACACCAGGTGCAAAGCCTCGCGCTGCTCGTCCGGCAGGGTTTCCATGCAATTGCCGATTTGTTCGCGTTGCTGGCGTTGCGCGATATGCGTATAGGTGTCGGGGGTCGGATCGGCGATCTGCTCGGCCTCCTCTCCCAATTCCTCGGCCTGCCGCGAAGCATTGCCGCGCAGCTTGTCCAGGGCCTTGTGGTGCGCGATGCCCAGCAGCCAGGTGCTGACGCGCGACCTGCCTTCAAATCGGCCTGCGTGCCGCCATGCTTCATAGAGCGTCTCCACAACCACCTCCTCGGCCAAATCCGGGTCGGAAAGCCGTCGCAGGGCGAATGCATATACCCTGCGATTGAGCTTGGCGTAGAACGCGGTCAATGCCGGCTCGTCACCGGCGGCCATTCTGCCCAGAAGAAGGACCAATTCGGCCTCCTGCTGGGCAGTGGCGTCGGCCAGGGGGATGGCGGGAACTGTCATCGCCACGCCCCCCGACTGACCGCATTCATGTGACATAAGTCGCATTTTTCGGCCATCGGGTTCAATCGGAAGGCGAAAACATGGGCACGGGAGTCGCCAACCAGGCCGTCGCGGAGTTGCCAGGGGGGACGTGCGCAAGCCCGCTCTTGTTGCAGGAGCGCGGCGGGAGAATCGTAACTGGGGAAATTATGCATTGCGGCCGCATGCGGACCGCTCGAACCTGGGTTCGCCCGCCCCGCTGTTATTGTTGTCTGGTGGATCGGCGCCAACGCCCCGGGCACCGCCATGCACGCCGCGTGATTCCGCAGCACAAGGCGACGCACTGGCTCCATACGCCAAAACCACCCGCCGGATTGATCCCGCTCATCAGTGCGAATGCCGCATTTGCACTGAAAGGCGCCGCAATCACTTGCTTTACATTTCTTAAGATACCGTCAAAGCCCCAGCGACGCAAGGGGCAAGCTGCCGCTTGCCGATTACCGGACGCCCGGAATGTTCGGGAAATATTCTGCTCACCGCAACTGCGCCAGTCTGGCCCGGTATGGGAATGGGCCGCATCGACCTGGCGTACAGCTCGATGCTTTCATGGCCCGTTCAGGTTCGTCACCTCAGGCAATGGCACGATGCAAGTGAGTCGCGCTATACGCGCGTGGGTTCAATATTATTGTGCCTTGTTATTGTGCCTTGAACATCAATGCCGACAAATGGCCGGTCCCGCCAATGCGGAAGACGAATAAGCGAGCAATATCCAGGTCCTTCCGGGGCTGCGGATACAACCGCCTGCGTACCCTCTGCTCCACGCCAATTCTCGACGGCTGCCGCCTGCCGGGGCGCCTGCGCCAATTGCCTTGCCACCAGGCGCGCGCTGCTATCGACACCGGCTCCGCGCTCATGGGAAGCGGCAGGCCGAACCGGACAGCCAGGACATGGCAGCGCGATTGCCTAGCCGATCGAAGCGATGTCGTGCGCGCGCTCAGTGGCAAGGTGAATCAGCGCATGAACACGAGGCTGGCTCCGATCGGCAAATCAGCCGTCCAACACAGGCTACCGCCACGCCAAACAAGAAACCCAATCGCGGCCGCTTGCGCAGGCAATTCCAATCACCTGTGAGATTGCGCCGGTCTCCGTACAGCAGGCGTCAATCTGCAATCGGCAAATCCACGCCAGCGAAATCGGCGGCTCAAGCCGGGTGGGGAGGCCCGTAGACGGCCTCGCAGACCTGCCTGCACTTGCCAAGGTCAAACCGGTGGTCCGCGCCACGCACGCCGGAGGCCATGTCGATCCAGTAGTTCCTGGCAACCTGGCCGATTTGCCCCACCACTTCGGCGACGTTATCGGGACCAATTCCACCCGCATAGCCAACCAGCCTGGTGCCGCGCGCCGCCGGCCAGGACGCAGGCCTGGTGCCGGTGCCCTTGGAAGGATCAAACAGCCATTGGACCGATTGATCGGCCGGAAACGCCTGGGTGCATTGCAGTATCGGCACGATCCCCTGGGTATCGGCCCACTTCCTGACCTTCTTGGGCGACAGGTCAGGCGAGTCCGAATTGATCTGCACCCGCTCAAAGCCTTTGAGGTCGCCTGATGCCTCCAGGCCCGTCATCTGGGTTTCGACCAGTTTCGCGGAATATTCGTCTATCAGATGCGCGGCGAATTTGAACCGGCTGTTCCGATACGACAACACATGGTGGATGAACTCGCGCGGCGGAAACCGCCCCGTCCCCTGCCGAGACGGAGACAAGAGGAAGGCGAATTCGACCGGATAGTCCGCCGCCAGCGCCATCATGCGCGGAATGGAAGTCTGCAGGTCTACACCGGTGAATGAGATGAAGGAGGGAAGCATGTTCGGCGAGGCGAGTGTTCATCGGATGCTGGCCATGCACCAACCCTTGCAGCTTACCGCGAGAAAAGGATTTGGTCGCCTCTGCTGTTGCAAGGACGCTACACGGATGGCATAGGCCGCGAACTTGGAATATTCTGCACTGTGGCGCACCTGCCCAAACTGTTCATCAGCGTAAAGCAGACGCCGCGAATTTTCGGCAGATGCCTCCGAGATTACGAAAAGTTCATGAAGGGCGTGAGGAAACAGAATTCAAATGCGCCGCATATGATGACCGCCTTTGGAGCATGTTGCAGGGCTTTGCCCTTGAATCCATTGGGTGCGGGAACGCACATTCGCCTGGCTCCGATCCGGCTATTCTTCGGCCACCATCCCACGACTCGCTCTGAAACGATTCCATGATCCGCGCCGACCTGCTTGCTCCCATTTTTATCGCCGTTGCGTGTTTTGCAACGGTAGCCCAGGCGCAATCGCCTGTCAGCAGCGTCCCGGCGGTAGACCTGAGCCGCTATCTCGGCAAGTGGTATGAAATCGCCAGTTTTCCGATGTTCTTTCAGCGCAATTGCCTGGGTGACACCACGGCGGAATATGCGCTTCGGCCGGACGGTGCCGTAGCGGTGACCAATCGCTGCCGGACGGCAAGCGGATTTGATCAGGCCGACGGCAACGCGACGGTCGTGCCGGGCAGCGGCAACGCGCAATTGAAGGTGTCGTTCTTCTGGCCCTTTCGCGCCAATTACTGGATTATCGGACTCGATGAAAGCTATCGATGGGCAGTAGTGGGCAATCCGAATAGAAAATATCTGTGGATCTTGTCCCGAACTCCCCAACTCCCCAAGGACCAGCTCGACGCGGCCCTCAAGACCGCGACCGCGCAAGGCTTTGACCTGGCGCAATTGCGTTACACCAGCCAACGCGCGGCCGCGAAAAGCGAGCCGGGCGCTCAATGAGCATCAAGGTCCGGCAGCATGCCGAAGATCTCCATGCCAACGCAGGCCTAGTGTCCTGTTCCGCAAATTCGTTGCATAAAAGATGACGAGAATCGAACCGAATACTGCGTCAAAAATGCTCGCGACGGAACGACCCTCGCTGTGCTTTTTTTCTTGTCTCGGTCCGATTTCGTCACTTTTTCTTGCAACGAGTTTGCGGAACAGGACACTAGATCCGACCAAACGCCGGCGCATCACGGCCGCGTGACCGGATCGCAGTTCCGTCCATGCGCCACGTGGTTGAGTCAACTGGCTGTCGGGCACCTGGGTTGCCGTGCCCATCCGTGACCCGGTCGCTCACTTGAGACTGATGACCACCTTTTGGTACAAGCCCCCAAAATAGGTCTGCTTTTCCAGCTTGGCAGTTTGCGTGCCTGACGGTAACCAGTCGGCAATTTCCCCACGCCACATATCCATCGCAAATGGCTCGAGCGTGGCAAGTATGGGCACCATCACGTAGCGCATCGGGTTCATTGCCGCGGGACGGTGATAGTCCACAAAGATCAGCTTGCCGCCCGGCCGGGCAACCCGGAGGGCCTCGGCGATGGTCTTGCGCCGTACTTCGTCGGGCATCTCATGCAGCAGAAAAAACAGTACTACGGCGTCGCGGCTGGCATCCTCGAACTGCAGATTGGTGGAGTCCTGCCGCAGCACCGCGACCTGGCGCAGGCTTTTGAGCTTGGACTGCAGATTCTCGATCTGGATCGGTGCCACATCGATGACTGACAGGCTGCCTTGCGGGCTTAGCCGCTTGACCAGGTGTTCCGTGAAGTCGCCGTAAACGCAGGCAACCTGCAATATGTCGCCGTCGATCTTTTCACCCAATTCATTCAAGGCGGCATCGCGCAAGCGCGCGAAGTTGCCCCACAGGATCAGGTTGACCAGCCATTGCCGCTCAAAAATACGAACCGCGTTGGGGTGCAGGTAGGCCCACCAATAGGTCTTCTGCAGATAGTCCGGAATCGGTGCGACGGCATAGGCGGCGCCCGCGCGCATGGCCGGAGCTGGCTCTTTTTCGACGCGGGACACTGGTTCTCTGAGACTCACGAAATATCCTCAAGTCTGCCTCCGGGACGCGCGCATCCTTCTCCGGCAGGAGCAGGATCGCGCATATCCGGGGCCCACACATTCAAATACGCACCAGGGACACCACCGACAACACGGTGCCCACCGCAGCCACCACATATAACACGGGAGCCACCACCCCGTCCTGCCGAAGACCAAAATCATGCAGCGTGATGCGCAAGCGATGGGCGGCATGCCACAGAAACAGGGTGATCACCACCAGCAGGAACAGCTTCCCGAACCAGCCCGCGGCAAACGCATGCAGGTTCGCAAATCCGAGCAGGGCCGGCGCATGGCCCAAGGCTGCCAGCAGGAACAACAGTACCAGCACCGGGGCCAGGAACGCCGCAAGAGTACCACCGGCGGCAAACAGGCTCCAGACGATCGGTTTGTTGGATTTGGCCATGGCTACCGTACTCCCGCAAAATACAGTATCACCAGTGTGGCCACCACCCATACCGCGTAATGCGCGATCACGATGAACTTGCCGGGCAGGAATTCTTCGCCGATCTGCACCGGCAAGGCCTTGGGCGTCACATTGAACCAGCTGGTGGCATTGTGGATCGCGAAGACAAGCACCACCACCAGCCCGGCGACGCTCCACGGCCCCTGCAGGGCTGCCAGGAATGATTCATACGCCGCCTGACCCTCGGACAGGCGCTCGACCGCGCACAGCAGGAGCAAGGCGAAAGCGCCTATGAATACGCAGGTCACCTCGCGCGACATATAGCGCAAATAGCGCGGATGCTTGAAGTACCAGCGGGTCGTGGAGACCTCGCGCACAAAGGGTTTGCGGCTCATTTGCTGCCTCCGGGCAAGAGGTGTTCCTTGAACCAGTCCAATGTACTGGCGACCTTGACCTGCTGCAGCGCGCCCGCCGGGTCCACCGCCTTCGGGCATACCTCGGAGCAGGCGCCGACAAAGGAGCATTCCCATACGCCTTCGTTGGTGGCCACCACCTCTTGCCGCTCGTCGCGGCCGCCGTCGCGTGAATCCAGGTTGTAGCGATGCGCCAGGGTGATCGCCGCCGGCCCGATGAACTTGGGCTGCAGGGCGTATTCCGGGCATGCCGCGTAGCACAGCATGCAGTTGATGCACATCGAGA
>Ga0302321_100004915_pt1 | contig 11639 bp, 9 predicted proteins | sample Fen_T0_1_FD_202505 | JGI IMG/M metagenome (GOLD analysis project Ga0302321, IMG submission 202505) | Peat permafrost microbial communities from Stordalen Mire near Abisko, Sweden - Fen_T0_1 | ecosystem: Environmental > Terrestrial > Soil > Wetlands > Permafrost | place: Sweden: Abisko...
CCAGCCAACGCATACTGACGTGCACGCTATTGGGCTGATCGCTGAGCCACGGCAAGACCCCTTCGGCAAACTTCGTCGCCGTTTGGGGACGTTGTTGCGGATCGAACGAGGTGGCGCGAGCGAGTGCTTGGTCGATGGCGTCGATTGCGGCGCTTTGGTCGCGTAGCTCCGGACAGAGCGCGGGGGCTTCACGCAGACTGCGGCGGAACGGATTCTCCGTTTCCGTGTACGCGTCCATCGTCGTGCGGGCGCGCAGGTAATGTTCCCCGGTTAGCGTGCAGTAAACGACTGCTGCAAGGGCGAAAACGTCGGTACGCGAGTCGACGGTGCGCAATTTTGCCAAGGTCTGTTCCGGCGCCACGTAGCCGGGAGTTCCAATGGCGATATTGCCGAAGGTTGCATGCAGGCCGATAGGACGCGCAATGCCAAAATCGGAGATTTTGAACATCTCCGTGTCACCGGTGCCGCAACAAAGCACGTTCGCGGGCGTCAAATCGCGATGCACTACGCCCACCGCATGAATCTCGTCGAGCCCACGCGATAGCGCCAAGAGTGTTCGCGCCGCTCGATCTGGATCGAACGCGTATCCGGTCTTGCGCACCGAGTAGATAACCCGTTCATCCAGTGCCGAGCCTTCTACACCGCCAGCGACGTATTCAAGTGCAAGCCAGGGGAGCGAAAGCACTTGATAGCCATTGGAGTAGCTGACCACACCCGTATCGACGAAGCGCACCACGTAGGGACAGCGCGGGATTCTTTCGTTGAGGCGACCGAGTGCAACCGCTTCCTTTTGAATGACAAGAGTCGCAGTTTTGTCGCTGATTCGTACAATTTCCGGAAGAATGATCTTCAGTACGACAGGCTGTCTGCCTTCGGGGGAATTGCGTATTGCGTAATACGCGCGCGCGGTTCCGCCCTGGCCAATCATTCGATCGATCCAGTAGGTAACCCCCCGGTGCATCTCGGACGGGATGCGCTGGCCCAGAAAAACGTCGCTGCTTTCGGTCGCTGTTGCTTGGTCGGTCATCAGACCCCGAGGTGTGGATGATAGACCCATCTGGGTGGGATTGGGGAGACGCATCTATCTAGAACGGAGCGATTGCTTGCGACTTACCCCCATGGGAAATCCCAAGTAGGGCAGCAAACTGATTGGGACGGGCGTGTTCAGAATCGCGGTCCATGGTACGAGGCGCCCTATGCGATCGGTCGTTCAACGGGTCACCACGGCAAGTGTTCTTGTCGATGGGCAGGAAATTGCCCGGATTGGCAGTGGCCTGCTGGCGCTCGTCGGGGTTTCGGTCGGTGATACGGTGGCTGAGAGCGACATTCTGGCTGACAAATTGATCAACCTGCGTATCTTCGAAGACGAGGCGCAGAAGATGAATCGTTCTTTGCTCGATATCTCCGGGCAATTGCTTCTGGTCTCACAGTTTACGCTGCTCGGTGACGCGCGAAAAGGCAACCGACCGAGCTTCATCCGCGCCATGGAGCCAACGGGCGCTGAGCAGCTGTTTCAGCGCGTCTGCGAGCGCGCTCGCTCGCGAGGGGTAACGGTCGCTCAGGGGCGGTTTCGCGCCGACATGAAGGTCATGTTGGTCAATGACGGCCCGGTTACCATTCTGCTCGACACGGAAAAGGGCTTCTAACGGCTGCCCCACTGGCGTCATTCGTACATCGGGCCAATCCTCGATTTTGCCCAAAGCGCGGCCAAGATTGAGTTCCCATGGGCCGACAATGCGGATGCGCTCGTAGAAGCATCGCGGTGCTCGGCGTTACAGTTCTTGGCTCCGCGCGGCCTTGGGTGTTATCCGTGTGGGATACCTTTAGTCCGAGCTACAATGCCCCATACGCTTGCTGGATTGCCGCACTTCGCCTAGATTTCGCGTGTTTGATCGACTCCAATCATGTCGCACTGCCGCACAAGCATTGTTCGCATTTGCACGCGCCGAATGGAACTACTGGGGTCCAGCGTTGGCGAATTGCTAGGGAAATACGGGTATTCACAGGCTTACCTGGATGGTCGGAACGAGCGGGTATCGTGGGACTGTTTCATCGGGATTTTGGCGAAGCTTCAGGAGGTCTTAGGTGGGCCCCGGGCCCTCGAACAATTTGGTGCTGAAGTGGGGGCGGCTCACCCATTGCCTCGTGCCCTGAAGACGCTCCACTTCGGACCCTACGAAATCCAGGACATCTTGTCGGACGGCTGGTTGACAGCGACGTTCGGGGAGGTGCTGCGACCGATTGTGCGCCGTCAGCCGGGCGGAACCGTTCGCGTCACGCTGTCGCTTGCACGTGATCTACCGCCTTCCTACGCATTTTGGACCTTTTTGCTCGGGTTTTGGCGATCGCTTCCTCGCCTATTTGCGCAAACGGACGCTTTAGTTGAAGTGGAGATGGCCGACCGATTTGCGGAGTTTCTGATCATTTTTCCGGCAATTGCCGAGGAACCGCTGGAAGTTGGTCGAGAGATCCGCCGCAGCGCAAGAAAGGGGCTCCTCGCATCGCTGATTCAATTCGAACAGTTACTTGAGCTCCCGCAGCCGAACCTCCGTTCGAGCATCCTTGAGCACCGGCTTGAATCGACAGAGATGGCGGATCGCCCTCCCAACGGGTTGAAGCTACCAACCGACATAGCGACGCTGGAACGTGACGTGCAACAGCTGTTGTCCGTGGGACACGTTCAATTCTACGACATGTCACCGGTCGGGCTGCGTCGAGTTGTGGGCAGCGGATCCGCGCCTCTGGAGGCGCGGATCCGTCGCATGCTTTGGATGGGTGAGCAGGCTATTGGAGCCGTCGAAGTTGAACGCCACCACGAGGAAGGGCACTCGACTGTAGCAAGCTTGCTGGACGAACACATCGAGACTTTTGCCTTCCGCTTCGGACAAATTCAGAACTGTCTGCCGCTTGACGTCGCACGCGGTGGATTCACGCAGGCGGACGCCTGTGTTCGCGATCCGACCATTGGGGAAGCTCCGCCAAGCTCGCGCGGCCGTGTCGCACGTGCGGCGCGCGAGAGCAGACTTCGTGAATTGGGTCTTAACTGGCAGCTGACGGATCGACAACGTGACGTTTTGGCTCTGCTCGTGGAAGGGCTCGCCAACAAAGAAATCGCGGTACGCCTCGACTGCAGCGTTGGCACCGTTGAGAACCACGTGACAAGGTTATTCAAGCGCGCGGCCGTGGATTGTCGAGCGGCACTGACGGCGTTGTTCTGGCGGACTTCCAGGCCCCAATGAACAAAGAGCCTTGCCTAGTCGTGGTCACGGCCGGCAGACTAAGTGTGCTCAAGTTTCGTCCATGCGATGCAAAGACCAGTCTTGAAGTCCTGATTGGGCCTGAAGAAAGACTCCTGGATATCGTCGACGCATTCGACGTGCCCGTTGCCTTCGGCTGTCGGTCGGGGACTTGTGGAACTTGCCGAATAGAAATCGAATCGGGAGGCGAACTTTTGTCACCTCCCGACGAGAACGAGCAGTGGCAAATTGAGCGACTCGTTGGAAAGAACCTTCGGCTCGCCTGTCTTGCGCGAGCCAAGAAGTCTTTCTAGCGGGCGACCGTTGTGAGCCACGCTTGGCCGTTTAGGAGATTTTGCGATTGGGGACGCAGGCGATCGAGATAACGCCTACTCGTCGCGTATCCGGAGCAATATCTTACCGACGTTTTCGTTTCGCTCCATGCGCTCGTGCGCCTGCGCGACGTCTCGCCAATCGAATACGCTGTCGATGACGGGCCTAAGTGTTTTGGATTCGAAAAGCGGAAGCGATTCACGAACGAACCGTTCCGTGATGGCAATCTTGTCGGAAAGGCTTCGCGACCGCATCACCAGTCCCAAGATCTGGTGTCGTTTGAATAGCAATGCGCCGAGATTGACCTGTGCGTTCGCTCCGCCCAAAACCCCAACCACAACGCATCGCCCACCCACGGACAGGCATTTTGAATGCTGAGGCCAGTAGTCGGCGCCAATGAAATCAATTACGACGTCGACGCCCTTGCCGGCGGTATGCTCCAGCACTACCGTTGCAAAATCGGCTGATTTGTAGTCGATCACGGTGTCGGCACCTAGGGCTTTTACTTGTTCGCCCTTGCCGGCACTGGCTGTCGCGAACACCGTTGCGGTAAGGGCCTTGGCAAGTTGGATAGCCGCAGACCCAACGCCGCCGGCAGCCGCATGCACAAGCACGCGCCCGCCGGGCGCGAGCTGACCCAATGTGAATAGGGCTTCTCTCGCGGTGAGGAAGGCCTCTGGAATGGCGGCCGCATCGACCAGACGGAGGTGCTCCGGGACCTTCATCGCCATGTGTTGGTGAACGGTGACTTGCTCGGCGTAACCACCGCCCGCAAGCAGTGCCATCACCCGATCGCCCACCTTTACGCGCGTGACCCCGGGACCCACCTTTGAGACGACGCCTGCGCACTCGAGCCCAAGGATCTCACTCTCGCCGGACGGGGGCGGGTACTTGCCACGACGCTGGAGCAAATCGGCACGGTTTAGCGCGGCTGCGTGTACGTCAATGGTCACTTGTTCGGCGTTGGGACTGAGGTCCGGCACGTCCGCGATGGCGAGTTGTTCGGGGCCGCCGAACTGTTTTACGATGATGGCTTTCATGATTTTTTGCGGCAAGGCGTGGCGGAATCTAGAGCGTATTCAAGTAGGCGGCGCCGAGCAGGCCTGTCTTATCGCCAAGTTCACTGACGAGTAGCGGAATATTAGCGAGTGGTGGCGCAAACGCGAATTCCGTTAGGGCTTTGCGCAGGCTAGGCTCAATGAGATCGAAGGAGCTTGATATCCCGCCGGTGAAGACTACCGCGTCCAAATCAAGCGTATTTTGGAACCCGGCAATTGCGATGCCGAGTGCGCGCCCCATCATGGCGAAGGTTTCGAGACCTGCTGGCTCCTGCCTTCGAGCAGCCTCGGCAATTGGCAGAATCTCCGTCGCAATTGCGCCAAGTTCAGCATACTTGCGCAAAAGCGCCTTGGTCCCGGCGTAGGATTCGAGACAACCAAGCAGGCCGCATCCGCAGGGCCACGCGGTTGCGCTTCGTTCGATGGGCGTGTGACCCACTTCACCGGCGAAGCCGTTTTTGCCCCGGCGCAGGATGCCATCAATTGCAAGCCCTCCGCCGATACCCGTTCCAAGGGTCAACATCATGAAGCTCTTATGTTTGCGACCGTGACCTTCTTTGAGCTCTGCAAGCGCGGCCGTTGTGGCATCGTTCTCGACGACCACCCTGCAACACAATCGCCGGCCTAGTTCCGCCGCGAGGTTGACACCTTCAAAGCCTGGGACATTGGGCAACCGAAAGCACACGCCGTCGGGGGCGACGATTCCGGGTACGGCAAGTCCAACGCCCGTTGGGGAGGCTTCAATGCCACGCACGGTTTCCGCCACAAGATCGAGAATCTGGCTTGGGCCGTCGGCCGATCGAGTCGCTACCGAAACGCTCTTCTCCACCGTTGCGCCAGAGACTTTGCCGACCTTGATTCGAGTACCACCGAAGTCCACACCGATCATTGGCTTGCTTTCTCCCCGGCAAGACGCAAGAAGTGGCCGTGCCGATGGGGCTCCGTATTGCTACAGCACCAATCTGTCAAGGTGTATAGCCCCCTACGCGCCTTACACGCCGATTTGCTCGCAAAAGGCGGACGTACTATTCGACGCTCAGAACCCCGAGGACGATAGCCCGATGAAACACGAAGTCCCTCATGATCTTGGTCAAGCCAAGGCGAAAGAAGTCGCGGACAACGCATTTGCTGCCTACCAAGCGAAGTTTGCTGATTACTCGCCGAAAGTGAATTGGAAGAACGACCGAATGGCTGAGATTTCCTTCAATGTGAAGGGCATGACACTTTCGGGAAACCTCGAGGTTTCCGATCGTGCTATCGCGATTGATCTCGATGTGCCGTTCATGCTTCGCCCATTCAAGGGCAAAGCGCTCGAGGTGATTGAGACTGAGATCCGTCAATGGATCAGCCGCGCCAAGACGAACGGCTGAGGGGATTCTGTCGCCTGCGACGTGGCCAAGGGCCGCGGACAGTCCAGTGTGGCTGTTGCGCGGCCTTGCTGGTTTTGTATCGGCAGATGATCGAATGGTCGAGAGATCCGAGCGGGTGGTAGGTAGGTAGCCATCGGATCGATTCTTGTTGTGCGATACAGTTCCGGTTAGAGCCCAATCGCTGCTATCGTGCCGCGGTACTGTTTCAAGGGTTCCACGGTGCTGTCAGCAAAAAGCCCCATTAGTCGTCTGATCGCACGGCGACTCCGTCGATCATCAACCGCATCTGCGACACTGCATGTGGCGCGACAGGGGGGCGTTACAATCACTGAGTACGGGGAGTTGCTGCTCCAAGTGCGACGCTTCGCGGTGGGGCTTCGCGCGCTTGGCGTCGAGCGCGGGCAGGCTGTCGGTCTCATCGGAGAAGGCGCTTCCGAGACGGCAATCGCACTGCTCGGTTGCTTGCTCGTTGGGGTGGCAGTGGCGGATCTCGGGGATGGTGGCGATAGCGAAGACGTAATTGCCCTACTGAGGCAGTCCCAATGTCGTGCGGTCATATGTGGCTCGCGCGAACAGGTGGAATCAATCGCCGCTACCGTACGTCAAGAGTGTGGTGAACGACGACTCATCGGTTGGGGCGCCGCTTCATCCGTAAACGGAGTGATGCCATTCGGCCAAGTATGCCTCAAAGGCGCCGAGGTGCTCGAACGCGAGCCCATGCGCGCGAACTCACTATTTGCCGAGCCCGCGTCAACCGATGCAGCGCTCTTGCTTCCGCGACGAAGGCGACGTTCGGAAACCATTCCACCGCCCGAGCAAATCTTGATCGACAAGCGAGAGCGATTTGGCGTGATCCTGACGCAGGAGAACGCAATTGCGGCTGCGGAATCCTTTCGCAAGGGATTGGCAATAGACGGGACCGACCGGCTTCTGCGTTTGGGAGCAGGAACCGGGCTTGTGGAGCTTTGCCTGCTCTGCTTGACGGCACTTATCAGTGGCGCTGCCATCGTGTACGACACGGGCGAGCTTTCGCGGCAACAGCGCGTAGAATTCACCAGCCCAACTGTTGTTTTGGCCGATGCCGATGAACTGGATGCGCTTTACCGAGAGCTCGATCGAGAGCTTTTGGTTGGCTCGGCGTGGCGACGTTGGCTTTCGACTTGGGCGCGTCGTGTGGGCAACGAAGCGGCGCGCAGACGCGTCAGTGGGTTCGACAATGGCGTCTTACTCGGGTGCTCGTTTGCCATCGCCGACCAGGTAGTACTTTCCGAATATCGGAGACTTTTGGGCGGCATGGTTCGTCGTCTCATTTCGCGCAACGCGCGCACGCGACGAAGTACGCGCTGGTTCTTCGAGGCAATAGGGATCAGTCCCCTTGGGCTCATCGGCAGCCCAGAATCGGCCGGTGTTGGGCTGCTCGAACCCCCAGACGATCCGCGTCCCGGCTGCTTTGGCAAGGCCATGCCCGGTGTGGGTGTTTGTGTGGACGAATCCGGTAGAGTAATGATCCGCGGTCAATGTGTCGCTGAGAACGCTGTGGAGCGAAATCCATCGGGCTGGCTTAGGCTCGACATTTCGGCCGAAATCGATGATGAGGGAACAGTCTGGCCGGAGCGTGCACTCGGCGCGCTCGATGCCCCAAGTCTTGCTGTGCTGCCCATTGCTGAGCAATGGGAGCCCCAGAAGTAAGGACGTTTGAAAATGCCCAATCGTGACAAGTTCGTGGCCATACCCAACGAGGAACTCGGGGTCGACAAAGACGCGCTCAAGCGGAGCTTTATTGACCACATCCTTCACACGCAGGGAAAGCACCCTGCGGCCGCGACGCCATTCGATCAATACATGAGCGTGGCGCGCGCCGCTCGCGATCGCATGGCGGATCGCTGGACGCGGACTTGGCACAAGCTAAAGCAGGACAAGCCGAAGCGGGTCTATTACCTGTCGATGGAGTTCTTGCTTGGTCGGCTCATGGAAGATGGGCTCATCAACCTTGGGATCCACGGCGCCATGCAATCGGCGCTGGCGGAAGTGGGACTTGACCTCGCTGAGGTCATCGAGAAAGAGGTTGATCCGGGACTGGGCAACGGAGGCCTTGGGCGACTCGCGGCCTGCTTCGTCGATTCCATGGCGACGTTGGGCATTGCCGGAATGGGCTACGGAATCCGCTACGAATTCGGCATCTTTCGCCAAGATATCATCGAAGGCGCGCAGGTTGAAACGCCTGACAACTGGTTGCGTCGTGGATGCCCGTGGGAAATGCCCCGTCCGGAACGCACCTTTCAGGTTCATTTCGGCGGACGCGTGATTCACTACACCGGACCACGCGGACGGGTGGAGAGCGACTGGACTGATAGCAGCGTGGTCATGGCAATGGCCTACGATCTGCCGGTTGTGGGCTACAAGAATGGCGTCATCAATACCTTACGCCTGTGGTCGGCGAAAGCCGCACGCGATTTTGACATTCACGAATTCAATCGCGGCGACTACCTCAAATCGGTGGAGGAGCGCTCCTATTCTGAGAACATCTCGCGCGTCCTCTATCCCAATGACACAACCGAAGCCGGCCAAGAGTTGCGATTGAAGCAGGAGTACTTCCTGGTGTCGGCAACGCTTCAGGACGCGCTGAATCGGCACCTGGAAGGCCATGGCAGCCTCAAGAACTTGCCAGAATTTGCCGTATTTCAGCTAAACGACACGCACCCGGCGTTGGCGGTTGCAGAAATGATGCGGCTACTGTTCGACGTGCACAGGTTCGATTGGGACGAGGCGTGGGACATTACTCGTCGCTCGCTGAACTACACGAATCACACCATCCTTCCTGAGGCGTTGGAGCGATGGCCGGTCTTTTTGATGGAGCGGCTTTTGCCTCGCCATCTTGAGCTCATCTACGAAATCAACCATCGCTTCTTGGTTGAAGTGCGCAAACGCTTCCCGGGCGACGAAGACCGCGTGCGTCGCATGAGCATCGTCGAAGAGGGCGACGTCAAGAAGGTCCGCATGGCCAACCTTGCCATCATTGGCAGTAGCCACGTGAACGGCGTATCCGCGCTACACAGCAAGATCCTCAAGGATAGCCTGTTTGCCGATTTCGAAGCGCTCACCCCCGGCAAAGTCATCAACCAGACGAACGGCGTTACGCCCAGGCGTTGGATGCTTAAATGCAATCCGGAGCTTGCTCAGCTGATTACGGGTCGCATCGGTTCGGGTTGGGAGAAGGATCTCGATCAGTTGGTGAAGCTAGTTTCCCACGCTGACGACCCTGCATTCCGACTCGCATGGCGTCACGTTAAGGTCCAGAACAAGGAGCGGCTCTCGACGTTCTTCAAGGACCACTACGATGTCGTACTCGATACGAATCACTTGTTTGACACGCAGGTCAAGCGCATCCACGAGTACAAGCGTCAGCTACTCAATATTGTCCACGTTGTATCCCTCTACTTGCGTTACCGCGCCGGCAAAACAGAAGGAGCGGTACCGCGTACCTTCCTGATGGGCGGAAAAGCGGCTCCAGGGTACGATATGGCGAAGCGCACGGTCCATTTGGCAAACGCGATTGGCCAGGTCATCAATCACGACCCGGCAACGCGTGACTTGCTACGACTCTACTTCGTGCCCAACTACAGCGTCAGTCTGGCTGAGCGCATCATTCCAGCCTCAGATCTTTCCGAGCAAATCTCCACGGCCGGCACTGAAGCGTCGGGTACCGGCAATATGAAGTTTGCCATGAACGGCGCACTTACAATTGGCACACTCGATGGAGCGAACATTGAGATCCTCGAGGCCGTCGGTTGGGATAACATGTTCATCTTTGGCCTTACCGCCGAAAACGTCGAACATACCAAACGCGTCGGCTACAAACCGATGGATGTGTATCTTGCGGATCGCGAACTGCGTGGGGCGCTCGACGCCATCAGCGGCGGATTATTCTCTCCAGACGATCACGGCCGATTCCGTCCGGTGGTGGATAAGTTGCTTTGGGAGGATCCGTACTTGGTGCTGGCGGATTACAAGAGCTACGCCATGTGCCAGCGGGCGGTGGACGAGTCGTACCGCGATCAGGAGACTTGGACGAAGAAGGCCATTTTGAATGTGGCCAACATGGGTCGGTTCTCAAGCGACAATACGATTCGTGGATACGCTCGCGATATCTGGGGCGTCAAAGTCCCTTAAGCCGTGCTCGCGAATTGCCCATGTGGCAGCAAAGGGGCCTTGATCTGGCCCCTTTGTTGCGTTCGGGCCATGAACCTGACTAACATCCTCCCCAATGCGAGTTCTTCTCACCGGGGCGGCAGGGTTCATTGGATCCAATGTCGCCGACATGCTTCTCGCGCTCGGTCATTCCGTGACGGGATTCGACAATTTCGATCCGTACTACGATCCCGGACAGAAGCGTCGCAACCTGGCTGCTGCGCTCGGTCATGCAAGCTACCGCTTTGTTGAAGGCGATGTACGCGATGCTGTGCAACTGCGCGAAGCATTCGATGTTGCGACGCCCGACGTCGTCGTACACCTAGCGGCGCGAGCGGGGGTACGCGCCAGTGTCGAAGACCCGCTGACGTACGTCGAGGTCAACGAACTGGGCGGTCTGCGGGTCCTCTTGGAGTGCAAGAATCGCAACAACACTCCGATTGTGTACGCGTCCACCTCGTCCGTGTACGGTAAGACCACGGTGATTCCGTTTCGCGAAGACGACCCCGCCACCACGCCGCTTTCGCCCTACGCCGCGAGCAAACGCGGCGGGGAACTCATGGCATTCTCGTTCCACGAGATCCATCGCTTGCCTGTGTGTCTCCTCCGGTTCTTTACCGTTTACGGCCCAAGGGGGCGACCGGATATGGCCTTCTTTGGTTTTACGAAGTCGCTGGTTGAAGGGCGTCCAATCCGTCTGCACGGGGAGGCGACGGAACGCGATTTCACCTTCGTCGAGGATATTGCTCGGGGTGTCACCCAAGCCATTGACTGGGTGAGACGCACGCGTGGATTTGACACGTTCAATTTGGGGCGGAGTGAGCCCATCGTTGTCCGTCGCGTGATCGAGCTTTTGGGCAAGGCCATTGGTAAGACGCCGGACATCGTGCTCGGTGCGCTTGAGCCAGGGGAAGCGTTTCGCACCGCGGCCGATGTGACGCGCGCAAGCGATGCCTTCGGCTACTGCCCGAAAGTGAGCATCGAAGAAGGCGTAGAGCGGTGGGTGGATTGGCTGAGGAAGAGTCCGGAAGCACCGCGTCTGCTGTAGTGGCCACGTAGGTGCTAAACCGAATCTCGTCGCTTGAGTAGAATCAATATCGCGATGAGTTGAACCGTCAGCATGCCGCCAAGGACGGCGAAGGGAAGCCACACTTGATTGTAACTGACAAATCCCCAGGCCCCGTTTAGATCAGTGCTGGCGACCTGGGCGAGGGCGCATTGGAATTTACCCCCGGTGATGAAGTTGTCGACGCTGTTCAAATCGGCTTTGCCGACGGTCATTAGCCACGCCGGATCGGTCACCACGTTCAGTCGTTCTTGTGCGACAACGCCCTGAAAACCCCAGCGGCCCGGGATGAGCATCATGGGGTATTCAAGCCAGGGATTGGTGGTCATGGGAACCATCATACCGCCCAAAACCACCTGCGGAATGAGGGCGATTGGCGTAAGCGCCA
>Ga0302321_100004916_pt1 | contig 11637 bp, 12 predicted proteins | sample Fen_T0_1_FD_202505 | JGI IMG/M metagenome (GOLD analysis project Ga0302321, IMG submission 202505) | Peat permafrost microbial communities from Stordalen Mire near Abisko, Sweden - Fen_T0_1 | ecosystem: Environmental > Terrestrial > Soil > Wetlands > Permafrost | place: Sweden: Abisko...
GGCCTGGAACGCCTGGGCCGGCTGATTGAACCGGTGCTGATGCTGGCCATCGGCACGGTGGTGGGCGGCATCGTGGTGCTGATGTACGTACCGATCTTCCAGATGGCCAGCAGCATCCGCTGATGCACCCGCGATGAACGAGACCCCCGACCCCTCGGCCAGCACCGCGCTCGACAGCGACGCCGCGCGCCATGCGCAGACCATCGTCACCCGCCTGGGCCAGCGTTTCGCTGCGGCGCGCGTGCTGCTGAACCACGAGCGCGCGGAAGTGCGCGACGTGGCCCTCAAGCGCTGGCTGAGCGAAGGCAGCGGCATGACGCTGGCCGACCTGACGCGCTGGTCGCCCGCTCAGGCCGACCTCGACACCGTGCCCTTCAGCCAGGGCCAGCAGCGCATGTGCGTGGTGCTGCGCGACGCGAGCGACGTGCGCCACGTGGTGCTGGCCGACCCGTTCGACACCAGCACGCGCCTGTGGCTGGAGTCGCGCATTCGCGCCGCCGGCCACCCGGCCACGGCCTGGTACGTGGCCGGTGCCAACGACGTGGCGGCTTTCTATGCGCGGCTGGAACGCGAGACCCGCGCGCTCGACGGCTCGGCCGGCGATGCAGCCCACGCCGAGGGCATGGCCGACGACGCCGGCGACGTGCTGAAGCTGTCGCTGGCCGGCATCGGCACCGACGAAAGCCCGGTGGTGCGCTTCGTCAACGGCACGCTGTATGACGCGCTGAAGGCGCAGGCCAGCGACATCCACCTCGAATGCGCATCCAAGGGCCTGGCCGTGAAGTACCGCATCGACGGCGTGCTGCAGACCGTGGCACGCCCCGAAGGCCGCGACTTCGCCGACCGCGTGGTCTCGCGCATCAAGGTGCTGGCCGACCTCGACATCTCCGAGCGCCGCGTGCCGCAGGACGGTCGCCTCAAGCTCTCGTACGGCGGCCGGGCGATCGACGTGCGCGTGTCCATCATGCCCAACCTGTACGGCGAAGACGCCGTGCTGCGCGTGCTCGACCGCTACCAGATCTCGGCCGACGAGACGCTCAACATCGAGCACCTGGGCTTCGACGCAAACAACGCGCGCTTCATCCGCCGGCTCGGCCAGATGCCCTACGGCCTGCTGCTCGTCACCGGCCCCACCGGCAGCGGCAAGACAACCACGCTGTATGCCGTGCTGTCGGAGGTGAGCACGGGGCTGGAGAAGATCATCACGATCGAGGACCCGGTCGAGTACCAATTGCCCGACGTGCTGCAGATCCCCGTCAACGAAGCCAAGGGGCTGACGTTTGCGCGCGGCCTGCGCTCCATCCTGCGCCACGACCCCGACAAGATCATGGTCGGTGAAATGCGCGACTCCGAGACCGCGCAGATCGCCATCCAGGCCGCGCTCACCGGGCACCAGGTGTTTGCCACCGTGCACGCCAACAACGTGTTCGACGTGATCGGCCGGCTCTCGACCATGGGCATCGACCCCTACAACCTGGTGTCGGCCCTGAACGGCGTGGTGGCACAGCGGCTGCTGCGCATGAGCTGCCCGCATTGCGTGCAACCCGAGGCACCGGACGCCGAACGCATCGAAGCGAGCCGCCTGCCCGCCGACCTGTCGGGCTGGAAGTTCGCCAAGGGCATCGGCTGTGCCCATTGCCGCGGCACCGGCTACAAGGGCCGCCGCGCCATCGCCCAGACCCTGGCGATGGACGTGGGCCTGCGCAGCCTGATCGCCGAGCGCGCCAGCCCCGCGGTGCTGCGTGAGGCCGCGCGCGAACGCGGCCTGCGCACCCTGCGCGACGCCGCGCTCGAACTCGTCGCCACCGGACAAACCACACTCGAAGAGGCCAACCGTGTCACTGCCGTGGAAGAGTGAATTGCGGCTGCGGCTCGGCCGCGAAGGCTGCACGGCCCAGGTGCTCGCGCCCTGGTCGCGCCGCCTGCTGGCAGAAGCCCGGGCCGAGGGCCGCGCGCCCGGCTCGATCGCCGCGGCGCTGCAGACCCTGCGAGCGCAAGGCCAGGACCCGCTGCCGCGCCATGCCCGATTGCTGGTGCCCGACGAGCATGCCTACCTGTCGCTGCGGCCCGCGCAGAGCCACTGGCAGCAGGCTCGGCAGGACGCAGGGGCCCATTTCGCCCAGGCCCTGGGCCGACAAGACCTGGTGGTGCAGGTGACGGCCCTGCCGGGCGGCGCGGCCTGGCTGGCCGCCGCCCTCGAACCCGGCGACCTGCAAGCATGGCAGCGCCCCCTGGCGGACGCCGGCATCGACCTCGCGCATGTGCAGCTCACGCTGCTCGACGATCTGCGCCATGTCGCACGGCACGTGGGCGACAGCGCCATCGTCGCGCTGCTGCGCGAAGAAGGCATGACGCTCGTGCGCGTGGCGGCGGGCACCCCGGTCGAGCTGAGCTGGGAGCGCTGCGACCCCCATTCGCTGCGCTGCATCGAGCAGCGGCTGCTGGCCTTCCAGAACACCGGCGCCGACACCAAGCCCGACCCGCTGTGGATGCTGTGCCGCTCCGAAGCGCAGCGCGAGGCCTGGCAGCAGCTCGCCCGCGCCCACCGCTGGACCTTGATGCTGCATGGCGCCTCGCCCAGCGCGCAACCGATGGAGCTGGTGGCATGAAGCCGGTGGCCCAGCTCGACTTTCTCGCCCACCCTCCGCGCCCCTGGGCCGGGGTGGCGCTGTCGTCAGCCACCGCCCTGCTGCTGGTCACCGCGGCGCTGTCGTGCTGGCAGCTCGAGCAGAGCAACCGGCAAGACACCGCGTTGCTGAACCAGCGCAGCGCCCGCCTGCTGCCGCCCCCACCCCGCAAGCTGAGCGAGACCGAGCGGGTGCGTCTGGCCCAGGCCGAACGCGTCTCGGGCGAACTGCGCGCGCCGTGGTCCGACGTGCTGGCCGCCTTCGACGAACACGGCCAGCCCGACATCGGCCTGCTCAAGCTCGAGCCCGACGCCAAAGCCGGCGTGGTGCGCGTCACCGGCCACGCGCGCAATACCAGCTCGCTGTTTGCCTACCTGAAGGGGCTGGAGGCCGACCCGCGGCTGGTGCAGGTGGCGCTGACCACCCACCAGAGCGAGCGCGACACCCCGGGGCAACCGGTGCGCTTCATCATCCAGGCCGGGTGGCTTGCGGCGCCTGGTGCGGCGCCGGGCAAGGCGGTGTCATGAAAGCCTGGCCGCAACTCCGTCTGTGGGCACAGCGCCCGGTGCCGCGTTCGCTGGCCTGGGCCTGGCGCCGTCACCTGGGGCGACCTGCCTGGCTGGCGCTGGCGCTGTGGGCCGCGTTCGCGCTGCTGCAGTGGCAGGTGCGGCCCCTGCTGCTGCGCGATCAGGCGCGGCTGCAGCTCAGGCAGCAGGCGCTGGCCACCGTGCCAGTGGGCCTGCACGCCGTCGACGCAACCACGCAGCGCGAGCCCACGCTGCAAGAGCTGCCGTCGCCGCGGCAACGCGGGCGCGACATCGAATGGCTGGTCTCGGCCGCGCAGCGCAGCGGCCTGAGCCTGGAGCGCGCCGACTACGCCCTCGGCGCGGCCACGGCCGGCGGCGCCACCCGCGTCGAGGCCACGCTGCCGCTCAGCGGCAGCTACGGCCAGCTGCGCCAGTTCGTCGCTTCCGTGCTCAACGAGTTGCCGCACTCGGCGCTCGAAAGCCTGCAGATCGAGCGGCCCAACACACAGTCGCCGCAACTGCAGGCCACGGCCCGGCTGGCGCTCTTCTACCGCGACGAGGCGCCATGAACCACCGGCCCGTGCTGTTCGCCAGTGCTGCCGTGGTCACGCTGTGGTCGGCCTGGATCGTGCTCGGCCACGCCGACAGCGTGCCCCGCAGCCCGGCCTTGCCCGCCGCGCGCTCGCCGTCACCGGCCTCCCGGGCCGAGCCCGCGGAGGCCACGGTGACGGTGGTGTTGGCACGCGCGGGCGACGCAGACACCCGCACGCCGCGCCCCCGCATCGAACCCATCGTCGGCCCCGATGCGTTTGCGGCGCGCCAGTGGGTCGCTCCGCCGCCACCACCGCCACCCCCTGCCCCTGTGGCGGCCGCTGCCCCGGCGCCACCTGCGCCGCCTGCGCCACCCACATTGCCTTACCGCTTCGTGGGCCTGCTCGACGAAGGCCCGGCGGCGCGGCCGCGCGTCTTCCTCGCGTTCGGCGACAAGCTGCTGGTGGCCGGCGTCGGCGACGAGCTCGAAGGCGGCTACCGGCTGGTGGCGATCTCGGCGCAGGAAATCGTCTTCACCCATGTCCAGAACAACGTCACGCTCAAGCTCGCGGTGGCGGGAGGAAATCCCTGATGAACCCCTCGACCCCGCGCCTCTCGCGACACCTCTGTGCGCTGACCATCGCAGTGCTGCTGGCCGGTTGCGCCGCCCAGCAGCACCATTCCGACGGCCTGCAGCAGATCAACGAAGGCAAGATCGGCCCCGCGCTGCAGAACCTGCGCAAGGCCAGCGAGCTGGACCCGGCGAACGCGCGCTACCGCATCGACTACCTGACGCAGCGCGCACTGGCCACGCAGGGCGTGCTCGCGCGTGCCGACGATGCGCGCGCCGCGGGCAGGCTCGACGAAGCCATGCAGCGCTACCGCGAGGCGATGGGGCTCGATGAATCGAGCGAGCGCGCCAAGCGCGGTGCCCAGCTGGTGGCCGAGCAGCGGCGCGCCGATGGGGTGATCCAGCAGGCCGAGCGCTCGCTCAAGGCGGGCCAGCTCGAGACCGCACAGGACCAGTTGCGCCGCGCCGCCAAGGACCTGCCGGGCAACGCCAGCATCGCGGCCCAGCTGCGCGGCGTGGAAGAGCGCATCGAATCGGAGCGTGCAACACGCGACCGCGCACTGCAGGCGCAGAGCGCGTTCCACCGGCCGGTGAGCCTGCAGTTTCGCGATGCCAACCTGAAGATGGTGTTCGAGGCGCTGTCGCGCACCGCCAACGTGAACATCATTCTCGACCGCGACGTGAAGAGCGACCTGAAGACGACCATCTACGTGAAGGACGCTTCGGTGGAAGACACCATCGACCTGATCCTGCTGCAGAACCAGCTCGAGAAGCGGGTGCTCAACCAGAACACCATGTTCGTCTACCCCGCGATCGCGGCCAAGCAGAAGGAATACAACGAGCTGAAGGTGAAGAGCTTTCAGCTCAGCAACGTCGAAGCGGCGCACATGGCCAACATGATCAAGACGCTGCTCAAGACCAAGGACATCGTGACCGACGCGCGCAACAACACGCTGGTGATGCGCGATACACCGGACGCGATTGCGGTGGCCGAGAAGCTGGTGGCCGCCAACGACGTGCCCGACCCCGAGGTGATGCTGGAGGTCGAGGTGCTGGAGGTGTCGGCCGACCGGCTCTCGAACCTGGGCATCAAGTGGCCCGACAGCTTCAGCCTCTCCACACCGAAGAGCGCCGCGACGCTTGGCGACCTGAAGGCGCTGACGCGCAACGAACTCGTCACCTCGTCCCTCGGCGTCGCGCTCAACCTGATGCTGCAGGACACCGAGACCAACATCCTCGCCAGCCCGCGCATCCGCACGCGCAACAAGGAGAAGGCGCGCATTCTGGTGGGCGACAAGGTGCCGGTCATCACCAACCTGCTGACGCCGCAGCAGGCCGGCCAGACCTCGGTGATCACCGGCTCGATCCAGTACGTGGACGTGGGCATCAAGCTCGAAGTGGAGCCGCAGGTCTATGTCGACGGCGACGTGGGCATCAAGATCAACCTCGAAGTCAGCAACATCGTCAAGACCATCACCACCGACTCGGGCATCGCCTACCAGATCGGTACGCGCAGCGCGCAGACCTCGCTGCGCCTGAGAGACGGCGAAACCCAGGTGCTGGCGGGCCTGATCAACGACCAGGACCGCAGCACCGCGAGCAAGGTGCCCGGGCTCGGCCAGGTGCCGGTGGCGGGGCGCCTGTTTTCTTCGAACAACGGCAACGCCACCAAGAGCGAGATCGTGCTGTCGATCACGCCGCACATCATCCGGCCGCAAACGCTGCCCGAAGCACGCTTCGGCGACGTCTGGTCGGGCACTGAAAGCACCGTGCGCGAAAAGCCGCTGCGGCTCGACCCGATCGGTGCCGCGCGCAGCGGCACCGGCACCGCGATGCCGTCGCTGACACCGAGCACGCCCGCGCCTGTTCCGGCCGCCGGGCCGAAGCCCGGTGGCGCCGGCGGCAGCACGATCCTGGGTGGAAAGGGCACCGCCATCGACGGCGCACCCGCTCAGCCCGGCAGCGCAGCCGATGGCTCCGCAGCCACCGGCACCGGCAGCGCGGGCACGGCCGGCGGAACCGGCGCCACGCCGACGGTCGGCGGCGGCGTGCCCGTCGCCACCGGCGGCACAGCCCCGGTGACCAACGCACCGCGCGGGCCGGCGCCGCCGTCGATCCAACCCGGCCGAGCGATGGCGCCGGCCACGCCGAGCGCACCCGCCGGTACGCCGCCGCCCGCCCCACCGCCGCCACCCGCCGACGAAGGCTGATCAGCTGACACCATGCACGCACTCGACCATCACCCCGCCGTCGCCCAGCACCGCCGTGGCAACGGCTTCACGCTGATCGAACTGGTGGTCACGCTCGCGCTGCTGGGCGTGCTGGCGATGCTGGCAGCGCCGATGACCGAGACCGCGGTGCAGCGCAGCCGCGAGCAGGCCCTGCGCCAGGCGCTGCGCGAGATCCGCGATGCGCTCGACCAGTACCGCCGGGCTGCCGACCAGGGCCTGATCACGCGGCGCGCTGGCGAGTCGGGCTACCCGCCTTCGCTGGCGGTGCTGGTGACGGGCGTGCCCAATGCGCAAGACCCCAAGGGCGGCCGCATCTACTTCCTGCGCCGGCTGCCGCGCGACCCGCTGTTTGCCGACAGCAGCGCGCCACCCGAAACCACCTGGGGCCAGCGCGCCTATGCCAGCCCGGCCGACGACCCGCACGCAGGCGACGACGTGTTCGATGTGTACTCCAGCGCCGCCGGCACCGGGCTGGACGGCACGCCCTACCGCGAATGGTGAGCCCATGCGACCCCGCCACCCCTCGCCGCCAGCCGGCTTCACGATGATCGAGCTGGTGATCGTGATGGCCATGCTCGGTCTGCTGCTGTCGCTGGCACTGCCCCAGTACATGGCAACGCTTGAGCGGGGGCGCGAGCAGGTGCTACAGCAGAACATCGCCACCCTGCGCGAAGCCATCGACAAGTTTTATGGCGACCGCGGCCGCTACCCCGACAAGCTGGAAGACCTGGTGACCCTGCGCTACCTGCGCGCCATTCCGAATGACCCGTTCACCGAGTCGCCGACCTGGGTGATCGTGGCGCCGAAAGACAGCGCCAAGGGCGGCGTGATCGACGTGCAGAGCACGCTGACCGATGTGAACGGCGACCCGCGCCACGCCCCCGTGCCCGCAGGCGCGCCGGCCGAAGCACCCACGCTCAACCTGGTGGTGCAGGAAGGCGGCAGCACGCGGGTGGTGACGGTGGCCGATGCCGCCTCGGCACCAACGCAGGAGGCCGCGCGATGAGTGCGGGCAACCGGTCCCGCGGCGTGGTGCTGATGGGCCTGATGGTGCTGCTCGCGCTCGGCGGCCTGCTGGCGGTGCGCTACACCGAGTCGGCCATCACCGCGCGCCAACGCGAACAGGAGGCCCAGCTGCTGTGGGTCGGCCAGCAGTTCCGCCAGGCGCTGGAGTCTTACTACCTCGCCACACCAGGCCCGGCCAAGCACCTGCCGGTGTCGCTCAACGAGCTGGTGCGCGACACGCGCTTCCCGCAGCCGGTGCGCCACCTGCGCCGCATCTATGCCGACCCGTTGCAGCCCGAGGTGCCCTGGGGCCTGGTGCGGCGCGGCAACCAGATCATCGGCGTGTACAGCCAGTCCGACGGTACGCCGCTGCGCCGCACCCAACTCGGCCCGGGCCTGGAGTCGCTCGAAGGCGCCGACCATTACGCGGACTGGCGCTTCATGTTCATTCCCCGCGCGGCACCGGGCCCGGCACTGCCGGCCCCGGTTCGCGCGACCACCCTCACCCCACCCACCACCTTCGCCGCCACGCCATGAGCTACCGCATCCTCGTTGCCGAAGACCACCCCCTGCTGCGCCACGGCCTGCGCGCGCTGCTGTCCACCCACCCCGACTACACCGTCGTCGACGAAGCCGCGGACGGCCGCGAAGCGGTGCTCAAGACACTCAAGCTGCACCCCGACCTGGTGCTGATGGATCTGTCACTGCCCGGCACCAGCGGCATCGACGCCACTGCACAGATCCGCCGCCGCCTGCCGCGCCAGAAGGTGCTCGCGCTGAGCGAATACGACTCGGAGATCCACGCCAGCGAGGCGCTGCGCGCCGGCTGCTCGGGTTGCCTGAGGAAAGACTGTTCGGCCGAAGAGATGATGCTGGCCGTGAAGACGGTGCTGGCGGGCCGGCGCTTTCTCGGCCAGGAGCTCGCCGACCTGCTGCTCGACGGCATGCTGCGCCCGAACAAGGCAAACGACGCCATGCCGTGGGACACCTTGTCGAGCCGCGAGCGCACGATCTTCAAGCTGATCGCCGAGGGCGGCACCAACCGCTCGACCGCCGCCTACCTGAACCTGAGCGCCAAGACGATCGAGAAGCACCGCGCCAGCCTGATGCGCAAGCTCAGGCTGAGTTCGGCGGTGGAGCTCACGCTGCTGGCGGTCGATCTGGGCCTGGTCCATCGGCCGCAAATGCCATCGCGCACCCACGCGGCACTCGACACGGGCGTGGCGGGCTGAGGCAGTCCAGGGCCAGCTGTCGACGCGGCAGCGCGCGCCGGTCAGGGCGCCGTGCGCCACTGCCAATCGACCCGGCCGTCGCGCACCTCGCCGACCCAGCTGCCTTTGGAGGCGATGCGCTGGTCGGGCCCGATGGCCAGGCGCGGGTAGGGGCTCCACGGCACCACGTTCTCGAGGCCGTGCTCCAGCAGCTCGAGCAGGTACTCCGGCGTGAAGCCGAAATCCTGGTGAGCCAGGCCCTCGCCCAGCACGATCGCCGCTTGCAGGGTGCTGGCCGCCACATCGGCCGGCACGTCGTCCAGCCCCTGGGCGTGCAACCAGGTGCGGGCGCGCTGCAGTTGCCGATCGAGCGCTTCGCCGGTACGCATCGGGCTCACGACCCAGCCGCGGGGGGTGAGCGGCAGCGTGGCCTCGATTTCGGCACGGCCGAGCGCATGGGTGCCGGGCAGCCACGCCACCACCGTGCGCGACCCCGGGCGCGCGCTGCGCAGCCGGGCCGCATGCGCTGCGGGGGGCAGAACCGACACGATGGCGGTCGCCCCCTCGCCCACCACCTGAAACCCTTCGCGCGTCAACGCGGACTGCACCCGCTCGGCGAGGGCCGGCGCGGCCGGGTCGGCCCACAGCTCGACCGTGCGGGCGCCCTTCAGCACACGCGCAGCCAGGCGCACGTCGAGGTCGATGCCCGCGTGGTAGTGCAGGCTGTAGAACCCCGGCGCCGCGCCGCCGCCGGCATCCACCAAGGGCAGCAGGCAGGGCAGCCGCTGGCGGGCGCAGAAGTCGTCGATGGGTGCCCACTGCGCACCGCCCAGCCCGGCCACCACGGCGTACACCGGCTGCCGCGCCTGCCAGGCGTCGAGCTGGGCCCGCCAGGTACCCGGGTCGCCGTGCAATGCCCAATGGTCGAGCTGCCAGACGCGGAACTTGCGGTACATGGCCATCTCGCCAGTGCGCGCGGCCTGCTTCATGCGCTGCGCCTCGTGGCGCGACTGGCCGTTTTTCTGCTCGACGAAGCGCGCCAGCGTGGCCAGCATGGCGTCACGGCGCAACGGGTCGGCGTCGGGCGTGGTGATGGTGGCCACGCGCACGCTGTCGGCGGTGATGCCGGGTGGCGGCTCGCTCGACAGCAGGCGCAGGTGGGCGGTGAGATCGGCCAGATCGGCATCGCCGATGGCATAGCGCGGCATGAGCGGGTGCAGGGTCACGCCATCGGGCGACACGCCGCTTCGCAGCAGCGCACCCAGGCTGGCTTCGTCATAGGCTGGCCGCACCCGGTAGCGGGCAGACGGCGCGAAGTAGTGGGCGGTGTCGCGATCGAACGGCTGGAACAGCGTGGGGCCGGCGATCGGCGGCACGGCGAGCCCGCCTTCGAAATTGCCCAGGCCGCTGGGTCGGTGGCAGGCCACACAGGCAGGCGCGCCTTGCGCGGCCGCGAGCGGCAAGCGGCCGTCGTAGAGAGAGCGGCCACGCTCGGCATCGCCGGCCTGCGCGACGGCAGCCCACGGGAGCAGGGCCGCGGCGGCGAGCCAGCATGCAGCGCGGCGCATGCTCAGGCAGCCGGCAGCGACTCGATGAGTGCGACGAGTTCGCCCGCCGCCGGGAAGCCCTCCACGCGCAGCCATGGCGCACGCGCATGGCGGCGCATCAGCAGCACCGGCGGGTGCGCGGCCTTGCTGCCGCGGTACACGTCGAAATGCCTTTGCACACGCAGCAGGTCGTCGAATCGGCCGGTGTAGAACTGCCAGCCCGCGCCGATGCTGAAGTGCTGCGTGAAGCGGCGCAGCTGCTCGGGCGTGTCGTTGTCGGGGTCGATGGTGATGCTCGCCAGCTGCACACGGCGGCCACGCGCCGCCAGATCGTGCTGCACCTGCGCCAGCATCGCGGTCTGCACCGAGCAGGTGGACGAGCAGGTGGTGAAGATGAAGTTGAGCACCAGCGGCACATCGGCCACCAGCTCGCGGTCGAGCAGGCGCGCCTGGCCCTGCATGGTGGTGAGCGCCACCGAGGGCAGCGGCGCGAGTTGCGGCCTGAACACCTGCAGATGCTCGCCGGCCGCAGCGGCGCGGGCCGGCATGGGGCGCAGTGCCGTGCCGATGAGCCCCATGCCGAGCACCAAGAGACTGCGGCGGCGCATGAGCAGCAGGGCCATCAGCATGGTGGCCCGCGTCAGGGCTGGCGCTCGGGGGCCTGCAGCCCGAGCGCGCGCAGCAGCGGCGCTTGCGCGTCGCCGGGTGCCGCACGCAGCAGCGCTTCCCGCTCGGCCAGCGGCAGCGCGGGGCGGGCTTGCGTCAGCAAGGCCAGCTCGCCGCTCACCAGCGCGGCAGCGTACGAGGTGCCGGTGCCGGCGGTGGTGACGGGCACGCCTCCGGCCGACAGGTCGGTGGTGCGCAGCAGCTCGCCGGGCGCCACCGTGTCCGGGTAGGGCCGCGCGTCGCAGGCCGACACGCCGCGGCTGGAAAACATCGCCAGCTGGCCGTTACCGTCCAGCGCGCCCACTGCCAGCACACCGGGGTTGTTGGCCGGGCTGACGCTCGAATTCTCGAGCGGCCCGCCGTTGCCGGCCGCGAAGACCACGTGCATGCCGGCCAGGCGCAGCCAGCGCAGGTCGCGCGCGAACTCGTCGTCGCAGCTGCCCGGCCGGTCGCCCAGGCCCCAGGCGTTGAGCACCACCTGCGGCGTGTCAGCGGTGGCGGGGTTGCCGTCGGGGTCGAGCAGCCAAGCCATGATGCGGTGCAGCTGCGAGAGCCTTCCCACGTTGCGGTCGTTGTAGATGCGCGCCGCGATCCAGCGGGCCTGCGGGGCCACGCCGAGCGTCTGGCCACTGGCGCCGGTGCCGACCACCAGGCCGGTGATCTGCGTGCCGTGGCCATGGCGATCGACCGGCCGGGCGTGTTCGCCGTGCACGTCGAACCA
>Ga0302321_100004917_pt1 | contig 11637 bp, 7 predicted proteins | sample Fen_T0_1_FD_202505 | JGI IMG/M metagenome (GOLD analysis project Ga0302321, IMG submission 202505) | Peat permafrost microbial communities from Stordalen Mire near Abisko, Sweden - Fen_T0_1 | ecosystem: Environmental > Terrestrial > Soil > Wetlands > Permafrost | place: Sweden: Abisko...
GACGTCGTCGAAGTGCTCGCGGTACTCGTCGTTCTCCTCCATCTCGAGCGCAAAGGCCTGCAGGTCCTGCAGCTCGACCTCCGGTGCTCCGGTGACGAAGCGCACGACGAACTCGGTTGGATCGGGCGGCAACGGCTCGAAGCGAACGGCCATTCCTGGAATGCGCGCGGACGCGGGCACCTCGCGCGCGGCTTCGACCGATTGCTCCGCGAGTGCGCTCGCACCGGCGGGCGTCTGCAGCCGCAGCTCCGGCGATTCATGTGCGCGCCGAATGGCCGCGGCGAGCATCAGCAGCACAATCACACACGCGATCGCAACCCGGACGAGCATGCCGCGCTTAGGCGGCGTGCGCGTGCCGGTCACGCCGGCTTCAGTGCTCTCCGCTCAAGGCTTCCCTCGCCGCGGCCCACTCCTGCGTCGTGGCCGAGAGCACGTGCGACCCGTTGCCCGCCGGCACGTGCAGTACGAGGTGCGTCACGCGCGTCGGCGTGTTCTCTCTGCTGCAGGAGTGCGTCAGCGGATCGAGCGCGAGCGCCTCGAGCACGAAGTCGAGATCGCACTCGAGCGGGCACTCGAAGGATACGTAGCCGTCGCTTCCGACCTCCGCGGGTGCCATGCGATTCACGAGCCGGGGAATGGAGCGCGGATCCTCCGTGAGCGCGGGCCGGACGACGAAGCGCCACCCGGGCTTGCGCAGCTCGGTCGGGATCTCGACGCGCAGGCCAAGCTGCCAGGCGGGTTCGAGCTTCAGATCCTGCGAGTGTGCAGGACGCCTTCCGATGAAGGCACGGAAGCCCGGGCTCCAGACGCAGATGGAGCCGTTGCTCGGGAAGTCGCCGACGTGAGCGACACCGCCGTGCCAGCAGACTTCGTTTTCCCAATCCGTGAAGCACGGTTCGACGATTCCCTCGAGGACCGGATCGCCCGCGCTGTCGAGGACGCGCAGATCCACTGCCGGGCCAGGCACGTCTTGCGCCCTCAGCTCCGGCTCCCCTGCGGGCATGGCACTGTGCGTCAGATCGATCTCGAGCAAGCGCGGGTCGAGCGTCGTCATCCCGGGCTGCACGATCACGTTCTCGACGTCGAGCATCGGCGCCTGCGAAGCGTCCGGACCGATCAGGCGCACGCGGTAGGTTCCCGGCGGCACCTCCTCGAGCCACTGCTCGTTCCGGTTGCGCGCGCGCGGCCAGAGGAGGTCGAACCTGTCGTGGTAGTCGGGACCCTCGATCTCCCAGGACGGGAACTGCTTCAGCTGCGGCGGCAGTATCAGGCTCGTCGCTATGCTGCCGGTCCGAACGAGCCGCAACGCAAGCTCGGGGGAACTGCCGCATTGGAAGCGCGTCGAAGCGTCGTGGGCTGGAAGCACAAAGCCGCTGCGCAAATACAACAGTTCGAGTATCCCGCCTGGACAGCTACCGAAGAGCGCGAACTTTCCTTCGCTGTCGGTCTTCCCGGCTTCGCCCGAGGTGCACCCCTCCAGGCCCTCGCTGATCTCCTCGCCGGCCTCCGAGCGCAGCTGTCTGAGGTTCAAGCTCACGCCGGCGACCGGAAGCCCGGTGTCATCGAGCACGCGGCCGCGCACGAGCGGCGCCGCGGGCCGGAGCGCGAGCGTGCCGAGATCCTGGAACGCTGCCACGCCGAGCAAGTCGAACGCGATCGGCGCGCTCTCGAACACGAGTCCGCCTGTGGCCATGCGCAGCACGCCCACAGCGGAGATCTCGGGCCCATCCGCGACCGGCTCCGACTCGCCCGCGAGCTGCTCGTGCAGTTCGGGCCGGCGGATCACGAAGGCCAGCAGGCCGCGCGCGTCGCTGCGCAGCGGCTCGCTCTGCTGGTCCTCGGCGAGCTCGCCGCGCGCCTTCTGTTTCCAGTGGACCCACTCGAAGGACCGACCCGCGAGCGCAGCGCCGGACGCGTCCACAGGCCGTGCCAGAAGCGCTTGCAGATGGCCTGGCAGGCGTAGATCGAGCGTGAGCTCGCCGGTCGCGTCGGCCGGCACGTGGACGGTGCGCATGAAGCGCTCGCCGCCGGCGAGGTTCACGTCGGCGTCGAGCCCGCCGCCCGGCTCGGTGAGTCCAAGCCGCGCTTCTCCGTCCACGAGGTTCGCCTGCGGGAAAGCCGGGCGCGGCAAGTGCATGCGCGAATCGCTGCCAGCCCAGTCGCGCGGGCGAGCGAAGATCCGTCCGCGGATCGGCACGGCGGTGCCGTCGTGCGCGAGCACGCGCAGGCGCAGCTCCGACGCATCGGGAAGCTCGAGCTCGAGCGAGGCGGGCAGTGGCTCGCTGCGCTGGATCCACTTAACGGGCGGAGCCGCACAGGCGTCGTTGACCGCCACGCACCACGCTTCGCCGGAGTAACCCCGCTCACAGAGCAGCCAGGCGAGGTTCGGAATGCGCGTCTCGCCGTTCGCGTCCGTGCGTCCATTCCAGCAGATGCCCGCCGAGCTGCTGATGAGCGTGAGTGCGACGTCGGGCGCCGGCCGGCCAGCGCGCGTGCGCGTGCGCACCACGCAGTCGGCCGAGGCGTAGAGCTCGAGCACGGTCTCCGCCGGGTCGGCGAAGCCCACGCAAGCCGCGCCGAACCAGTTCTCCTTGCGCGCCGTGACCTTGGCCCAGTAGGTTGGCATCGCGAGGCGCACGTCCCCCTGCTCGTCGCTCGTGTAGCGCCGGCCGCCCTCGCGCAGCAGTAGCTCGAAGTCGGGCGTGGGCTCGCCATCGCTCAGGGAGGGGAAGAGCTCCTGCCATTGATCGACTTCGAGCGCGAACAGGTCGACGCCGGGCAGCGGCTCGTGCGTGCCGGCCTTGCGGATGTGGACCAGGAGCTCGCTCGGCTTGCGGGCGCAAGGTTCGAAGCGCACTTCGAGCCCGGCCGTTCGGCGCTCGGGCTGCGCTCCGGGCACGTCGGCAGCCTGCGCTTCTGTCTGCTCCGCGGCGCACGGAAGCTCGGCCGCCCGCACGGATTCCGGCCGCGCGTGCGCGGGGCCTGCGGCCGTGCCCACGAACCACCACGCACACAGCGCGAGTGCGAGGAGCGCGAATCCGAGTGCGAGCCGGGAGCGCATGGCAGCGCGCGAGAGTCTAGCGTGCGAGTCCGAGCGCTTGCGCCATCTGCTTCCAATGCTCAGGCGCAACTTGCAGGCGCACGGGCCCGATACCGGGCACGGAACGGATCGTCGACTTCCCGAGCTCGAACGGCTCCGCGGTTTCGCGAGCCGCGCCGTTGCCCTGCTCCAGCCGCACGGCACGCAGCGTGAACTCGAGATCGCACTCGCCCGGGCACTCGAAGCTCGCGCGGCCGCTGGCGTCGAGCTCGGCGGGCACGAGGCAGCGCTCGATTGCCGCATGTTTCCAGTTCGCCATGCTGATCCCGGGCTCGACGCGCAGCGAGAGCTCGGACTTGCGCCACTGCGGCGGCACTTCGAGCTCGACTTCCACGCGCCAGTCGGGCTCGAGCCGCACGTCGCGGGACTCCTGCGGGCACGCTTCACACCAAGCGCGAAAGCCCGGGCTCCAGAGCGTGAGCCGCACGCGCGTCGGTCCGTTCGGCATCACGATGCGGCCCGAGTGCCAGAGCGTACTGTCGGAGGAGTCGCCGTAGTCGCTGCTCCAGAGGCCCTGCGGGATCGGCTGGCCGCTCGAGTCGAGGATGCGCAGGACGAGCGGGGTGCGCGGCTTCGCCGGCACATCGAGAGCGCGCTCACCGAGCGCTTTGCCGACGAGATCGATGTCGAGCAGTCGCGGATCGAGCGTGCGTTCTCCCGGCTTGACGATCACGCCTTCGACGCTGACGAGCGGTGCGTCGGGCGCGGCTTGTGCGCAGAGTCGCACGCGATAACTGCCCGGGTACAGGTACGGGAGCTCGCACTCGACCTTCCCGGCCGTCTCCCAGCCCGGCTGGTCGCGCTCGAAGTGCATGCCGGCGCCATCGAGCGTCCAGCGCAACGGGCTCTCGAGCGCGAAGGGCAAGTGTAGGCTGGTCTGGATCGCGCCCGCGCGCAGGAGCGTCGGCTCGAGCTGCGTTGTGCGGCCGCACTCGAAGCTGCGCGAAGAGGCATCGTGCGGCTCGAGATGATTGTCGCGCGAGAGGTTCAGGCGCATGGGCCCGCCGGGACACGTGCCGTGCACCACGAACGCACCCTGCGCGTCGCTCTCGGCTGCGCTGTAGCTATCGACGCCAGCGACGCTGTCGGTGTCCTCCTCGCCATCCACCCGCAGCAGTTGCACCACGCCGATGCGCACGTGCGCAACCGGCAGGCCGCGATCGTCGAGCACGCGGCCGCTCACGAGAGCGGCGTCCTGTGCGAGCGCGAGCGTGCCGAGATCGCGCACGGCGCCGGAGGGCGAGATCGAGAGCGGAATGGGCGCGCTCGCGAGCCTTGAACCCGCGTCGCGTGTGCGCAAGAACCCGCGCCGCGTCCCATCCTTGTCCGTGTCGGGTTCCTTGTCCGCCAGCACCAGCGCCAGCTCGCCCGCTGCGTTCGTGCGTCCGCGGTCGAGCAGCCAGTCCTCTTCGACCTCGCTGCCCGCCCGCTGCCTGAACGCGATCCACTCGAGCTCGCGCGAGGCGAGCGGCGCACCCGACGGGTCGACCAGGCGCGCGAGCAGCACGTGCAGGGCCTCGGGCATGCGCAGGACGACCTCCGCGCTCGCCACGCCCGGTGCCGGCATGCGCAGGGTCTCGGCGAACTCCTCTCCACCCGCGAGCAGGATATCCACGAGCAGTTCCACGCCCGGCTGCGCGCGCGGGAGTGCGGCACGGCCCTGCAGCAGCGGAACGGTCGGCGATGCAGGTCTCGCAAGCCGCAAGTTCGACTGGCTTCCGCCGCTCCAGAGCGCCTCGCTGCGGATCGAGCCGTCGATCGGCACGGGCGTTCCGTCGCTCGCGACCACGCGCACGCGCAAGGTCTGCGACTCGCCAGCGCCAAGCTCGATTGCGGTCGGAGGTGCCTCGTCGATCAGGAACCAGCGCGTCGGCGGATCGACGGCGGCCTCGTCGAGCACGACGCTCCAGGCCTCGAGCTCGCGCACCTGATCCTCGAGCAGCCAGCCGAGGTTCGGGACGCGCAGGCTGCCATCAGCATCGCTGCTCGCGCGCCAGAACGCGCCATGATCGCTGCCCATCGCGACACTCGCCCCCGCGATCGGCCGACCCGCGGGGTCGTGCACGTGAACGACGCAGTCACTGCAGCGCACGAGTCGCAGCGTCACCTCCGGCAGGCTGCCGAAGCTCACGCAGCACGCGCCGAAGCGCTCGTCCTTGCGCGCCATCAGCTCGAGCCAGTGGTCCGGGATCGGGAGGTGCAGATCCCCGCGCGCATCCGGCACGAGGCGCCGGCCGCGCGTCTCGAGTTCGTGCTCGATGTCGCGCGCGGGCTTCGCGGCGGAATCGCCTGGCTGCCACCAGCCGTAGTCCTCGACCTCGAGCGCGAAGACCTCGGCCTCAGGGACGGGCGCACCCGACTTGGCGTCGACGACGTGCACGACGAGCTCGCTCGGCTCCTCGGGCAGCGGCTCGAAGCGCGTCTCGCGCGCCGCGGGACTGCGGTTCGCGCCGGATTCGCGTGCGTTCGCCCGCTCCGCGGCGAGCGGATTGACAGGCTCGCTCCCGGCGGCGCTGTCCGCGCGCAACCCGTTCTCCTCGATCCCGCGCTGCGCGCGCGTGCGCAGGAAGAGCGCCGCGAGCGCCACGAGGAGGACCAGCGCGAGCAGTGCGAGCGAGCGCCTCGACATGCTCGCGATTGTAGCGCTCGTGCGGATCTGTACGATTCCAGCGCCGACCATGAACTCCAACGCAATGCCGCTCGTGTCCGTTCTCGCCCTCGTCTGCCTCTCGAGTTCCTGCCAGCACATCCCGCTGGCGCTTCCGGCGGACGACACGCAAGCCAAGACCTTCGGGACGCGCGCCGATGCGTGCGGGCTGTATGTCTACCGGGACGATCACGCAGCCTGGAACGCCGATCTCGAGCTGGAGCTCGACGGCATCGAGTTCGGAGAGACCGGGCCGGGTCACTACCTCTTCACCTGGCTGCCGCCCGGCAAGCACGATCTCGCCTCGCACACCGACCGCGACAAGCGCTTGCCGTTCGTTGCGAAAGCTGGAACGCTGCTCTTCGTCCGGCAGACGCTCGCTGTCGGGTACTGGCTGGCCGATTCGAAACTCGATCTCGTCGAAGCGACCGTCGGGCAGAAGGGCGTGCGCGCTTGCACGCGTGTGCAGACGGCCGAGGAAGCGGAGAGTCAGTAGGGTCGAACGAGGTCAGCGCGCGAGGATCTTGCGCACGGCGTCCCACTCTTCAGGCGCGACCGGGAGGACCCGTTCCTCGCTGCTCGCGGGCAGCTCGATGTCGATCGTGGTCACGGGTTCAGCCACCGCGCCCTCGCGCAGGACGCTCCCAGTGGAATCGAGCGCGAGCATCTGCAGGATGAACTCGAGCGTGCACTCGGCCGGACAATCGAAGCTCGCGACACCCTGCGCGTCGAGCTCGACCGGTGCGAGACCTCGCGCCAGTTCCAGAGCCATGTTCGAACCGCCCGCCGGCATCGGCCAGATGCGGAAGCGGCAATCGGGCCGCTGCATCGTCGACGGAATCGCGACGCGCAATGTCAGCCGCGGCGCTGGATCGAGGCGCAACTTCGTCGAGGACTCGGGACACGTTCCGACCCAGGCCCGGAAGCCCGGGCTCCAGAGCATGATCTCTTTGCCGCGCGCGGACGCGTCCAGAATCGCATGCCCGACGTGCCAGAACGTGTCGCCAGCGCGGGTCATTCCGCCCGGCAGTATGCGGCCGTCCGCGATCGGCCTCCCGGCCGAGTCGACGATCTCTAGGACGATCGAAGCCCCTGACTCCCCCGTCGAGGACTGCGGGTTCGAGAGCGCGGCGGCTGCGGAGAGATCGATGCCGCACAGGCGCGGATCGTTCGTGCGCTCCCCGGGACGCACGACGACTCCCTCGGCATCTGCGAGCACACTCCCGTCGGATTCGTCGTCGACGAGTTGCACGCGGTACGTGCCGGGTCGCAGGTTCCGCATGTCGCGCTCGATCCGGCCCGCGCCGTCCTTCGGACCGAGCGCGAGCCTTCCGTCCCCACTCGGAGCGCAGGTGGCATACCAGTGGAGTTCGCGCGCGAGTCTCACGGGCAGATCCACGCAAATGCGTATCTCGCCGGCGCGCACGAGCGTGAGCAAGAGGTCCGGTGAGCTCGCCGGATCGAAGAGAACTGGCGGCGCATCGCGCGGCATCGAGTAGCCGGGGAGCAGGGCCTCTACCAGTCCCCGACTCTCGGGCAGGTCCCCGAGCAGCTGGAAGCGGCCATCAGCATCGCTCGTCGCACTCAAGCGCGCATTCTGCTGGAACGCGGAATCGAGTTTCGGCCTCCCGTTCTCGAGATCCACACCGCGCACTCGCACGAGCACGCCAGGAATCGGCTGCCCGAGGTCGTCGACGATGCGTCCGCGCACGAGCATCCGAGCCGGCCCCAGCGCGAGCTTGCCGAGCTCGCACACGGCCGCGCTGCCGAGCTTCGAGAGCAGGATGGGTGGGCATTCGAGCTCGCTCGCACCGCGGTGAAGACAGAGCTTCCCTTGCGGCCGGCTCCAGTGGTTGTCCGCGAGGAGCTTCTGCGGCACGGCGAGGACGAGTAGCCCGTCCGCGTCGCTGCGCAGGGAATCGTGGAGCGCCTCGTGGTCGAGACCATCGGCCTCGGCACGTGCAGTGACGCTCCACTCGAGCGTCACGTTGGCGAGCGGCTGCCCCTGCTCGTCCACGGGACGAGCGCAGAGGATCTGCACTCCCTCGGGCACGCGCACGGTGATCGCAGCAGCTAACACGCCGCGCTCGGGCATGCGCACCGAGCGCAGGAAGTCGACCCCGTCGGCGAGTTGGATCCCGCAATCGATCCAGGTTCCCGGCGCTCCGCGTTCGAGCGCGGCCTCGCCATGCACGATCGGGACGCTCCTGAGCTCGTGTCGATCGGAAGAAGGATGATCCCGCCCTGCAAATGCCGCGGGAAACGCACGCAGCGTGCCCGCGACCGCCACCGGGCTCCCATCACTCGCGGCGATCTCGAGGACGAGCCGATCTGCGGGCGCCAAGACGAGTTCGATCGTCGTCGGGGTCGGGCTTTCGGCCCGGACCCACGCGCTTGCCGCCGCGGAACTCGAGCCCTCGACGGCCACACGCCACCAGGCTTCGGGGTCACCGAAGTAGCGCAGCATCCAGCCCAGGTTCGCGATGCGGCACTCGCCCGCGGCATCGCAGCACCAGCGCGAGACCTGGTCGGTCGAGCGCGAACCAAGCACGATCGGCGAACCCGCGACAGGCCGGCCCTGCGGATCGCGCACTCGCACGGTGCACGCCGCGGATCGGTACATCCCCACCAGGACCGGCTGCTCGTCCCAGAGGCCGGCGCCCCCGGCGCCGAAGAGCTCGCCATTGCGCGCGCACACTCGCAGCGGAAAGCGCGGGCCGTGCAGGCGCAGGTCGCCGTGCTCGTCGCTCGCCACGCGCCGGCCGCGCGAGCGCAGATCGGCCTCGAGGTCGGGCAGCGGCTTGTCGGACGGCGTGTCCCAGCTCGGCCAGCCGGGCTCCGCTCCTTCGAGGACGAAGACTTCGGCTCCGGGTACCGCAGCCAGCGTGTTGCCATCACGGAATTGCACGAGCAGGTCGCTGGGCGCGCTCGAGAGTGGCTCGAACGCTCCCTCGCGCCTCTCGGTCGCGCTGGTTCGTCCGCGCTCGGCGTCCGCTGTGCTCGAAAGCGACGACGCTTCACCCGACTCGACTCCAGCCTGAGGCAACTCCACGACCGCCACCGCGCGCGTGTGCCAGAGCCAGCTGGCGATCAGCGCGGCGAGCAGCAGAAGTACGAGCAGGGCGAGGAAGCGCCGCGACATGCGGCCCGAATTCTAACCCGGGATCAGCAACGTCGACCCGCTCGTCTTGCGTCCCTCGAGCGCCTCGTGCGCGCGCGCGGCATCCGCGAGCGGGAACGTCTGGCCGATGCGCACGTTCAACACTCCATCGCGCGCGAGCTCGAGCACTTCCGCCGCGGCGCGCTGGTACTCCGCGTCGCCGGCCGTGTAGTGGAACAGGCTCGGGCGCGCGACGAAGATCGAGTTGTTCGAGAGCAGGCGCACGTCGAGCGGCGCGATCAAACCGGAGGACTGGCCGTAGGTCACGAGCAGCCCGCGCACGCCGACGCACTCGATCGAGCGCACGAAGGTGTCCTTGCCGACCGCGTCGTAGACGGCCGAGCAGCCCTCGCCGCGCGTGGCCTTCTTGACGCGCTCGACGAAGTCCTCGCCCGGCACGATCACGATCTCGGCGGCGCCGTCGGCGCGCGCGGCTTCGGCCTTGGCTTCGTTCGAGACCGTGCCGATCACCTTCAGGCCGAGGTGCTTGCCCCACTGCACGAGCAGCGAGCCGACGCCGCCCGCGGCCGAGTGCACGAGGATCCAGGTGCCCGGCTGCAGCGTGACCATGCGGCGCAGCAGGTACTCCGCCGTCAGGCCTTTGAAGATCACCGCGGCCGCGTCCTTCTCGTCGAGACCCTCGGGGATGCGCACGAGGCGCGCGGCCGGCATGTTGCGCTCGGCCGCATAGGCGCCCATCGGTCGCGAGGCGTAGGCCACGCGCGTTCCGACCTCGAGTTCGTGCACTTGCGGACCGAGTTCGGTCACGATGCCGGCACCCTCGAGGCCGGGCACGTAGGGCCACGACGGCGGCGAGTAGAGTCCCGTCCTGTAATAGGTGTCGATGAAGTTGAGCCCGATCGCCGACTGGCGCACGCGCACCTCGCGCGCGGCGGGCGGCGCGAGCTCGAGTTGCAGCGGGCGAAGCTCCGCGGGGCCGCCGGGACGCTGGACTTGGATCGATTGAGTGCGCATCGCGTGTCTCCGTTCAGCTCGTCGCGCCCTGCGCGTGGCGCGGGAGCACGCTGAGCGTGCCCGCCTCGGTCTCGGGTCCGTAGCCGTAGCTCAGCGCGAGCTTTTCGGCCGCGCGCTTGGTCTCGCCCGGCGGCAGCTCGGACCAGCGCCAATCGCCGTCGTTCTTCTTGTCGCCGCGCGTGTTGTAGTCGCGCGGCATCTTCTCCAGCGCCTCGGCGATGCGCGCGGGCGTCACCTCGAGGCCGATGCGCGCGCAGATCTCGGTCACGAGCGGCGCGTCGATGTCCTCGAGGCGGTAGCGGAAGTACTCCAGTTGCGGCAGCGTGCTCGCGCGCTCGGCCATGCGGTTCCACTCGAGCCAGTAGCGCAGGCAGCGCTCGGGCTCGCTGCCGAGGAGCAGCGTCGGCGCGTGCTGCTCGGCGAAGCTGCGGTACCAGCTCGGCGTGCGGAAGAACGCGATGCGCAGCGACGAGCGCACGTTGGCGACCGGCTCGCGCACCTGGTGCAGCACCACGGTTCCCTGCGGCAGCGCGTCGAGGAACGGCGCACCGAGCCAGGACGAATCGCCGGGCACGTCGGGCGGCCAGAGGATCTCCTGCGCGTCGCGCAGCTTCGCCGGCCCGAAGATGTCCTCGTGCCCGGTCAGGCAGCCGAGGAAGGTCAGCACGTTCGCGATGTAGCCCGTGCCGGATCGCCCGGCGCCGGTCACGAGGAAACGCTTGACCGCCATCTGCGTCTAGTGGCCCTTCTTGATCGCAGCCAGCCGCTTCTTGAACTCCTCCGCGGTCGCGTAGCGCTCGCCCTTGTCGGCCATCAAGCCGCCGGCGATCGCATCCTCGAGTTCCTTCGGTACGTCGACCTTGGGCGCGCGCGACTTCATCGCCGGCGGGCGCTTGTCGAGTTTCGACTGGAAGACCTCGATGAAGCTCTTGCCCTTCCAGGGAATCGTGCCGGTCGCGGCCTCGAAGAGCACGGTCGCGACGTTGTAGACGTCCGACTGCACGTTGGGCGACTCGCCGCCGAACTGTTCGATCGGCGCGTAGAAGGGCGTGCCGATCAGCGCGGTCTTCTCGCCCAGGTGCTTGGCGCTCCACAGGCCCGGCGTGATGCCGCCGTCGGCGAGCACGATGCGCGGCTTCTTGCCGCTGTCGTCGATCTGGATCGTGGTCGGCTTGATGTCGCCGTGCACGAGGCCGGCAGCGTGCACAGCCGCGAGCGCTTCGAGCAGCTGCTTGCCGATCTCGATCACGGTCTCGGCCGGGCTGACCGGATGCGTGCGCAGCCAGTCGCGCAGCGAACCGCCGGGCGGCATGTCGGTCACGTAGAGGATCGAACCGTCCTCGAGCGCGTGCACGTCGCGTGCCTTGAGCACGTGCTTGTCATCGACGCGCATCCAGGCCGCGAGGCTCTCGGCGAACTCGCGCGCCTGCTGCGGGTTCTCGAACAGCGCCGAGGGGAAGACCTGCACCTCGCAGGCCGACATGCGCTTCTTGTCCTCCACCTCGAAGGTGGTCGACATCCCGCCTTGGCGGTGCGCACGGCGGATGGTGTATTGCCCGAGCAGATCCTTGCCGGGCGCGAGATCGAACAGGGTCAGCGATTTGACGGACATGAGGCGCGCAACGATACCAGGAGCGCGCGCATGCTGTCGATCTGGATCGCGATCCGGCTCAGTAGGCCGCGTGGCTCGATACGTACTCGCGCCACTTGGCCTTGCCGCGCAACTCGCTCATCACCTCGGCAAATTCTTCCAGC
>Ga0302321_100004918_pt1 | contig 11636 bp, 7 predicted proteins | sample Fen_T0_1_FD_202505 | JGI IMG/M metagenome (GOLD analysis project Ga0302321, IMG submission 202505) | Peat permafrost microbial communities from Stordalen Mire near Abisko, Sweden - Fen_T0_1 | ecosystem: Environmental > Terrestrial > Soil > Wetlands > Permafrost | place: Sweden: Abisko...
CTGTACTTGCCGTCGATGATCTCCCCGGTGCTCAGCATGTGCGACCCGCTTTTTGGACTCTGAAAAGGAACCCTAAGTTACCATGACTCTCCGCTGGTCGCTTGCGTTCCGAGGCTAGCGACTCTGTGTGTGTCTGTCCCTCAAAGGTGCATACGGTAAAGGTCCATACGGTGCTAAAGGGCGCGAGATGAGTCCTGCGCCAAAAGCTACGCTGCCTTCGATCCTTGCCGCACGCGGCGGACGTGATCTACGAACGATTCGACCGGTCGAGGTCACTCCCGGTTTTCACCGCCTTGCAGAGGGTTCCCTTCTTTACCGTGCGGGTGGAACCGTGGTGCTCGCCACTGCGTCCATCGAGGACACAGTGCCGGAGTTCTTGCTCGGTAAGGGCAAGGGCTGGATTACCGCGGACTACCAGATGCATCCCCGCGCCAACCCAAAGCGGCGTGAGAATCGCGACGGCCGCGAGCGTCCGCTCGGCGGCAGGGCGCGCGAGATACAACGCCTGATTGGGCGGTCGTTACGTGCAGCCGTCGACCTGGACCGGCTGGGCGAGAAGAGCATCCACATCGATTGCGACATCCTCGAGGCCGACGGCGGCACACGTACCGCGTCTGTTACGAGCGGCTTCATGGCTTTGGCCTTGGCATGCGACAAGCTCACGAAAAGTGGAAAGCTGAACAAAGCCGTGCTTCGCGATCAAGTAGCCGCGGTCAGCGCGGGTCACGTCGCAGGCGAGTACGCGCTCGACCTTTGCTACATCGAAGACAGCGCGGCACGGGTCGATCTAAACGTCGTTGCAACTGCCAGGGGCGCGATTGTCGAAGTGCAGGGCACGGCCGAAGGAGAAGCGGTTCCGCGCGCAGACATCGACGCGATGATTGACCTCGCGCTCGAAGGGATCGCTGAGCTGTGCGTGATTCAGCGCCACACGCTGGAAGGCGCGGGCGTGAACCTGGAAGGCCTGCTGATCCCGCGCACAGCCTGAACAGTGGCGTTCTATCGGGATTTCAGCAGCCGGTCGACGCGCTCCATCGAACCTCGTACCCCGTACAAGGTGGCGCCGTCGTCCGGTAGCACGGGGCCAAGCGCAACCGACGCCAGGATGCCGCACAGGTTGAGGCGCGCGAGCTCCGAATCGGCGCCGACGGGCTCGACCTCCCAAACGGTAGCACAACGCTCGGCGAGCGTGGCCATGCCGGCCGCGTTGCCGCGCCGCTCGGCGTCACGCGCGTCCACCCGATCGTGCTCGCTCGTCCAGCGCGCGTGAATCGAGAACCGACCCGAATAGCCGTGCTTTTCGCAGTGGAGCACGACCTCGACACAATCGCCGCCGCCGGGCGCGTGGCGCTGCGACTGAATGTCGAGCGTGGCGTCGAAGTAGCTGCGTGTTGCGCGCAAGAGCTCGGGCAAATCGAAGGTCAGCTCGTCTCGCTGCGCAAAGATTCGCACGTCGGGAGAGCACCACGGCGCTTCGGGAATTTCAATCGAAGGGCCGCCGGGCGGTTGCTTTCGTCCAAAAATGCAGCGAGATTCCGCGCGTGCGACCGGATCACGGCGGCCGACTCGAACTCAAGCTGGAGCGAGCGAGCGAGACGTGCGCGTACTACCTCCTGACATTGCGGACGGCTGAAGCAGAAGTGAGCTGCGAGGTCACTATCGACGCGCCGGCGGACCACCTCGGTCTCGGCGAGTGGCGGGGTGGCGCACCGCCCGTCTGGTTGCAGGGCTACGCGCATGCAGTCCTACGCAGTGTGCTGCGGACGAAGGCGAGTGACGGCGCCTGGCCGCGGCGGCTGACGCGTTGGCGACCGGCGCCAAGGGCATGAGCTGAGGACGCGGTTCCGTCTCGGCCGCGAACCAAGGGCTGGCTCCGCCCGCTCCCCTCGGCCATGATGGTCGCAGATGCGCGCGCACGCTTGGAGTTCGATCGCGGCACTGACCGCGGCGCTTATCAGCTGTCAACCCGCACCGGTGGCCCGCCACGCGAGTGGCTCGAAGTCGACGCCCGCGCCGGCCCGCAAGCTCGAGCCCGCCGCGCGCTTGGCGCGCGCTAGGCAGCGATTGGAGCTCAGTGCGTTCAAAGAGGCGGAAGCTGAGTTCAGAGGACTGCTCGCTGGCCCCGAGGCGGCGGCCGCGCGCGTCGGGCTGGGTCAGGTTTTGGTCAAGACAGGGCGCGCACCCGAGGCAATCACGACCCTTGCGCCGCTCCTCGGCGATGCGCAATTCGCGGCCGATTCAGCCGTGCTCACCGCGCGGGCTCAGCAGAGCCTGGGGCGCATGCACGACGCCGAAGCCACGCTGCGCGCCGTCCCGGCAGCGCGTTCGGCGCACCTGGTTTCCCTCGAGTTGGGCACGGTACTGCTGCGCGAGGGGCGGCGCGCCGACGCCGAGCCGGTGCTGATGGAGATCGTGAGAGCGTACAACGACGATCAGATCAAAGACTCGGATGGCACGGGCATGGCATTGGTTGGACGTGCCGCGCAGCTCCTACGCAGCCCGCGGGATGCCAATGACGCTTACGATGCGGCGGAGCGTGCGCTACCCGGCGACACCCAGACACTGCTCTTTCGCGCCGATTTGTTCCTAAAAAAGTACGACCCAGGCCACGCCGAAGAAGTGCTGAACGAGATTTTGAGTAAGGCGCCAGCCGAACCGGAAGCGTTGGTGCTGCTCGCGCGCGTCAAGCTGGCGCAAGCCTTGGACTTCGATGAAGCCGAACGCTTGGCGCGCTTGGCTCTGAGCGTGAACCCGAAGTTGGGCGCAGCCTACGCAATTTTGGTCGGTATCAGTCTGCGTGACAACGACTTCGAGCGCGCCGCGCAGCAGTTGAACGAAGGCGCGAACGCACAGCCGGGCAACCTCGAACTCCTGAGCCTACGCGTCGCCGAACGCTTCTTGGCGGACGATCGACCCGGCGTCGAAGCCGCCAAACAGGCGGTCTTTGCCCTAAATGCTCAGTACTCCGAGCTGTACTCGATAGTGGCGGAGTTCGCGGATTGGGAGCACCGCTACGACGAGATCGTGCGCATGATGCGCGCTGCGGTCGCGATCGACAACGAAGACGGTGTGGCATATGGCGAGCTCGGCTTGAACCTAATTCGATCGGGCGACGACGCTGGCGGCGTCGCCGCGTTGCGCCGCGCGTTCGCGATCGACCCGTACAACGTGCGTGTCTTCAATACCTTGAACTTGTACGAGAAGACGATCGCCAAAGAGTACGTCACGGTCGATCATCCGCCGTTTCGCATCCGTTATCGCAAAGACGAGCGCGCGATCCTCGAACGCTACGTGCCTGCGCTCCTGGACGAAGCCTGGCACCAGATGATCGCGGCCTATGGCTTCACGCCGGAGACTCCGATCGGCGTCGAGCTGTACGCGGAACGGCAGAATTTCGGCATCCGAACCGGCGGTCTACCCGAGACCGCGATTCAAGGGGTGTGTTTCGGCCGGACCCTCGCGGCGATGAGTCCGAAATACGAGTCTTTCAATTTGGGCATGACGCTCTGGCACGAGCTCTCGCACGTGTTCCACATTCAGTTGTCCAAGAGTCACGTCCCGCGCTGGTTCACCGAGGGGCTCGCCGAGTACGAGACCATCATCCGTCGCCCGGAATGGGCACGCGAACAAGACCCGGACTTGTTCCAGGCGCTGCGCGGCGGGCGCTTGCCGGCCGTAGCGAACATGACACGCGCCTTCACGCGCGCTGAAGAGCTGAATGACGTCGCTACTGCATACTACGCTTCGAGTCAGATCCTGAGCTTGTGGGCGAAGCAGTACGGCCGGGCCAAGTTGAGCGAGATGTTGCGCCAATGGGGCGCCGGCCGGCACACTCGCGAAGTCCTATTCGGTGTGCTCGGGAAGCCGCCGGAAGAGCTCGATCGTGAGTTTTTGGCTTTCGCCGAGCAGCGCCTGGCTCGCTATCGCAACCAGTTCGTGCCCAATACCCGGGGCGGGTCGATCCCCTTGGCTGAGGCTGCCGTGGAACGAGACCCAGACAGCGCCGCTGCGCACACGACGCTCGCGCTTTCGTTGCTGCGTCGCGGGCGCGGCGATCGCGCGAAGAGCGAACTGACGCGCGCGCTCGCGCTGGATCCGAAGTTCGCCGATGCGCGCTTCCTGGATGCGCAGTTGGCCGCCCACGAAGACCCGGCGCGCGCCGCGGGGGAAGTGCAAAAGCTGATCGCCGACAACAGGGATGGTTACGCCGTCGAAATGCTGCTGGCGCAAATCCTTGGCGCGAACGACGAGGTGGGCGCGAAGCGCGCGCTCGAGACCGCGAGTCAGTTCGATCCTACGCAGGCGACGCCCTACTACGCTTTGGCGGACTTAGCGGAAAAGTCTGCGGACGCGACGGGGGAATTGCGTGCGCTGCGCGCGCTTGGCGCGCTCGAACAGCATGAGCCGAAGGTCTACCAGCGCCTGCTCCGCCGGCTCAATGAGAGTGGCGCGTACGCGGAAGCGGCCCAGGTCGGCGAAGCTGCCGTGTTCGCCGACATCTCGGGACTGTCGACGCATCTGCTGTTCGCACAAGCGTTGGCTCGCATCGGCAACGTCGAACGAGCACGATTCGAGTTCGAGAGCGCAAGTTTGTGCGAAGGGAGCCCCGAGGAAGTGGCGGAAGCGCACGCGCAGCTCGCCGAACTATACGCCGCGAGCGGCAAGCGCGCGCTTTCGAAGAAAGAAGCCGAAGCTGCGCGCAAACTCGATCCCAAGAACTTGCGCCTGTTGAAGCTGCCGCGCTAGTTCAGGCTTCGCTCTCGTCGTCCTTGTCGCCGCGTAGGCCGAGGGCCCTGGCCTTCTTGTACAAATGGCTGCGTTCTAGGCCGAGCGCCCGTGCCGTTGCTGCCATCTGCCCGCCGTGGTGGGCCAGCGCTTCCTCGACGATTGCGCGCTCCGCCTGTTCGGATAGAACGCGAAACGGAACGCCGGGCTGATACAGGCCTGCGCTTTGTGGTGCGCCGCCCATGCCTACCGACCGTTCGATGTCTTCACCCGTTACCGCGTCGTCCGGGTTCAGGATCACCAATCGCTCCATCAGATTGCGCAGCTCGCGGACGTTTCCCGGAAACGGATGCCGAGTCAGCGCGCTGATGGCGGATGGCGTGAGCACCATTCCAGGGCGCGCGTTGGCCTTGCGCGCGGCCAGCAAGAAGTGCTCGGCGAGACGCGGAATGTCTTCCCGGCGTGCGCGCAGTGGTGGCAGCTCGAGCGGCAGCACATTCAGACGATCGTACAGATCCGCGCGAAATGCGCCTTTGGCGCAGGCTTCGGCCAGGTCCTTGTTGGTTGCCGCCACGACGCGCACGTCGATTTTGAACGTGGCGCTGCCGCCCACCCGTTCAATCTCCTGCTCTTGAAGGACCCGCAGGAGCTTGGCCTGCATTGCCAATGGCATGTCGCCGACCTCGTCCAGGAACAACGTGCCGCCACTCGCGCGCTCGAACTTACCGCGCCGCTGCTTGGTAGCGCCGGTGAAGGCGCCCGCCTCGTGACCGAAGAGTTCGCTCTCTATCAACTCTGCAGGCACTGCGGCGCAGTTCAGGCGTTCGAGAATGGACTTTGCCCGTGGGGAAGCGCGATGGATGGCCCGTGCCACGAGCTCCTTGCCCGTTCCGCGTTCACCGCGGATGAGCACGCTGGCGTTGGAACGCGCGGCGCGGAGGACACGTTCCCGCAAGTCGCGCATGACGCGACTTTCGCCTACTAAATCGTCGAAATGGCCGGCCTCCGCATGCAGCTCTCGGGCTTCCGCTTCGGCGTGAAGCAACCGCAGCGCATTCTCCAGCATCACCAGCAGACGGTCTGTCGACAACGGCTTTTCCAAGAAGTCGAGCGCGCCGAGCTTCGTCGCGCGAACCGCAGCATCGATCGTGGCATGCCCGCTCATCATCAGCACCGCAGTTTCGTTGCCAGCGCCGCGCAGGCGAGCGAGCAAATCCAAGCCGTCGCCATCGGGCAAGGCCACGTCCAAGAGCACGACATCGTACGACTGCTTTGCGAGTCGCTCTTCGGCAATGGCGATCCCTCCTGCCAAATCAACCTGATAACCCTCCAGGGATAGTGCCTTCTTCAGTGTGTTTAGAATGGAGGTTTCGTCGTCGACGACTAGGACGTGGCCACGGAGCATGCGAAAACGCTAGCGAAGCTCGGCGCTCGACGCTACGAGCCTGGACCCGAGCCGGGCGCTTCGAGTCAACGTGGGCGCTTTCCCTATCAAAATACCTAGCGCCTTCGAGCGCCGGCCCGGCCGAACTCGAGGAAACTCGGCCGCAGACGGAACGCGACTCTCGGCAGAAGTTCTGCCGAAGCGGCTCGGGCAGTGCTAAGATGAACTCGCTTCGGTCATGACAGAGGCTGCACCCACTGCTCAGGGCTCGCTGGAGGCAACTCCGCTCGGACACCTGCTGGTCTACGGTCTCGATCGGATGTTGACCGGTACATTGGTGCTCGAAGAACCGAGCGGTAAGCGTCACGCCATTTACTTCGAAGCCGGGGGGCCATCGAAGGCCAAAATTCAGGACCCGATCCTATTTTTGGGTCGCGTTTTGGTCGAGCAAAAGGCAATCACCGACCAGGTTTACGAGAGCACTTTGGTGCAGGCGCTGGAGCGCGGCCAGCTGCACGGACAGGTGCTCGTAGAGCACGGGTACATCGACGAGCACGCGCTGCGTGAGGGCCTGCGTGAACAGCTCTCGCGACAGGTGCTGTGGATGTTCAGCCTGGCGCCGGACACACTGTTCGGCTACTACGACCGCCAGAATTTTCTCGAGCATTGGGGCGCTGAAGGCGTTCGCGCGAAGCCGCTGTCGCTGATCTGGCGCGGCGTACGTGAGTACGCGCACGCGGGCCACATGGCGGATGTGCTGGAGCGCTTCGGTGATCAGCCCATCTTGTTGCACGTGGACGCGCCGATTCGCCGTTTCCGCTTCGACCGGCGTGAACAATCGGTGATCGATGTGCTACGCGCCAAGCCGCAACCGTTGAGCGAATTGCTTGGGCGGGGCTTGGCGGACCCGGCGTACGTGCGTCGCTTGGTTTATGCCATGATCATTACGCGGCAACTGGAGTCGGGCATCCCGGGCGTCGAGCCGATCGGCGTTGACGAGGCGCCATCGTCATCGCGATTGCCGGTCGCCGTCGCGCTCCCGTTGCCGCCGGAGCAAGCGGCTCTGCATTCATTCGCGAACCTAACTTCGCAACCGCCCTCGCAGTCGGTGACGCCGAAGACCATCGAGAACCCAGAAACCGCGGCATTCAAGGCAGAAATACGTGAGCGCGCTGCGAACGGCGCCGCAGACTATTACGAGCTGCTCGGCGTCGCCGCGGACGCCATTCCGCCGGTAATTCAGGCCGCATTTTTTCAGCTCGCCAAGAAGTGGCATCCCGATCGCCTCGGGCCTGACCTGGCCGACGTACGTGATCTCGCGACCAAGGTCTTTGCTCGGATGAGCGAGGCGCATCAGATTCTTTCGGATCTCTCTCGCCGGAAGGAATACGACGAGCTGCGCAAAGACGGTGGAGGGAGCGCAGAGGAGCAAGAACAGGTCCAACGCGTGCTGCGCGCGGCAACCGCCTTTCAGAAGGCCGAGGTGCTGATGAAGCGCAACAACTCGGCCGCAGCGCTCGAAGAGGCGCGTAAGGCCCTCGAACTCGACCCGAGCCAGGCGGATTACATTGCACTCCTCGCGTGGGTAGAGTCGACGCAGCTGAATTCGAACCTCGAAGAAATCTTGGCGCGGATCGAAAAGGCTCAGCGCTTGGAACCGAACAACACGCGCATTCGCTGGTACCGCGGGTCGATCCTCAAGCGCTTGGGCAAGAGCGGCAAGGCAATCGGTGACTTTCGCTTCATCGTGGAAAACGATCCGCGGCACCTCGACGCCCAGCGTGAGATTCGCTTGTACGAGATGCGCAAGGCCGAGCAGCGGCGCACCGGGCAGAAGTCGCCGAGCGATCGCCCGAGCGGCCAACCGAACCGCTCTACGGCTGCGCCCCCGAGCGTGAAGCCCGCCGAACACAGTCGTTTTGGCAAGTGGTTCAAACGCTGAGAGCTGTGTTCAGCGCCCGCGCCGCACGCTGACGAGCGTAACTCGGGTGGGACCGAGTTCGCTCGCGCACACACCGAAGCTCAGACGTCCGGCAGCGATTGAGTGTTCGCTATGTGCGCTTCCTAGCGTCAATGAGGCGCGGTTTCCGAAGCGTTCCAGCAGTATGCAGCCGCCTTGGTTGGCCGTGGGAAGCGCTGGTCGTCGGCATGTGGAGGCGGCATCAGGCGCAATCGGAACGCTGAGCTCGGTCGACCCGAGGCGCAGACCCGGAGCCGTCATCGAGGAAAAGTCGACCTCGGCAGAGAAGTCCGCGAACCGCGCGTCGCTGATCCAGACGCATTGTGTGGATCCGGCGGCGAAATCGAGTGCCCCGGGACCCCCGCCGTCGTAACTGAGGTCCGCGCTCGGCGCGTGATCCGGGACGAGGTGGGCAGGGTGCGAAGCATCGTCGGGGTCGCGCGGAGTAACCAGGGGGATGTCGGTGCTGAATCGCGAGCGCGTACCTAAGCGAGCGCCACGCAGGACCACACCCAGCGAGTCGCGCATCAGCCAAGCGAAAGAATCCAGACCGATTGCCGCGAAGCGCGGGTGAGTCGTCGCCGCGGCCAGCCCCAGGTCGAAAGGAAACAGCGCGAAACTCGCTGTCCAGGGGTCGAAGCGATAGAAGGCCGGGCGGATCGCGGAGCGATCGTCGGGCGACGCCGCACCGTCGGCGATCAACCAGGGGCGTCCGTCGCTGCCCGGAAGCAGGCTGGGACGCCCGGCGCGCAACGGAAAATCAAGCTGTGTAACGTCGCCCTCCGCGGAGATCCAATAAGCGTCGTAGCGCCGCGAGCCAAGAGCGTCGGGCTTCGGTGGGCAGCCACGTCGGCATTCGCTGGTGCAGTCTTCACCATCCTCCGGTTCGCGGTCCTCGCAGCCACCGACCGCCAACACTCCGCCGCCGGGTAGCGGCGAATAGGCGCGGTCGAAGCGTGGAGGGAGGGAAACGCTGCCGTCGAAGGGCACGGGCAGGGGACTCCCGTCGCCACTTCGCCATTCCAGGGTGCCCACGGGCCCGCCTAGCGCGTCTTCCCCGGCCGCGATGAACAGCCGTCCATCGTCCAAGCGCAGAACCGTGGGATTCTGACGCCCGATGGTGAGGGTGCCGAGCAGCTTGGTCGTGCGCGTCAAGGGCGACACGACCTGGATGAAGTTCGAGGCTTGTGAGGCCTCCGTTCTGCCGCCAATCAACACAGTTTCCCCGCTTTCCAGCACCGCCGCCGAATGGCGAGTCACGCGCAGCGAGAGCGGCACGAAGTCGGATTCGAAAGTGCGCGTGGTCGGGTCGTAGACCTCCGCGGTATCGTTCAGCACGCTAGCGGTTACGGTACTTTCGTGGATTGGAGATTCACCGCCGGCCACCAGCAGCTTTTCGCCAAACTCCGTGATCGTCGCGAACGAGCGTGGCATTCTCATCGCGTCTCGTGGGTCGACCACGAAGCTCTGACCCGTCCGCGTGTCGAAGGTCAGCGCCCCGACGACCGCGGAACTCGAAAAGCCCTCGCTGCCGGCGATCATCAACAGCCCGCTCTGGCTGGCGAATCCGAGGGCCTCCCCACCGAGGCCGGCCGGATAAGTGCTCGCGCGCAGGAGCTCGCAGCTACTCTGTCGAGGCCAAAGCAGAAGGTCGAGCCCAACGCCGTCGCGCTCGCTGAAGCCGATGAAGGTCTCGTCTGACGAGTCCGCGCGCGCGGTTGCCTGCAACGCGAGTGTTTCGCTCGGAAATGTGAGCTCGGCGTTCCGCGCGGTGAGAGACAGCGATTCGCCGGTGCGGTTGCTGGTTGGAAAGTCGCCGAGGGCGTCCAGCTGCACTTGTGCAGGTGTCGGGATTGGACAGCTGGGCAGTGAGTGCGGCGTCAAAGGCAGCGCGATTTCACGGGTCTCTGGCGACGAGCAGCCACAAAGAAGCCAGGCGAGCAGGACAGCGCTAACATGAAGCTTAGCGATGTTTCCGCAGATCTTCGGCAAATACGTGCTCGAGCGCGAGATCGCTGCGGGAGGCATGGCGCGTGTTTACTTGGCCACCTTACGCGGCGCGGTTGGCTTCGAGAAGCGCTTGGTGGTGAAGCAAATCCGAACGGAGCTGGCTTCGGACGAAGCCTTCGTGACCCGCTTCGTCGAAGAAGCGAAGACGGCAGTCGAACTCAGCCACCCCAACATCGTGCCGGTTTACGAGCTCGGAGTCGAGCAGGGCGTGTACTACATCGCGATGGAGCTTTGTGAGGGGCTCACCTTGTCCGAGGTGCTGGCCGAGACCGGCCCACTCGGGCCGCTCGAGGGCGCGTACGTCGGTGCGGAAATCTGTCGCGCGCTCGACTACGCCCACCGCCGTGCGCGGATCGTCCACCGGGATGTGACCCCCAGAAACGTCCTGATCGACGACGAGGGCGCGGTGCGTTTGATCGACTTCGGCATCGCCGCGCCGGTAACGCGCAAGAGCGACACTGCGCGCACCGAGGTATTCGGCTCGCCCGGGCACATGCCGCCCGAGCAACTGCAGGGGGTCGAACTGACGCCTGCGACCGACGTCTTTGCGGTAGGTGCGTTGTTAATCGAAGCCTGGACGGGGAATCCGCCGTTCCGCCGTGCAACGGCCCAAGAAAGCGAGCATGCCCTCTTCAACGTGCCTCCGCCCATCGATCGCCAGCTGCCGCTGCTGGCGCCGCTGAGCGCTTTGATAGCTCGTAGCGTCGCCCTGGACCCACGCGAAAGGCCTGTCGCGGCAGAGCACTTGGCGCGGCCTCTGCGCGAATTTCTCAGGAGCGAGGACAGCGGAGACATTGCGCGGGGGCTTGGGGATCGCGTTCGGCGCGCTCGCCGTCGGTCGCGGTCTTCCAGGCCCTGGCTGCCCGGGGAGAGCGGAAGCGACGCGAATTCCGCCAGTACCAAGCCGATCAGCGCTGAGCAGGGGCCGAGGGGCGGCAGCGCACCAGTGACTCGCACCTTCGCTGCGCGCGAGGAGGTCGAAGTTTGGACTCGTAGGTTGTCGAGCGTTCCGGCGGCGCCGCTGGTCGAGCTACCGGTGACCCCCGCGCTGCCGAGTTTCGTTCCGCTGCCCCCGCTGCCGTCGCTGCGCTCGGTCGACGAAAGCGTGCGTGACCCGTCCGGGATTTCATCCAGTAAAATCAACCGCGCGCAGAAGCGCAACCCGGGCTGGATGCTTGGCGGCGCCTTGCTTTCGTTCCTGGCTTTGATACTCGTGATCGTGCGACGTCCGCGCCCGCCGAAGGTCGATGCCGTCGGAGTTGCGCCGACGACCGCTTCCGCGCACCCTTCCCCGGTTCTGTCGGCGCCAGCGGAGGTCAGAGGTGAAGCGCCGCGCGTTCCGGCTCCGAATACTGCGCCGAGCGCCGTTGCGAGGACAGTCCCCTCGGCCTCGAAAGCCGAGAACAGCGCGCGTGCTCATGGCTCGGCGCGCACTCCCGCCGTGAGCGCGGAACCAGAGCAATTTGGTCTACTCAAGGTCACGGCGGATCCCCGCGCCGCGGTCGAGGTGAGCGGCCCGCATTTTCATCAAGTCGGCCAGTCACCCTTGCTCGGGCT
>Ga0302321_100004919_pt1 | contig 11636 bp, 10 predicted proteins | sample Fen_T0_1_FD_202505 | JGI IMG/M metagenome (GOLD analysis project Ga0302321, IMG submission 202505) | Peat permafrost microbial communities from Stordalen Mire near Abisko, Sweden - Fen_T0_1 | ecosystem: Environmental > Terrestrial > Soil > Wetlands > Permafrost | place: Sweden: Abisko...
GAACTGGTCGGGCTCCCGCGCAATCGGGTACGAGTTGGAGCCGAGCGCGGTCGAGCAGAACCTCTCGGCCCGCGAATCTGGCCGAACCTAGGTGTAGATATGCCGGTGATCCTCTAGGGCAATTCGGGCCTGCCACTGGGGTGGGTCCTGGAGCCGAGGAGACCGGTTGCTGTGAGTCACATTCCTGGAGTGCTGCCCGCTGCTGACGTGGTGGGTTTGGGTCATCCGTTGCTGGAGCGGTATGTGGTGTTCGTGGCGTCGAGGGCGCGGGCGAACACGGTGCTCGCGACGGTGTCGGATTTGCGGGTGTTCTTCTCGGTGGTCGACAAGGACCCGCGGCTGGTGACGGCGTCGGACGTGTTGGACTTCATCGCCGCCCAGCGCCTGCCGCGGGCGGGTGCGGTGGTGCGGCTGGCCGATGGTGAGGCTGGCCTGTCGGCGCAGACGATCAAGCGCCGGCTGTCGAGCGTGTCGGGGTTGTTCTCGTGGCTGCTGATCGTGGGCGAGGTCGCGGTGAACCCGGTGCCTCGGGGGTTGTCGACGCGTCGGGCTCGTGGACCGCGTCAGGTGGTGCCGTTGGTGCGGGCCCCGCGGTTGTTGCCGAGGGTCCTGGAACCGGGCGAGGTCGACGCCCTGGTCGGGGCGTTGCGGCACTGGCGGGACCGGGCGATGGTCGAGGCGATGGTCCTGGGTGGGCTTCGCCGCTGCGAGGTCCTGGGCCTGCGCACCGGCGACCTGCGCCCGGCCGAGGGCCGGGTGTTCATCGCCGACGGCAAGGGCGGCCACCAACGCCTGGTCCCGGTCTCCAAGCGGTTCTTTCGCTCGGTCGGGCATTACACCGCGACCGAACGACCCGCCGACGCGGTCACCGAGTTCGTGTTCGTCGCGCTCAAGGGCCCGCGGCGCGGGCAGCCGTTGACCGCGGACGGGCTGGACGAGATCGTCCGCGCCGCCAGGGTCCGCGCCGGGTTGTCCCACGCCACCTGCCACGAGCTGCGACACACCTGCCTGACCCGGCTGCGGGAGGCCGGCATGGCGTTGGAGGCCATCCAGGCCCAGGCCGGGCACCGCTCGATCGAGTCGACCCGGCTCTACCTGCACCTGTCCAACGACTGGCTCGCCGGGGAATACCTACGCGCCGCCGACGTGATCGACGCCGCCTCCTACGCGGTGTCCCAGTGACCACCACTACCGTCACCGCCACCGTCACGGTGGTGCCAGGCGAGCCTGTCTCGGCCGCGCAGCAGCAGTGGGCCGCGATCACGCTGGCAGCTCCGCAGCTGGCTGCGACGGCAGCCCGCTACCTGGCCCAGATAGCGGTGTCGCTGCGCCCGACCAGCGTCCAGGCCGCCGATGGGGCGTTGCGGCTGCTGGCCGGCTACCTGATCACCGACGCACCCCAGGTCACTGGTTTCGCCCAGGTCCGCCGGCCCCACATCGAAGGGTTCAAGCTCTGGCTGGTCGCCCGCCGCACCTCCAAGGGCACCCCGGTGTCGGCGAACACGATCCGCCAACGACTGGGGACCCTACGCACCTTCTTCGACCGGATCATCGAGTGGGACTGGGCCGACGCCCCACCGAGGACCCCAATCTTCGGCATCGACCTACCGATCATCGACGAGCCGCTACCGCGGTTCCTCGACGACGCCACCGCCGCCGCCCTGCTCCGGGCCGCCAGCAACGACCCGGACCCGTTGCGGGCCCTGGTCGTGCACCTGTTGGCCCGCACCGGGATCCGCGTCGGTGAGCTATGCGCCCTGACCGGCGACGCCGTGACGGTCATGGGTGAGCAGCCGTGGCTGCGGGTCCCGGTCGGCAAGCTCCACAACGACCGCTACGTCCCGATCCACCCCCACCTGCACCAGATGCTGACCACCTGGACCGACACCCACCCGGCCACCGGCAGCGGGCTGCTGCTGACCCGTGACGGGCGGGCGCTGAACCGGTACGGCGTCGCCCGGATCATCAACCGGGTCGCCCGCGCCGCCGGCCTGGGCCACATCCACCCCCACCAGCTACGGCACACCCTGGCCACCCAAGCCATCAACCGCGGGATGCGCCTGGAAGCCATCGCCGCGATGCTCGGCCACCGCAGCCTGCGCATGACGATGGTCTACGCGCGGATCGCCAACCGCACCGTCGCCGAGCAGTTCAACGCCGTCAGCGACCAAGTCGACGCCCTCTACGCCGACCCCGACCTCCCGGGTCGGGAGACCACCGCGATGCGCCGCCTACGACAAGAGCACCGACGGATGCTCGGCAACGGCTGGTGCACCAGACCCACCGACCTGGACTGCTCCTTCGAAACCATCTGCGAGGGCTGCGGCTTCTTCCAGACCACCATCGCCTTCCGGCCCGTCCTGCAAGCCCAACACGACCACGCCGCCGGCCACGACCAACCCCGCCGAGCCGAGCTCTACCAACGACTTCTCGACACCACAGCCTGACTACAACCAGTGACCGGCCGGGCCCCTGGTGGCCCGGCCGATCACCGGCATAACCCACACACGATTGACAGGATCACCGGCATAAGTGCCGCTATGCGCGGGTCCTCGGGCGCGGCATCCGGCATTGGGTGCTGCCGCTCGGCGCGCACGGCGACCCAGTCAGTGCGGCGCGCACAAGGAGAGAAGCATGACTACGCACCGTGATTCAGCCAGCGTCCGAGGTTGCCGATACCTCCGTGGTGACCCTGAGGATTCGTGCCCTGGCCCTCTCCTTGTGCGTGCTGGCCGTCGTCTGCGCGGTCTTATTCGCTAACCAGCATTCGCGTCCGAGCCCTCCTCAGGTGTCGGGCACTGGGTCTACAGACTTCATCGCCCGAGGCCTGGCTTCCGGTGTTCACCCGCCCAAAGGCGCTGTGAACGCCACCTGTCACGTCGCTCACCTCGTCGCCTGCTGGAGCGTCCGCTCCCCGTTCGAGACTGTGGATTCACAACTCACTGCGGACCTGGCACGGCTGACCGGCTCGACGCCCACAAGCGACTGCCAACCTCCGCTCGTACCGGGCGGCTTCTACTGCACGCTCGATGCCGCAGTCGGATCACATCGGGTCGAGGTCACGATCAACTCCGCGCTCGACAACGGTCGGGGTAATAGCGCCAGACCGACCGGAATCCAGATGGTTGTTGTGACAACACCATGACGATCCAGCAACGACCGGCGGTTAGCGGACTCAGGAAGCGTGCCCTAAGTCTAAGCCTCGGAGGCTAGGCGCGGTCGCCAACTCATGGCCTGAGGGCGCGCCCATGTGCCGCTATGCGCGGGTCCTCGGGCGCGGCATCCGGAATTGGGTGCGGATCTTGGACGTGCACATCAACACGGCGACGGCCTCAACCGCACCCGCAGGCGAAGGTTCGTCGCCGAGCCCTTGGGGCGAACGCGGCTAACAGCGTGGGCCGATTCAAGGACGCCTCGCGCCCGGTCGAGAAGATCCGTCATGAGGGACGTTTGCCTGAGTTGTGGCGCAACGGTTCCTCTTGACGCGCTGGCTTGCAGCCTGTGTCACGCGGCCTCGCCGACCTCCTCAGCTCTCACGGCCACGATCCCGGTGACCGTCGGGGGTCCCGTGAGCCCAAACGGCTTCCTCCCCGCGCCTCCAAAGTCCACGCTGAGGAACGACACGCGAGAGTTCTCTCGCATCAAAGAGGGCGAGGTCTCATTCGGGCCTCGGGGCCGACTCACGATGAGCCTGATCCTCGCGCTGCCGGTCCTCTTCATCTGGTTCATGACCGGCGGCCCGTTCCTGAACTTCAACTCGTTCTTCGCAATCTTCATGACCATCGTGATCGTCCCGGCGGCGATTCTGCCGATCATGGCTCTCCGGGACATCTGGCGGGCGCATCGGGTCCGCTGACTCGGTCGGGGGAGCGCAGATGTGTAGATCACGGGCAGGTGGATGAGGTCCCTAACCTGGCCGTCCCCGCGGTCGAGAGGGGTAAGGGTCCGTCCACCGCGTTAGGGGAGCAGCGTCCGTGTGGTACGTCGTGATGCTGTCGTGGGGGGTGATCGGGCTCGTGTGGCCCAAGGGGCCAGCTCGCCTGGTTCCCCGCCGCTGGCGCGATGGCTATCTGGCTGGATGGGTCTTCGTCGGCGGGCTGGGCATCGTCTGGCTGGCGATCGGGTGGTCGGCAGGCGTCGAGATGGCGACGCCAGACGTCAACGAGACCAGGCTGGTTTTCGGGTTTGCCTTGATCCTGGGTGGCCCGGTTACGTATGTGACGTACCGCGTGTGGAGGGCTGCGAGCAGCATGGTGCCGGGCCTGGCCCCGTACGCCTGGCGGCTGCCGCCCCTGGACCAGGTGACCCTGGCCCCTGACGTCGCCGGCGGAACACCGCTCCCCCGCGGACCGCAGCTGGGCCCGTGGGAGGCACATCGGGCCGACCGCGGGCTGCGCCGGCTCCGCGGCGGACTGGTGGCGCTGATCATCGCCGCGTACTGCGCGGCGCGCGCGTCGCAGCTGTTCGTGGGTGACGGTTCTGCCTCGCTGGCACTTGTGTGCGTCGCCGGCCTTGGAGTGCTGTGGGTGGTCCGCGGCCTGATAGCCCACCGGCACCGAGTGTCCGGGTAGCGCCTTGAGCATTTCGGCGGCTGCGAGGCTGAACAGCTGGCGGCTGAGCAGCAAGGACGGTTCGGACCTCGTGAACGCCTTTCCGGGCAGCCCGATTCTTCGACCGTCGGCACGCGGGGACCGCGTCGTCCAGGAGGTGACCATCCACGCGACGAGCGGGCATCGCGCCTGGTGGGCCGTCCAGCAGCACGCCCGGCTCACCGAGCGAACCAACCGGCTTGCAACCCCCGACCGGCGTGCCACCTGGATGGTATGGCTGCCAGGAGTACGACTGCAGCCGGTACTCATCACCAGCCGCGACAACGTGGGGGTGCGCGACTGGTTGACGGGTTCGGTCCGGCTGGAGTCGGAGCTGTTCAACAAGCGCCTCTTCGCCTACGCCAGGCCAGGCACGGAGCGCGACGCGGTTGCCGTCCTGCACCCGCGGATGATGGAGCTGCTCTTGACGAGGCTGCCGGACGGAGCCACGCTCTTCGTCGCCGAGGACTACGTCTGCGTGTGGCGGGACGGACCGATGCACGGCGCGGACCTTTGCACGCACGCTTCACTCGCGCTGCAGGTAGCAGACCTCATCCCAGGGTTTCTCCTGAACGAGCGCACGACGCCGGAGGCGGCGACCGTACGGACACTCCGTGGCGCGGGCGCCACGGTGCACGAGCGTTCGAGACCGAGCAATCCGCCGGTGCCCATCGTCGTGAACTGGATCAACGCTCGGGTGTTCGCTAGCCCAAGTGCCGCTGCCGACACCGGTCGCGGCGAGCGAGCGGACCTGATCGAGTTCCTCTACGACGTGCGCTGTACCGCCGGTGACTGGCTCGCACAGAACGACAACGGACGGTCCCTTCGTACCTTGATCAGCATCGGCCTCGACTCGCGGGGCGGCCCCGGCTACTGGTGCGAGAACGCCGGCGGCGAAGATCTTCGTACCGATGAACTGTCGTCGCTGGTCGGTGCGCTGCGCGACGTGCCTGCGCCCCCAGCGGCCGACGATCCGGTGGCGTTCACGATCGCGGTCTCCGTGAACGACCCGACCGCCACCGAGGCCGACTTCACCGACCTGCCCACCCCGTGGGCCGACGCAATGGCCGCGGCGGGACGGCTGCTCTCGATACCCGACGAGCTCTTCGACTGGATGTGGACGTCAGTGCGGGCACCAGCCGAATGATCGACCGTGCGACGGCGCGGGGCCGGCTGCGTACCGGTTCGAGGGCGGAGATCCAGGAGGATCAGTCCTGAGCCAGCGCTGACACCGAGGTCGATGGCGTTGTCGCCAGACGGTCTCGTGAGGGCTTCGTGCGAGTCAGGTCGCGGCACGACCCGGACCACTTCGACGACGAGCAGGCAACCTGGCGCGATGAGTTCGGGCTGGTTCGGCTGACTCGGGACCGAGAGCAGTGGTGGTGCGACCTGTCGGTGGATGGCTGGGACGACGGGTTCTGCCTGGACCTCGTAGCAGGGTGTTCCCCGAGGACGAGGAGTCAGACGAGACGGTCTAATGCGCGCCGAGGTGCCGGACGGTGCGGCCTTGTCATACGACTGCCAACCGCCTTCCGATCGCCCCGGATGTGTCACGGATTTGTCACAGCACTCCTCGGAACCGACCAACATCAGGAAGGAGCCACCGGACAAACGCGCTGGTCAGAGCCTTGCGACGGTCGCGGACGGATGTCCGTGGACACCGGTTAGGCGCCTGAAAATCGGAAGGTCGGCGGTTCGACCCCGCCCCTGGCCACCACATCACCGCAGGTCACAGGCTTGCCAGCGGATCTTGAGACCCTCGGCCGGACGCCCGCCTCTCACGATCTCTCACAATCGCCTGAGGGCAGCCTAGAACTCCCCAATGCAGTCCCGGGACGTGTCGTGGTCCGGCGATCGCGTATGTGGTGCTGCGCCCCAACGTCTCGGTCGCCCCACCCTCCCGCCAAGCCCGATGGCATCAGACTGCCCGAGTGACGAGCGGGGACGTCTCCGGGGATGTGAGCGCCCGATCTGCACTACGCCGGGGTCGCCTTCCCGAAGGTCGCCCACGTCCGCTCATGCCGATGAGCGGGTGTGGCCGGACGCCGGGTCACTCCGTTCGACGTTCGCCCAGAACCCGATTGCGCCCGAGATGGCCACGACGGCCGCCGTGCAGGCGTCCTGTGCGGCAGGGGGACGGCGATCGCCTCGGCGAGCCGCCGCCCGGCAAGGGTCAGGGCTTCTTGCCGGTCGTGCGCTGGGCCTTCGGGATCAGCGAGACCTTGCGGAACGACGTCGCTCCGACGGCGTAGATGAACGGCCCGGGCTGCTCCAGCAACTTCTCGAAGCGAACCCACCTGCGGATGCAGATCTCCAGCTGGTCCCACGAGGTCTTCGCGTCCTGGCCGACGAGGGCGACCATGCGTGCGCCCGACTCGCGCACTGCGTTGATCTCGGCGGTGCGCTCCTGGATCTTCGTGTCGCGGGTGATGATCAGCCAGCCGTGCTTGGCCGTCTCGTGGATCCACACCTCGTCGTCGGTGTCGGTCAGCGTGACGGGGCACGGGACGCGCAGCCGGCCGTTCTTCTTGTCGCCGCCCTTGAAACCTGGGTACGTGACGTCGTTGCGGACGATGCACAGCGCGTGCGCCAGGCCGAGGATGTCCGTGTCGACGTAGAAGCGGGGCTCCGCGAGCTTGGGCACCGGCGCTCTCGTCAGGCAGCGTGCCCGACGGTCCTCTCATAGGCGAGGGCGTAGAAGACCTCGTCCGGGGTCAGGCCGTAGGTCTCGGCGATCTCCTCGTCGTCGAGACCAGCGTCGTGCTGCTCCCAGATGATCTCGGTGCTAATGCCCTTCACCGAGGGCTTGCCGAACCGCTTCGTCGGGACGCAGCGGACCAAGGACGACGGGTCATCGCTCGGCCGGTAGGCGCCCGGCTCGTTCCCCACCCAGTCGATCCTGTCCAGGAAGCTCTGCGACGCGGGCGTGAGTAGGAACTGGTCGTCCACGCGGGCCACCACCGCGAAGTCGGCACCGAGGCCGACGGCGCTCTGGGCTTCGTACAGCAACCCGCGCTCCCTGCCCTGGTCGATCCAGGGGCGCAGCTCGGCCAGCGGGTAGGGCACCTCGTAGACCGCGCGGATGTGGTCGATGAAAGCGCGGAGCGTCGACATCTTGACCTCCTTGGCCCGCCGGTACTGCGCGAGCAGGCCCGCCTCGATGAACTCGGCCCAGGTCACCGCGGCGCCTCGGCCCTTCGGCTCCACACGGATGACGGGCTGGTGCTTGCCGCCTCGGCCACCCTCACCCTCCAGCCAGTAGTGCAGCGTCCGCGGGTTCACGCGGAGCAGCCGCGCGGCCTCGGTCTCTGTGTAGACCTCTCGGTCGAGCACTGTGACTGCCACGCGCACCTCCTCCGTCCACCGACCCGCCCTAAGGCTAGGCCCTTGATCGGACTTCGGTGCGCCGGGGGCTGAACAGGAGATGCGGAATGAGAGGGAGGTCGACCGCTCGCCCGAGCTTGCTGAGGGGCTAGGCCGAGTTTGGCGGCTTCATGATCGTGAGGTCGTGACGATGGGGACGGTGAGCAACATGGAGGTTGGGGTCACAGCGGTACGTTGGGTGTGCGACGTCGCAGAGTCGGTCGAGCATGGCCAGGCCATCGACGACGACAGCGGCGGAGGGAATCAGCCCGTCGTGCACTGCAGCGTTTCGGGGCTTGACGAATCGCGCCAACACGTCCTGTGGCAACGCAACACCGGCCTTCAGCGCCGCCTTTGTCAGAGGTCCGAGTGTCATGTAGGAACCTGGCGCTAGGGTCAGTTGCGCGGTCAGCAGCGCTTCAAGCGCGGTGCCGAGTTCCATCAGCGCGAGCCGCCACTGTCCGCGCTGAGCGGCGCGCCGTGCCGACGCGATGAGAACCACCGCTGCGGGAGCGACGGCTTCTGGATCGTCTGCCAGCGCTGCCATGCGGCTCAGCGTGCTCGTGTCGGCCACTCGCTCACTGAGTGGACCCAGCGGCCCCGCCAAGGTGATCTTGATCGTGCGTTGCGAGGAGTAAGGCCATGACATGCGCTCGTCGGCGATCACCCAAGTGATCACGCCATCGGACGGCAGGCTCACAAGCGTTGGAAGCGGCTCTAGCGGCGACAACGACTGGCGCGCGAGGACTTCGCCCCAACCTTGAAAGCGGCGAACCCAATCGACCATCTCGGTTTCCACGTCCTCGAGCCCGCGTGCATAAGCCTTTGACAGTTCCTCCGTTGGAAAACCGAGCGACGCGTGTGTCGGCACAAGTTCGATCCCGACTGCCTCGACCAAGCCCTGGCCGCCCTCGTTGGAACTCTTCGTGCCCTGTCCCCAGAAGCGCTCCGTGACATGAAAGCCGTCAGGGGCCTTGAACGGTTCCATGATCCCGTCCGGGCAGGCTGGGAGAAGTAGGCGACCAGGCCCGCGAGAGAGGCTGATCGGACAAGTTGCATTGAAGGCGGCCGAGTCGACCAGGAGGGGCACGTCAAGCGGAACGATGGCACGTACCACCAGCCGGATGGCGTCTGTGTCTTGGTTTTCGATCACGAGCCCGAACTCTCGCAGGGCACGGGACCGGACAGCAAGCTTGTGCCGGTGATGTGCTTCACCGGCACAAGCAGAGGCCGCTCGTCTGCATCCAATAGCCGCAGCCGCAAATGGGCGTCGTTGGGCCGCGCCGTGAACGTCCACTCATGCCCCACGTCGGCCGTGGGTGGCAGTTACGGGCGCCTACGCGGCGAAGGTCTTGCCCGTGAGGCGCTCGAACGCTTCGACGTACCTGCTGCGAGTCGCGGCGACGACGTCCGACGGCAACGGGGGCGGCGGACCTTCCCGGTCCCAGCCGGAGTCGTGCGTCAGCCAGTCACGGACGAACTGCTTGTCGAAGGAGCGCTGAGGTCCGCCGGGGTGCCATGCGTCTGACGCCCAGAAGCGAGCCGAGTCCGGGGTCAGCACCTCGTCGGCCAGCACCAAGCGACCCTCGTCATCCAGGCCGAACTCGAACTTCGTATCGGCCAGGACAACCCCGGCCTCCTCCGCGATGCCGGCCGCCCGCCGGTAGAGGGACAGGGTCAGCTCGCGCAGTAGCTCTGCCTGCTCGCGGCCGAGCAGCGTGACGACCTCGCCGAAGGCCAGCGCCGCATCGTGCTCCCCGACCGGCGCCTTGGTCGTCGGCGTGAAGATCGGCTCGGGCAGCTGGCTGCCCTCCACCAGCCCGTCCGGCAACCGGACGCCGTGCACCATCCCGGTGCGCTCGTACTCAGCCAGGGCGCTGCCGGCCAGGTAGCCGCGCGCCACACACTCGACCGGCACCATGGCAAGCCGACGGCAAAGCATCGACCGGCCACGTAGCGCCTCGGCGTGGGACGCGAGCTCGCCCGGGTACGCCGCGACGTCGCCGGAGATGACGTGGTGCGGCACCACGTCGACGAGCTGCGCGAACCACCACTGGGAGAGCTGGCAGAGCAGCGCCCCCTTGTCGGGGATCTCGGTCGGCAGGACGTGGTCAAACGCCGAGATCCGGTCGGTCGTCACCACGAGCAGCTGACCAGGCCCCACGTCGTACAGGTCGCGCACCTTTCCGGAATGCAGGTGGTGGATGGGCAGGGTGGTGGGCACGCGTTCCTCCAGGTCGTCGAGCAGTGACGGGACCGCGGAGAGAACGCGCTTGGCATCAGCCAGTCCGGCTTCCAGCCGGCGCAGATGCTCCTCGATGATCCTCGAGACCTCGGCGCTGTCGTCGCAGGCAACGACCACCCGCCGGATGTCACGAAGAGGCATCGCGACCCGGCGCAGCTGGGCGATCAGCCGGGCCCGACGCAGCTGCGCAGGCCGGTACCGGCGGTAACCGGTGCCGGGGTCGACCACGTCAGGCTCGAGCACCGACGCACCGGCGTAGAAGCGGAGCGCGCTGACCGTCAGCCCGCTCCGCTGCGCCATCTGCCCGATCCCAAGCAGCGTCTCATCCACGCCAGGAAGCCTCCGACCTCAACATGGTTGAGAGTCAAGCAGCGGTCGGACCGAAAGGCTTCGCGACATCCGCTCATGCCGCGGTCAGGTTGAGCGGGTTACGAGCCGAAGCGTTGTTGTAGGTCGGCGTAGGCCATCGCGCCGTCGAGGAAGCCGAGCGTTCCGGAGTCGTACAGCTCCCGGCCGGCGCGCTCCAGCATGCTGAGCGTCGCTCGGGCCAAGCTGCCGCCCAAGCTGACCCGTTTGACGCCCAGCGAGAAGAGAGTGGGCGCATCGATGGAGTTCGCCAGTCCCGCCACCACGTTGAGGGGGCCGGGGATAGCGGCGGACAGCCGGCGAATCGTTTCCTGCTCGACGACGCCTGGGACGAAGACGCAGTCAGCCCCCGCTTCCAGATAGAGTTCTGCGCGCTGGACCGTCTCGGCGAAGACGTCCCCCGTCGTGCCGGCGAAGTAGGTATCGGTGCGGGCGTTCAGCACGAAGGTGCCCCTGGGGGCTGCAGCCCGGGCAGCCGCGATGCGGTCGAGGGCCTCGTCGATCCCGAACAGCCCGCCCTTCGCGGCATCCTCGAGATTGGCGCCCACCGCCCCGATCTCCACTGCCAGGGCCACGGTGCGGCCGACGTTGTCCGGCGTGTCTGCGTATCCAGCTTCGAGGTCCGCGGTCACCGGCACGCCCACTGCGGCCACGATGCGAGAGACGTACTCGAGCATCGTGTCGCGGTCCAGCGCTTCTCCGTCCGGGACTCCGCAGGACCAAGCGATGCCGGCACTCGTCGTGGCGATGGCCGGGAAGCCGACCTGCTCCAGGATGCGGGCGGAGCCAGCATCCCAGGCGTTGGGGAGCACGAAGCCGGGACCGGTGTGCAGGGCAAGAAGGGCGGCTGCCTTGTCGTGGGCAGGCTCTCGGGTAGACACCGACTCATCATTGTTGATCGCCACCTGGAGCGACACCCCTTGACGGACCCTGCCCTCTCGCCACGCGCGAGCATCCGCACATGCCGCACCGCGAGCGTCGTCGAGTTAACACATTCGACGCGCTCGCGTCCGCAGACACCGCTCAACAGCACTTCGACAGATCGAGTGGCCGGTCCTGACTACGCGAAGCGC
>Ga0302321_100004920_pt1 | contig 11635 bp, 9 predicted proteins | sample Fen_T0_1_FD_202505 | JGI IMG/M metagenome (GOLD analysis project Ga0302321, IMG submission 202505) | Peat permafrost microbial communities from Stordalen Mire near Abisko, Sweden - Fen_T0_1 | ecosystem: Environmental > Terrestrial > Soil > Wetlands > Permafrost | place: Sweden: Abisko...
GACGGCGGCCCATCTCGCGCGCGGCCAGTTCCTCCAGTTCGGCACGTCGGGCGGCTTCCTGCTCGGGTGAAAGGACGGTGCCCTTCGGGGCGGGCCGCTCGCGCACGGGTTTTTGCGGCTCGGTTTCGGGCTGACTGAACCGCCAGAGCTGCTCGTTGTAGGCGCGGGCCTCGAAGGTGTCGAGCCGCGTTCCGCAGTTGACGCAGGTCCGGTCAAAGAGATTGTTGGGCCTTTCGCAGCGGGGACAGTCGTTGCGAGGCACGGCTTTGAAGCCCTCCGCGTCCACCGGAATTGACGAATCGTCCTCAACCGGCGGGCGGAACGCGCTGGCAAGCCGGTTGGCCGGCGGCTTCTCCCCGGGTGCCAGCAACACGTCGAAGCGTTCACTGGTGTCCGTGTGGGCCGGCTCTTCGGGGGCGTCGCTGCGCGGTCCCTCGATCTGGCGGAAGCGCTTGATGGTCTCGTCGTCCATGAATCGCGAACTCCGCGCTAGACGATCCCGATCTTGCCTTGCCGCTCCGGCTCGGACGTCGAGGCCGGGCGGGTACGCGTGCGCGCCCATTCGCGCAAGTGCGCGATGTCCTCGCGCATGGTCACGGCCAGAGGCATGGTTTCGCTGAGCGTGGCGACCAGGTGGCGTTGCTCCAGTTCCACTCCCTCGGCAAAGGCTGCGTACAGTCCGCTCACCACCAGTTGCTCGATCTCGGCGCCGCTGAAGTGTTCGGCCCGTCGGGCCAGATCCTCGACCGCGAAGTTTTGCGGGTTGCGGCCGAAACGCTGCAGATGGATGGTGAAGATCTGGGCGCGCTCGCTGGCGGTGGGCAGATCGATGAAGAAGATCTCGTCGAAGCGCCCCTTGCGCAGCAGCTCGGCCGGCAGGCTGTCGATGCGGTTGGCGGTGGCTACCACGAACACGGGCGCGGTCTTCTCCTGCAACCAGGTGAGGAAGGTGCCGAACACGCGCGCGGTGACGCCGCTGTCGCTGACCCCGGACGACCCGAGGCCGGCTAGGCTCTTCTCCAGCTCGTCGACCCAGAGCACAGCGGGGGCGATGCTCTCGGCGATGCGCATGGCCTTGCGCATGTTCTCCTCGGACGAACCCACCAGGCCGCTGAAGATGCGCCCCATATCCAGTCGAAGCAGCGGCAGGTGCCACTGCGACGCCACCGCCTTGGCAGTCAGGCTCTTGCCACAGCCCTGCACACCGAGCAGCAGCAGGCCCTTGGGGGCAGGCAGCCCGAACTGGCGCGCGCGCTCGGTGAAGGCGGCGGTGCGCTGATCCAGCCAGGCCTTGAGATTCTGCAGGCCGCCGATGCTCGCGAAGCTCTCGGCGGTTGCGTAGTACTCGAGCAGCCCGCTCTTGCGGATGAGTTGGCGCTTTTCCGCGAGCACGAGCTGTATGTCCGTGGCGTCCAGGCGCTGGTCCTTGGCGATGGCCTTGGCAAAGGCGTTCTCGGCCTCGGACAGGGTCAGGCCCAAGGCGGCCTTGAGCAAGGGCTCGACTTCCTCGTTGCGCAGATCGATGACCGCCTTCTTGCCCTCGCGCACCACCGCCACGATCTCGCGCAGCAACTTGAGCAGGTCCTCGATGGCCGGCAGCGGCACGTCCAGCACCGAGATTTCCTTTTCCAGTTCGGCCGGGATGGCGAGCACCGGCGAGACCAGCATCACGGTGGTGAACGTGGTCTTCAGGCTGTGGGCCAGCTCGCGCAAGCGCCGGATCACGGCCGCATCGTTGAGAAAGGGGTGAAAGTCCTTGAACACAACCAGTGCTGGCTCGGCCAGCTTCTCCACCGCGGCCAGGGCCGCGCCCGGATCCGTCGGCCCGGCGGCCTTGGCTGCAGGCCGTCCGTTCTCCATGCGGCACAGGCCCTGGGTGACGGACCAGGTGTAAAGCGCCTTGCCGTGCGATTCCGCCAGGGTGGCGAGGAGCGCGTCGACGCGTTGCTCTTCCCAAGTCACAAGGTAGATGAGCGGGTAGCGAGCTCGGATGAGGAGGTCCAGCTCATCGACGAAACCGGACAGGGAAGGGCTGGTGGGTGAATCGGGCAAGTCCCGTCATTATGCTCCGGTCTTGCGGCAGGTAGAAGAAGCCTCTGCCGCAGCAAGCTCGACAATCTGCGCCTATCGCGTCGGTAACGCGCTTCCCGCGCTCAAGCTCGGCGGCAGAACAGACGAGATTTCCCTTCGAAAGTCGAGGTCTTTGGCCCCGCATGCCGAGCTTACAGGCCGTCCCCAGCGGACGGGGAGGACGACGCCACCCTGAAAGATGGGAGCCCAGCTCCTGGGGGAGGAATCCGTGAACACGGTCAAGAACAGAAAAGTCCTCATCGTCGAGGACTCCCGGCTCATCCACAAGATGTACGAGGTCATGCTACGGCCTATCACCTTGGTGTCCGCCTTCGATGGGCGCGATGGGCTGGACAAGCTCAGCCAGAGCCCGGACGTGGACTTCATCATCCTGGACATCAACATGCCGAGAATGACCGGGCTGGAGTTCCTGGCCCAGCTCAAGGCCACCCCGGCCCTGGCCCAGATCCCCGTGATCATCGTCTCGACCGAGGGCAAGGAAGAGGACGTTGCGCGCGGCCTGCAGAACGGCGCCGCGGCCTACCTGAGAAAACCGTTCCAGCGCGAGGACCTCCTCAAGGTCGTCAACCGCATCGAGTCCAAGCAGCCAGCAGCATGAGTGACGGCGCCAACATGACCGATCCGTCCCCGCTTGCGGACCCGCCCGCGGGTGGGGATCTACTAGCCCGCGGGGAGCGAGACGCAATGGCCACCTTGCGGAGGGCGCAGCAGCTGGTTCGCGATGCGCAGGTGGCCATCGAGGAGGCGAGCCGCGTGGTGGGCGAGAGCGCAGGGCCGGCAAGCGAGGCGCGTCTGGTCGCCGCCGAAGCCGAACGCGAGGAACTGACCAATCGCTTAGCCGAGGTGGAGCACCAGGTGGGTCGCCTGATGACCTTGTACGTGGCCACCTACCAGCTTCATGCTACGCTCGACCAGGTCGAGGTGCAGTCGACCATCGCCGAGATCGCTCTCAACCTGGTCGGCGCCGAGCAATTCGTCCTGTTGCTGGTCGACGACGAGGATCAGGGCTACGAGGTGCGCCTAATCCACGGCGAGCCTGACACGCCCTGGGTATTGTCCCAGCGCTACACGGGTGGCGACTTCCTGGTGGATTCGGCGCTGGCCGACGGCGGGCTGCGCTTCGGGCCCACCGAGCAATCGCCGGCCTTGGCAGTGGTGCCCCTGCGCGTGCAGGACGTGACGGTCGGGGCGCTGGTCATCTTCAAGCTGCTGGCGCACAAGCCGGCCTTCGTGAAGGAAGACCACGACCTGCTCGACCTCCTGGGAGCCCACGCGGCGTCCGCGATTTTTGCCTCCCGGGTGTACTCCAAGACGGCGCGCAAGCTGCGCACCCTCGAAAGCCTGATCCGCTTGGTCAATAAGGGATGACGTGACCGCGACGACCTGTCATAGCCGGTGGTGCCGCGCATGAGCTTCCAGGGCCGCGTCGAAGACGTCGCCATCGCGGATGTGATGCAGCTCATCCGTCTGGGGGGACATTCGGGCACCTTGTCGCTTCATTCCGGCGAAGAGGAGGCGCTCATCGGGTTCGAACGCGGCCGTCTGGTCAGCGCCTGGAGCCCGCGCAGGTTGCGCCTGGGCGAGATGCTGGTTCAGGCCGGTGCCATCGACGAGGCTGCTTTGCAGCGGGCGCTGGAGGCGCAGGAGACGGAACGGCCCCGGCGTACCATCGGACAGATTCTGGTCCGTCAAGGGGCGACCACGCCCGAGGTCATCCGGCAGGTGGTCGGGCAAGAGATCGAGCGCATAGTCAAGGAGGTGCTGGGCTGGTCCTCGGGCACCTTCGATTTCGCGCTCGACGACTTGACGCCGATGGTGGAGGTCTCGCGTTTCTCCGGGGTACCCAAGGTCGACCTCGACACGCAGCAGGTGCTTCTGGAAGCCCTGCAAACCATGGCGGAGGAGTCCACCCGCGCCGCCTACCAGGTGCCGACCCCGATCGAGGTTCTGCCGGAAGGCTCAGGGCCGGTCGAGGAGTTCGTGCAGGTGCTGACCAAGGGCCGTAAGCAACCCGAGGGCGAAGCGATGGCGGTGCCCCAATCCGTCGCCGAAGACTCCGCGCTTACCACCAAGCACGAGGTGCCTGATCGTCCGCGCTTTCAACTGGTATCTCCCGACGCAGAGCTGTTGGCGCAGATCAATCACATCCTGGCCCCAACCGGGGACCGCATGTCAGCGGTGGCTTTGCGCGACGCCGGGGCCTCGCTGCTGGGCGAGGCCCCGCCCATCGTGGTGGTGGACCTCCGCTACCAGGCGCAGGCGGTGGAAACGCTCACCGCGCTCTGCCGGTCGCGACCACGGGCCTCGGTGGTTGCGCTCTTCGTGGGGCGCGCGCCTTTGCGCGATCTGTACCAGGCGGGCGTGCAGTCCATCACCTCGGCAGGGCCCGAGACAGTGGCTGCCTGCGTGCGCAGCGTGGCGCGCCAGCGCAAGTATCTGTCCAACGAAAACGCCATCGCCGAGGGTGTGCGCGCGAGCTTCGCGCGCCTGCGGCGGATCATCGCGGATCTGCGCTCTGGGCTTCTCGCCACCTCTGTCTCGCTCAATCTGCTTAACGTGGTGGCCGAGTCGCTCGACCGCGGCGTGCTGCTGGTACCTGACCGCGATCAACTGGTGGCCCTGGGTGCTTTTGGTCAGACCGCGCTGGGCGAGGAGCTGGTAGTAAAGACGCAAAACCTGGCCTTCCCGGTGGGCGAAGCCGGCGTCTTCCATGAGTGCCTGAAGGACAGTCAGACGCGCCGGGCGAGCTACGACAGCGCCGGGTTTCCCCAGGCTTTCCGCGACGTGGTCGACCGTCCTGCGTCGGGCGAGATTGCGGTCTTGCCGGTGCCCGGCAGCGAGCGCGTGATCACTGTCATCTACCTGGACAACGGCTCGCGCGATCGGCCGGTGGGCGACATCGAGGTCTTCGAGCTGGCCGCTTTCCAGCTCGGGCTGGCGCTGGAAAATGAATTCCTGCGGCGCTCGGGCCCTGAGCACGGGACAGGCGGACCTCTCCTCAAGATGCGCAAGATGGGATAGCGCCGTGGAGGAGCTGTTCGCATCCCTTATCAAGGATTTCGTCGAGGAGACAAGCCCGCTGGCACGCGAGGTGGCGAACCTGGTCTTGCGGCTGGAAGAGGCGCACGCCAACGGTGAGGACGACAAACAGTTGCTGCGCGCGATGAAGAGCGCGCTGCACACCACCAAGGGCAATGCGGCCATGATGGGCCTGCCGGCCATCGAGTCCCTCGCTCACGCGCTGGAAGATTTCTGTTTGCTGGTCGGTCGACATCCCGAGGCGCCGACGCAGGTGCTGGTGGATGGAACCGATCTGCTCATCCGGTCCATCGAGGCTGCTTTGCAGGGTGAGCCAGACCGCGCCCCGATCGACGCGTTCATCGCGCGCGTGGTGCGGGCGATCGAGGCCGCGGGCCAGGCGGCCGATGCGCGCTCGCCGTCAGTACAGCCACGCGCGCAGGCGCCCGCACAGCCGGCCCAGCCCGGCGCTGAGGGCCAGCGGGAGGAAAAGCCCACGGCAGCGAGCGCCACCGCCGACCAGGATGGTGAGGGCGGCGCGGTTCGCATTGCCGACGACGAAGTGGACGGGCTGCTCGATCTGACGGCAGAAGCCATCATCAGTCACGCCGAGCTGGTGCGCTTCGCCGGCCGGCTGGCGCGCGGGCACGTCCAGCGCAGCGACACGGCCTTGCTTGAGCAGGTGTTGTCGAGGTTGGGTCGAGCTGCTTTCGAGATGCGCCACGACCTTCTGCGCGTGCGCCTGGCACCCATCTCGACCATGTTCCGGCGCTACACCCGCTATGTGCGCGACCTGGCGCGCGAGCGCGGGCAGGCCATCCAGCTCATCATCGAGGGAGGTGAGACGGCTGTCGATCGAGCCATCATCAGCCGCCTACACGAGCCCGTGGTGCACATGGTACGCAACGCGGTCGCGCATGGGATCGAGAGCACGGCGGAACGGGCTGCCGCGGGCAAGCCGGCGCGCGCCCAGATCCTGCTGGGTGCGCGCTTGGTGGACGGACGTGCGCGCATCGTGGTGGCGGATGATGGGCGGGGCCTGGACATGGCCGCGATCGCGACCAAGGCCCGCGCCATGGGCTTCGATCCCGAGCACATGCCGGAAGCCGAGTTGCGGCGCCTCATCTTTCAGCCCGGCTTTTCCACCGCCCAAGAGGTCTCCACCCTCGCCGGCCGGGGCGTGGGGTTGGAGGTGGTGGCCAACGTGATCCAGAGCCTGGGCGGCCGCATCGATGTGCGCAGTGTGGCCGGCGAGGGGACGGTCTTCCTGATCGACTTGCCAGTGACCGCGTCGCTGGTCAAGGCCCTGATCTTCGGCGTGGACAGCGAGACGTTCGCGCTGCCGGCCAGCTTCGTGGTCGACAGCATCGAGGTGCGGGAGGAGTCGATGTACGAGATCAACCGCGTGTTGCTCTGTCCCTGGCGCGGCGATTTCCTGCGTGCGGTCGACGCCGGACGTTTGTTGGGCTGCGCCGGGTTGGCGCAACAGTGGACGCGCCCCTATGGCATCGTCGTCGAGGCGGCCGCCCAACGCTGCGCCCTACTGGTCGACTGGCTGGTGGGCGTGCAGGAGATCGTGACGAGGCCACTGGACGAACCCCTGTGCGGCTCGCGCGTGCTGTCGGGTCTGACCATCCTGGGTCAGGGGCGGGTGGTGCCCATCCTCGACTGCGGGGAGGTGTTGAAGCGCGCGGCGGGGCCGGTCGCAACAGCCACGCCCAGCGTTCCGTCCGACAAAGCGGCGCACAGGAGTTCCAGCCATGTCATCTGACGAGCGCCCGGACGCGTCCGCCGTTTCTGCGCCGGCTGTCCCTGCATCCCGGCCGGCGCGCGACAGCCTGCTGGCCTTTGCCGATTCCATTTTGGCCCGCCCCGCCGCGCCTGCTCCTGCGGTCGAAGTGCACCCGTACCTGACCTTCTTCTTGCGCCACGAAGAGTTCGGCCTTCCCCTGCTGCGCAGTCGCGAGATCGTGCGCGTGGGTGAGATCACGCGCATCCCCGAGGCGCCCCCCCATGTGCGCGGCGTGCTCAATGTGCGGGGTCGGGTGGTGCCCATCGTCGAGCTTCGCACGCGTCTGGGGCTACAAGCGGCGCCGCTGACACTACGATCACGGGTGATCATCGTCGAGGCCCATGGCCGCCTTTTCGGGCTGCTGGTCGATCGTGTGTCACGCATCGCCAAGATTTCCGCGTCGGCGATCAAGCCAGCGCCGGCCCAGGCACCATCCCCGGGCGCAGACCACGTCACCGGCATCGCCGAGATGGGCGCGGAGCCCATCGTCCTGCTCGACCTCGACAAGGTTCTCCTGCTCAACCCGACTGCGCCTTCCCCGACCGGCGCGACTGCGGAGCCGCGCGGATGAAGGTGGACACTCTGTCTGACGCCCAGGAACGCCTGACGGCCTTGCAGGCGGCGGCGGCGAGTCCGGGGCGTGACCAAGCCATCGTGGTCGGCCTGAAGGACGCGTCCCCCTTGGTGAGGCAAAACGCCATCGCCCTAGCCGCGCGCCACCTCGCGCCCGAGGTGTTGGCCGAGTTTCTCGCCGACGACGAAGACGCAATTCTGCGCAACGCCGCCCAGGCAGCCCTGGAGCGGCAGGGGCCGCATGCCATTCCGCACCTGCTCAGCCTGACCCGGGGTGCGGACCCCGAACTGGCATTCTTCGCGGTGCAGATTCTGTCCACCATCAACGATGTCTCGGCCAAGCAGGCGCTGCTGCCGCTGCTCGACCACAGCGACCGCAACATCGCCCAGGCGGCGGTAGAGGCACTCGGCCATATGCGCGCGACCGAGGCTGTTCCGGCCTTGATCCGCTTGCTGGCCGGCGATCCCTGGTTGCAGTTCGCGGCGGCGTCCGCCTTGGGACGAATCGGGGATGCGCGCGCGGTTGGCCCGCTGCTGGAACGACTCGACGACGAACTTCTCGCCGAGATCGTGGTGGAGGCCCTGGGCCGGATGGGCGACGCGGCCACCCTGGCGCCCCTGCTCGATCGTCTGGTGTCGAGTGATCGCCTGCCGCTGCGCGATCAGCTTTTGCTTGCGGTGGCCGCCGTCCTCGAACGCAACCCCGGGCTGCGCGGGGTGCCGGCGCGCGCACGTCTGTGGCGGCCTGAGGTCAGGGCTGGCCTGGGCGAGTACCTAGGGGGGCTTCTGGCCATGCACGATGCGACGCTCGCGCGGTCTGCGGGCGTCTTGGTGGTGCACGCCGAGCTTTGGAACCTCATGCCTGCACTGCTCGCGCGCAACCCGGATTCCGGCGAGGAAGGCTGGTTGGAGGGCATGCTTCGTCGCTGCCGGCGCCGCGCCCGGGCCGAGTGGCTGCCTCTTCTCCAGCATAGTGACCCGCGTGTGCGGGCGGGTGCCTTGCTGCAGGTACCGTTTGGCGCTGGCGCCGGGCCTGCCGTGGCCGCCTGCTTGCAGGACCGGGACCCGGAGGTGCGCGCGGCCGCCTGCTTTGCGCTCGGCCGTCTGCGCGAGCCGTCCGCCGCCTCGGCCCTGGCTCGCGCTCTGCGATCGAGCGACGCACGCGAACACGCGGCCGCTGCGCAGGCGCTGGCACAACTACCGCGCCAGAGTCTGGCCGAGTTGGCGCCCGACCTGGAGCCTGGCGCCGATGAGGAGCAGATGGAACGTGCGCTTGGGGTGCTGGAACAGGCGCGCAGCACGATGCACAGGGAGCGCGTGCGCGCGCTTGTGCAAGATGGCCGGCCTGCTCTGCGCCAGGCCGCTCTGCGCGTGTTGGGGCGCTACCCAGGCCACGCGGCTGATGGGTGGATCATGGCCGGCCTGCGCGACGACGACACGGTAGTCCGCATCGCCACGGTCGAGATCCTGGTCCACCGCCGCTGTCGCAAGGCCATCCCTGCTCTGGTCGAGCTTCTGTCCGCTGGCCACCCGCTGCGCTACCACCTGGTGCGCGCCCTGGGACGGCTGCGCGCCCGGGCGGCTGCGTCCCGCCTGCAAGCCCTGTATGCCGGGGCGCCGCTGCACGAGCGCATCGAGATCGTCGTGGCTCTCAACCAAATGGCACCTGCCGGGCTGTTGGCTTTTTTGCGAGAAGTACTGCGTGAGCCCGATGTGGAATTGCGGCGGGTGGCCTCCGACGGATTCGTGCGCGCGGCGGGTGCGCACGAGTTTGAGACGATGGTGGCACTGGCCCGGGATGCCGACTGGGTCGTGCGCAACCATGCGACCTGGGGTCTGGGCCGCCTGGGCTTGCCGGAAGCCCAGTCCCACCTGATGCTTCTGGCCCGTGACGTGGAGCCCCTGGTGGCGCGCACCGCGCAGGCGGCCATGGGCCGGCTGCGCGGGAACAGCCGGGGGCGGGACGCATGAACGGGCAGTTCGCAGAGGAGGAATGGAAGCTCCTGCTAGACCTGGTGAGCCGGGAGTTCGGCCTGGTGTTCCAGGACTCGCGTCGCCGTCACCTGGAGACCCGGCTGCTGCCGCGGTTGCGTGCGCTGGGCCTGGAATCGTTTGGCGCCTACTACCGCTATCTGGCGCGCCACCCGGAGCGCGGGGCCGAGTTGCGCGAGCTGGCGCGCATCGTGACCAACAACGAGACCTACTTCTTTCGCGAGGCCCATCACTTCGATCTGCTGGTCCAGCAGGTGGTCCCGCAATTGTCGACGCACAGCCGGCCGGGGCTTCTGCGCGTGTTGTCGGCGGGTTGCTCGTCCGGGGATGAGGCCTACTCCATCGTGATCGCGTTGCAGGGGGCTCTCGTCGATCGCACCGGCCTGGACTGGCAGATCGACGCCTGCGATCTGAACTCGGCCCGGATTGCGCAGGCGCGGGAAGGCCTGTACGAGGCCGGCTCGTTGCGGGCCTGCGACGAACTGGGTCGCAGCGCGCACTTCAGCGCGCAGGGCGACCGCTTTCGCCTGCGTCCCGAACACCGCAAGGGGACCAGCTTCTTCGAAGCCAACCTGGCGGTGGCGGGACTGGATTTGCCGGGCGCGCCCTACCACGTGATCTTCTGTCGCAACGTCCTCATCTATTTTTCCGAAGAGGCGTTCCACCGCACGCTCTCCCATTTTCATCGTACCCTGGTTGCGGGCGGTTATCTCTTCTTGGGCCACGCGGAATCGCTGATTGGTCGCCGCAACGATTTTCAGCCTGTGCGTCTCTGTAATTCGATCGTCTATCGCAAGCAGGACAAGAACCCATGACCGGGATTCTGGTTGTCGACGATTCGCCTTTCATCCGCAAGGCCATCACCCGCATCTTCTCGGGGCGACCCGAGCTGCAGGTGGTAGGCACTGCGCAAAGCGGGGAGGAGGCGCTGGAGCGCATTCCCGCCACGCGGCCGCAGGTGGTGACGCTGGATGTGGAGATGCCGGGCATGGGCGGCCTGGCGACCCTGCGCGAGATCCAGCGCCGCTACCCGGGTCTGCCCGTGATCATGCTGTCCGTGTACACGAAACAGGGGGCGGAGACGACCCTCGATGCGATCAGCGCCGGGGCGGTGGATTTCATAGACAAGAGCCGGCTGAACGTCATGGATTTCGACCGCCTGTCACACGAGCTGCTGGACAAGATCGAAGTCTGGAGGCAGGGGCCGCGTGCCTATTCCTGGGAGCGCGCGGCTCCTCCGGCGCCGGCGTCACCGGCGGTGGAAGGAGCGCTGCCGGCCGTGTGCTGGTCGTCTTATGATCTGTGCGTGATCGGGGCGTCGACCGGAGGCCCACCCGCCTTGCAACAGATCGTGAATCACATCCCCCCGAATTTCCCTTTGCCCATCGCCGTGGTCCAGCACATGCCGGTGGGCTTCACTCGTCCGTTCGCCGACCGGCTGGACTCTCTCGCCTGGATGCGGGTGAAAGAAGCCGCGGATCACAATACCCTGCGGCCCGGTCACATGTTGCTGGCACGGGCCGGGGCGCACCTGTACATCGAGCCCGATCTGAATGCGCACCTGTCGCTCGATCCCATGGATGCCGTTCACATCCCCAGCGTCGACGTCCTGATGGAGTCGGCCAATCGCGCGCGGCCCGGACGCGTGGTTGCCATCTTACTGACCGGCATGGGCGACGACGGAGCCGAGGGGATGCTGGCCATCCATCGTTCGGGCGGTCTCACTTTCGCCGAGAGCGAAGCCTCGTGTGTGGTGTACGGCATGCCCCGCGCCGCCTACAAACGGGGCGCAGTTTCTCACATGCTTTCCCTTTCCGAGATCTGTCAGCTCTTCGCAGCAAGGAGCGATGACCCATGAGCGACCAGAAAGACCTGCCCCCATCCACTGCGCCGGGCGCCGAGGCCGGCAAGCCGGCAACCACAGTTCGCGGTTTTGCGGCGGTCCCCCTGCTGCGACACATGCGGGTGTGGCAGAAACTGCTGTGTATTGTGGCGGTGCTGTTGATTCCCACGCTCTTTCTCCTCAAGGACTTTGTCAGCCGTGCCAGCCAGGACATCGTGGGCAGTCACAGTGAGCTGTGTCTGGATGAATATTCACGTCAGTTGCGCGTGATCTTGGAAAGCCAGTTGGCGCTGCGCCTGGGACGGGTCGAGCCTGGCCCGGCCGGC
>Ga0302321_100004921_pt1 | contig 11635 bp, 8 predicted proteins | sample Fen_T0_1_FD_202505 | JGI IMG/M metagenome (GOLD analysis project Ga0302321, IMG submission 202505) | Peat permafrost microbial communities from Stordalen Mire near Abisko, Sweden - Fen_T0_1 | ecosystem: Environmental > Terrestrial > Soil > Wetlands > Permafrost | place: Sweden: Abisko...
TTACTTCGCCCTGTCTTTTGGATTGCAAAAGTCAGGGCGAAGTTTTTTTGTTACCTACCGTTACTTAAGAAAATAAATCAGTGTAAAAGAAAGATGAATAGTGGTATGCCATTTTGTGTTAAAACAACACAATAATTTCCCTGATTAAAAAGCATTGCCGATGGTCATTTTATTTAATGCAGGCATACCAATTCATTACGACGATAAATAACCTACAAGCCATCTTTTGTTGTACAAAAAGTTACACAAATCTTCGAAAAACTTACATCATTCCCACATTATTGAAATTAAAAGTCAATTAAAATTTTTCTAGGCCTAACACTGCTATTTTCGCACTGGCAATAAGGTGTTCTGATTAACTCCCTGCGTTGCTTATGCGTAATACAAGATTGACATCATCCGTAAAAGAGGCATTTTACTTTCAGCGCGGGTGATCTATTAAAACCAATAACACCTGTTTTACTTTTTGGCAAACTATTTGAAAAGTAAAAACGGATTACCAAATTATACAATGACAACTGAACATATTAAAGATATTCCATTAACCCTTGTGATAAGCGGCTCGATGGCAGGGAATGCAAAAATGCAGCAATTGCTGTATAAGCGGTTTGCGCCGGTATTGTATAAACAATGCCTGCGCTATACCAAGAGCAAAACCGATGCGGAAGACCTGTTGCAGGAAGGCTTTATAAAAATATTTTTTAAGCTGGACAGGTTCAGAAATGAAGGCAGCTTTGAAGGCTGGTTAAAGCAGATCATGTTTCGTACAGCAGTAAGTTATTTCAGGCGCACGGGTAAAAAAGCCTATAATCATCAAACCGAACTTTGCCCTTATATTGAAGATAAAGAAAGAACAGTTTTTGATATCCTTGCACAAAAGGATATTGTAAATGTGGTTACCCAATTACCCGTTGGTTATCGAAAAGTATTCAACATGTTTGTGATAGAAGGCTATAACCACCGCGAAATTGCAGGCATACTGGGCTGCAGCGAAAGCAGCTCCAAATCGCAACTCAGGCGTTCTAAAACACAATTGCGGGAAATGCTGCAATCTGCCTGAATCGACAATTGCTTTTTTAGTTACATTGCCGCAGGGTTATTTTAAATATGATGCATTTGCCTTATCAGTACTAAATGAATAAGGGAACGATTTATTACTTACCCCACGGTTTGTTGCAGGCACTGCACTCATGATAATATTAAAGGTGCCACCTTTTAAAATATCAAAATGGCTGAGCCAGTTCTTATCATACACCACACCATTTAGCCGGGCAGTTTGTATGTATTTATTGGTAGCGCTGTTGGCGGGTGCGTTAATGATAAACTGTTTGCCGTTTTCTAAACTGATCGTAATTTTTTTAAACAGCGGTGCACCCAGCACATATTGATCGGTGGCAGGGCATACGGGATAAAAACCCATCGCACTAAATACATACCATGCCGATGTTTGCCCGTTATCTTCATCGCCGCAATACCCGTCAGGTGTGGCTTTGTACAATCGGTTCATGGCTTCACGAACCCAGTATTGCGCCTTCCAGGGTTCGCCGGCATAGTTGTACAGGTATATCATGTGCTGTATAGGCTGGTTACCGTGTGCATACTGGCCCATGTTGGCAATCTGCATTTCACGTATCTCGTGTATCACATCCCCATAATACGTATCATCAAAAACGGGGGGTAACATAAACACACTGTCAAGCATAGCCGTAAACATCTTTTTGCCACCCATTAAATTTGCCAGGCCATTAATGTCATGAAACACACTCCAGCTGTAATGCCAGCTGTTGCCTTCGGTAAATGCATCGCCCCATTTAAAGGGATTGAATGGTGTTTGAAAATTACCATCTGCATTTCTGCCCCGCATTAATCTGGTTTGCGGATCAAAAACATTTTTATAATTCTGGCACCGTTTTGCATACAATGCTATTTCTGCTGCAGGGCGGTTTAATTTTTTAGCCAGTTGAAAAATAGTAAAATCATCGTAAGCATATTCTAATGTACGTGCTGCATTCTCATCAATCTTTACATCATAAGGTACATAGCCCAGGCTGTTGTAATAACTCACCCCTTTACGCCCTACAGCACTTATAGGCCCTTCGTTATTGGCACCATGCTGCAACGCTTCATACAATGTATTGATATCATAACCACGCAAGCCTTTCATATAAGCATCAGCTACTACCGATGCAGAGTTATTGCCTATCATGATATCCGAATAACCGGGGCTGCTCCACTCTGGTAACCATCCGCCTTCTTTATAATCATTTACCAAGCCTTGTTGCATTTCTTTATTAATGGCTGGGTAAACCAGGTTTAAAAATGGGTATAATGCACGAAAAGTATCCCAAAAACCGGTGCCGCCAAATAAATAACCGGGCATTACTTTTCCATTATAGGGACTGTAATGCACAATATTACCTGCGGCATCTTTTTCGTATAATTTATTAGGGAAGAATAATGTTCTGTACAAACAGGAATAAAAGGTACGCAACTGATCAATGGTGCCGCCTTCGGGTTTTATTTTACCCAATGTTTGATTCCATATTTTTTTAGCCTTTGCTTTTACAGTTTCAAAGTCATCGTTGCCAATTTCTTTTAAATTTATTTCTGCCTGTTCAATACTAATAAATGATGATGCAATTCTTACATTCACTTGTTCGCCTTTATGGGTTTTAAACCCTACAACAGCACCAACATGATCGGCCTGTAATTCCAATGTATCTTTTGCTAACTGGTTGCCATGCCATGCACTTGAGATAGTGAATGCTTTATCAAAATACAGCACAAAATAATCTTTAAATCCCGGCATTTTACCACGGCTGTATTTGGTACTGTAACCAATAATTTTATTTTGGGCAGGAATTATTTTTATATAAGCGCCTTTATTGAATGCATCCAGCACCACGTAAGCACTATCGGTTTTTGGAAATGTAAAACGAAAACTTGCAGCACGTTCGGTGGTGGTGATCTCCGTGGTTACATCATGGTCTGCAAGGTATACACTGTAATAGTATGGTGTAACTGTTTCTGCTTTGTGGGTAAACCAGCTTGCCCTGTCATCCTGTGTAAAACGCAGGGTACCCGTAACAGGCATAATAGCAAACTGCCCGTAATCATTCATCCAGGGCGATGGCTGGTGCGTTTGTTTAAAGCCGCGTATCTTATCAGCTGTGTACTGGTACTGCCATCCATCCCCCATCTTACCTGTTTGTGGTGTCCACATATTCATACCCCAGGGCAAGGCTATGGCAGGATAGGTATTGCCATTACTTAAGTCGGGTTTAGAATCTGTACCCATTAATGGATTTACATAATCCACAGGGTCGGTTTGAGCGTTTGTAAAAATAGTGGCTGAAAGGATGATAAGAATAAGGCATAATTTTTTCATGCCGGAAAGTTAAAACATAAATTCATTACAACAGGCCGTAAAAAGAAAATGCTGGCTTTTATTACTGCATACTGCCTTCAACTTTATTTTTACCGTAGATACGATTGTAAAAAAGAAAAGATAAAATATCTGCACCCATCTTTAATAGTAAAAAAATTAGAGAGGGTTTCCAGCCTAAAAAAGCCGGTAGTAAAATCATCAGGTGCATCGGTATGATACGCAGGTAAGGTAAAAAGAACATAGTACCCAACTTAAATGTAACTTTACTTTCCATTTGTTTTTGCCTGATAAAATTAAGTATCGCTTCCAGAAAAAATACGGCTACCCCAAGCAGCAGTATGGTTTTATTAACAGACCTTACGCCAATTTGTATTGCTAAAAAAATGGCATAGCCCAAATGAAAAAATCCGTAGTGCACTAAAAAGAACCATGCTGTGCAACCCTGGTTAGCAGCAGTTACAGGCTTATCGTTCAGTTTAAGGTCACCGGCATCAAAATTTTTAACAGTAAGTAATTCAATAAAATTAAACAGGCCAATGGTGATACTTTGAAACCAGTATATCCACACCACCGTAGGGAATGCACCAGGATTATTTTCATAATACCAGATACAATAAAAATTTCCGGCCAAAAGCAACAAAAAAGATGGATTGCTGAACAGGTTTTTAAGCATCAGGTAAATTTGAAAGCATTAAAATAGAAGATTTATTTGAAAGTTGTTGTTTTTAGTGGATAGATAAAACCGTTTCCTTCCTTTTTCCTTACGAAAAAAAATGTAGTACCTTACTAGCATGCTTCGCTTGCTATTGAAAATGTACTGGAAATTAACCGGCTGGAAAATTGCCGGCAACTTTCCTTACCAATATAAAAAAATGGTACTGGTAGTTGCACCGCATACCAGCTGGAAAGATGTGCTGGTGGGCTTTGCCGCCAGGAATGAATTAAAAATTTACCACGCCAAATTTTTAGGCAAAAAAGAATTGTTTGACGGGCCCTTCGGTTTTTTATTCCGCCGGCTGGGCGGTACACCGGTTGACCGTTTTAGTAAACAGGGTATGGTGGAGCAGGTAACTGCATTGTTTGCCGGTAACGAAAATTTTTTACTGGCCATGGCGCCGGAAGGCACAAGAAAAAGAGTAGATAAATTACGAAGTGGGTTTTATCATATTGCCAATCAGGCACAAGTGCCCATACAACCGGTGGGTTTAGATTTTGAAAATAAAAAACTAATTCTTGGTGATATTATTTTTACTTCTGATGATGAAGTGGCGGACTTTAAAAAGATCATCGGTTTTTTTGCAGCTATAAAAGGTGCTAAGCCTGAGTTTGACCTGCGGCATTTGAAAGCAATGCCGTAGCATTTATAAATCCCGGCAACACCTTATTGAGAAATAGTATTTTTAGGTTGCGTAAATCAACTGCATAAGATGATAATAAAAGAAGCAATAACACCGCAAGACTTCCTGCAATGTTTTGAAGTGATGAAAGAATTAAGGCCTCATCATACACCGGATAGCTTTCTTGCCACCAGCACACAAATGATAAATGAAGGTTACCATCTTTTGTATATAGAAGACAATGGCATTGCGGTTTGTGCCGCAGGGTTCAGGTTTACCACTACTTTATACGACGGTTTGATCATTGACTTTGATGATTTTGTTACCCTTACTGCTGCAAGAAATAAAGGTTATGCCGGTATGCTGTTCGATCATTTGGTAGCTATTGCAAAAGAAAGGTCTGTCAAAACCATTCATTTAAATTCTGCCCATCACCGTTATGATGCCCACCGTTTTTACCTCAATAAAAAAATGAATATCATTGCGCATCATTTCAGGATATCGGTATAAAAAAATCCCCGGCTGGTATTACCAAACCGGGGAGCGTTTATCTGTGCATGGTGTAAAAACTATTTAACCTCTTCTGCCATGCCCGCTACCGCCACGGTTTCCATTATCGCCCTGGCCATTACCATTTGATCTTTGTTGCGGAGCCTGGTCATCCCTGCGTTCCATTCTGCGTTGTTCTGTTGCAGGTTGTGGTTGCCTTGAAGGTCTTTCAACCTGTTGGCGTTGTTGATCTTGTTGTTGTCTCTGTTGATCCTGTTGCTGACGTTGCTGTTGTTGTTGTTGTCTTTGCTGATCTTGTTGCTGTCTCTGTTGATCCTGTTGTTGCCTTTGTTGTTGCTGTTGTCTTTGCTGATCCTGCTGTTGTCTCTGTTGATCCTGTTGTTGACGTTGCTGCTGCTGTTGTCTTTGCTGATCTTGTTGTTGCCTGTTATTGTTATCATCAGCACTTTGTCTTCTGCCAGGAAAATTCTGATTACCCTGCTGGCTGCCATTGTTGGCATTTTGATCATTGTTTCTTCGGCCCCAGCCATTATTGCCATTGTTACCATTTCCATTACTGTTGTTATTATCAACCCTTCCCTGTTGGTCATTGCCTCTTCTACCTCCATTATTGCCGCCGTTGTTTCCATTATTGTAACGATTGTTATCATTATTCTCTACTCTTCCCTGCCGATCATTACCTCTTCTGCCGCCAAAATTATCATTACCATTCCGGTTATCGCGGCGGTTATTATCATTGCTTGCCATCCAGCGGCCCTGTCTTTCCCTGTCGTCAATCCTGCGTTCCTGGATATTGTTGTGTGTATAGCGTTCCACTTCATTTCTTTCTGGCCCCCTCATAAACCTTCCCCTGTCATTATTGCCTCCATAATAATTGTTGATCACAACGGCATTTCTAAAACCACGGTTTCTTTCAGGAGATATGTAATAGCGGTTGATATCGCGGTCGCAGATATTGCCTCTTGGGATAAAGGTCCAGCGGTCGTATGGAATGCTTCCAAAACCAACGTTGATATTAACACCAAAACCTAAAGGTGCCCAGCCATAATAATCATCGTATGCACTCCAGCTTACCCATGCTGCTCCCCAATCGTAACCGGGTATCCACATCCATCCATAGGAAGGATCATACTCCCAGCGGCCATAATGGAAAGGTGCCCAGCCCCAGTCGAAATCTGATACCCACGACCAGCCATAGTTGGTGTATTCCCAATGCCCGTCTGAGTAATATGGCCTGAAGCCGGGATCATTATAGATCCACACTTCGCCAAATCTTGGGTTGGTCATCCAGCGGCCATAAGGGCTAAGCTCCTGCTGAAATAAAGAAAAATTTACAGATACAGATTGTGCCTTCGTTTCATTTATTGCAGATAATCCAATAACTGCAACAAAAAACAGGAACAAGATTTTAGTGCGTTTCATTTTTTAATTTTTTAGTGGTTGTTAATTGTCCAATAGTATATCCAAACAATTATCATCGCTGTTGGTAAAATTTAGCTCAATAGTTTTTTGAATATTTCATGATTAAATAATTTTATCAGTGTTGTTAATACAAAACCTGTGCTATATACGCATAGTAAATGCTAAAGTTTGTTAACAAAAGGAGAATGTTTATCAATGAGTTGGCGCTTTATCCGGCTACACTTTACTTCCATTACTGCCGCTTTTATGGTATCCTGTAAAAAAATGGAGCCGGTAGAAATGTGTGAATTATGTAAGTTATTTCACATATTATATAACGCCTTAGGTATACCGGGCTGCTATCTTCGTAAAAGTTTTATTGGGATTAAGTTTCTTATAGAAAATGGAGTTATTACCGGGGCTGGATCTTTATCCTGGCCCCTTTTTTTTTGTGTGAGACTTGAGAGTTGGCTGGTAATGAACACTATTGCTGCTAAGGACTGCCCCCTCACGTTTTACTTCTTACGACTCACAAAAAAAAACGCTCCAGTTTCCTGAAACGTTCTTCTTAAATTATAATTCCTATACTTATTTTTCCTTTGCCGCTTCGTTTTCGGCACCCTTGGTACCACCCCTGTGTGTTGCTTTAATAGTAGCAAACCTTATCTTAAGCCCGGCTATTTTCAAATTATCGCTTCCCTTAAGGTCTTTTTCAACAGTATTCTTCCTGGTATCTAAAGCTTCGTACAATACTTTAATCTCATCCCAGTCTTCCCTGGTATAACTCTCTTTGTTATCAGCCACAGTGTTTACAAAGTTTTTGTAAACGCTCAATATATTGTCTGCAGTTACAAATCCAAATTTCATATCCGCACCAATTTTACCTTCGCCAAATAACCTGTTTCTAAGCACTGCCCTGTAATCCGGGGTAGCTGCGGCTGTTTTAGCTTCCATTTCATTTTCTTTAAGCTTTGCCTCATACTTGGCTTTTAAAGCCGCGTACTTTACTTTGCTCTCTTCAAGCGTAGCTTTATCTGCAGCTTCAAGTGTGGCTACAGTTTTTTCTGCCTGCAGGGCCCTTTCCTGATAACCATTATCCAGCGTTGTCCAGTTGGCTACAGTATATACAGGTGCAAGGCTTTCTACCGAGTCTACATATTTATTTAAATTAACAGCATCCTGTTTGGCTGTTTCTGTTGCTGCAGTATTACATGCAGTAAAACCGGCTACCGCAATAACTGCAGTTAGCATTACATTGATCTTTGTCATTTTATTTAATAATTTTTGTTACCCCAAAAGGTCAACATCCGTGCCATGAGTTTTTAGTGCCCTGTTGTGGCAGCCGTTCATCATTGTATTATCAAACAGTTTTATGTAGTAAAAATTATTGACCTGGCGCAGCAATAATGAATAGCCACCGCTATTTCATGACATAGCCGTAGCCGGGGTTGCATTAAATCCGCAGCAATCTTACGAATACGCCGAACCGGTTAAAGTGGGAATTATACAATTGAAACTTTAAATTATATAACTGTAGCGGTTGAGCGTGTCAGTCACGTAATGACAGCAATTTAAGTGTACGCAAATTAGTTAGCAGGTTAAAATCAGCAAATGTGTGAATTATATAAAATAATCTTTTAATCATGTAATTTATAACTGGCTGCATCCGGTTACCTTTACATTGGTTTTTCATAGGATATTGGATTTAAAACGGGGCTGGATTTTTATCCTGGCCCTTTTTTATTTTCGTGAGGCGTAAGCGGTGAGTGAGGAATAGCAAAATGCGAGACATCAATATTTCATCTCTGACGGTTCATCATTTACGATTTAAGCTACCCCGCTTGTGCCTGCGAAATAAACCAGATGTTTAACCCAACATAAACAAGCAGTAAAACCTGTGCAGCCACCAGGTCGAACCGGTTGGCCTGTTGTATCTTATTTTGTTTCACCAGCCTTAGCGTGTACGCCGTACAGGTAATTACAGCAAAGATAAAAAAGAGCGTAAGCCCGTGCAAAGTATCCACCAATGTAAAAGAAGTAGATTCAGGCAGTGCTGAATCTATAATGTATTTATTGCCAATTACAGCAAACAAGGCGCCCACGCTTAAACCAAAGCGGGAGTCGATACCATCGGCATGAATATAAAAACAGACATAGGCAATTAAAAAAGCCACATACATACCCAGGAACATTTTCCAGAATAAACCGATCGCTTCACGTTTAAGGCCAATCTTTACTTTGTAAGTACTGTATTCGGTATGCGGCCTGACCATTTCTTCGTCACCAAAAGCAGTTTCATAAATCTTTGTGCCCATACTGATATTAAAACTGTCAATACTCCAGCCGTTCAATGTAAACCTTCGGTCGTAATGCTGGCCCAATGTATCGGGTGCAAAAACCAAACTCTTCGAATCAAATTGCGAGTTCTCAATAGCCAGTCTTAAGTTTTGCCGGTCAAACGGAAAGTAACCAATCTTCCAGGAATCCTTCATCACACACTGCAGTTTCATCAACATATAAATTCTGCCACCACTGGAGTCAACAGTAGAAAATGATTTGGTAAACGATTTGGCCTGGGGTATCTCCAGATTTTGTAAAAAATCAAATTCCTTATTTTTATATTTCAACCACAACCAGAAACTTACCGTGTATTCCTTTTGCTTAAAATCAATATCATGTATACTGGTAACATAAATACCGGTGTACACAGTATCCGGGTGTTCGTTTGTTGCAAAACATCTGTTAGCAGTAAAAGAAAAATAAAGTATTGCTATCGCAGCAATAATTCCTGTCTTTGTCATGGGGTGCAATTATGCAGGAAAGTTAGCCAATCGACCCATAAAAAAAAAGGGCTTTTATTTAGCCCTGTCCGTAAGGCTGCCAACTTTTGCCATTAATCATTTTAAGTATTGCATTTTCATTAAGTAATACTTATTTTACACATTAAACTAAAATCAAACCTTTGTTTATGAGATCATTACTTTTTGTATTGACAGCGTTGCTTTTATCAACTGCTGCTGTAAGCCAGGATAATCCCCTTTGGTTAAGGTATCCGGCTATTTCCCCCGACGGGCAAACCATCCTTTTCAGTTATAAAGGAGATATCTATTCGGTACCATCATCAGGTGGTAATGCCATACCGCTTACTTTAAGTGAAACTTATGAGTATGCACCGGTTTGGAGCCACGATGGCAAAAGCATCGCCTTTGCCTCAGACCGCTATGGCAACTTTGATGTTTTTGTAATGCCCGCCGGCGGCGGCGATGCAAAGCGGCTGACCTTTCACTCCACCAGGGAAATACCCAGCAGCTTTACTGCAGATGATAAAGCCATACTATTTAATGCAGCAAGGCAGGATGTAGTTACCAACACGCAGTTTCCTATTGGCTTAATGGGCGAGTTATACAGTGTGCCGGTAACCGGCGGAAAAGTGACACAGGTATTACCCACCCCGGCCATTGATGCAACTGTAAGTGCCGCAGGAGATAAAATTATTTACCATGATATTAAAGGCTACGAAAGCGACTGGCGCAAACATCATACCTCGGCGGTTACACGAGATATTTGGGTATATGATCTTAAAACAAAAAAATACACCCAACTCTCTACTTTTAAAGGCGAAGACCGCAACCCGGTTTTTGATGCCAATGATAATGATTTTTATTACCTGAGCGAACAAAGCGGCAGTTTTAATGTGTATAAAAGCAGCCTCGCTAACCCGGCCAATACAACTGCCATTACACATTTAAGTAAACACCCGGTACGCTTTCTTACCCGTGCAAAAAACGGCACGCTTTGTTTTAGTTTTAATGGAGAATTATATACTGCAAAAATTGGTGGTGACCCGGTGAAATTAAATGTAAGGATTGCAGCAGATGGCCGTACCACTATTGATAAGATCGTTCCTGTAAACGGTGGTTTTACAGAAGCCAAACTATCGCCCAACGGTAAGGAGTTTGCCTTTGCATTTCGTGGCGAAATTTTTGTAAGCAGTGTGGAGGGCGGTATTACTAAACGCATCACCAACACGCCCTGGCAGGAAAGAAGTGTAAGCTTTAGCCCCGATGGAAGATCGCTGGTTTTTGCCGCAGAAAAAAACAGTAATTGGAATGTATACACTGTTTCCATCAACCGGAAGGAAGAACCTTATTTTTATGCCTCTACTGTATTGAAAGAAGAAACCGTGGTGGCTACTGCTTCAGAAGAATATCAACCCTCATTTTCGCCCGATGGAAAAGAAGTAGCTTATTTAGAAAACAGGGCCACGCTTAAAGTGGTTAACCTGGCCAGTAAACAAAGCCGTACCATTTTAAAAGGAGACAATAATTATTCTTATGCTGATGGCGATCAATATTATCAATGGTCGCCGGATAGTAAATGGTTCCTGGTGCAGTTTGGCCCTAAAGAAAGAATATTTGGGCCAGAAGTAGGTTTGATTGCCGCCGATGGAAAAAGTGACCTGCATAATCTTACCCAAAGCGGCTACGATGATTTTGGCCCCAAGTGGGCAATGGATGGCAAGATGATGATATGGGGTACCGACAGGGATGGCACCCGCGACCAGGGTGGCAATCTTTCCAGCGGTGATGTGTATGCCATGTATTTCTCTAAGGAACTGTTTGATAAATCTAAATTATCCAAAGAAGAATTTGCATTGCTGAAAGAGCAGGATGAAAAAAAAGAAAAGGAAAAGAAAGAAGCAGAAGACAAAGCAAAAGATGCTACTAAAGATAAAAAAGCGGCGGATACAAAAGCGGATAAAGATTCTGCAAAAAAAATCATTACAATCGACTGGGATAATTTAACGGAAAGAAAAAACAGGTTAACACTGCATACTTCACCTGCATCTGACTGGGTGCTTTCTAAAGACGGAGAAAAATTATTTTACCTTACCCGCTTTGAAAAAGGTAACGATATTTGGGTAACTGAATTGCGGACCAAAGAAACCAAACCTTTTTTCAGGTTAGGGGCTGATAATACAAGCATGGAACTTTCTGCC
>Ga0302321_100004922_pt1 | contig 11635 bp, 7 predicted proteins | sample Fen_T0_1_FD_202505 | JGI IMG/M metagenome (GOLD analysis project Ga0302321, IMG submission 202505) | Peat permafrost microbial communities from Stordalen Mire near Abisko, Sweden - Fen_T0_1 | ecosystem: Environmental > Terrestrial > Soil > Wetlands > Permafrost | place: Sweden: Abisko...
CTTGTATCCAAAGTTTAGTCCCCACACTGCTGTGGGGATATGCTATCCATTGAACTACGGGACCAATAAAAATTCGGATGGCAAAAGTAATTATTTCTGCTTACCCATTTGTAAAAAACTACATAATTTAATTACATTTAGGATTAAACAGCTTAAATATGAAAAAATGCAGGCTTATATGCCCAATGGTTCTAATGCTTTTGCTCCCTTTTATCTCCTTTGCACAAAATAATGCTGGCACCAAAGCCCATATTAACCATACTGCCATTTTTGTGGTAGACCTGCAAAAGTCTGGCGATTTTTATATGCATGTAATAGGATTGGACAGTATTCCTGAACCTTTTCATGATGGTAAACATATTTGGTTGCAGACCTCGCCACATACCCAAATGCATATTATACAAGGCGCCCCCGAAGCCAAAACCTATTATAAAAACCAGCACACCTGTTTTAGCGTGGGCTCGGTAGAGGCTTTTGCCAAAATGCTGATGGCTAAAAAAATTGCTTTTGAAGACGTAAAAGGCACGGCCAATGCCATTACCAACAGGGTGGATGGTGTAAAGCAAATATGGCTGCAAGACCCTGATGGGTACTGGGTAGAAATAAATGACGCAAAAGACTAAGGCCTTTTCAGGCTGCAAACCTTATCTTTGCCTCCCGAAAAATCGGGACTAAATATTAGCGATCATGAAGTGGTTGAACCTCTTAATTAAGTACCGCCTTTGGCTGGGCATTGTATTACTGGCACTGGCTATTTTCACCCATATCCAAACCAGTTTCTGGCCTTCTTTTATCCTTTACCTTATAGCTGTAATAGCCATTGCAGGCCATTTTTTATTTGGCCCCATGCGCCTCATACAGGGTTATATGGAAGAAGGTGATATTGAAGGTGCTAAAAAAGTAGTCAATTCCATCTGGTTCCCGGCCCTTTTAATCAAACCTGTACGTTCAGTATATTATACTATTAAAGGTAACCTGGCCATGGTAGACCAGGATTATGCCGGTGCAGAAACACTGATGAAAAAAAGTTTATCGCTGGGCGGCACCATGACCAAACAGGCTGAGGGGCCCAACAAATTACAACTGGGTATGTTGTGCATTCAAAGAGGCGATATGAAGCAGGGCGAAAGCTATATCCGCCAGGCTATACGTGCAGGTTTACCTGATAGCGAAAATAATGCAGCGGCTTATTTGCAATTGTGTTCTATCATGATGAACAAAAGAGAATTTCGTGCCGCTAAAGATTATTTTAGAAAAGCCAAAAGCTTTAAACCCACTACACCACAGATCGTGGACCAGATAAAACAAATTGAAAAATATATCGGTCGTATGCCGGGATAATTTATATAAACAACATTCTAAAAAGGTTGATGAGTAATTCTTATCAGCCTTTTTTATTTTTATTTCACTTCGTGAAATAGTTGGGCCATCAATTGCCCGGGGGGATACTAATAAAAAAACATTCGTGAAAATTCGTGTAATTAGTGGCAACAAAAACTTCCAGCTGCTTTCAAATAATTAACTTGTGCCTCAATTCTCTTAAGTATGAAAAAACTATTCCTGTTAAGCCTTAATTTAATAATTGCAGTTATGGCAGTTACACAAATTCGCACCGAAACAAACCGGCCAATTGTTTGGCATAATACCATCATACCACAACCCCGTTCTTTTACAAGGGGTCAGGGGTTTTTTACTTTGCCTTATGATGTATCCATTATAGTTACAAAAAATGATGAGCTTAAAAAAATAGCGGTGCAATTATCGCAACAGTTAAATACTGCTGCCAATAAGGTAACAATTAAAGAAGCTACTGCTGCCGATGCCAAATCAATTTTTCTATCCCTCGCTGATGATCCCTCTATTCCTGCAGAAGGTTACCGCCTTAATGTAACAGCCAATGGTGTTACTATCACTGCTGCAAAGCCCGCTGGTATTTTTTATGGCGTACAAACTTTATTGCAACTTTTACCTGCGCCGGTTGAAAGTAAAGCCACTCAAAAACCTGTTACTGAATGGGTCATTCCATTGGTTACTATTGAAGATGCACCCCGCTTTGGCTGGCGTGGTTTAATGTTGGATGTATCCCGTCATTTTTTTACTGTGGCCCAGGTAAAAGAATTTATCGACCAGATGGCGAAATATAAATTCAATTTATTACACCTGCATTTAACCGACGACCAGGGCTGGCGTATTGAAATAAAAAGTTTACCTAAACTAACCGAAGTGGGTGCATGGCGCGTAGATAAAACCGGCACCTTTGGTAAATTCTCTAAACCTGATGCCAGTGAACCAAAAACCTATGGTGGGTTTTATACACAGGAAGACATTAAAGAAATAGTACGGTATGCCAGTGAAAAATACATCAATATCCTTCCGGAAATTGATATGCCCGGGCATAGTTTAGCTGCATTGGCTTCTTATCCCGAACTTACCTGCACACCCGGCACTTATGCCGTTAACTCCGGCGAACAGTTTATGATATGGCCCGGCGGTGGCCAGCATTTTTATGGCACACTCGATAATACCCTTTGCCCTGCCAACGAAAAAGTATACGATTTTATAGATAAAGTGGTTACCGAAGTGGCGCAACTTTTTCCATTTGCGTATATACATATGGGTGGTGATGAAACGGCACGTAATTTTTGGGAGAAAAGTGACCAGATAAAAGCATTGATGAAAAAAGAGAAATTGAAAGACCTGGATGAAGTGCAAAGTTATTTTGTAAAACGGGTAGAAAAGATGATTGCATCCAAAGGTAAAAAAATGATTGGCTGGGACGAAATATTACAGGGAGGCCTGGCACCCAACGCGGCCGTAATGAACTGGCAGGGAATGAAAAGCGGCGTTGAAGCAGCAACACAAGGGCATGATGTAGTGATGACCCCAACAGAATTTTGTTACCTGGATTATATGCAGGGTGATGCAATCATTGAACCCCCGGTATATGCCTCTCTTCGGTTAAAAAAAGCTTACCAGTTTGAGCCGGTACCTGATGGCGTTGATGCTAAATTTATCAAAGGCGGACAGGGCAACTTGTGGACGGAACAAGTGTATAACATGCGCCATGCACAGTATATGATCTGGCCCAGGGCCTTTGCTATTGCCGAAGTATTGTGGAGCCCCAAAGAAAAAAAGAACTGGAACGATTTTGTAACCCGTGTGGAAGGGCAGTTTGAAAGATTGGATATGGCCAATGTAAAATATGCGCCCAGCATGTATGAACCAATCATTACTGCCAGTAAAAAAGATACCGCAACTATTGTAGTGACATTAAGCACCGAAGTGGAAGGATTAAAGATCTATTACAGTTTTGATAATTCTTTCCCTGATTATTTTTATCCTTCATACGTTGCGCCACTTATGGTTCCCAAAGATGCATCCGTTATGAAAGTGGTGACCTACCGTGATAATAAGCCTGTTGGCAGAATGATGGTGATACCCGTAACAGAATTGAAAAAAAGAGCCGGTATAAAATAAGGGTAAGGGTGCTTATTTTTCAAGCATTATTTGCGCCCTTGAATTTAACGCAATATCCTGTGGATTTTTACCGGCATTATAAGGATGGCTGCTGCCAAAACTTTTTATGCCAACAATACGGTTAGCAGCAATATTGCGGGAGAGTAAATATTTTTTCACCACTTCGGCACGCTCTGTGGCCAGCCTTTCGCAAAAAGAATAGATGCCTTCTGTTGTGTACGCGTGGCCCTGAACAGATAGTTTTATCGCAGGATCTTCTTTTAAAAGCACCACTACACTATCCAGCACTTTATACGTTGCAGGCGATAACCACGATTGCTCTGTTTCAAAAGGAATAATAATTGCATTTTTATCGGGGCACCCGTTATTTTCTTTGTAGCCATATACATCCGCACAGGCATCATCAGCATCGGCAATGCCATCTTCATCTCGGTCTTCAATTTTTGGCGGCGTGGGTGGTGGCGGAAAATTCAATACCAGCTCGGCCCTGCAATTGAGTGCGTGGCCGTCTTTATTTACATTGCTTTTGTCCGAATGTCGTTTACCCATTCCCCTTACCAAAATAATACGAAACGGTTGCACCCCGCGGCCCAATATATAATCCCTTACAAATAAGGCCCGGTTTAAAGAAAGGTATTTGCAAATGGTATCACTGCCTTCATCGGGATGTGCATAGCCATTTATAGAAAGGGTAATGCTGCTGTCCCGCAATAATAGGTTAACCACGCTGTCAATTACCTCGTAAGTAAATGCATGGTACAAGGCAGATTGTTTATAATCGAAAGGAATAAGAATAACACTGGAATCGGTGTATGCCGCTTTAGTATGCGTATCATTTTTTACAATTCCCTGAAAAGACTTAGGTGAACCACAAACCGCAGTGCTGTTTAGAAAAAAGGCCAGTATTATGATGCAGGTAATATTTTTCATTCGGGATACCGTAAAGTAAATTTACAGAGTATCTCTGCAATAATGATACCGATTACCCAATTTTAGCCCGCAATATTGTTATTATTAAAGCAATTTTCAGGGTTTTGCTAGGGTACCAAACCGCTTTTCTACTATTTTATGCCTGAAATCGAATATATTTTGCAACTGTTTTTTTACAAATACTTCATAGGCAATGTCTCCCAAAAACCAAAAAGGAAGTTTGTAGTGCACAATATCCGTCATTTCCACACCGCCTTCAACCGCTTTAAAATGATGCTGGTGGTGCCACATACTGTAAGGGCCATAGCGCTGTTCATCTACAAAATATTTTTTTTCTTCCACGTGAGTGATCTCTGTCATCCAGTACAAGGGAATACCTAAAACAGGTTTTACAGTATATTCAATAATTTGCCCTGCATACATTGTATCGCCATGATGTTTGGAGATGATATTGAACCCCAGGTTATCGGGTGTTATTTCTTTTAAATTAGCCGGGCTGCTGAAAAAATCCCAGGCAGCATCTAATGAAACGGGAATGGTTTGGATGGTTTTGATAGAATAGACTTTACTCATAATTCAATTGCTTTACCACTAAACAGCAGGCGTTCAAAAAAGTTGGATTTAAACCAAAATTATTTTTTCAGCCTGATTTTTTTAACCGCAGCTACAATTTCATCGTCTGATTTTTTAATAACGCCTTTCCTTTTTTTCATTGCCGTTTCAAACGCTTTCAATTCATTTATAATATCGTTGCCAAATAATTTCACTTTCAATAATTGCTTTTCTTCTAAACTTAATTTTTTAGCTGCCGCCAAAACATCATTAAGAGAAACAGTTTTTTTCTTTTGTGTGGTACTAGTCATGTTCATTTTTTTCAGTTGTAATTTAAATAAATTCTCCCTGTATCAAATTTCTTTTCCGTCCGTGTTTCGTATTATCTTTGAGTAATGCTGAATTACCGCAATATTTTACAACAAAAATTTGAACAGGAATACCAAAAGCTCAACCCCCAGCAACGCAAAGCTGTGGATACTATTGATGGCCCTGTAATGGTTATTGCCGGACCCGGCACAGGTAAAACACAAATACTGGCCGCACGTATTGGTAAAATTTTATTGGATACCGACGTACTGCCCGAAAATATTTTATGCCTAACCTATACCGATGCAGGCACTATTGCCATGCGCAAAAGATTGGTACAATTTATTGGTGCCGATGCATACAAAGTAAACATCTATACCTTTCATGCTTTTTGTAATGATGTAATACAGGATAATTTATCGTTGTTTGAAAAAACTTCGCTGGATGCTGTTTCAGAACTAGAGAGTATCCAGTTATTTAAAACATTGATCGATTCATTCGCCAAAAATCATCCGTTGAAAAGATACCGTGGCGATGTGTATTACGAGATCAATAATTTAAAGAGCTTATTCTCTGCCATGAAAAGAGAAGGGTGGACACCGGCATTCATCAACCAAAAAATTAATGAGTACATTGTCGACTTACCAACCAGGGATGAATACATTGCCAAACGTGCGGTAAAAGATTTTAAAAAAGGCGATGTACGTACCGATAAGATTGCGGAAGAAAAAGAAAAAGTAGAAAAGCTGAGGGCTGCAGTAAATGAATTTGATAATTATCAAAACCTGATGCGTAAAAAAAACCGTTACGATTTTGATGATATGATCAACTGGGTGATAAAAGTGTTTGAGGAAAATACCCATGTGTTATCAGGCTACCAGGAAAAATTTCAATACGTTTTAGTGGATGAATACCAGGATACCAGCGGTATACAAAACAGGCTGGTACAACTTTTAATCAGTTACTGGGATAAACCCAATGTGTTTGTGGTGGGTGATGATGACCAGAGTATCTACCGCTTCCAGGGTGCAAATGTGGAAAATATGCTGGGCTTTGCCAATGCGTATACTAAAGAATTACTGACAGTAGTGCTCACCAATAATTACCGTAGCACACAACCCATACTGGATATATCTAAAACACTCATCAATAAAAATGAAGAACGCTTAGTAAAAAAAATAGATGGCCTGAGTAAAGAATTAATTGCTTCCAACATAAAAATAAATACACTCACCAACCAGCCCGTAATTAATGAATACAATTCCATTAAGGAAGAAATGGCAGGTATTACCAACCAGGTTTTTGCATTGTACCACCAAAAAGTGGAGCCGGGTAAAATAGCAGTGATCTATAAAGAAAATAAATACGGCGAAGAACTGGCAAAATATTTTCGTTTAAAAGGTATTCCTGTATACAGTAAACGCAGCGTTAACATTTTAGAGAATGCCTTTGTAAAAAAACTCCTGCTCATACTGCGCTATTTAAATGCAGAGCATGATATCCCCTACGGTGGAGATGAAATGCTGTTTGAGATATTACATTTTGACTTTTATAAAATTCCGCCAATTGAAATTGCAAAGCTTACTGTAGAAGTAAACAGTAAACGTTATGGTGGCGAACCTACCTCTATCCGCAAATTATTATCTGATAAAGCTAATACACCACCCAAAGATCTTTTTGATACCGGCATCAATAGCAGGTTAAAAAATGTAAGTACAATTATTGAGCAGCTCATTGCAGATGTAAGTAATGTAACACTGCAGCAATTATTTGCTAATATCATTCAACATGCAGATGTGCTGCCATACATTATGCAAAGCAGTGAGAAAATATTGTTGCTGCAATTACTAAGTGCCTTGTTTGATTTTATAAAAGAAGAATGCAGCCGCAATCCGCAGTTAGATTTAAAAGGACTGGTTTCCATTATCGACCTGATGGAAAAAGAAAACCTGCCTTTGCCAATGGTACAGGTGGCGGGTAACGATAAAGGTGTAAACCTGCTAACCGCTCACGGCAGTAAAGGGTTGGAGTTTGAATATGTTTTCTTCACGGGTGTAAATGCATCTTCATGGGAAAAGAAAAGAAAACCCGGTGGTGGTTATAAATTTCCTGATACCATGTTTTCTTCTCAACCTGTTTCATCAGATGAAGAAGAATTGCGCCGCCTGGTTTATGTTGCACTTACCAGGGCCGAAAAACATTTGTACATCTCTTACGCAAAATTTAAAAATGATGGTAAAGAGATGGAACCTTCGATGTTTATTGCCGAAATATTGCAACAGCACAATATCCCCATTGAAAAAATTAGTTTATCTGATGAAACCATAGCCGAATTTGAATTATTACAATTCAATGCACAGTCACCCGAAATTGAAAAAGCAGAAGAAGATTTTATTACTGCTATTCTGGATAAGTTTGTAATGAATGTAACGGCACTCAATAATTATTTAAAATGCCCTTTGCAGTTCTATTATCAAAATCTGATACGAATACCCACAGGCAAAAGCGAAGCCACCGAATTTGGTAGTGCCATACATTATGCACTGGAAAAGTTATTTAGAAAGATGCAGGATGGTAAGCAGGAAAAATTTCCTTCCAAAGACGATATGATGGCCGACTTTAACTGGTACATGCACCGGCACAGAGAAAATTTTACTAAAGAAGCATTTGAAAGACGTATTGAATATGGTGATGAAGTATTGCGTAATTATTACGATAAATACATCAACACCTGGAACAAAGTAGTGGCGGTAGAACGAAATATCCGTGGCGTAGTAGTAAACAAAGTGCCCCTGAAAGGCAAATTGGATAAGCTGGAATTTGACGGCAAAAACGTAAATGTGGTAGATTATAAAAGTGGCGACATTGATAAAGCCATGCCTAAATTAAAACCACCGCATGATAAAGAACCTAACGGTGGTGATTACTGGAGGCAGGCTGTTTTTTATAAAATACTGGTTGATAATTACGAACAAAAGGACTGGAAAGTGATTAGCACCGAATTTGATTTTGTTGAGCCCGATAAAAAGAAGGAATACCGTAAAGAAAAAATTATTATCACCCCTGCAGATACCGAAACTGTAAAACAACAGATAACCGACACCTGGCAAAAAATACAGGATCGTGATTTTTATACCGGCTGTGGCAAAGAAGATTGCCATTGGTGCAATTTTGTAAAAGATAACCAGCTGGCCGTGGCCCTGCACAACATTGAGGAAGAGGAAGTTACTGATTAGGCTACCCTGATTTTGACATTAAGTTTGTATTACCTGCAGCAAAAGGGTGAAAAGACCCTTTGATATTAAGCCTGAAAGCGATACATTTACAGTGCCCTTATTCACCAAAACCAACCTGCCTTGAAATTTTACCGCAACGCTAAGCGTTTCTGCATAGCATTTTTTTTATTCACTCTTTTTACCTTTTGCAGTCATTTTGTACATGGCCAGGTAGTAGCGGGTTTCACCGCAAATGGTTTGGCTATTGCAAGAGGAGATACGCTTCATGTATGCCTTGGCAACAATGTTACTTATACATCTGCTGCTACCGGGTTCACTTCTATTAACTGGCAATTTCATTTAGGTACGCCACCAAACTCAGTGGTTGTGGCACCACCACCTATTTTTTACAATACTGTTGGTGTTGACAGTACCATACAAATCGCATCAGATGCTGCAGGAAACAAGGATACTTTTTTCATTATTGTTAAGGTGACCAACATAAAGCCTGTTGCCGATTTTACTTTTACCAACAATCTTTGCTCCGGCACATCTATTCCTTTTGTTTCTACCGTTAGCAGCGGCATTGCGCCCTACACTTATGCATGGACTTTTAACGGCATTGGCACTTCTAACCAGGCCAACCCTTCTTATACTTTTACATCATTAGGATGCGGCAATGCCAATTTGATCAATACGCTTGTCGTAACAGATGCAACAGGTTGTTCCAGTACTGTTGTATCTCATCCTATCAGTGTTTTAAATGCGCCCGATGTGGAATTGCAGGATCCCGATGTTATCTCTCCATTCAGCAATTGCGAAAATTCACCCACGCCAGGTAACCCTAATTTTACTCTCACTGTAAATAATATTTCACCCAGCACAGCATGTATTGGCACTTACACGCTCGATTGGGGGGATGGCAACGTTCAAACAGGGTTAACCAATGCCAGTTTTCCGCTTACACATACTTATACAACAATTGGGTCTTTTAATCTGGTAGTAACTGCTTTTGGCACCAATGGTTGCAACAGTTCTAAAACTTATGTTGTAACCAATCAAACTAACCCGGCCGGTAGTTTGGGTACACTGGGGTCAACTTCTAATTTATGCGCCCCGGCCATTGTACCTTTTACCATCAGCAACTGGCAAATTAATTCTACCGGTACCATATACGTTTTAAATTTTGGAGATGGCAGCCAGGTTACACTTACCCATCCTTTAAATCCTGGCTTTACTACAGATACCATTTACCATACTTACAATACCGCCTCCTGTCCGCTGCTTAGTTTTACAGCTACATTAAATATCACTAACGGTTGCGGTACCACGCCCTATACCGCAGGAAATATACAGGTAAGGATAAAACCAACCGCTGCTTTTAATATTGCGCCCAATCCCGGGTGTATCAATCAGCCCATTTGTTTTATCAATACCACAGCACCAGGCTCTGGTGTTAACTGTTCTACCACCGCAGGTTTTTTATGGGATTTTGGTGATGGTAGCCCTACAACCACTGCTATGAACCCCTGCCACAATTACACTACACCCGGCACTTACAATGTAACCCTTACGGGTACCAATTTTTGTGGCTCGTCAACTATTATAAAACAAGTATGTATTACTGGCCCGCCCACACCTTCATTTACGCTGGATAATACCACCGGCTGTATACCTTTAGCTGTTGCAGCTACTAATACCACTAGCGATCCTGCAATATGTGGTAATGCCACTTATTTATGGACAGTGACTTACACAGCAGGATTTTGCGGTGTTACAGCAGCCTGGAGTTTTACTAATGGAACAAATGCCAATTCTATAAATCCTTCTTTTGTTTTTACCAGTGCCGGCACTTATAATATTAAGCTAACGGTTACCAATCCATGCGGAACATTTACTACCAATCAAAATATAATTGTAAAACAACCACCAACAGTTGCTGTTAATAATATCCCTAATACCTGCGGTACTGTTACAATAACCCCATCGGCTATGGTGGCTGCCTGCAGCCCCAATGCGGTAACTTATGTCTGGACCTTTCAGGGTGGTGTACCCGCAACTGCCACCACACTTAATCCGGGGCCTGTTATTTTTACCGGGTTGGGTAGTCATACGGTTTCATTGGCTGTTACTAATGAATGCGGTACGGTTACAAACAGTACCCAGTTTACTATTGATACCGTATCTGTTGCAGATGCCGGGCCTGCTCAAAATTTATGCGGCACCACGGTTAGCATGGCGGCAGTAGTACCAGTAATTGGTACCGGCACATGGACAATGGTTAGCGGGCCCAATACACCCGTCATTACAACACCTGCATCACCTACTACCACTATTACCGGCATGATACCAGGTACCTATGTTTTTAAATGGAGAGTTGTAAGCGGTACCTGTACCAGTACTGCTAACGTTACTATCATTATTGCGGCAGGACCAACCCCGTCAGTTGCCGGGCCCAATCAAAATTTGTGTTTGGCCACTACTGCAACGCTTGCTGCCAATACCCCGGCAATAGGAACGGGTGCCTGGGCTTTTGTAAGTGGCCCTAACACGCCCACCATTACCGATCCTTTATTGCCTGCAACAACAGTAACCGGATTAATACCCGGTGTTTATATTTTTAGCTGGACGGTTAGCTTCAGCAACTGTACACCCAGCACAAGCAATGTACAGATAACAGTATCGGATAACCCCAGTTTATCTGCTGCAGGCATCGACCAGTTAATTTGTGCAACAACCACAACAATAACCGGCAACGTTCCGGTTATTGGAACCGGGCAATGGCTATATGTAAGCGGGCCGGCAGGATCTGTTATTACTAACCCTTTATCTGCTGCTACAACAGTTACTAATTTAGGCCCCGGCACTTATAATTTCAGGTGGAGCATTACAAATGGTGCCTGCCCACCCAGCAATGATACTGTACAAATAGTAGTTGGTGCCCCGGCAACTGTTGCTAATGCAGGACCAGATCAAAATTTATGTGCCGCAACCAATACAGCATTTGCAGGTAATACCGCAGTAGTGGGCACAGGGGTTTGGACTTATGTAAGCGGTCCCGCCGGCTATACTATTACTACTCCTGCTTCTCCTGTATCAACACTTACAGGATTGGTAACCGGCACTTATATTTTTAGCTGGACGATAACTAA
>Ga0302321_100004923_pt1 | contig 11634 bp, 8 predicted proteins | sample Fen_T0_1_FD_202505 | JGI IMG/M metagenome (GOLD analysis project Ga0302321, IMG submission 202505) | Peat permafrost microbial communities from Stordalen Mire near Abisko, Sweden - Fen_T0_1 | ecosystem: Environmental > Terrestrial > Soil > Wetlands > Permafrost | place: Sweden: Abisko...
CCTGAGAGATAATATCAAAAACCTGAGATTTTCTGTGGAGGAAGCCGGAATAACGCTTCAACAATCGAAATATGAACCGCCTACTACTATTCGCCAGGCTGAGATTTCTCTGGATAAGGCTAACCGTTCACTCGATCAGTCAATAAAAGGATATTCACTGCAGGTTCAGAAAGCTATATCTGATATGAGGACTAACAAGAACAATTTATCTGATCAGCAGCAAAGAGTTTCAGATCTTCAGACTGTTCTTTCAAGGTTCATTATAAAAGCGCCATCCGATGGCATGATCATTTATAAGAGAGACAGGATGGGAGCAAAAAGAAAACTTGGTTCTTCTATTAATCCATGGGATAATGTTGTTGCCACGCTTCCTGACATGTCATCCATGATGTCAAAAACTTATGTTAATGAGATTGATGTCAGCAAAGTAAAGCCTGCCCAGCACGTTGAAGTTATAGTCGATGCTTTTCCTGAAAAATCTTATACAGGAACTGTGAAAACAGTTGCCAACATCGGGGAACAATTGCCTAATGCCGATGCAAAGGTATTCGAAGTGCTTATAGAAGTTGATGGGTCCGACCCGATACTGAGGCCATCCATGACGACGGGTAATAAGATTATAACAAAAACAATAAGCGATGTAACTTATGTTCCGCTTGAAAGTGTTCAGGCAGGCACTGACAGTATCCCGTTTGTTTATCTGAAGAATGGTACAAAACAAGTTGTTGTACTTGGAGAATCTAATGAGAACAATGTTGTCATTGAAAAGGGATTACTACCGGGAACTCAGATTTACCTGAGCACACCGGCAAAACCTGATAATTTCAAACTTGTAGGGGAGGAACTGGTCACTATTATTAAAGAACGTGAAAAGGCGAAAAAAGCCGAAGAGGCAAGGCTCCAGGCAGAAGCTGAAAAGGCTAAAAAAGAAGAAGGACCAGGCATGCAGGGTATGCAGGGCAGGCCTGGAATGAATATAACACCTGAAATGATGCAGAAATTTCAGAGCATGAAAGGTGGTCAGGCCGGTGGTGGTCAGAATGGTGTTCAGGGCATGAGAAGCAATCAGCCGGGCGGAGGTCAGAATGGAGCACCCAGAGATACTGCAGCAATGAAAAGGTTTATGAGAATGCGCAACAATCAGCAGGGTGGTGTAAGCGATACATCTGCACGAAAAAATGGCAGGCAATCCGGGCAGCAGGGAGCAGATATGAATCCTCAGGCCCCGATCCAGACTAGAATTAAAAAATAATTCACTAAACAGTAACTGAAATGTTTAAATTTATACTGCGGTATTTCCACGATATTGAAATTGCTGTTGAATCAATTGTTTCAAATAAGCTGAAATCAATGCTTACCGCACTCGGCATTATATTCGGCGTTGCAGCTGTTATTGCGATGTTGGCTATCGGGAAAGGCGCAAAACAGGAAATAATGGAACAGATGAAGATGGTAGGGGTAAACAATATCCTTATTAATCCTGTCATTCCTGATAAATCTTCTTCCACATCAGAAGGAGAAAAACAGCAGAAGAAATTTTCTCGTGGATTAAATCTTCTGGATGTGGATGCAATTAAACAAACACTGCCATCAGTTAAGAGAATCAGCCCTGAGATCTCGTTCAATTCGACAGCCATGCTAAATGGAGTTAAATATACAGCCAAACTAGTAGGTGTATCGAATGATTATTTTTACCTCTATAACCTGCCGCTGGTCGGAGGCGCTTTCTTTAATACTTTTCAGGAAGAAAATGGGATACAGGTATGCATCATCGGCGCAAATATCAGATCAAAATTCTTTAGTAAGATCGATCCGCTCGGACAGTATATAAAATTCAATGGCATCTGGTTAAAGGTTATCGGTGTCCTTCAGAAAACCAATGTAAGCCTTACAGGATTTGAAGAAAAGGGTGTGAATGTATACAATGACAACATTTATATCCCGATCCAGACAATGTTATTAAGATATCAGAACAGAGCACTCCTTAATACAAAAATGGCATCTGAGGCTACATCGCTGCAGTTTTTCAGCGGAGGAGGCGGAGGCGGAATGTCACGTGTTGTTGTAAGCAGTTCTGATGCTTCAAGCGATACGGAAACAAATTATAACCAGCTCGACAGGATTGTTGTTCAGGTAAGTGAAACAGAACAGATACAGCCAACAACGGAAATCCTTAGCCGGATGCTTTCCAGACGTCATACAGGTGTAAAGGATTTTGAGATTACTGTTCCGGAACTATTGTTAAAGCAACAGCAAAGGACCAAAGATATTTTCAATATTGTACTTGGAGCGATTGCCAGCATTTCTCTTATTGTGGGAGGAATAGGTATTATGAACATTATGTTTGCTTCGGTAATGGAGAGAATAAAAGAAATTGGTACCAGAATGGCTATTGGGGCCAAGAAGATGGACATAGTTGTTCAGTTTCTGGCAGAAGCTGTTCTGATAAGCGTGTCAGGCGGTTTTATCGGAGTGTTCTTCGGAGTGATAATGGCAAAGCTGATCGAACAGATAGCAGGAATTATGACTGTGGTCTCATTTTTTTCGGTCTTTATTGCTTTCGGGGTATCAGCCGCTGTTGGCGTAATTTTTGGATATTCACCCGCCAAGAGAGCATCTGAGAAAGATCCTATTGAATCATTAAGATACGAATAAATCATTTATAATGAAGCGATTATTTTTACTATCACTTATACTGGTGCTTCTTTTTTCTCCTATGAAAATGGCAGCGCAGGAGTTGAAAAAACTTACTCTGGCTGAAGTTATTAAACTTTCCGAAGAGCAGTCTCCGAATGCACTCATTGCAAAACACAGGTTTCGTTCCAGCTACTGGCAGTTCAGATCATACCAGGCACAGTTCAGACCGACATTGTCACTGAGAGGGTCACTCCCGGGTTATAGCGATGGATTTGACAAGGTGTATGATTCTAATACTGACCAGTATACTTATGTACCAAAGAATACTATTAGCAGCAGTGGAACCCTTTCATTAACACAGGCAATCGGTTTTTCAGGAACTTCAATTTCGCTTCAGTCGGCTCTAAATCATCTTTATGACTTTAGCTCCACCGCTATTCTTCCGCGCCAGTATAATGTTACCCCGGTCAGCATAAACATAACACAGCCAATTCGCCAGTATAATACTCTCCGCTGGCAAAAAAAGATCGAGCCGGTGAAGTACGATGCTGCTAAGAAAACATACCTGGCGAATATTGAGACTGTTCATCAGAATGCTGTTATGAACTTCTTCTCGCTTGCCCTCGCTCAGATAAATAAGCAGATCTCCGAAATGAATTATTCAAACGCAGATACGCTCTACAGAATAGCAAAGGGCAGGTATCAGTTAGGTACAATAGCTGAAGATGAACTATTGCAGATGCAGCTATCTTGGCTGAATGCCGAGACCGACAGGAAACAGGCAGATATGAATTTACGCGACAGAGAAATACGTCTCAGGTCATTTCTGGGTTATAATGAAAATGTAAGGTTAGAACTAATTCTTCCCGACAATGTTCCTGAACTTCAGGTTGATATGAAAGAGGTACTCGATCTGGCTATGCGAAATAATCCTGATCTTCTGAATCAGCAGATAAATGTTCTGAATGCCCAGAGCAGCGTTGCACAGGCGAGGGCTTCAATGGGATTAAATGCTAGTCTGAATGCCTCTCTCGGATTATCCCAAAGAGGACCAGATTTTCAGACTGCTCTGCAGAATCCAAACCAGAGCCAGACCGTAAACATTGGTTTTGTGCTTCCAATCCTCGACTGGGGTCGTGGCAGAGGGAACTACAAAATGGCTCAGTCGAGCCTTGAGCTGACCCAGGTTCAGGTTAAGCAGGCCCTGACTGACTTTCAGCAAAATTTATTCCTTGATGTCGAACAGTTCAACCTTCAGAAAAACCAGGTAGCAATTGCTGCAAAATCTGATACTGTGGCAATGAAAAGGTATGAGGTTACTAAACAAAGATTCCTCATTGGCAAAATAGCGGTACTTGACCTGAATGACGCTGACAGCAGAAAAGACCAGAACAGGAGAGCTTATGTGCAGTCATTACAGGATTACTGGAACTATTTCTATAATATCCGCAGTCTCACTCTCTTCGACTTCATTAACAAAAAACCACTCGAAACAGATTACGATAAGCTGCTGCAGTAAAATTCACATACTTACATAGTAATTGCGAGTGGAGCGAAGCAATCTCAAACTCCCATCCTGAGAACAAACGAAATGTCATTGCGGGGAGCGTAGCGACTATGTAATCTTATTCCTCCAATTCCATCAATTATTTATTGATTGTTTTTGCAAAAAATTAATATCTTTGCGCCTCAATCAAAGAAGAATAACGAAAAAATCATAGATAATCCCAAAAGAATAGACAAATGCAGAATAAAGCAGCAATCATCATTCTGGCAATTGCATTAGGGTTGGTATCAATTTACCAGCTATCATTTACCGGTGCAACTTATAAGGTTAAGAAAGAAGCCAAAGCATTTTCAAAAGGAGACCTGGATAAAGAAACCAGGTACCTTGATTCCATGTCAATGTTGCCAAAGGAAAAATGGAGCTTCCTGGGAAGTACATTCAAAGAGTGCCAGAAAAAAGAATTGAACCTTGGTCTCGACCTTAAGGGAGGCATGAACGTTACCATGGAAGTATCAGTTGAAGATATTCTGAAAGCACTTTCAAATTATAATCCTGATAAAACTTTTAATGCCGCTCTCGCACGTGCAAAAGTGCTCCAGACTCAGAGTCAATCTGATTACCTGACTTTATTTGGTAAAGCATTCCAGGAAATTGACCCGAACGCTAAGCTTGCCTCTGTATTCGGAACCGTCGAATTGAAAGAGAAAATCAATTTTAATTCAACTAATGAGGAGGTGCTTAAGGTTCTAAATACCGAAGTTGACGGCGCAATAAAAAATGCTTTTAATATTCTCAGCACTCGTATTGACCGTTTTGGTGTTGTTCAGCCGAATATAACTCAGCTCTCTACCAAAGGCCGGATTCAGATAGATCTTCCGGGTCAGAATAACCCAAAACGTGTTCGTGAACTTCTTCAGGGAACAGCAAACCTGGAGTTCTGGGAAACGTATGAGAACAGTGAGATAATAGGTTATTTATCCCAGGCTAATAACCTGCTCAAAGAAATTCAGGCTAATACCATAAAAGCAGAAAATAAATCTTCTGGTACTGCAGTAACAACTACTGCAGCTGATACTACAAAAAAAGACCAGTCACTTCTCGACCTGATAAATAAGGACACCACCAAAGTTGCTGCCGCAACTACCAGGGAAGGTTTTGCCCAGCAGAATCCGTTGTTTGGACTTCTTATTCCAAGGGTAACTGCTGAAGGACAACCTTTACCATCATGTATGATCGGGCTTGCAAGTTCAAAAGACACTGCAAAAGTAAACACGCTTCTAAAGATGAATCAGATAAAGGCGTTGTTTCCTCGTGATCTTAGGATGTTATGGAGTCAGAACCCATATAAGCAGGATCCGACTAAATCGATGTTTGAACTTCATGCGATTAAGATTACCACCCGCGACGGACGTCCTCCTCTCGGAGGCGATGTTATTACATCTGCAAGAACATCGACAGGAGTTAGCGGCGATGTGAAGGTTGATATGTCAATGAATACAGATGGTTCAAAAACATGGGCAAGAATGACCCGTGAAAACATTGGGCGATGCCTTGTTGTTGTTCTCGATGGTTATGTACGGTCATATCCGAGAGTTCAGAACGAGATCAATGCAGGAAGTACTGAAATTACAGGTGATTTCACCATAGAAGAAGCGGATGACCTTGCCAATATCCTGAAATCAGGTAAGTTACCCGCACCAGCACATATTATTTCAGATAATATCGTAGGACCGACACTTGGAAAGGAAGCTATCAATTCAGGTTTCATTTCATTTTTTGTAGCATTTGCACTTGTTCTTGCATTCATGATCTTTTACTACAGCAAGAGCGCCGGAACACTAGCTGATATTGCACTTTTTGCCAACCTGATATTATTGTTCGGGGTACTTGCGTCGTTGAATGCAGTTTTGTCACTGCCAGGTATAGCGGGTATTGTTCTTACAATGGGGATGGACGTCGACGCAAACATTCTTATTTTTGAACGAATAAGAGAGGAGCTGCGAGGCGGGAAAGGAATAAAACTTGCCATAAATGACGGGTATAAACGTGCTTATCCTGCCATTATTGACTCAAAGGTAACAACCCTGCTTACAGGTATCGTTCTCTATGTATTTGGAAGCGGCCCTATTAAAAGTTTTGCTACTACCCTTATTATTGGTATACCTACTTCAGTATTCGCGTCAATATTCCTTACAAGGCTTATGTATGAGGCACTTTTGAAAAGGAATGTTAATCTGCACTTTTCTATTAAACTGACGGCAGACATTTTCAAGCATACCAAAATTGACTTTATCGGTATCAGAAAATATTTCTACATGATTTCAGGTGCCATAATATTAACAGGTATTGTTTCATTATTTGTCAGAGGATTAAATCCGGGCATAGATTTCTCAGGAGGCCGGACATTTGTTATAAAATTTGATCAGCCTGTAACTACAGAAGAGATTGCTTCAAAACTGACTGTTGCATTTGGTGATCTGCCTCAGGTAGTAACCTTTGGGAATCAAAGTCAGGTTAAGATTACCACCAAGTACAGGATAAATGAAACCGGCGTTGAAGATGCCGTTGATACAAAACTATATGAAGGACTTAAGAGCTACTTGCCTGCGGATGTTACCAAGGAGGTTTTCCTGAGCAAATACCGTAGGAGTTCAGAAACTGTCGGACCAGTTGTCGCAGCTGATATTAAGATCAATGCTTTCTACTCTGTGGGAATCGCCCTTGTTCTTATATTCTTGTATATTTTCATGAGATATAAATACTGGCAGTATGGATTTGGGGCAGTAGCATCACTTTTCCATGATGTGCTGCTTGTACTTGGAGTCTACTCTATCCTCTGGGGACATATGCCTTTCTCAATGGAGATTGACCAGTCATTTATTGCGGCAATCCTGACTGTCATCGGGTTCTCTGTCAGTGATACTGTAATCGTCTTCGACAGGGTCAGGGAGTACTTGCCTCTGTATAGGAAACGTCCTTTCAAGGAAGTCCTTAATATGGCCCTTAATGCGACCCTCAGCAGAACAATCAATACAACCTTTGCTGTAATTCTGACAATCGTTGCCATGTTTATCTTCGGTGGAGAAGTGATCCGCGGATTTATGTTTGCACTTCTTGTTGGGATCGGAACAGGAGTTTATTCCTCAGTTTTCATAGCAACAGCTCTTATGTATGATACTTCTCCAAAAAGCGTAACAGCTATCGCAGAAGATCCTAAAGTCAAAGCAAAAGCATAGATTTAAAAGTAATTTAATTACAACATAAAATGAAAAATAGGGACTTGCAGTTGCATGCCCCTATTTTGTTATTATAGAAGTTTATTCAATGGTAATATCATTAAACTTTTCTAACTTTGCCAATTCACACGAGAGCAACATTTATTAAGAATTGATATGAGCGGACCGGAAATATTTGTGATTATTATTGTAGCACTTCTTCTTTTTGGCGCAGAAAAACTACCTGATATAGCAAGAACTGTAGGAAAAGGAATGCGTGATTTTAAGAAGGCCACAGATGAGATAAGGAGAGAGATTGAGACCAGTACAAGTGATTTTCGCAGAGATCTGACTGACGTTTCTGATTCTATTAAAACTGACGTAACAAGTTACTCTGAGAAGCTTAAGGCTGATATGAATGATGTTTCTTCATCGATCAGGAACGATATGAATGATATCACATCTGAAGCTCGTCAGAGCATGAATGACATGTCAGCAAGCATTCATAATGATGCCACTGAGATAAAAGAAAACCTTCAGAAGGATGTTACTGAAGTCAAAGAGGAAAAAGAATCACCTAAGGAAGAAACAAAAGATCCGACCGATGGATATTATAAAGAGGTAAAGGACTAAGGTGATTAAACCATCCATCAGAGTATAATATGATCAGTACGACCGGAATCACCAAATCATACGGAAACCTGAAGGTTCTGAAAGGAATTGATATAAGAATACAGGATAAAGAAGTGGTTTCGATAGTTGGTGCCAGCGGAGCAGGAAAAACAACACTATTACAGATAATAGGAACACTCGATCGTCCGGATGACGGGTCTGTCTTCTTTAACGATTCTGATATCAGCCGCCTTAAAGGCAGGGCACTTGCATCATTCAGAAATAGCCATATAGGTTTTGTTTTCCAGTTCCATCAGCTTCTGCCTGAATTCACTGCCCTTGAGAATGTTTGTATACCGGCGTATATTGCCGGTAAAAGTAAATCAGAGGCTGAAGCAAGAGCCTCAGAGTTGCTAGGATTTCTGAACCTTGCTGAACGACTCGATCATAAACCTTCAGAACTTAGCGGAGGTGAACAACAACGTGTAGCAGTTGCCCGGGCTCTGGTCAACAATCCTTCCGTAATTCTTGCTGATGAGCCTTCGGGGAATCTTGATACTGAAAATAAAAATGAACTGCATAAGCTATTTTTTAAACTCAGGGATACTTTCGGTCAAACGATAATTATAGTAACCCATGATCGCCAGCTTGCTTCAATGTCGGACAGAGTGCTTCAGATAAAAGACGGACTTATTGTAAATGAGTCTTAAGAAATCATATAACGGAATTCCGGCATCTGAGATAAAGTCTTTCCTTGACGAAAAATATCTTCAGTATAATAATCCTTCTTTCATCGACTGCGATCCGATTTCCATCCCGCATAATTTTAAAGAAACTCATGACCGGGAGATATCCGGATTTTTGACAGCCGCGATTGCCTGGGGCAGGAGAGATCTTATTCTGAGAAGCAGTAATATGTTGCTTAAATTGATGGATAATTCCCCATATGATTTCATTAAAAATGGCACTGAAGAAGAATTGGAAAGATTTTCAGGATTTGTCCACAGGACCTTTAATGCAACAGATTGTCAATACTTTATAAAAGGATTAAGGCATATATATTCCCACTATGATACGATGGAGGATGTTCTTATAAAGGGAATGCACGATTCAGGTTCCGTCAGAGATGGACTATCATTCCTCCGAAGTATCTTTTTCTCCCTGCCCCACGCAACCCGAAATGAAAAGCACTTTGCCGATGTAAGCGGAGGAGCAGCAGGTAAACGATTGAATATGTTTCTCAGATGGATGGTAAGAAAGGATAATTGCGGGGTTGATTTTGGTATATGGAAGAACATCGACCCTGCTGTTCTTTATATTCCTCTTGACCTTCATTCAGGGAATACTGCGAGGCGGCTCGGACTGCTGACCAGGAAGATGAATGACTGGAAAGCGGTTGAAGAACTGACTGATATCCTGAGGGAATTTGATCCCGCTGATCCTGTTAAGTATGACTTTGCTCTCTTCGGACTCGGAGTGAATGAAAAGTTCTGAGAATGGCCAATAATTATTTCAGCTTTAAAAAATTTACTGTTGATCAGGAAAAATCTTCTTTCAAGGTCGGTACGGATGGTGTCCTCATGGGAGCATGTGCTGATGTCAATGGCGCCAGAAACATTCTTGATATTGGTTCAGGTACCGGATTGATAACTCTTATGCTTGCCCAGCGAAGTAATGCAGAAATAACGGCTATTGAGCCTGACTACGAATCCTATCTCCAGACCTGTGAGAATGTAAATAAATCGCCGTGGAAAGAACGAATTAACGTCATAAATACAGATCTTCAGGGCCTTGCCGACAGGGTTAATTTTGATCTGATTGTTACAAACCCACCCTTTTTTAGCGATTCACTCAGGAATCCTGATAGCCGGAAATCAGCAGCCAGACACAATGACTCTCTTACCACAAAAGATATTCTGGAGGGAACCATCCGATTAATTGGTAACGAAGGTATATTAAACTTAATCCTGCCTTATGTGGAAGGAAGTATCTTTATTGCTGAGGCACATAAATATGGATTATATTGCAATAATATCCTTAAAATAAGACCTTTACCCACATCGGGAATAAAACGATTAATATTAAAATTCAGTAAAATAAGGAAAGAACCTGTTGAAAGCTTTCTTACGATTGAACACGGAAGAAGGCATGAGTATACTGAGGAGTATATAAATTTGATGAAGGAGTTTTATATGAAGTTTTAGTTTATCATCTCACTCACTGGCAACCCAAACTCTTCCTTCATTTCAACTCCAAGTGTCTTTAATTCATCCAGCACCGGGTTATAGATATCCGGAACAACAGGCCTGCAAACACCAACAGCATTTATACGTTTTTCTAGTATCATCCTTACTGCAATTGCTGCAGGAAGAGCCACTGTTCTTGAGATCGATGTATTGGATGAAGGAGATCCGAAATCGAGCATCGATGATTTTATAACCTCTTTATTTCCATCTGGATATGAGGCCAGAACAATATGTTGAAGAACAACCATATCGCGTTCGTTACCCGAAAGCATCATTTTTTTGATCATCCTGTCGGATGTAATATCAAATGGTGTGCTCTCATGATATTGAAGTTTTTCATCACTGAAGAAGCCAAGCCAGCTGAGGGCCTGAATCGGTATAGAATTAGCCGGAAGCCCAAGCTTCCTGGCTAAATTATTCTGAAGATTATTCTCTTCCACTTTCCCTTTTTCAGCAATGAACCCGGCATAACTTATTCCCTGATAGTCTTTTACAGAATCATCCAGAATGTTCAGACTTTTCATCACATCAAGCGTTTCACACCAGCCCTCATATCTGAATGTGCCGCGATACATGGTTTTTGCCTCAGGAATGCCATAGATATCTAAATAGCTCACAGAATCTCTGTTTGGGTATACTTCGAGGTTTCCAATTCCGGGAAAAGTATAGTTGAATCTGTCCTTGAAAAGGTCAGCCGGCTTAATGTACACCTGTCTTCCCTTTTTCAGATAAAGTGCGCTGTTCCTGCTAGCCAGAATCACTCCCTTTGGGCTCCATGAGAATTTATATTTCAATGGATTATCAGCAGATTCCGGTGCAGGCAAAGCGCCGCAAAGCGAATAAAATTCCTCAACTTTTCCTCCTTTGGCATGAATATGATCAATAATTCTCATTGCTGTCATATGATCAATTCCCGGATCGAGACCAATTTCATTCAGGAAAAGCAATCCGGCATTTCTGGCAGCCTCATCAAGATCCTTCATCTCCGGTTGAATATATGATGTTGTAACGAGCGATTTTCCGTGTGTAAGACAAACCCGTGCGACATCGGAATGATATTTATAGGGAAGCAGACTCACAGTGACATCATGGTCAGCAACTAAATTTTCCAGCATTCCGGGGTCGTCCATCGACCAGTCGAGTGATGACCCCAGCGGATGACCGTTAATCATTTCATCAGCCCTGTCTTTCATAGGTGAGGCAACCATGAGCTGAACATTATTTATGAGCAGGTATTCAACCATCGGTTTAACCACCAGGCCTGCTCCAAGTATCAGAACCTTATTCATATTCAGGTGTTTTAAATAATCACAGCAAGTTAAAATAACTCTTTAACAAATTCTATGATTTAATTCTAAAGTTGCTTATTAATTTCCTCTGTGGCACTGGGTGTCTTATCGGTGGAACTCTTTGTAAC
>Ga0302321_100004924_pt1 | contig 11633 bp, 10 predicted proteins | sample Fen_T0_1_FD_202505 | JGI IMG/M metagenome (GOLD analysis project Ga0302321, IMG submission 202505) | Peat permafrost microbial communities from Stordalen Mire near Abisko, Sweden - Fen_T0_1 | ecosystem: Environmental > Terrestrial > Soil > Wetlands > Permafrost | place: Sweden: Abisko...
CCGTGCGCCAGGTCCGCCATCGACTTCCCGCCGTCGCGCTGCGCCAGGCTCTCAAAGGTGGTGATCATGCCGGTCACCGTGCCGAGCAAGCCCAGCAGAGGCGCGGAGGCCACGAGCGCCCCCAGGGCCAGCCGCTGCCGGTGAAAAGTCGCCTCTGAGGCGTGGCGCAACGCCCGCAGCTGCTCGAGCTGCCAGGTTGGTGTCCGCCGCAGGTCGCGCCGCGCCTGCCACCACCCGAGCGACCACTTGCAGCAGCGCGAGTACAAGACAAAGGACAGGACCAGAATCGCGCCCATCACGGGCCCTCCTTCACGAAAGAGTGTCACCACCGGATTCATGGCCGTTCCGCCGCGACCGGGCTGGCTTTGCCGACGGCCGCCGGAGCGGCGGCGGCCAGGAATTGCACGGCGTATTGTTCCAGCAGCGCGAGATTCTTGTGGATCCGATGGGCCAGGAAACCATGCACGACGAGCGTCGGAATCGCGACGATCAATCCCAGTTCGGTGGCGACCAAGACCTGCGAGATCCCGCTCGCCAGCTTGCCCGCATTGCCCGTTCCGAACACCGTGATCAACGCAAAGGTCTTCACCATGCCGACGACGGTTCCGAGGAGGCCAAGCAGCGGCGACGCGGTGGCGATGACCGCAAGCAAAGGCAGCCGGCGCTCGAACTGCAGTTGCTGATACAACAGCACCGCCTGCAGATGTTCCTCCATCACCTCCCGCGGGGCGCCCCAGTGGGCGAAGCCGGCGTCGAATAGTTCCCGGGTGGTTCCGCTCATCTTGGCCAGTTGTTGGTTGGCGGCCGGACGATCTCCCCGCGCGACGGCCGCGAGCAAGGTGCGCACGGCTGTCGGCCGGTCCAACCGCATCCGGCGCAGGTCCCACAATTTTTGCGCCATCAACAGGACCGCCAGCGCACCGACGCCCAAAATCGCGTACGCCACGACTCCGCCCGTGCGAATGTGACTCCAGACCGTGCCTTGCACGGCTTTCAACCGCAGCGCCTTGCCGCCCGAGACGTCCGCCAGGATAGTGCCCGTTTTGCCCGCAAACAAAGCCGTGGCTTCGTCGGCGGGCCACCCCACCAACGGATGAGTCATCGGAAAGGTGGCCTGGGCGCCGGTCACCGTCAGGCCGGCCGCGTGGCCATCCTGCGCACGGAAAAACGTCGCGGGTCCCATGAAGGCAAACGTTCCTTTCACCACCTCGTTGCTGCCCTCCATGATCGATTCGCCGTCCACGAGGTAACCGCCGAGCGATCGTTCAGTCCGTGCCAGCAGGAATTCCGCGGCATCAAGGGCGGGTTCAGTCGTAATGGCCGCCGTGGCGATACTTTCATCGAGCTTCGGTTGAAGATCGGCCAGCCGTCCGCCCGCCAGCTGCGTCTCCTCCGCGGGCATGCTTTGATTCAGCGCCTTGAGTCCATCCTGGACCAGGGTGGCGATGTAATGTGCCGTCCGACGCCGTTCCTCGAGTTGCTTCGACGCCTGGCGCCTAGTTTCCGCCGCTTCCGCCTGGCGGTTCTCCAATTTGCGCGTCTCGGCTTCCAGACCGATGATGCGATCCTCTGCTTGGCGTAGTTCGCGCAGGAGCGGGGCCTTCTCCTCGGCGATCCGGGTCCTCGTGGCGTTAAGTTCCTCCGCCGCCTGCTTCAGGCGCACGGCATAGTCGGCCGTCGCCTTCTTCATCACGTCGTCAAAGCTCGGCGCGTCCGCTGCCATCGCGGTGGTGGCGAGGACCAGCAGAGACAAGACGATTCCGACCGGTTTCATGGTGAAGTCGTGGGTCGCGCCGCGTTCGTGTGGAAAACCTGGGCGGGAACGCGGACAAATGCCGGATCGCCCTCGTCACGTTGAATGGCGATCATCTGTTTCACTTCCGCGACCGCGGTCGGAAGGGCCTGCCAGTGCCAGCCATCCGGGCCGGGCGACCCGAGCCACGCCTTGTCCGCCTGCCGATCGAGGGCATAGGCGTGACTGAGACCCCAGTACAGAACTTCAAGCATGTGTGCCGGAGCCCCGGCATCGACCGCGATGACATTTTCCTCGTAGCTCACCGTCCGGTTGAATTGCGTGCAGCGATTCAAGATGGTCAGGTTAAGTTTCATCCTTTCCGCAACCGCCACTTCCGGCGCTGCCAGGCTGCGGTAGGAAAGCTCGAGCGCGCTCGAAAGTCGCGGCGGCAGTGATTTGCGCAGCGTCAGGAGTCGCTCGCTCAAGGCCCGGGCCCGCGCGTCGGTCCGGAGCAGGGTCTCGGCGGCCAGCCGGTCGAGCTTCTCCAACTCCGCGATTTCAGTCCGGTCCTTGGCGGAGCTGGCGACCGCGAAATCCCGTTTGGCCTCGAGGGTTTCCGCCCGTTCCTTTAATCCGGCGACCGTGGCTTCCAGCAACTGACGGGTGTTGCGCCACTCGGTGTCCAAGCGGACCGACTCGCTCCGGGTCTTCACCCACTCGGTGGTCGTTTGCTCCAACGTCTGGGGAGCGGGCGCTTCCGCGGCTGACGTGCGTTCTGTCGGGCAAACTGTGACCACGATGGCAATCCTGAGGCCGAACCAAAACCATTGTTGGAAATGCAGGGGGACTTTTGTCACAGGAAGGGAATTGCCCGGGCAGCGGAAGCCCAAGTCAATCGGGGAGCTCCTAGTTCTTCGCCTCAGGTGTTTTCCGGTCAACGGGAAAATTGCGCTAACACGAGCCCGTGCCGCCGCTCACTGTCGCCGGCCCGCCACTTGAGCGCGGAGCCAGCTAGAAACGGGCCAGCCGGAAGGCCTGGCCTAGAGCCGGCGGATTGACGTGTGGACTGATGCGGGGCCGAGGCAACCACCGGAGCAGCAGCTGGGCAACCGGAAGCGAGGTTGACGAAGGAGCGGCCGGCAAATCGACGTCGAGGGATGGAGGGCCAATCATTTTCGAGAATTTGGCCAGCACATGATTTCACGGTTTGATCAAGCCGTGACTCGATTGGAAAATGCGCGAAACAATCCCGCACGGACGATGGAGCGGCGGAAGATCCTGATCGACTAACGGGGACGGAATCGGGCATATTTTTGCACGATGCTTCGTTCCTCTGCCATGGGTCCGACCCGGAGTTTTCCCTGATCATGCCTACTCGTTTTACGATCATCGGTGGCGGGCTGGTCGGGTTGGGTACTGCCCTGGAGCTGAATCGACTCTCGCCGCGTGACGAAGTGCGGTTGTTGGAAAAAGAAGCGGCGGTGGGGCAGCACCAGAGCACGCACAACAGCGGCGTGTTGCATGCGGGTCTCTACTACAAACCGGGATCACTAAAGGCGCAGTTGGCCGTCAAGGGAATCCGGCGGATGGTCGCCTTCTGTGAGGAACACAAGGTCGATCACGACGTATGCGGCAAGTTGGTGGTTGCGACCACGACCGAGGAAATCGGGCGGCTGCGCACGCTGCTGGAGCGCGGAACGCAAAACGGGTTGCGCGGACTCCGCTGGCTGGAGCAAGGAGAATTGCGGGAATTGGAACCCCACGCCGCCGGGCTCGCCGCCGTGCATGTGCCGGAGGAGGGCATCGTCAATTATCAGGGCGTCTGCACGGCCATGGAGCAAACGCTCGCTGCGCGCGGCGCCACGGTATTGACGGGTGCCGGGTTGCTCCGGGCGGAGCGCAAACAGGGGGAGTGGAGACTGCAAACGTTCCGGGGCGACTATGCGACCGACTATATCATCAACTGCGCCGGCTTGCACAGCGACCGAGTGGCGGCGTTGGCCGGAGAAAAGCGCGAAGCTCGGATCCTGCCTTTCCGCGGGGAATATTACAAGCTGCGTGACTCGGCGCAGCATCTGGTGAAAAATTTGATCTATCCCGTGCCGGATCCCTCCTTCCCGTTCCTGGGAGTTCATTTCACCCGTTTGATCGAGGGTGGCGTTGAAGCGGGGCCGAATGCGGTCTTGGCCATGGCGCGCGAGGGCTACACCAAATGGCGCCTGAACCCGCGCGATCTGATTGATGCCCTCACTTACCGCGGGCTGTGGAAGTTTATGGGCCGGCATCGCTCGATGGCGTGGGACGAAGTGATTCGGTCGTTCAGCAAAGCTAGATTTTGCGCGTCATTGCAGCGCTTGGTTCCGGCCGTGCAAATAGAGGACCTCGAGCCGGGAATCGCCGGGGTGCGGGCGCAAGCCATGCTGCCAGACGGCACGCTGATGCAGGATTTTCATTTTGTGGAGCGGGCCGGGGCGCTGCACGTGATCAATGCGCCAAGCCCGGGTGCGACGGCTTCATTATCCATCGGGGAATATGTGGCCCAACGCGCCTTGGACTCAATTTCATCGGTGGCGTCGTCGGCCGCAGCTTCTAGAGTCTAGTTGAGCGCCGGTTGATTCGAAGACAAGGTGCCTTACCGTTGGGCTCTGGGTTTCGGACCGACTTCCGCGTCCTGCCACCGCGCATTCCTGGCTCCGACCAAATGATGTCGACACTTTGCCTCTATCGCGAGACTGCCGCGGATTGTTTTGCCCGTGAACTGTTCGCTCCCGGCGATTGTGGTGCACTCGGCTTACAACGGTGACGAGCATATCAAAAAGGCGCGGGTGGTCGGGGTCCACGGTTCCCTCCAGAAAAGTTCAACGGGGGACGACCTCATCCCCACCATCCGGACCGTTGCGGCCGACGGTCGATGGATTCCGCGGGAAGAGGCGGGTCACCTGGCCGTGCGCCGGTAATATCGCGCCCTTACGCATCGCGAGATCGAGGTCCTTAGGGAGATCTTCCGCGGCCGGGCTAACCAGGAGATCGTCGCGCACCTGGCCCTTGCGGAAAATACGGAGAGGGACCCCTCAAGAACATCCTCAACGAACCGCTGGTCGCTGCCGCCTCGAGGCGGTCACACTTGCGTCGCCTTGGCATTTTTCGTCGTTTATGCTTAGCAACTCGCCTGCCACCGTGAACAATCCTTTGCGCAATGACCGAATCCAGTCCCGAGTTGCCGCGGCCGTCGCGCCGCGATGTTTCGCGATGAAACCGACACCCGAGAAATTTAGTCATGCGTGATTTCGACAAAATTCGGATCACCCGCCTGCACCGGCACGCCTGGCTGTGGGAGCCACTGGAAGGGGAGGCGACCTTCGTGCTGCGGTCGATGTTCGGCGCCAAGGCGGTCTATTTGGATGGCAAGCTGATGTTCTGTTTTGCGGCAAAAGAAGAACCGTGGTGCGGCATGCTGGTCGCCACCGACCAGTCGCATCATGCCTCGTTGATCGAGGAGATCCCGGGTTTGTCACCGCATCCCGTTTTGCCGAAGTGGCTTTATTTGAGCGAAACGCTGGGTTCGTTTGAACAGAAGGCCGAATCGTTGGTCCGCCTGGCTCGACGGCGCGATCGACGGATCGGGGTCTGGCCGCGGCCAAGAAAGCGGCGGCGCGACAAATAATTCTCGGATGAGTTTTATTTTTTTCCTGGTCTGCTGTTCCAGGTTGGGCACCCGCACTAACGTGCCATTCTGAAACCAGAGGCGGGAACTCCCGTGGTCAGGGTCGAGGGAGATCAGGCCCGAGGGGAAAGAACTAGCGTCGGTCTTCGCGGTCGACCGCGTGCGGGCAGGCGCCTTAAGGTTGATGGGGGGTTGCTTTCCTTCTCCGGCGGCCCTAGACAATCGGAAGTGAATCCGGCCGGCCATTTCTCGTTTGGCTTGAGGGCGAAATTTCGCCGGAACCGCGCGCCTCGGTCTGCTGAACTTAGCCGGACGTGGGTACCGCCGGTAGAATCCCTTTGTTCGCGTCGCAACCGGTAACCCAACGTAAGGCACCATTATGAAAAACATGACCTGCCGTCTGCTCGTTGCAGTCTTCGCAATCGGCCTGGGGGCTGATCTGCTCGCCTCGGAGAATATTGAACCCGCGCGAATTTCCCTCGCCGGGACCGGAGGTCGGAACAGCAAAATCATCACCGAGGACTACATCGTCCTGGTGGTCGAGGGAGCATCGCTGTCGTATGACGGCAACCCGATTCCGAATACCGAGGCGATTGATTATGTAAACAAGCTACTGGAGGTGAAAAACGTTTCTCACATCGGCGTCTACGCGCGCGAGGGGGCGCGCTATGGTGATGTCGTGCATGCGCTCGATCTGCTGCGGACAACCAAGGCGAAGAACATCGGCCTGAGCATGAACGAACTTCCCTTGGGCCGGCAAATCTAGGCGCCGCGACTCGGCTCGAACTTCGAGGGCCGCATTCGGTTGATTTTACGGATGCGAGAGGGCTGTTGCGCCACGCGCTCAGTGCGAAGCGGGCGAGAGAACCTCCGCGCTATCAAGCAGCGCACCGTCCGGGCCTCTGGTGGCGGAGGAGAAACCGCGACTTCGTTCTAATAAGCGCGGTCAAACGAACACCGGAATGTTTCCGATGATGACCGCAGGGGCGCAAAATCTTCATTCAGGCCGTGCCTCTTTGCGCTCTTGCGCGGCGACCCTTCAGGTTGCGCCGCTGTCGCCAGGCGCAGGTTGCGCGCAACGGGCTCAGGCGTTGGCGAGAAGATTCGAGGTATTTAGGTGCTCGACGCCGGTATACTTCGCGGACTGTTCGTCGGCGTGATAGCTCGACCGCACGAGCGGTCCGGATTCAACGACGCCGAGGCCGGCGTCGAGGGCGAACTTCTTCCAGTGGGCGAATTCCTCCGGTGGCACCCAGCGGTCGATTTTCCAATGCTGCGCCGTCGGTTGCAGGTACTGGCCGAGGGTGAGCACGTCCGTCTGGTCGCTGGCGATATCGCGCAGGCATTGCTCGATCTCGGCCTGCGTCTCGCCGAGCCCGAGCATGATGCCGGTCTTGGTCGTGAATCCCCGGCTCTTGGCGTGGCGCAGGACGCTGCGACTGCGGTCATAACGCGCCTGCACGCGCACCGGGCGCTGAAGCCGCTCGACCGTCTCGACGTTGTGGTTGAAAATGTCGGGCTTCGCATCGAGCACGGTGTCCACCTGATCAAGGTGGCCCTTGAAATCCGGAACCAGCACCTCGATGGCGCACTGCGGATTCTTGTACTTGGTCGCGCGGATCGTCGCGGCCCAGACGCTGGCGCCGCCATCCTTGAGGTCGTCGCGGGCCACGGAGGTGATGACACAGTGCCTCAAACCCATTTTCGCCACGGCGTCGGCGACCCGGGCGGGCTCACCCAGATCGAATTCGGTGGGGCGGCCGGTCTGGATGGCGCAGAAATTACAGGAGCGCGTGCAGATGTTGCCCAGAATCATGACCGTGGCCGTTCCGCGGGACCAGCATTCACCGATGTTGGGGCACTGCGCGCTCTGGCAGACGGTGTGCAGCTTGTTGTCCTCGACAAGTCGGCGCGTCGCCTGATACGCAGGGCCGGCGGGCAGCTTGGCGCGGAGCCAGTCGGGTTTGCGGGTGGAGGGAGGCGTCATCGGGGTCGGAAATTGAGCAATTTGCCGATCATTGCACACTATTTTCTCGCCGGATTCCCCGCCAGTCGGGCCGGTTATTTCCGGCATTAGTCGTTAGTCTTTCGTCCGGGCGGACTAGCGGTGCCGAAAAACTCCGGGAGCAACCGCCAGAACTCAGCCGCCAAAACGGCTTTCACTTCGCCAAGGCCGACGGTGTGGCCGAGTTCGGCCTGCATGGAGGTGACGCTTCCGTCGGTGATGCCGCAGGGCACGATGCCGCTGAAAGGCGTCAGGTCGTTGTTAACATTGAGGGCGAAACCGTGGTACGTGGTCCATTTCTTCACGGCGACCCCGATCGCCGCGATCTTGCGTTTTCCGAGCCAGATCCCGGTCTTCCCGTCCCGTCGGTCGGCCGCAAGGCCAAAGGTCCCAACTGCATTGATGAGGACCTGCTCGATGAGGCGAAGGTAGGCGTGCAGATCCTTGCGCGGGGTCAGGCTGACGATCGGGTAGCCGACGATTTGACCGGGGCCGTGATAAGTGATGTCGCCGCCGCGATTGCTCTGAACGACGGTCACGCCGCGTTCGCGCAATTCGGCCGTGCTCCAGACCAGATGGTCCGCCGACTCCTTGCGAACCCCCAGGGTGAAGACCGGGTCGTGTTCGGTGAATACCAGGGTATCGCCGATGGTTCCCTCGTTGCGCTGCGCCACCAGTTCGTGCTGCTGCTGCCAGGCGTGGTCATAGCCGGTGCGACCCCAGTCGATGGTTTGCGTGGAAGGTGGCGGGATTTCGGCCATGGCGGAACGGAGCGCGGATGGTGCGGAGGCCCAAAGTCCGGCACAAATCTTTTCATCGCGGGTCTTGTCCCTTGGTTCGATTTCCACTTTAATGCTCTTCCCATGATTTCCTTTTCCTCCCTTCGTGCGCCGCTGGCGGGCCTGCTGCTTTCGTTCGTCGGTGTGCTGGCCCAGGCGCAGCCGACCACCCAGACGTGGCTCATGTTGAATCCGAATTCGCAGGAGACTTTTTTTGTGACGGACCCCAACGAACAGGTGCGCCTCACCAAGGCGGGATGGAAGATCAATGGCACCGGCCTGCTGCAGGCCAAGGCCCAGCCGAACACCGTGGCGATGCAGCGGCTCGTCAAGCCCACCCCCAAAGGGACTGATCGTTTCTTTGCCGTGACCACCGAGCAGTCCACCGCGGCGGGCAAGGCGGGTTACACGAGCGAGGGCGTGATGGGGCAAGCGTCGGCGACTCCGGTGACGCCCGCGATGATTCCCGTCTATCATTTCACCCGGGAGGGCATGAACCTGTGGTTGATCGACAAGGCCGACCAGCCCTGGGCTGAAAAAGCCGGCTGGACCCTGCGCGGCGTGGCCTTCTGGCTCTGGCCCGTCGTGGCGCCGTAAGCCGCGCTCGCGCTCGGGCGCCTATTGGACCGGCGAGGGTCCGCTCGTTGAGCGCCCTGAGCCCCGGCCGGTAATGTTACTTTCCGTTTGCCCCCGGCCTCCGGGGCTTCAAGCCTGCGCCGTTCCATGAGCGACATCCCCCAGGATATTTCCCACGACCAGTACGCCGTGCGGCTGAAGAAGCTGCAGGACATGCGCGCCGCGGGGTTCGACCCTTTCCGCGCCAACGCGCGGCAGACGCACTTCTCGCAGGAGGCCAAAGCGCTCTACGTGGACGGTCAGGATTATGCGACCACCGTCGCTGTCGCCGGCCGGTTGGTGACCTTTCGCGTTCAGGGCGGCAGCTCGTTCGTCAAAATCCAGGACCAGCAGGGCCCGATCCAACTCTATTTCCGGCGCGACGTGATGGGCGAGGAACGCTACGGCGATTTCAAGAAGACCCTGGACCTCGGCGACATCATCGGAGTCTCCGGCGCGTTGTTCAAAACGAAGACCGGTGAAATCACGGTGCGCGTGGACACGTTTACTCTCGTATCGAAGGCGCTCCGTCCTCTGCCGGAAAAGTGGCACGGACTGACGGATTCGGAGCAGGTGTATCGGCAGCGCTACCTCGACCTGATCGTGAACGCCGAATCGCGCGCGCGGTTGATGCTGCGCAGCCGGATTGTTTCCAGCATTCGACAGACGCTCGCCACCCGCCAGTTCATCGAGGTGGAAACGCCCGTACTGGAAGGCGTCGCCGGCGGGGCGGCCGCCCGGCCGTTTGTCACCCACCACAACGCCCTGGGAGCCGACTTCTATCTCCGTATCGCCCTTGAGCTGCGCTTGAAGCGCCTGCTGGTCGGCGGGTATGACCGCGTGTTCGAGATCGGCCGCATCTTCCGCAACGAAGGCGTTTCCCGGAAGCACAATCCGGAATTCACGATGCTCGAGGTCTATCAGGCTTACAGCGATTTCCAGGGCATGATGGAATTGATCAAGGCGATCTTCGGCGATCTCTGCCGCGACGTCATCGGCACCTTTGAGATCAAGCACGCGGCGAGCGGCCAGATGATCAATTTCGCCGGCGACTGGCGCACGGTCCGTTATTTCGACCTGATCGACGAGGCCACGGGCTTTAAGCTCAGCGCGCTCCGGGGCTCGGCCGATTACGCCGCCAAGGCAACGGAGGCTGCGAAGGGGCTAGGGCTCGAGATTCACCCGGGCTGGCAGGACTTCGAGATCGTGAACGAGATCTTCTCGAAGAAGATCGAGCCCACGCTGATCCAGCCGACCTTTGTCACCCATCTACCGAAAGAGCTTTGTCCGTTGGCCAAGCTGAACCAGGAGGACCCGGGTCTGATCGATGTCTTTGAATTGTGCATTGGCGGCATGGAGGTCGCTCCAGCTTACTCGGAGCAGAACGATCCCTTCGTGCAGCGCGAAATGTTCGAGAAGCAGGCCGGCGAGGAACAGCAGAAGATGGACACTGACTTCTTGCTGGCACTCGAACACGGCATGCCCCCGGCCGGCGGCATGGGTGTCGGCATTGATCGGTTGTGCATTCTGCTGACCGGCGCGGAAAGCATTCGCGATGTGATTCTATTTCCCTCGCTGCGTCCTTCCGACGCAAAGTAGACGCTGAAGAAATTAGCTGTAAGCCGTAAGCCTCGTTCGATCCGGTATGGCCACAGTTCAAGATTCATCATCCGCCGCTTACCGCTTATCGCTTGAAGCCTAGAGCTTTTCCTCCATGTCCTGGCCCGTCTACCTCGCCCTAAAGCAGCTTTTCCCGTCGGGGCGGATCTCGTTTTTCACGGTGATCGCGACCACGGGAATCATGCTGGGTGTGACCATCATGCTGATGGTCACGAGCATCATGGGCGGCTTCGGCTATCAGATTGGCCGGATGATCGTCGATACCCAGGGAGAGATTCAGGTCACTTCTACGACGCTGATTGATGGCAACAAGGCGACGCAAATCGAGAAAGTGCTCGCGGCCACTCCGGAGGTGATCGCGGCCGCCCCGTTCGCCTCGGGAGTCGTGATGCTGGAGTACGCGAGCAAGCCGGCGTTCCCAACGATCCAGGGTTTTTCGTTCGAGCGGATGAAGAAGGTCCTGCCGCTGCAGCGCTACCTGGTGGCCGGCTCGTTGGATGAGGTGGATGACGATTCGGTCATCCTCAGTTCGCTGCTCGCCCGCGCCCTGGGTGTGGATGTGGGAGACAAGGTCAGCGTCTATTCGCCGCTGATGATGGAGCGGATGAAACGAAACGAGGTGCTGCTTCCTCGCGAGGTACGTGTCGCCGGGATCTTCCAGATCGGGCACCAGCAACTCGACAGTTCCACCGTGCTTTGTTCTCTGCGATTGATGCAGGACCTGTACGGCCTCGACCAGCGGGTCCATGGCTATAACGTCCGCCTGCAACCCGGGGCAAAACTTGAGGCGGTCGCCGCCAAGCTGGACCATGCGCTGCCGCTCGGGGCGCGGGCGCTCACGTGGTTCGAGACGAATGCCGAGTTCCAGTCGATCGTCACGTTCGAGCGCAACATGATTTTCTTCCTGATGACGTTCATCATCCTGGTGGCGGCGTTCTCGATCACCAGCTCGCTGCTGATGTCGGTCGTCCGCAAGACCCGCGAGATCGGCCTGCTCGGCGCCATGGGCGGCCGGGCGCGGGATGTGGCGCTGTGTTTTTGCACGCAGGGCCTCGTCCTGGGCTCCGCCGGCACCGCGCTGGGCCTGGCCCTGGGCTTTACGCTGCTCCATTATCGGGACAACCTGGTGCATTTTATCGCGCGTCTGAGCGTGGGCCAGGAAACGTTCGTGAAGTTCTATCAGTTCAGCGCGCTGCCGGCGCACACCTTGACCGC
>Ga0302321_100004926_pt1 | contig 11630 bp, 10 predicted proteins | sample Fen_T0_1_FD_202505 | JGI IMG/M metagenome (GOLD analysis project Ga0302321, IMG submission 202505) | Peat permafrost microbial communities from Stordalen Mire near Abisko, Sweden - Fen_T0_1 | ecosystem: Environmental > Terrestrial > Soil > Wetlands > Permafrost | place: Sweden: Abisko...
ATCACCGAGATTCGCGGCCCCTACTATACCCCTATGGGCAAGCATTACCTGGAAGATGTGCTAGAAACAATGGGTCAGTATGTCGATTCGCTGAAATTTGCAGGCGGCTCTTTTACCTTGATGCCAGAGAAGCAACTGAAGGAGATCATCGACATGGCTCATCGTTACAACGTGCTCGTCTCCACAGGCGGCTTCATCGAGTACGTGCTCACGCAAGGGCCTGAGTCTGTAAACCGCTACATTGAGGAGTGTCGCAACGTCGGCTTCGACATCATCGAAATATCCAGTGGCTTTATTACCATCCCCGTTGATGATTGGCAGCGCCTGATTGAAAAGGTGCAGCGGGCCGGACTCAAAGCCAAGCCGGAGGTTGGCATCCAGTTTGGCGCAGGAGGAGCTACTACAGCCCAGGAGCTTGCATCGGAAGGCACACGCGATGTAGATTGGGCCATCGGGCAGGCCAGAAAATTCCTGGATGCGGGCGCTTATATGATCATGATCGAATCTGAGGGCATCACCGAAAATGTGCAAACGTGGCGTACCGATGCCGCCGCAAAGATAATAGGCGCGTTAGGTTTGGAGAAAGTGATGTTCGAAGCGGCTGATCCAGAGGTCTTTGCCTGGTATATCAAAAATTATGGCCCCGAAGTGAATCTGTTTGTTGATCATAGTCAGATCGTCCAGCTTGAATGTCTACGTGCTGGTATATGGGGCACGAAGAGCCTGTGGGGCCGCGTCCTGACCTACAAAGGGTAAAGCTAGCCTTTTCCCTTCACCCGTGCGATCTCGCGCCTTCGGCGCTCGCAATCTATTGTTCTTAGTACATTTATTTTGCATTTCTACCCATTTTGCACTTGGCACAAAATGGGTAGAAATGCAAAATAAATGTACTAAGATACTGCCTCTTGCGTCAGATGCTGCTTCGCCCACGCTTGCATCTGTTCCAATAATGGCTTCAATGCGTGACCAAGTTCAGTCAGGGAGTACTCGACGCGTGGAGGCACTTCTCTGTAGATCTCTCGGTGGACGATGCCATCGTGTTCAAGCTCTCTGAGATGTTGTGTGAGCATTCGCTGAGAAGCGTCAGGAATGAGCCGTCCAAGTTCATTGAAGCGTTTTGTTCCATGCATGAGATGGTAGAGGATGATTGCCTTATACTTACCTCCAATCGCACCTGTGAGCACCTCTATGTCACACTGATACTTTCGCTCAGCCATTGCTTTCCCCTGTTTAAATCCCTCAATAGTTCCCTTTTTGTAAGTATAGCACAAAAAACTGCGTACTTGTACGAACACCTGGTAGCGTACATACTTGCTATGTGGAGGTGAAGCAAGCGTTCTACCTTCGCTTCTTTCACCACCACGAAGGAGGAGAGCAAAACGTGCTCAACACCGTATGAACAGAAAAGAGGAAAGAAAACAATGTCAACCATTTCTCCTAACGATAGTTACTCTACTCCCAATACCGTCCGGACCGCACACCTGCTCGCACTCATGAAAAAGGGCGATGATGCCTTCAACGCCCGCGACTTCGCGGCGATGGATGAGGTCCACCATCCAGACATGATCGCGCACGTCACCGGGAACGCAGCGCCGATCTACGGCAGGGCAGCGCACGCCGCGACGATGAGGCAGATGTTTCATATCTTCCCCGATGTTCACGTGCACAACCACCCCTACCTCATCCAGTTTGGAAGCGGTGACTGGATCACCGTTATCACCCGCGTCACAGGGACATTCAGCGGGGAGATACTCCTCCCTGACGGCAACGCAATCGCCCCAACAGGAAAAGCATTCGATGTTGAGTTCGTCCAGACCGTCAAGTGGGACGGCGACCTGCTTATCGAAATAGCCGCCTTCTGGGACGCCGCTCTGCAGGCGCGGCAGATCGGCCTCGCCTCATAGGCTTTACGTGTGAAATTGACCAAAATATACGTTGTACCATATAAAGGACCCAATCATGATTTTAGTAACAACAGCTGGGAAGGTCGGTTTCGAAACAGTGCGCTTACTGCGGCAAAAAGAATTGCCTGTACGTGTGCTGGTTCGGGACCCTGAGAAGGTGAAGTCGTTGGCAGCAAGCGGAGCAGAGATCGTCGTGGGTGATTTAGACTCGTTGCCAGGCATCGACCAGGCGATGAAGGGGATCAAAACCGTAGTGCTCGTCAGCCCAGGCCTCCCCGCTCAAGAGCTGAACGTCGTGCATAGCGCAAAGCGTGCGGGTGTCGAACAGATCATTAAGGTCACCAACGATGCCTCGGCAGACTCTCCCATCGCCCGGCGGCGCTGGCAGCATGAGATCGAAGCCGGGCTTCTTGCGTCTGGACTCGACTATACGCTGTTACGTTCGAATGCCTACATGCAAAACGTCCTGATGCTCGCGCCAGCTATCAAGAAGACCGGCGGATTCGGCTCCTCAGCTGGCAAGGGACGCCTGGGCATGATCGATGCCCGCGATGTAGCCGCAGTAGCCGTCGAGATTGCCGCTTCATCCGCCTCGCATGTCGGAAAGACATACAAACTCACTGGCCCGGCACTGCTTACCTATTCCGACGTGGCGGCGACACTCTCAAAGATACGCGGTCGGCCGGTCAGCTACCACGAGCTGAGCTTCGAGGAGGACAAGAACGCGATGATTCATGCTGGCCTCCCGAAGGAGCTGGCCGAGATGAACGCTCAGTTCTTCAGCATGGTCGCAGGTGGCGACACTGCCTGGCTCAGCGAGGATGTGCCATTGCTCCTTGGCCGCCCGGCACGCTCCTTCGAAGCGTTTGCCACCGACTACGCTTCCGCATTTTCCTGATGGATCGTGTATTTCCCCCCTTGTTTAGAGGGAATACCTAATTTGAGGGTGAGAAGAAAAGCAAAAAGTCAACATGCTATTCGTGTTGGCTTTTTGCTTTTCCTGCCTGCCTGCTCTTATTCCAGAGAAGCAGCTTAAGGAGATCGTTAACGTGGCCCATCACTATGACGTACAGGCTTCTACCGATACGCAAAAAGCAATTGCTGTATCGAATTAAATCCATGTTTATAATATATGATGCATAATTCTGTTGCGAATACGTCATATATAATATAAACTGAATTCGTTAGTAAAATATTTATGTGAATACTAAAATATGCGGTTATGTATAGCTGTAAAAAATAAGAGATATCGAACAAAAAAAACCTTCGGCGAAGAATGACCCATAGCATGTGTCTATCGACATTTGATAGTGCGATCCCTTTAAAGTATGTTTTTCTTATGTAGTGGATGTGTTGAAAGAGGAGAGAGAAAACGATGAGCATACTTCAAAAAAAGATACCCGTTACCGCCGAAGTTATAGAAAAAAGTGGCTGGACAATCGAAACGCTTCATGAGCATATGATTGCAATTATTGAAGCAAATGAATCAAAATATGTAGAGAGATTTAACGCATCGCAAAATGCTGTGAATGCGGCTTTCACTGCACAGCAGACGGCGATGCAAACCGCTCTAACATCTCAGAAACTTGCGGTTGACACGGCACTGGGGGCGGCTGACCGTGCTGTGGCCAAAGCAGAAACCGCGACCGATAAGCGCTTTGAGAGCGTCAATGAGTTTCGTGCCACACTTTCAGATCTGCAAAGTACATTTATACCGCGCCTGGAAGCAATGGCGCTCTTTAGATCAATTGAAGAGAAAATGGAGGCAAGACGGGTCACGCAAGAAAAACATAATGATGAGACTGTTAAGTCATTTTCAGAGGTACGATTGGCAATGTTACATCTCTTGTCAATTGAGTCGTATGAAACAAGGCACTCAGAATTACAGCGGCAGGTCAACGATCTACGTGAGTCTCGTAGCGAGATCAGTGGTAAGTCGTCAGGTGCGAATGCACTCTGGGGGTACATCGTTGCAGTAGCTGGCATTGGTTTGGCACTCGTCTCTCATTTTTTTAAAGGATAATAGAAAGCCCTTGTACCTGCTGTAGCTCAGTTCACTTTTTGCAGTAGAAGGGCTGTCAGAGGATAGGCATTGACGGATAGTGCAAAATGACAGAGCAATGTTTGAAAACGATCGCTCTGTCATTTTTAACTCATGGGTTATGGACTGGCCTACATGAAGCGGATCAGTCCATTCACAATGCAAAAAAAGTATTATGCGTTAAGCAAGCTGACTTGATAGGCACTGAGATTGGCAACTTTGCCATTTACCGCTACAGAGATGGACTGGCCCGTTTTGTTGACCAGCAGTACTTTTGAGCTGGAGGCAAGAACAGCGATGCTTTCGGGATGGGAGACCGTTGCGGCAACCAGTTTGGTGCCAGGAGGAAACGCGTCTTTTATGGCTTTGCTGGTAGCGGCATAGGGCGTCTCTTTCGACTTGCTGGTCATAATTCCTTCGGGAAGGGCGATGCCATCACTATTGCCCTGTACACCCCAGAGGAGCGTATAGGCGGCCCCACTCTTGATCGTCGCGATAAGATCATTGGCCATGATCGCGTTAAAGTGGTCGGTATTGTCCCAGTTCTGTGAACTGCCGGGATACCACTCAGCCCAGCCAATGGGCAGATTGCTGGCCCCTGGTTGGCGGCGAATCCAGTTATTCACATCAGCAAAAAACTGGCCGGCCGCAAATTCGTCTTTGACACCACTTGAGGTAACTTTATCTTTTGTACCTGGCCCTCCATCGACCACGATGAAATCAGCTCCATGCTTATGGGCGAGCCAGTAGCGAATGACATCCTGGGCCTTTGAATCTATCGCATCTTCGGCGGGTGCGGCGGTGGCATACGTAGCTGTACTCGTCACAACGACATAAGGGCCGCCTATTTTGGCATCGGGGCGTACTGCCTTCACCGCATCATAGACTTTATTATAGAGTGACGTATATTCTTCGTAGTTCCAGCGGTTCTCCGAATCATTGAAAAAGCCCTTCATCTCGTTCCAGACCTGGAAGTAGTGGACGTTAGGATAACGCTGGGCGATCTGTTGCGCGAGTCTGGCAAAATCATCATAGTGCGCAGGCAGAGGAGCGACATCCAGATTATCCCAATTCGTATCGCCTGCATCGCCCCCCTTCATCCAATCGGGCGCACCACAAAACGTGATCATGGGGGTTGCTCCGGAATCTTTCATAATCTGCACACGTGCGTCAAGCGAATCCCAGCTATAATCGCCGGGAGAAGGCTCGGGATTTTCCGCGCCCCAGCCCATCATTTGTAGATTGATCATGCCGAGCGATGATTGCATTATCTGTTGGCCGTCGTCAGTCGTGAGTGCTTTGCTCTTCTCAGTCATCGTGGCCCCGGCCTGTAAGTTGCTGACGCCGGCAGAGGTAGAGGGCGTAACCTGAATAGTGACATCCGCATGCGCTGAAGGGGCTTGCGTTGACTGCGAGACAGATCCCGGCCCGTTGCTACCTCCCGAAGTGCAGGCTCCGAGTGCTAACGAGAGAGAAAATAGAACTCCGACTATAATAAGAGTTGGTTTGCGAAAAACGTACCGACTCCCTGATTGATTGTTAGGATCTTGCATCCCCTTCCTCTTTTCTACCTGACACACTCTTGACTGCATCCTATTGCAGCTAGAACAAAGGAGTCAATGGGTGCGAGAGGCACTGATATAATGCACGTTCCATGTAGATATACGCTGAACGTCAGGTAAAAGTTAGCGTGTATGCTCAAGAATCTGTAAAGTTTCGCAGCATTATCGTCTTTTCATCCTGGAGAATCTGGTAAGAGACGCTTGCTTTCTTACCCAGGCTTTTGCTGCATCCCTAGAACTAGGTATTTTATGTGAACAGTTGGATTTTTGTTTTGCAAGATCATCTCAAGGCAATCTCAACTGTTATATAATACTTTTAAAGGAAATTGGCGTTGACGTGACAACCTTGCTTCTGGTCGGTGTCGGGCTTTATATCGAATTGAGTATGCGCTACTGAGATGGCATTAATACAGCAGCGCGGGCATTGTTCACCAGATATCTCCGTTCCTGACGAGAGATACTCCCTGGCTTTTCGCGTTTTCTCGATAGAATTGGAAGGATTACAATGGTGTATTCAGGTGCTGGAGACAGGCAGCCTACCGTGGCTTTACTCATCTCTTCGGAGCTGCAGCAAGATATTTTTTCGGCGGAAGTGCGTGCTCAATTGTATGCACTCGCGCACATTATAAGCTTTAGTAATGGGAAACCTTCAGCAAAAGACTTGCAACCGCTCTTACAACAATCCGTTGCGTGTATTACAGGTTGGGATACGCCGCCGCTGGACGATACTCTTCTCGATGGAGCCCCACAATTGCGCTTGATTGCACATACAGCTGGCTCAATTCGCGCTCTTGTTCCTCCCTCTGTCTTTGAGCGTGGCGTGTATGTCTCTCACTCCAATGCGTCTCTAGCTGAAGGCGTGGCAGAATTTACGATATTGCAGGCGTTGCTCTGCCTGCGCCGCGTCTGTACCTTTGACCGCTTGCTCAAAGAAGGTCAGCTCTGGGTGCATGAGCCTGGGAGATTACTGCGTACACAAACCTTTGGCATTGTCAGCATGGGCAGCATCGGGCGCGAGGTAATCAGCCGTCTCAAGCCCTTTGGATGCCGCATCATAGCGTACGATCCCTATATGGATGCGACGGAGTTACGTGCCCTGGGAGCCGAGCCAACTGATCTAAAAACGCTCTTTGCGAGTGCCGATATTGTCTCTTTGCACACCCCGTTGCTTCCCGCGACACGTGGGATGATCGATGCTGAACACCTTGCCCTGCTGCGCGATGGCGCTATCTTCCTGAATACAGCTCGTGCCGGTCTGGTTGACGAAGCTGCTCTGTTACGCGAGCTGGCGACCGGGCGCTTTATGGCCGCTCTGGATGTCTTCCACATAGAACCTCTTCCTATAGACAGTATATTGCGCACGCTGCCCAATGTGATTCTATCTCCACATATTGCGGCTTTGACATCGGATACCTTGTATCTGCAGGGGCAGATGATGGTGGATGAGCTACGACGTTTCTTACATGGAGAGAAACTACAGTACGAAGTGCGCTCGGAGCAGTTTTCGACGATGGCTTGAAGCCTGATCTGGTATTTTTGTGTTGATCCTGTGCAGTGTGATAGGCAAAGATAAAAAAAACGCGTAAGGTAATTCCCCTTTTTCGCGACAGGAAGATAAGAAGGTAGAAATAGGAAGAAAAATAAACCTTCATAGAAAAGGGAAATATTATTATGGCAAAGGCGTTTCGGGGAGTTCATCTATTCAATCATGGACTTGCTCTGCCACAATCATTATATACTGTATTAATCCTACGGTTCATACTGGGTGTTACTATTCTGGTTGGGGTCGTGGACTTTCTTCTGGCTACCGCATGGGATATTCAATGGCATAGCCTGATTGGGCGTGATCGTACCCTGGTGCCGCCACATATTATGATGTTATGCGGTATCGCACTGTGTGGGCTGGCAACTCTAAGTGCGATTCTGATCGAGACTGCATGGGCACGCCGTGCTCCCTTACCACACAGCACCACCTTTGCAGGCACCTTTCATTGCTCATTAGGCGCCTATATTGCCGGCTATGCAGCCCTGATGGGAGCTCTGGCCTTTCCGTTGGATAGCTACTGGCATTCTCTCTATGGGATTGATGTCGCAATCTGGGCACCCTTTCATATTATGTTTATTGTGAGTATGGCTATTGCTTCTCTTGGCTGTGCTTATATGCTTATCTCAACGGCACACATGGCGAGTGATCAAGGGAAGAATGGCCTACAACGCGCCGCGTATAATGGTGCAATTATTGCTCTCGCTACCATGCTGGGGCTGTTTACGCTCCTTATTATTAACGCGATGAGCGACTCAGGTACAATCAATCCTGGTTTTGTCGAGATCAATTTCTACCCTGTGTTGGCTACTCTACTGCTTGGGTGGACATTTATTGCCGCAACGGTTGCTATTCCAGGGCGCTGGGTTGCTACGCGTATTCTGGCTGTCTATCTTCTGCTCGCATTAGTGATGCAAGGATTTGTGCCTATCGCGACTGAATGGCTGATGGCTGTTGAGCATCTCGGTTTCAGAGAAAAGGTAGATAATCCTAATATCTCCATTGTCTCCGTCGAGTGGCCGCTGGCGCCTATTCTGGCGGCCATTGGTATTGATATAATCATACGGCAGGCTCGCCAAAGAGGCTGGTCGGCTAGCAGGTTGACGCTGAGTCTATTGCCTGTTATCTTGTTGGGAAGTATACCAGTTGTCATCTATGCGCCGACGCAAGCTCTTACGCTGGTAGGTGTCGTCGGAGTGATGGGTGTTGTCGTTTCGCTGCTCTTAGGGCTATCCGGCGCTTTCATTGGGAGTTGGTTTGGCAGACGCATGGGAGAAGCGATGCAACAGGTAGAGAGGAGTTAGCAATGTCAACGTTGTTTCAACGCTTGCTGCTGGCCTTTGGCGTCGTGGCGCTGCTGGCTCTCTTGCTAGAGATAGGATTTGCAGTGGTTGCGACGGTCCATGGTGATCAGCCTGCACGTCTTGTACATGTCACCGCTGGTCCCTATCCATTGACGGTCAGCCTCTATAAAAATCCGGCGGATGCAGGGTTTGCATTGCCCTTTGCAATTGCATCGGACTCCTCGCAGCATGACGCCCTTACCTACGATGTCTTTTCGCTTCCTGGCACTGGCGTGGATGCTACTCCAATACATGCGAGCTTCAGCGCTGATCCAAATGTACAGGGAGGTATTCAAGGGAATGCAGAGCTCCCTGTTGGAGGAGCATGGTCATTGCAGATCACGGTGCATGGTCGAGCTGGATCTTCTGTCGTTTCTGTTCCAATTACTGCCGCTGCACCACCTGCTATTCCTGTCTGGCTTGGCTGGCAGGTTGGTCTGCTTCCTTTTTATGGCCTGTTTATCTTCCTTTTTATGCAACACGGCAAGAAAAATAAGCTGCAGGAGCAGGCTGTATAATTCTATGTCTTCTCCATTTCATTGATATTTTTTCATATTTTGCATCAGCGCAAAATATGAAAAAATATCAATGAAATGGAGAGTAATTGGCTGATACCCGTGATTCAGGTCGTGAAGGTAGCCAGGCAGCGCAACGTCTGAGCATCAATCATGATGGTAAGCTGTGCATTATGTGTTGCATCGATTATACAGACACGGATGGCCTGAATGCCATTGTAGTCAACAAGGTGGTAGGGTTCGCTGATAAGACGCTTGTGCAGGAGTGTGAAATGTTGGACGGTAGGATGTGCAAGAACAACAGCCGCAATATCAGAGATAGGATTTCCGCAAGCAGAGCAGTCAGAAATAACCCAGTACCGATCTGGTGGTAAAAGAATCTGGCTCTCTGAGGATTGAAAAATGCGAATGTTAGCTGGTCCCTGGCAACGATAACACGTGCCCTCAGTTGTAGTCCAGGAAGAGAGCCTGGATAGATCCTGAATAGTACGTTTTAGTGCTGGCCGAAATGTACGCAAACCCTCGAACGAGGACGGCCCATGTGAACGCATAATGAGCATATCATAGCGACTAGAGCATTCTGGACAACGCATGCAAAAATCTCTATGACCATCGGCCTGTGTTTCAAAGCGGCCAAGCATCTTGTGTTTGCCACAGAGCCAGCACCAGTGGTGCATCTCCTGCCAGTTTTGTGCATCTTCCGGGTCAAGCAGTAATCCGAGGCTCTGAGCATCGGCACGCAAAGTACCGTTGAATATCTGGCGCAACTGGCGTCGAGCGCGGTGCAGGCGTAGCTCTAATGCTCCGATGGTCAACCCCAGACGCTCAGCGGCCTCACGTTGGGGAATTTCCGCAAGGTAGCACATTTCCAACAGTTCACGTGTATGGGCGGGAAGATGTCCTAACGCACGGCCTATCAATATTGTTAGGTCTTGCTGGCTTAGCTCCTCCAGAGGATCAGGCGTTGACGGATCGAGAATATCGACCGCTATACCCATTTCTGCAATCTCATCGATGCCTGATAGTGAACCATAGAGCAACTCGGATAAGGACAGTATATTGTCCGACGCGCTCTTCTGGCGGCGACAGACGTTACGGCAAATGCCATTTAACCAGGCATCGAAACGTTGCGGATCGCGTAGATTCTCCAGGTGCCGCCATGCCTCTACCAATGTCTCCTGAACCACATCTTCGATGCAATCGGGCATGACATTGTTCAAACGAGCCAGTCGCACTAAGCGTGGGCGAGCTTCGGTGAATAACTGTTCTATATTAACTAGCGTCTGGCTAGCATTGATATTTTTGGAATCTGGCATATTCAAGGTCATATCGGCCATGTCATCCTTCCTTTCATATTATCTTGTCGAAAAAAAGGAGGATTACCTTACGCATTTTTTATTTTTGTGGACCATTTTTATCTTGAACTTCAGTAAGGGTTATGATGCCACGGGAGCCATCAACGGTGATCATCTGGCCCGTTGTGATCTGCTCTATGGCTCCACTCACGCCAACGACTGCCGGGATGCCATATTCGCGGGCCACAATGGCTCCATGTGATATCGGCCCACCCATCTCCATCACCAGGCCACTCGCGGTGAAGAACAGCGGTGTCCAGCCTGGATCGGTGGAGGGGGCGACCAGAATCTCGCCTGGTTCTAGATGTGCACCTGCTGGATCGAGAATGACGCGTGCCTTGCCACTCACGATACCTGCCGAAGCTGGTGTACCTCTGAGGCCAACGCCTGCTTTTTGCGTAATGGCAGCCTCTGGCTCAGTACCATCGGAGAGCATGACGCGTGGAATATGTCGTCGCCCCAGTTCGCGTTCGTAGCTGGCCCGGCGCTCTTGTACGAGAGCCCGCATATCCTGACCGGCCAGAGCCGCATGAGTCTCTTTTAGTGTAATGAAGAAGATATCCTTGGCCGCTTCCAATCGGCGGCTATGTGCCAGATCCTCGCCAATTGCGACCAGATAACGGCGTGCGGCTGCCATCATCAAGATAATATCGAATTTAGGTACTTCGCGCAAGCCCAGGAGATCGCGCATGCGGTGCAAGCAAAGCGCTGTCACCTGACCATACAGCCAGCCACGTCGCCGTGCCCGCTGTATCAGCGTCTGTACCATTGCATCCGCCTCTTGAACGCCACGCTGGAACTGAACATCGGGGGCAGTATCTGCATTGTCCAATTGCATATAGTTAGTGAGCATACCGAACAGATACGTTGGATCATCGGACCAGCGTGGTAGTCCCATATCAATCTCGGCAACACCACGGTGGCCGTAGAGCGCGAGGAAATCAGCCAATCCTTGCTGCAAGAGCGTGGGTAAGATCTTGGTACGATACGCCTGTGTTAGCTGTGCGGGCTGGTTATCGCGAAAGAGCGTAACGATGGTCGGCTCGGCACGCAGCTCTTGCGCCAGTTGCCACAGCTTCAGATCCATCTCGGTAGTGGGATTATGGGGCAGGCCACGGCGCACCATTTGAATCTCGTCCTCGGTTGCCAGCCCTTGCAGCAAGCGTTTGGCTAAAGCTGGTAAGCCAAAGACTATCAGTGCGATAGGCACGATACTAAACATGATTGATGGCGACGGGAATTGTATCAGCATTCTCTGCTCAATCGTCGCCAATAACTTGCGTGGGGTGGCCTGGGGTTGAGGCGGCAACTCGCGCCATGAGCGCAGTCGCTCTTGTATATGGGCCTGACGTGCCCGTGCAGCTGCG
>Ga0302321_100004927_pt1 | contig 11630 bp, 16 predicted proteins | sample Fen_T0_1_FD_202505 | JGI IMG/M metagenome (GOLD analysis project Ga0302321, IMG submission 202505) | Peat permafrost microbial communities from Stordalen Mire near Abisko, Sweden - Fen_T0_1 | ecosystem: Environmental > Terrestrial > Soil > Wetlands > Permafrost | place: Sweden: Abisko...
CGCTGGAAAACCTATATGGCGTACCAGCGCCAGAAGGGCTACGCGGTTGACGAAGTCCAGGCGCGATCCGATATCGAAGGCTACCGGAACGCAAACCCAATGCTGGTGCGGCTCTGGTACGATCTGAGCGACGCCTTTAAGTTTGCGATCTATGAGCACCACGGCCGCGTGTTCCCAGTTGGTAAGATCGCCTTTCAAAAGGACGACAGGGGAACGGTATGGATGTTGCTGCCGTCCGGGCGTGCGATACCGCATTACTCCGCCCACATTACGCAAACCGGAGAGATGGCTTTTTTCCGCGCTAAGTTTGGCGCGATGATGCGGCAGAAGGCTTTCGGCGGTAGCCTGCTGGAGATCGCCTGTCAGTCCATGACCCGCGATCTAATCACCGCCGCAGAGCGCGACATTGAAAACGAACTGCCAGACGTCACCTTGCTTTTAGACGTGTATGATAGTATCCTCGCGGCTGCGCGTACGGAAGTTGCAGCCGAACGTTCGGAGCAAATGCGCGCCATAATGCGACGCCCCCGGTTCTGGACAACCGGGCTGCCGTTGGACTGCGAAGGGTACGAGGCCCCAAGGATGCGAAAATGAAAATCATCATTCAACGAGATACCGCGATTGCGGAAGCATTGGTATCAGACGAAGAAACGCCAAACGGATATCGACACGTCATAATCACAGCGCAAGCGGACACCGCAGCAAACGCCGCCGATCTGGCGCGCGAGATTACCGACATGTTCGTACGGGAGCGCGATACGTGGTGGCGTACGCGACTGGAGAGCCGGCAGGAGGGCAAAATCGGTACCGCGTTCGTGCGATTTTCTTACGCATTGCGTCCGGGCGTGCATCGCGAATACGATCCGAGCTGGCGGACCGAACATGCAAGTTTGCTGGGCTTCAAATAAATGCCAGCAGGCAGACCGAAAATCGGCTACGTCGGAAACAAGTACGGGCTGGTGACGGTCGTGCAGCGGTTCGGAAACATCAAGATGCTATGCCAGTGCGAATGCGGAGCCGTACGGTACGTTACAGCATCGAACCTGATACGGCACCCGCCGAAGACGCACCGAGCCTGCATGCCATTCCTGCAATATGAGCTGCCGCTAGAACGGGTATGCAAATGAAAATAGCGCAGATGGGCCGATTTACGATTCGTGACGTTGCGATCTCGGATACCGATTACGTGTTTCACATGTTCAGCAACCCGGAGACGGTTCGTTACATGGGGCTGCGGAAGCTGGACAACGTCATGGAGGCTCTGCAGCTCGTTGAACGTTACATGCGGTCCAGGGACGCGCGGTGGCTCGCTGTATGCGATGGCCCCAAGTTCCTTGGCTTGGTAGGCTTCGAAGTGAAGGGCCACTCCGCGACGCTGACAATCGCGTCCAACGGTGTACGTCAAGGGTTCGGCCGCGAGTTCTCTGTGCCGTTCGTCAAGTGGGTCATGTCGTACCCGAATATCTGGCGCGTCTGGGCCATCTGTCACGTTGACAACTTGCCCGTACAGCGGGTTTTAAAACGCATGGGCGCAGAACGCGAGGGCCGGCTGCGGCGGTTCGAAATGTTCCCAAACCTGAGCCGCGAGCCCCAAGACGTCTATATGTACAGTATCGTACGGAGCTAGGTAATGAGCAATGTCAAATTGCGGAAGCGATGCAAATGCGGATGCCGTTGGGGCGTCGCCATGCCCTCGGCTACCTGGCCGCACGACGAACGCCTGATCTGCAAAAACTGTTTTGAGCCTCAGAACATCGCGGCGGCGGACGCGATGCCGGAGAACAGTGAACCGAAGCCGGAGCCCTTGCCCGCGTCGTTCTTCGCCTGAGCCTGCGCGATATCGCCCGTGGTCTTCATCTGCTGCGCGTCGACGCCAGCCTGCTGGCCGGTTGCCGTGGTGCCGACCCCGACGGCTCCAAGCATGCTTCCGAAGGCGCTCGTAAGCTGGCCGAAGCCTTGCTGATTGCCCTGCAGATATTGACTGTACGCGTTGTTGAGACCCGTGCTAGCGATGCCCTGATTGATATCCGAGAGGGCGCGCATGTTCGTCCCGGACAACAGGCCGCCCTTGGCTGCCGCGCTCTCGTTCTGTGCCTGCGTGGCCTGATCTAGCTGGTACTGCACCCCGGGAGACGTCTGGTATCCCTTCGCGAAGTCCTCATAGCTCTGCACGTTGCCGGCGGCGGCTCCGATTTTCGAGCCCAGCGCGTCAGCCCCAGGCATGAACGACTGCCCGAATTGGTTGTATGGCTCCGTGCGGCCCGTGAAAGCGTCCGACGTGTTGTTCACGGCCTTCTGCCCGCCGGAGAGATCGTTGGCGCCGAGCGCCCCGCCGATGATACCACCCAAGCTGGCCCCGAAATCGCTCGCCATGGATTAAGCCCTTGCGTTGTATGACAATCTATGACAAGTCTAACAGCTATGGAAGCAGAACGCAAAAGCCGAATGGTGTCCGCTCGCGTGTCCATTGCGGTCGTCGCGCGCGTTGACTTCGTCGTGCGAAACACCACGGGCAGCGATACACGGAGCCGGTCCGCCGCGCTGCATACGGCGCTGGAATACTGGCTGAACGTCAAGGAAAATGAGCTGTATGCGCAAGGCGTCCTCCCCGCGAAAAAAGCCCCCAGGCCGGGCTAAGAAAGCCGTCCGCAAGCCAGCCGGTCCCGAGAGCGAAAGATGCCTGCAGATGCACTGCAAGCAGTGGCTCGATAAATCTGGGCTCTGGGGACGGCTCCTGATCTTCCACGTTGCGAACGAACGCAAGGGCGGCTTCGGCACTCACATGCACTTCAAACGCATGGGCGTCCGCGATGGCGTCGCCGATTGGCTGGTGTTCCCGCCGGGGCGGTCCGTTGCGATCGAGCTGAAAGACGACGAAGGCGGACAGCTACCCGGGCAAGAGAAGTTCCAACGGCAATGGGAAGCCGCCGGCAACACGTACTTTATTGCCCGCACGCTTGAAGAGTTTCAAGGTATCGTGCAGGCCCTCGTCCTCTTCTGCTAGAACGGGAACGGCGTCCATACAGCCGGCGCCGTCTTGATATAGACACGTGCGCCCGCAGCTCCGCCGATGTTCCCGTACCAATCGTTGACGTTGCCCAGGCCGGCAGCCGGAGCGCCTGCGCCGCTCAGAACTTGAGCCCGCGCGTTCAGCGTTGTCAGGTTGCTGTTGATTGTGGCGATGGCTCCGAACAGCAGCGACACGTCAAACTGCAGTACAGCGATTGCTGAGCTGTTGTTGCCCGTACCCGTTTGGAGCGCGGTAATCGCTGCGGTATTCAGCGCCACTTGCGCAAGAGCATCTGTCAGCCCGGGTACCGAACCCGGATCAATTCCGCCGCTGTTCTGCAGGATGGCAGTCAGCTCCAGAAACCACCGGTTTAGCTCCGGATCATTGATTGCAACCGAGGGCGGGGGCGGAAGCTTTTGAACCATTTGACTTTTCCACAGAATTAATGTACAGCATCGTACGGGACAGCAAATTAGGGGACTAAACGATGTTCTTAATACAGTACGAAGCCGTCAGCGGAGAGCACAAGATACAGCAGTTTGACAGCAACAGTCGGGACCGTCTCGCTGCCCATTTAGCACGGTTCAGTCACCCCATTATCGCAGTCTATGAGCAGTCCACCACGATCACGAAAGCCATGCGCGAGATGCTGCGCGGCCGAAAGGACTTGCTCAAAGACGCCCGGAATTTCACGAACCGGGCGTGATGCCTACGAACATTTCGTCAATCGTGAACGGCGCTTGTGTGCCGCTGTATTGGAGCCGGAATTGCTGACGACGCGACGAACCGAAGTTGCGGCCGATGGCGCGGCGAACGCCGGCTCTTGGCACCGTGATCGTACGGACCCCGCGCCACCGTCGCGGTGTAACGATGACCCCGTTAACTTCGATATCATTCGTCTCGGACCAATCGAGTTGAAATGACCCAGCTTGTGGACCCATGGACGACGTCACGTCAAAATAGTCCACGGTGCTTCGCGTCTCTTCGTCGCTTACCCACGGCGTAATGATCGTTCGCGAAAGCGTGCCGCCCGGCTCCGAGGCGCTGTTGATGTTGACCGTACAGACTTCGCCGGTATCGAGGCCCACGTACGTCACACCGCCGTCGTATTCCTTCGCGCAGCGTGCCGCATGATCGCTGCGCCCGGGAGACTGGCGATAGGACCAAACTCCGGTAGACTTCGCCAGCTCCAGCGTCCAGGCGCCCGGCAGCGTCAAGACGTAAAAATCGCTTCCGCCCTGCCCGTATGCGTATGCCGTGAGCTGGCCTAGCTGCGTTGTCGTGAGCTGCTGGAGTAACAGGTCTATCCACGTAGGAGAGACGGGATTGCCGGCTTGCCCAGAGCAAACCCATATTCTCCTATCCGTACCGACGAACACAATCAGGTCACGCAGCACCGCGCGCGTGAGACGGGAAGCGATGCCAACGGATACCAGAGAGTTGGGGAACGGAACGAACGGCATGTCCACGCTAGCGCCGTTGTTATACCACTGCTCCAGAGACCGGGACCCAAGCGGCCAGAACACGCGGCTAGATACCGCGAGATCAACAACCCTGTCCGGCCTCGCTTCTTTGGTCCCGAAACTATTTGGCAGCACATTTGCCGGTGCGAGCGGTTGCGATCGATACACCTTAGCGTCTTGGTTGGCATAGAAGTTGGAAGCGCCGGACCACAGCGTTTGATTGTCCAGCTCCGCCACTGCGGTAGGATCAAAGTTTATCGAGACGTCGAAACCGGCATTGACGACGCCCGCGCTCTGCGTTGCCGTGTAGCCGGTTCCGGCACGCGTGCCGCCTAGTACGTTGCGATTGGAGGCGATAGCGAGCGCCGTACGGTCCTCCGCGAAGCGGATAACGGGCTGAGTGGGGTCAACAGCCACGGAGCCGGCAAACGACGGGGCGCCCGTTTCCGCACCGTACCATATCGAGCCGTCCGCGTGGCCAGTCCAGACGGTTCCGAGCGCTGCGGCGATGCTGATACATGGTGCGGACGTTGGTTTGCAAACCGTATCGAGCCCAGGCGCACCCATGAAGCGTACGAGCCCCGTACGTCCTTCCTTTTGTTCGCGCGGGACCACGCGGACATTCACAAGCTTGCCAGCGCCTTGGTCCAGATTTAGCGGGTCCTGAAATGAACCGAGTACGTTTAGTTCACCCATGTCAGGACCTTACCAGCCGGAGCCACTGCTGTCCGCGTGCCCACTGCCGCCAGCGCACGTTTACCGCCTCCGCGTCCTGCGCGATGATGCCAACGGCATTGAGATCGCGGCCGTACGAAGAGCAGATGCGGCGCCCCAGCAGCAGTACCGCGTCTGAGATGCCTTCCGGCGGCAGCGAGACGGTATCGCTCCCGTCGACAGCCGTCAGAGCCGGAATACGTCCGCCGTACTCGATAAGCGCTTGTGCCGTGGCACGCGGGGGCGGCCATGCCGTAATCAATACGGAGCCGTCAATCTGCCGTTCCGAATGCCACTTGGTAATCAGTCCCGGGTATGTCGTACGGACAACGTCAGTGGACGGCAGTGGCCCGCGCGTCATACGGTTCACAGTCAAGTTGACGTCATTCATCCAGATTGATTTGACTGCAACCGCGTCGACTTGCACCAGATAGCCGGTGTCCGCTGTGCCCACGCTGAACGAGTAGACTTGACCGGCAGCGCCCGCCGGCAACTGCACCGTGACCCGCTTCATGAGGAACTGTACGGCGCCGTCCGCTTGCTCAGCTCGCAGCAGATCGTTGAGGATGGGAACATTGTTCGCCAAGTCCTCCGGCTCCGGGCTCTCCGTCTGGTCAAGGATACCGAATAGCCGCATGGCCTGCGTGATTACATATGCTGCGGTAGCCATTCGCTAAACTCCCTTCGTCGCGGCCCACGGCGGCGACCATACGACGTCGTTCGGAAAATCGGGGTCCGTCTTCGAAACGTTCGAAAGCTCTGTCGCGCTGTTCGGCGGCAGCACCGTACGCACGGAGCTAGACGGTAGGAACGTCCCGTCAAAGTCCGCCGGAAAGAACGTCGTAACGTCCTTTATCGTCTGCGCAACACTTGGATTGATCGCCGCGAATGCTGCGGACTTCGCCATGGTGGTATAGTACGGGACGCTCCGCAAGAGAGCGTTTAAACGTGTCGTGTCATCTGGTGCGAACTTAGGAGCAACGGCGAAATCCGCCGTGGTGCCCGTCTCCGGCCCGCCGCCCCAGATCGCATCTAAGTTATAGCGCAGCGGCAACGGCTCCGGTGGGGGCTCGATAGACTTGTCCGGGTACGCTTGGAAGTCGTACACCTCCGGCCATGGGTCCCAGCAGGACCGTACGGCACGCCCAGAGCGGGGGCTACACACCAACAGCCCAGTTAGCTTTTCTCGCCACAGCGTCGAATACCGTACACGGGCGTTGCAGCGGCTGCATGCGCCCCAAAGTTCTGCAGGACCGAATTTCGGCTTGGCTGTCATGTCGTGGCCCCGCTCGAAAAAATCAGGCCGCTTGCGTGAACAAGCGGCCCAAGTCTAGGGAGGAAACGCCCAAGGAGGGCAGTACGGCTTCGCGAACGTCCCCGTACTGCCCTCAACTTACGCCCTCCCCCGAGAGCTGTCAACCGAGAGCGCTAGCCGCTGGCGCCCAGGCTGCCGTACACGGTGCGGAAATCGACCACGGACGCGGCGCAGCGGAACCACAGCGCAATCAGCGACGCCTGATTGGCCCAGTTGCTATCCTCGCGGGTCTCGACTTGCGAGCGCTCCCAGAACGTGAAGCCCTGCCCGTTGTCCTTGTCCTGTTCGGACGTCTGGATAAAGTAGTTGTCCTTGTCCACCAGATACGGCGTCTCGACAACTTCAGGGAGCGCGCCGGTCGACCGCAGAACGTTGATATTGTTGTTCTGGCTGTTCCACTGCAGCGGGCTGCCCAGGATGCGGCGGGTCTCCGGGCCGCTTTCCGGCGACAGGATAACCCGCTTCGGCAACACATTGATAACGAAGCCGCGACCGTTGCGGGCGTAGCTGATCTGGATAACGGCATTCTCGAATGCCAGCTCCGAGACGTTCGCCGAAACGAGCTGATTGGACTGCAGCCCGGTGGCCGTGGGGTGGCTGGGTGAAATCAGCGGCACGTTGTCGGCGCGCAGACCGTTGGCAGCGTCGCCCGCAACCTGCAGCGGCGCGTGGGCGATGTACTCTTCCGTCTGCCGTGCGGAGAACGCCAGCTCTTTCATCATCCGACCGCCGACGTCTTCGTACAGGTTGTCGTCCTTGGCTTCGCGCGAGATCGCCACCGCAAGGCCGTACGACGCGTGGGTGACCTGCGTGCGGTAGCCCTCGTTCGGGGCGTCGAACTCAACCGGCGCAAGCTCCGGCTGCATGACCGCGAGGCCCAGGCCGGCACGCTCCGTCATGAATTCTTCGAAGGCCTTTTCCGATGGCTTCGTGGAATAGAACAGCGGGTATACCGGTGCCAGCCGTTCGTAATCGAGCCCGAAGAGAGCGTACAGCCCCGGCCAGTACTGCGAAGGCTGCAAAGAGCGGTCGATAACCTGCATTGATTTTCCCCGTTGTAAGGCGGCCCGTTGCAGGCCGTGACCCCAATATTGTATTGACTAGCACAAAAATGCGGTTTTGGTCAAATCATGATAGGCTAAACCCTTGACATGTCAGACAAACGTAATACAAAGGGACCCCATGCGCCAAATCCCGAAATTAAAACTCAACTTGAGCAAGCCGGAGACCTTCGGCAATTTGGCCGAAAAGCTTGACGTCGACGTACGGCGCTCACTGGCAACTGATCTTATTGAGCTGATTAAGATCGATGAAACGTCCATGGGCGATTGGGCGGGCAAGGCCCAAGGCTATCTGGACGAAGTCGACGCGGACACCGCGAAGACAGCCACAAAGAACGCAGAGCAGCAGGGGTCCAACGAAGGCCCGCCCCCGTCCACGGAGATGACGCTAAGCGCCGTTGTACAGTTTGCAGCGCGGGCGTCCGATGCCCTGCTAGGAGAGCCGGACCTAGCCAAGTCATGCGAGCCCGGCGGTGAAAAGCTGGCGTCGTGGGTCTCCAGCGAGCTACGCACCAACGATAAAAACTGGATACTCGATACGGACCCGCTGATTGTGCATATGGCAGTCACCGGTTTGAGCTGGCGCAAGCGCGCCTTCGACGACGACGACAGGGCTTTTCACACCGCGTTTCTGACGTGTCTTGAAGTCATCATTAACAAGAGCGTACGGGGCGACGGCCAGCGGGCTCCGCGTATCACGCACCAGTTTGAGCGCTACCCGTACGAAATTGAGCGTTCGATTGAGCGCGGGCGCTGGGTTGACTACAAGCCGCAGTACAACGACAGAGACCCGCAGGCGCCGAAGAAATTTTACGAGTGCGACTTGTGGCTCGATCTTGACGACGACGGCATAGATGAACCGTGGACGATTACAATTTCGCGCGACGACATGGTCGAAGTCGTCAAGATCGCGCCGCGTTGGTCCGCGAAGACCGTTATCAACACCAAAGAGGAATTGGTGTTCAACGCAATCCGCCGATTTTACCCGTACAGGTTCCTGCCGGACCCAAGCGGCGGCTTTTTCCCGATGGGCTTTGGCAAGCTGCTGTCCCGTGTTGAAGGCAGCGCAGACAGGCTGCTGGCCTCGATCATTGACACCGCAGAGACGGAGAGCGAGAACGGTGGCGTACTGGCCGGCGGAGGCTACGGACTTCCGGACGTGATCGAAGTCAAGGGCAACCGCATCCAGACGCTACCAACGGACGGCGCCCCGCTCGCAAACCGGTTTGCAGCGTTCCCAACCAAGTCCGTTTCGTCGGGCTCCGTTGCGGTACTCGAAAAAGTCATGACGCTGGGGGACCGTCTTTCGGGCACCTTGAACATGCTGGAGAACGCCCCGGCATCCATGACGGCAACGCTCGCGCGGGGCATCATCGATACGGGTTCGCAAGTCCAGTCCGCCGTACACCGCCGCGTGGTCGCGTCTCTCACGCAAGAGCTGCGCATGTTCGTGCTGATGGCGGACGCGTACGACGTCTTGCCGGAAGGCGTCTCAATTTCCGACGGTGGCGGCGTAGCCGTGACTGCGGACCCGCAGCTTGCAACAGAGATGCACCGGAGCGCGCTCGGCGGCATGTATATGCAAATGATTGAGACCGGCGCCAGCGCTCCCGGCACCTTCAACGTGCAAGAATGCGTGGTCCGGTTTGCTACCGTTATGCGGCTACCGGACCCGGGAAAGCTAGTCGCCCCGCCCGTACAGCCGCAGGCGTCTCCACACGAAAAGATGCAGGGCGCAATCGGCTTGCTCAAGACGAAGACCGAGCATATCAAGACCATTGGAACCGTCGCCGTCAATCTCACCCAGGCGCTGAAAAATCTGGTAGACGCGAACGGCGGTATGATAAACAACCAAACCGGACTGCTGCAGATGGCCCAGCTAGAACAGGCCGTACAGCAGCTTATGCAAGAGGCGCAAAATGTCGGAAATGCTGCTGACGGAATGGCTAGCCAGTCACCCAACCCGGCAGCTCCTGCGTTGCCTGCGCCAGCGGCAGGCGGGGACCCTGCAGGCGTTCCAGGCGGGCAACCCGGTGGAGCCGATGGCCCAGGGGCGTCTGGCGGCGCTGCATGAGCTGGAGCGGCTACTAAGCGGGCCGACGTCAGACGTGGAAAGAGTTTTTGAGGCGGCAACGAAGGACGGCAAACCATGACTACCAGTATTTACGGCTTTGATATCCCCCATGACAAAGGTGAACCGTGCCGCGACTTGATCGCGGTGCAAATTCCGTACCCTCCGAGCAAGATCAATAGCGTCATCATTCCCGACATTGCGCGGCAGCTTGGAGAGCACGGCGTGCAGGCCGGCATCATTCGCCAGATGGGGCCCATCGCGTTCCAGTACAAAGACAGCGAGGGTGTTGCGAAGCAGAACGCCAAAATCGGCGACTGGGTTCTGATCCGCTGGGGCGCCGGAACCATGTTCCAGGCCGGGCGCGGCATCCTGAATGCCGTTGGCGGCTGGCGCTACTTGTCGACGTTTCAAGACGTCATCAAGGTTATTCCGGCCGAAGACATGCCGAACCCGGCAACGCTCGAATGGACGGATCAAGGCGTGGACCCGGCATTGACCGGCGCCGCGCAGCCGGAACCGGCGGCAGCCACGTTCGAAGAGAGCGTACGGGAACGCGTCGTTTACAAGAAAGGGAAGTGAACCATGGCGGTTGACTTAAATGTGATGATGCGGGAGCAGGCCAAAAGCGGCTTGCAGATGCAACTGGACAAGGCAGTCACGGACGGCGACACCGCAGCCGCGCGCAAGGCTGCTGCGGACCTTGCAGCGCTGGAGCTGGCAATGGCGCCCAAGGCGTCCGCCTTCACGGACGCGGACGTGTACGCGCAGCTCGATACGCAAGCGCCGTGGTACGGTGTGGACCCGAAGAAATCGGCGAAGGCCGCAGACTTCGGCAAGTCCATGAACCCGAAGAAATTCCCCACGGCCGCAGCCTTCGCGGAGGCCATCGTCAAGGCCGTTGACGCGGAATTCGCAACTACCGCGCCCAAGACTGACGATAGCGACGGCGGGGAGAGCGAAGAGAGCGACGACACCGGGACCGGCGGGGCTGCGGAGGGCGGAGACAAGACCGTCAAGCCGAAGCGTCGCACGGACGCCCCAGGCGAAAACGACGCGCTGTCTCGCAGCCCCGGGCGATCCGCAGGGCCGTGGACGAAGCTGTCTGACGCCCCGGCAGCCATACAGGCGGAGATCAAGCGTTCGGCTGACAAGCTGGCACCGAACGCCAGCAAAGAGAACCGGGAGGCCTTCGTCGGTAAGGCCTTGGAAGCCCACTATGCTGCGCACCAGCGCAACAAAGCGAAGAAATAGGAACCGCTGCTATGACCTATCAACCCGCCAATCCGTTCGCCGGGCTCCCGGAAAATCTCGTTCCGAACCCGCCGCCCGGCATGCCTGAAGCCCCCGGCCCGGGGGACGCGATGAAGACGCTTTCCCCGTTCCGGAAAGCGTTGGACGTGGACGAGATTATCAAAAATCTCATTCTCGACAGGCCGCTGAAACTGTACATTCCCGACGTACAGAAGTACCCGGAATTTGAGTTCCGAATTATCAACGATATCCCGTCCGAGCGCGCCCAGGCGCACAACAAGGGATACCGTGAAGTTGACCTTCCGGAACTTGTCGAAGCGTTCAACGGGCTGATTGCCGGCTCGGACAAGAACGGCAAACCGTACGCACCCCTTTTGATGGCGCGCCCGCGAGCCGTGAGCCGGGAAATTATCAAGCGCCAGCGCCGGCAGCTCCACAGCATTTACGCCGGCATGGACCCCGCGAATAAGGAGTTCAACAGCAGCAAGTATACCAAGAATGCCGGGGCTCTTGGCGGTAGCGAAGGCTCGTTCTCCGGCGCCGGCTTCCGTATCCGCGTGTAACTTGGAGGACACATGGCGAAGAAATCGACAGCGAATGGCGGACATAGCAAGTCAAAAGCTGCTATGTCTGCGGACGACCACCGCAAGGTGGCGAACACGTTGCAGGCGAAAGCCCGCATTCACCATGCGAAAGCGGATTTAGCCGAAGCGCTCAATCCGCCGAAGAAAGGGAGCACGCG
>Ga0302321_100004929_pt1 | contig 11629 bp, 12 predicted proteins | sample Fen_T0_1_FD_202505 | JGI IMG/M metagenome (GOLD analysis project Ga0302321, IMG submission 202505) | Peat permafrost microbial communities from Stordalen Mire near Abisko, Sweden - Fen_T0_1 | ecosystem: Environmental > Terrestrial > Soil > Wetlands > Permafrost | place: Sweden: Abisko...
ATTCTTAAAGGTTGGGAAGGCATGACACACACGGCTGCCGAGCAGGCGTTTCTCGACGGTAAATGCGCCATGACGGTTGCTGGTTCTTGGCTGGGCAGCGAGGTTCGGGGGAAAATTCCGCCGGGCTTCTCGATCGGTGCGATGAACTTCCCGGTGTTTCGTGACGGTATCACGCATCCGGATACACTGCAGGTGCAGAGCAGCTACTATTTCTTTTTCACCAAGAATGATCCCCGGCGCATGCGGGCAACGGCGGATTTTTTCCGGTTCCTGACCTCACGTGAACGCGTCCAGGCTTTCGCTCATCAGCAAGATGCAGCGACGGCTGTCTATGGTGTGAATGTGGACAACTATTCGGAAGCGATGCGCGATGTCGCGGCGTTGATCGCCAAATCGCCGGCTTCGTTCGATGGAGGCCGGCCGACGTCGGGTGCATTTTTGGCTCTGTGGGAGCAGTCGATGAACGATCTGCGTCAACAGCTGATGACCGGTCGTATCACGCCGCGGGAATACGCGGATCGTCTCGAAGCAGCGGCCCAGGCGGAGCGCATTCGTGATTTGAATCCGACTAGCGTGAAGGTAAAACACCGCTGGAAAACGGCGTTGCTGCTGCTGGCGTTGTCTGCCGCCATCGGCTGGTTGGGGTTTGAGGTAGCGCGACGCACCCGCGTTCGCCGTCGGGAGGGAAGCAGTGGTGTTTCTCGCGCGGAAGGGCATCTCGGACGGCTGCATTTACCGATGGCAGGTGGCTTTGTGATGCCGGCTTTAATCCTTTTTGGGCTCCTGGTGATTTTGCCGGGCTTGGAGGCGTTGCTATGGGCGTTCACGCGTTGGGATGGCGTTGGTGGGACGCGTACGGCGGTCGGGTTGTTCAATTTCAAATGGTTGCTGCTGGAGAGTGACACGTTCTGGTACGCTCTTCGAAATAACCTCTACATCATGGTTGTGCCGACGTTGGTGGTGGTGCCGCTATCGTTGTTCCTGGCGACACTTATCCATCGCGGTGTTTTTGGCGCAAATTTTTTCCGAGCCGTATTCCTGTTTCCCAATCTGCTCGGAGGTATTGCAGCGACGCTTTTGTGGATGAACGCCTATGATCCACATGGTGGACTGGTGAACGCGGGACTGGTGAAAATCGGCGGCTGGTTAAACAACGACTGGTTAAATTCTTTTGCCGCTTATCCATGGTTGTCGCAGGACAATCTCTACCGGGCATTGATCCCAATCTATATCTGGATGGCGTGTGGCTTCAATCTCGTGCTCTACCTTGCCGCGATGCAGGGCATCGATCCGGAGCTGTACGAGGCCGCGGAAATCGACGGTGCGCCGGCGTGGCGGCAGTTTTTCACGATCACGATTCCGCTCATCTGGGAAGTGTTGGCGGTGTCGGCAGTTTTCATTGTCGTGGCTGGCCTCAACACGTTTGAAATGATCTGGCTGCTGACGTCACAGGATCCGATCAGCCAGTCGCACGTGCTCAGCACATTGATGATTGCGACGATGTTTAAGGAATTCGCGGTCGGTCGTGCCACGGCGGTGGCAGTGATCATGTTTGTGCTGGTGCTGACCGGTTCGGCGGTGGTGTTGGGCATGATGCGGCAGCGTGACACCGTACGCGATTGAACGATTGCAGCCGGTCGCGGTTGCGACTCAACTCACCTTAATCTCATGGCATCGTCAAAACCCCAGACTGGCACCACAGTTACCCCGGTTGAAAAAATTCCTGATTTCATTCCGTCTGTTTGGACGGGTTGGATCGGTTTTACAGGTTTCATCATGGGCGTGGTTTGGCTGAACAAATTCGGGCCGGTATTTGAATTTTCTCGATATTGGGAGGGGCTCATTATCATGGGCTTTGCCTCGGTACCGATGTTGGTTTTTGATGTGGTGTTGTTGGGCCGGAGAGGGCGGGGGAAGCCGGTCGACGGCCTCACGCGGCAGCGGGATTATTCGTTTGCTCGGACGGGTTTGAAGCTGGTGGGTCTGCTGGCGACGGTCGCGTTGCTGGGGCTGCTTTACTGGATTTTTCCTGAGTACAATCCGAGTTTGCGGCTGGTGACGGACGAGCTGCCAAACCCAGGCTTCTACAGCAATTTCTTCGCACTTTGCCGGTTTGCCGGACCTTGGGCGTTCGGCGTGTGTGTGGTGTATTTCTTTCTTGTCGATGCGAGATTGAACGATCCGCAGGATGGCTACTGGCATTTTGGGCGTCTGGTGTTGGGCGGTGATGGTATTGATTGGGCAAAGATCCGCAATCATCTGCGCACGTGGGCGGTGAAGGGATTTTTCATGCCGCTGATGTTCACTTTTCTTTGCAGTAACCTGCCCGGGCTTCATTGGCGTGAGGAGCATTCCGCAGCGCTAAAGCACTTATTTGATGGATCGGCTGCGAATCTGGGGTTGTTGCAGGCGCTGTTTCACTACTCGAACAATCTCATTTTCAGCATCGACCTCGCGTTCGTGGCCTGCGGTTACGTGTTGACGATGCGCCTGGTGCAATCGCATGTGCGCTCGGCGGAACCGACGATGCTGGGCTGGACGGCCGCACTGATCTGTTATCAGCCGTTTTGGAAAATGTTTGGTGATTTGTATCTGGGATATTGGTCAGACGGCGACTGGCAGTCGAAATTGAATCAGAACAGCACGCTGCTGATCGCGTGCGGCGTCGGCATCATTGTTTTCGAAACGATTTTTGTGTGGGCAACGATTTCGTTTGGGCTGCGTTTTTCCAATCTTACGCATCGCGGTATTGTGACGAAAGGCCCGTACTATTTCACGAAGCACCCGGCGTACATTTCGAAGATTTGTGCCTTTACCCTGATTTCGCTGCCCTGGATCGATGGACGCGGGCCGGGCCAGGGACTGCGGAATCTCTTTATGCTGGCCGGTTTGTCGTTTGTTTACTGGTTGCGGGCGAAGACGGAGGAACGACACCTCGCGAGCATCGATCCGGCCTATGGAATTTATACGGAGCAGATCCGGCAGCGTCATCGTCGCTGGCTGATGTTGAAGTTCGGGCAGACCTGAAATCGCGCAGGCGGAATCAGTCGTTTAGCGGGTTCGGCTCGCGAGGCGTAAATGCGGGCGGTTCGTAACCGAAGTGTTCGAGTGTTTTTCGGGACACGGTCGAGCCGGCCGGATGATTGCCGACTTTGGCGAGTAAGTTGAAAAGCTCGATCGGCGGGACGTCTTTGAAGCCGGGCTGTGTGCCGAGATAGATGGCAGGTGCAGTCATAATGCGTGAAGTGGAAAAAGACATGACAAGGATGGTGCGCTGCGTGTTCCGCAGCACAGGAGTGCGTCAAAAGACGGACTCTCAGTTTACTTGGCCAAGCTTTGTTGTGGGTCGCTTTGGTTCAGTACGAACCGGGAGACAACGAGCGTTTTTGTGCGAACAAGATCGCCGCGAGGGCGGACCGACACCGCTAATGGGTGTTGGGTGACGGGGTAGACTTGGGAATTCCGTCGTGATGTGTGCATGGTGAATAAAAATGTACGGCACCGGTACTATGCAGGCGGCGTGCCGAGTAATATCGGGATGGACGAATCTTTTTCATACATCTTAATCGCAGTTAGTTAGAGCACAGCTTTTAGATATCATTAGTGGAGGTTTTGGTCAAAAAGACGCAGTTCGTACCACGAAATCCGCACTTTGTGTAAGGTTGCACCCGGCGGGGTCGGTGCCTTTTGTGGGCGCGTGCGTAATCCGCGATTCACGATCTCCCAGAGCCTGATTTTCCTCATGCTGGCGGGTTATCTTTTGTGGGTCGTTTATCCGATGCTGTGGGTCGCTTATTCGTCGTTCAAATCGGACGATGCGATTTTTCGTGATGCCTTTGCGCTGCCGTCGATTGATGCGTTGAAATGGGGCAATTATCGCCAGGCTTGGCGCGAGGCGCACTTCGGACAATATTTTCTCAACAGCGTGATTGTCACCAGTGTATCCGTGGCAGCGATACTGATGCTCGGTTCGATGACGGCGTATGCGTTGAGTCGTTTTTATCACCCGCTCGGCAACGCATTGTACGCACTTTTTCTAGCGGGTTTGATGGTTCCGGTGCAGCTGAGCATCATCCCATTGTTTTTTGAATTGCGCGCGTTTGGAATGCTCAACTCGAAGCTTGGTCTTATCCTCGTGTACACGGCGAACGGCCTGCCGTTTGCGATTTTTATTCTCGCGGGATTTTTTCGAGCGCTCCCGCGCTCGCTTTACGAAGCCGCCGTGGTGGATGGTTGCAGCGAAACATCGGCATTTTGGCGGGTGATGCTGCCGCTGGCCCGACCGGGGCTGATTACGGTGGCAATTTTCCAATTCATTGGCATCTGGAAGGAATATTTTTTTGCGTTCATGTTCACTTCAGGTGCACGGAGCGAGGACGTGCGCACGCTGCCGCTGGGCTTGGGCAATCTCTCGGTTGCTGCGCAGTATCACACCGACTACGGTATGCTTTTTGCCGGTATTGTGATGGTTACGTTGCCCATCTTGATCGTGTATCTGCTGCTGCAGAAACATCTCGTGAAAGGAATCACGGCTGGGGCAATAAAGGGGTGAATGTGCGCGTGTGGCGCCGTCGCTATTTGTGCGTTTCGGCTTCGACGAGAGCTTTGAGATCGGCGAGGCCGCGTTCGAACGGATTGCCGATCATTTTGTCCTGATTCATGAAGAGGCAAAACGCTTTCGCCATGAAACTATTTTCTCCGTAGATGCTCCAGGTGACGACGGTCGCATCTCCCTTTGGTATGAGGGTGAAATCCGTCGTTGAGATGCCCTTCATCGGTTTGACGAATTCGAGCTTAATGCGAACCAGTTCGTTGGTTCGGCTTTCAATAATCGTCTGACGGCCTTCACCGATCTGGTTGTTACCGCTCCAGGTGGAAGAGGCGCCAATGCCAGCGGGCGGACCCTCGTAGGTGTTTTTCGCGGTGGGATCCAGTTTTAACCAGGGCGACCAGATCGCAGATTTGCGCAGGTCGTTTAGGTGAGGAAAAATCGTAGCCGCAGATGCGTTGATTGTGAGGGAACGGTCAACCCGGAATTGAGATGGCTGCAGGGCCACAATGATCAGGAAAACGATCACGAGGACCGCGAGAACAATGAGGATTTTGATCGGCATGGGTGTATGAGTTAAAAGTTATCTGCAACGGGTTTAGGCGGGTGTCACGCGTGCGGCGAGCATGGGGCGGAAGGCATGGCGGTAGCACCAGGTTAAATAGAGTTCCAACAGGAGAAAAACACCGGCCATGATGAGACCGGAACGTTCGAGGAAAATGTGAAAGGCGAGGCTGTTGACGATAAACGGGGCGAATAGGGCGAGTGCGAGCGGTACGAAGCGGTTCGTTAGCAGCAACGATCCGACGGTGAGGAGCGTGACAGCGATCAGCTGCATCATGTAGCCGGAGTTCACCAGGGCGCCGGCGAAGGCTATAGCGCCTTCGGGTAACGGTGTTTTGGGCTGCGGAATAAAGTTAAAAAACCCGTTGAGCCCAAAAATAAACAGCGGAAGGCCCATCAGCACGCGGGCGATCGCGGGGCAGAAACGGGCGAAGGTGTTTTTGTTGGGCGTTGGCGAGGGGTTTGTAGCAGTGGCATTCATGTCGATTCCTTGGTTGAAGTGGTTCGTTAAATTTTTGGCCGGTTTCAGGATGTTTCTTCGAGGGGGAATTCAAAAGCCATCCCTTACGGAATCCATCGAGTCCTTTCACGCAAATCGTCCGCACAAATTCCTTCGCGGACTGAAGGTTTGCATGTTGTGGCCTGACAACACTTGTTTACATCGGGGCAATTCTCAGGGATGAACAAGGACGCTCTCGGGGAAACGTACATTCCGAAGGCGAGCTAAACTAACCAAAAGAGACATTACCATGGGCGACAAATCACCGAAATCCACGCAGAAAAAAGCGACGCAAAAGCAGTCGAAGACCAACGATTCGAACAGCAAGAAGCAGCAGTTGATCACGTCACAGCAGGCGACGAAAGCAAAGGCCGCCGCGAACAAGAAGAAGTGAGCAGCTACCGGAGTGTGTGCGGCCATTTGCGGCGCGCGCTCCTTTTAGATTCCGTCAGGCGTTGATCGTCCTGACGGTTTTTTTGCGCCTGGAGAAGAGGATCGCCGCAGTCACTCGCGGCCGGCGATCACTCGCCCGTCCAGTGGATGGTGAACGGTTTTTCGATCGCGGGATGCAGACTTTGACCGACGGGGCAGGAATCTCCGGCGCGTTCGAGCAGGCTGACGAGAATTTTTGGCATCGAATCTTTTGCCATCGGCAACCAGACTTCGACGGGGAGTCGCACGATGCGGCGGGGTGCATCGGCTGACATGATTTTGTTCACTTCAAAACGGGCGCCGCGCAGTTCGTAACCGTGTTTGCGTGCGATGATCGCCATCGTGGTGAGAATACAGGTGGCCAGCGATGCGGCGGTGAGATCGGTGGGGGAATACGCTTCACCACGGCCTTGGTTGTCTTTGGGCGCGTCGGTTGCGAGCGTGTTGGCAGATGGCTCGTGGATGGAGAAGCAGTGCAAGTCGCCTTGATATTCGCCGGTGATTTTGACCATGAGATTTCGGTGCCACAAAGGGCAGGCAAAAGCATGCAGGTCACGACAGGCGTTTCAAGCAGCAGGTTTTTTGTGCCTGGTGTGGAGGCAAAAGTTTAAACCGCCGCCTGAGCGAATGGGCGCTCAGGAGCGGCGGTGTTGCCCGGCGCAAAGGTGCGCGCCGGTAGGAAGGGTTGGTGGTCCGGCAAGAAGCACCGGAAGTGATTAGTGACTTTGAGCGACGATGGAGTGTTCCAAATAACGCTGGGTCGAATGAGGTTGATTTGCGGGAGTGGCCTTGGCGGGTGGCGTCGCGGCCACCACTGCTTTGGGTTGCGACGACGAAGAGGGATCGAAAATCGCGAGCACGAGGCCGGCGTAGATGGTGACAATCACGAGGCGGTAAAGAATTTTTTCAATCATGGTAGAACAGGTTATGTTCACCCAGACGCATTTCCTTCGGCGGGCGTTTCAGAATTTGACGGGGAAAATTTTAATAAATCTTCGCCATGCGTGTAACCAAAGGCCGTTTGGCTGTGCAACGAGCGCGGCGGTTTTTCTACTTTGGAGCCTGGGCACTGCGCGGGAGCTCGGAGGATTTCGGCAGTTTGTTGCGTTTGGCGATGGCTTGTTGCTCGGACTGAAATTGGCGCAAAGCATCGACTTGAACGGGAGACAAAACCTGTTCGGCTTTTGTGATAAACGTATCGGTGAACATGATTTGATAAATTCTGTCACCAGGTTTCGTCGAGTTGTTGGCGAGCAATTCGGCGAGTTGGTCAGCCTGTTTTGTCTGCAACGGCGCATCGGAATAACTGAGACGGATGCCCAGTTTGGGTACGAGAAAAGAGTTAGCCTGAGCGACTAGGGCTTCATGTGATTCGACAGCGTAGCCACGTCCACCCGAGCCGGTGGCGTTCGGAATGAAAATCGTATTGGTTTCGTTCATCGATTTCCAGCGCTGGAGGGTCTCGTCACCCATGAGCGTTTGCAGCTGGCGGTCAGTTTCTTCGGCTTGCTGTTTGGCAAAATCGCCTTTGATGCCTGCACTCCCCGCGAGCTGACGATAATCCGCTAAAGCCATCGCTTGTTCGGCTAGGATCGAGATCGCTTTCTCACAGGCCTCGGCGGAGAGGCCCAGTTTGAGCAGTTTTGGACCTTGGATGAGTTTCGTCATCCGGTGTTCTTGCTGGGCGTAGAGCTGATTGTATTCGGGATCCGAAAGGAGTTCGCTTGCGTTGCCGTTTTGTGGCATTGGCGGTTGTTTTTGGCGTGGAGCGGCTGGGTGTTTTTCGTGAGCGAGTTTGAGCTGATTAATGACGACGAGCGCCGAAGCACGCCGCATGGCTTCCAGTGCCCCAGGACCTTGGGTGAGGGCGTTTTGTTTTTCGGCGAGGTCGCCGGCGAGCGCTGCGCTGCGGTTTTGTTCTGCGGTTGTCCACTGGGCTGCGGCATCCAAGTCGGCGCGGGCGGTTGTGATGGATTGGAGCAACGCATTTTGGGCCGCGTGGGCCCGCAGCCAGACGCCGGCCAGGCTGACGCTGAGTACAATCAATAGGGTAAAAATGAGTTTTGAAAATCGAGGATTCATTTGGCGGGTGCAGTAGAATTGGGGGTAGAGGCAGGATAGTCCCGGGCCGAGCTTTTTGAGAGTTTCACTTTCCCCTGCAAAGCCGCATCGCGGATGATTTCATACATGCGGCGACGCCAAGTGTTCATCGACTCACGCTCGTTGAGGCGCTCTATTTCTTCGGGCGAGAGAACTTTGGCCAAGGCCGTTTTGAGATCGGCCGGGAAATCAACCGGCCAGCCGTTTGCGCGATAAACTTCGTCCATAAAGCTGGGCGCTATTTTGGCCAGTAGTTGGGCAAGTTTAGAGCTGCGCTCATCGAATTCCGATGTCAGACGTTGCTCCCAATCGTTCGCTTCAAGTGCCAGGTCGAAACTCGTGAGCCCGTCGGCCCACATCCGATAAGGTTGAAGTTCCACGTATTCGTGGAACTGGCCATACCCGCTGCTGCCCAGCAACGCAGCGATGCGCAGGTCGATCTCGCTCGTGGCACTTTCTCCGACCTTCTTTTCTTCAGAAGGCAAGGCGAACTCCAAACCCTGGTTCTTGGCCAGTTTGACCGCGTCGTAGATGGCCTGATTGCGCTCGACGATGAGGACCTTGAGCCTGTCGAGTGTTTCGGGTGGGAGTTTGAGCCGCCGAAAAAGGGAGGCGTATTCGGAGTCGAGCTCACCTTTGCGGATGAGGGTGTCGAGGCGAACGCGTTCTTGTTGCTCGGGGGTGAGCGGTGGGGCTTGCACGGTCAGTGCTGCGTCGAGTTCGCGGGCGGTTGCTTCTTGTGCGGCCAGCCGGGCAGTGGCGGCATTTTGGGCGGCTTGAGCAGTTTTGGTTTGTGCGTGGAGGTCGGAGAGCTGGGCTTGCAGCCGGTGATTTTTGTCGAGCTGGAGCGCAAGGCCAACGGCGAGTGCGGCGGCAAGGGCACCCGTTAGCGCGAGTTGCAGTTTGGTCATAAAGAGATTTCCGGCGACGGCGCCGATGGTTGTGGAAACGTCGCCCAGTGCGGTGGTGGTGATCGTTGGGGCAAGTCCGACGGGCGCGGCCGAAACAGAATTTTGGGCTAAAACGGCCGTAAGCACGGCGGCGGTTGAAGTGATGCCTCGTTTGGTGAGCAAGCCGTGGAGTTTTTCCAGCGCGCGTTCCACTCGCATGCGGGTGGCGTTTTCGCTCAGGCCGAGTTTGGCGCCGATTTCGGCGAAAGGCTGGTCGTTGAAAAACCGTAGGAGTACGGCGTCGCGGTCGCGCTCGTTGAGGGCATCGAGCGCTTCGTCGAGCAACGGGGAAATCTGGTCCCAGGCTACGGAGGGCTCGGTGGCTTCGGTCAGCAGGTGTTCGAGCGCGGCGTTTTGTTCGTTGGCGATGCGACGTTGTTCGGTGCGACGCAGGCTGGCTGCGGCCCAGCGTGTGCTGCGGTGGAGCCAGCCGGCGAGAAGTGGATGGGTTTTGAGTTGGGAGGCTTTGCGGGCGAGGTCGGTGAAAACCATCTGGGTTACCTCGTTGGCGCGGTGATGATCGCTCCCCACGCGGCGCAGCGCGGCGGAATAGACCAGATCCAGATGCTGGCCGACCAGTTGGGCAAAGGCGGATTCTGATCCGTTCTCGAGGTATTCGCGCAGCAGTTTTGTGTCATCCATGGCAGTGGCTTACTAGCTTACAGCCGATGGCGTTAAAAACGCACAAACTATTTCATCAGGTGCTGATTGCTTCGTGCACGAGTTCGCCGACGCTTGGGGGGAAGGGAATGGTATGGGCGAGTTCGTGGCCGCGAGGGCTCATTTTGCGCCAGGTTTTGCGGATGATATCCACGTACTTTTCTTTCGAGTAATCTGCATGCTGGGTGGCGAAGCCGGGAATTTCGGTATCCAGAAAAACCAGACAGGCGGCGTCTTCGAGCGCTTGGGTGCCGGGATTGGTTTTCAGGCCGGTCTTGGAAACCCAGGTGGCGACTTCGTCGGCTTCGGCCGCAGGCACGCTGGCTTGCAAGAGGAGTTCACGGGCACGGTCGGCTTGTTTTTTGTAGAGGGATTTGCGCCAGGCGTGGTACCCCGGTTTGTCTAACGGGAAACTGGCGCGGGGAACGGACCAGCGTTCGAGGTGCTGGCAGCGAGCGGCGAGACGCAGCACGGGCGTGACTTCGGGGGTGACTTGGGCGACCCAGCGTTCCATGTTGTCGGCGTAGACCAGTTCGGCTGCGCGACCGTCGGCGGTGCGCTTGGGGTCAGCGGCGTGAGCAGTGTCGATTAGCTCGCGGGCGTTTTGGTAACAATCCATGGGAGGTTTATGTCAGGTTGATTTGGCTTCGGCAAGCAAGGCGCCGAGGTCGAGCGGTCGAGTGAACATGGCAAGTCCGCCGTCGGCTGCATGCGGCCATTGTTCCTGGGGACGATCTCGGTAAAGTTCGATGCCGTTCTGGTCCGGATCGCGCAGGTAGAGTGCTTCGCTCACGCCGTGGTCGGCGGCGCCGTCGAGCGGGATGTTGGCGTTTTGCAGACGGCGCAGCGCATCGCCGAGCGACGCGCGGGTCGGATAGAGGATCGCGACGTGAAAAAGACCGGTGGTGCCCGGTGCTGGTGGCGGGCCGCCCGCGCTTTCCCAGGTGTTGAGGCCGATATGGTGGTGGTAACCGCCGGCGGAAATGAACGCTGCGCTTGGGCCGAACCGTTGCATAAGAGTAAAGCCGAGCACGCCGCAGTAGAATGCCAGTGAACGCTCGATGTCGGCGACTTTTAGATGCACGTGTCCGATGCGCACAGCGGGATCGAGGGGAGGAGTGAGTTTTTCAGGCATGCCAAAGGTTAAGCATGCCTGACTGTTGCGCAAGATTCGGGGAGACGAAGCGGCATAACTTTGTGCCTGCTTGGTTTCTTAATCTGGAACGCTGGGACTCCGGAATGGAAAAGCTTTTGAACACCAAGGTCGCGAGGGACGAAAACGTCTGGAGCCGCGCTTCATTGTTATCCTCCATTTCAGCAGCAGGCCTTTGCGTTCGGGCCCGGGCTTATTATTACTCGGGCTGGATTCTGGCACGTTCCAAGCCGAACCAGTTGGCAAGGAGTTTTTGCTGGGCGGGGGTCAGGCGGGCGGCAGGGTGGGCGAGTTTGTAAGACGACAAGGGCATGCCGCCTTCGGTGATTTCGTCGGCGCTTTGTTCGAGTTTGTGGGCGGCGCGCTTCGGGGTGTATTGACCGAAGGTGGAGAAATTGAGTTTTCCTTTGGCTTCGTTGACGTGGCTGGCGAGCCACCAGCCGACGGGCTGAACTTCGGCGTACCACGGGTACCGGGTGCGGTTTGAGTGGCAGTCATAGCAAGAGTTTTCGAGGAGGCGGCGAATTTCAGGGTCGGGTGCGGTGCGGACGATTAGGTCGTCGGGGCCGGCGGCGGGTCCGAGGTTTTTCGGCTGGCGTATAAACTGGATTGCTAGGAGAAGCACCAGTAACCCAAGTAAGATCTTTTTCACCATGAGGCGTGAGCTTTCGCAAATTCCCCGTTTCTGCAACTCTGAGTCGCTGGGCGGTGCTTTGGTTCTT
>Ga0302321_100004930_pt1 | contig 11629 bp, 4 predicted proteins | sample Fen_T0_1_FD_202505 | JGI IMG/M metagenome (GOLD analysis project Ga0302321, IMG submission 202505) | Peat permafrost microbial communities from Stordalen Mire near Abisko, Sweden - Fen_T0_1 | ecosystem: Environmental > Terrestrial > Soil > Wetlands > Permafrost | place: Sweden: Abisko...
CCGTCACCGAAAAGCAGGTCGGGCAGATAAGATGCCGAACCTTCAGGCAGCGCTGCGCCGCCTTTCGCGACGAGGATGTCTTCATGGCCATCGGCGTTCGCGTCGAAGACCAGCACGGGTCCGTCGTCGACTGGGATGATCGCGGCGGGACGGGCGATCGGTGCAGCGACAAATCCACCCGAACCACTCGCGTGCAGTAGGCGCAGCGGTGCGCGCACGGTTCCGCCCAGGATCAGGTCGTCGTGCCCGTTTCCGTCGACGTCGCCAACCGCTAACGCTGGGCCGCGACGATTGAAACGCATCGGGAGCAGCGGTTGCTGCAGGGTCTGGTCGCCTCGCGCTTCCTCAGATAAAACGTCCAAACCCAAGCGCGCCGGCGCGTCGGTGAACTGGGTGACCGGCGTTGCTGGCGCGGGAGCGAGTTTGGGTTGTCCAGCCGGTTCGGTAATCGTCAGCCGCTGGTCGACGGGCAGGTCGCTGAATTCCTGAAGACCGCCGTCGGGCCAGGTGATGCGCAGTTTCCGGATGCGGGTGTCCTGGCCCAGGCCGAAGTGCATGATCGGCTCGCTGGTGGACTGGTAGCCACGGGCGAGGACAAGCTGGCGGATTTGTTTCCCGGAATCGGTTTCGATGCGGGCAACGGCTCCGATGCCGAAGCGATTGGAATGGGTTCCTTTCAACTGGATGACGATGGAGTGGCCGGTGTCACAGTCGTTGCGTAGCAGGGTGGGCTGGCCCTGGTAGTTGACATAGACCAGATCGAGATCGCCGTCGCCGTCGAGGTCGGCGAAAGCCGAACCAAAACTCACGCCCTTTTGGTTGAGGCCCCAGGCTGCGCTCACGTTTTCGAAGCGCAGGTCGCCGAGGTTGCGGAAGGCGAGATTTTCTTCCGCCAGCACCGGGCTGTTCTTCATGAAGCCAACCCGTTCGTTGGCATCCTCGGCACTCATCATCCGGTCGAGCAAATCGGTGTTGTTCTGTTCCCGGTTCATTCCGTTGGTCACTTGGAGATCGAGGCGTCCGTCGTTGTCGAGATCCTCGAAGCGCGGAGACCAGGTCCAGTCGGTAGCGCCAAGGCCCGCGAGTTGCGCTGCTTCGAGGCAACGGCCCATGCCGGTGGAGAGAAAAAGTGCGCTGTGCGAAAACTGTGGTGCACTGGGATCGTTGTCGTCGAGATCCCGCTGCCTTGATCTTGCGTCGGCCATACCGCGCAGATCTTTCTCTCGCGTGGTGGTCGCCATGTCCGCAACCAGGAAATCGATCAGACCGTCGTTGTTCACATCGCCCAGATCCGACCCCATCGACGAAAGCGAGGTGTGCGGGACGGCCGAATCGATGACATCGGTGAACGTGCCGTCGCGGTTGTTGTGATAGAGTTTGTCGGGCGCGGCGAAGTCGTTGGCCACATAGAGATCGGGCCAGCCGTCGTTGTCGTAGTCCCACCAAGTGGCCGAATGCCCTTGAGTCACGCTTTTGGCTATACCAGCTTGGTCGGTAACGTCGGTGAAATGCCCTGTGCCATCGTTATGAAAAAGGTAGTCGCGCTGGCCGTTCGGGTGCCCGGCGGCATCGAGAAGATTTGTCTGAATATAGACATCGAGCCAGCCATCGCGGTCGTAGTCGCAGAAGGCTGCGACGTTGCAGGCATCGTTGACCGCCAGGCCACGTGCCGCGGCCTCCTCGCGGAACGTGCCGTCGCCTTGGTTAATGAAAAGAAGGTTCGGTGCGCCCAGACGGCAGACACAGATGTCGGGACGGCCATCGTTGTTTACGTCGACAAAGGCGGCGCCTTGTTTCCATTCGCCTGAATCGTCGCCCACGCCGGCTTTGGCCGTGACGTCCTCGAAATGGAAATTCCCGAGGTTGCGGAAGAGGCGGCAGGTTTCGATTTTGCTGACGATGAAAATGTCGGGTTTCCCGTCGCCGTCGTAGTCCGCGATCGCAACGCCCGTGCCGATGGCGCCGACACTGAACTCCTGATAACGCGTGGACCACATGCGCGGATCGTTGTAATTGTTGTCCGCTTTGAGGCCGGAGACCTCGGTTGGAATGGCGGTGAACATCGTAGCTCCACGCGGTCCGGAACGCGGTGCAAAGGGTGCTGATTCGAGGTCCGCCGGATTTGGTTGAGCCGTCCGCGCGCAGGTCGCCAGGACGCCAAGCACCAGCAGGCCGGTGGCGATTTTTGTGAGGCGGTTTGCGGTCCGTGCGCAGAGTGACGCAAGGCGAGGTAACATGAGCCAGAACTAGGGAAACTCGGCTGGTCAGAGTCAAGAACCGGTGCAAGCTTGCGTTGTTTCTTTGAATGGCTTGCCTGCCGACGTTCCTCTTGCCCTAAAAAAATCAGTCGCGCACATCCTCCAACTGCTATGTTCTCATTGCGTCTTCTCGCTCTCGTTTTGTTCGTTGGCATTCGTTTGCACGCTGGTGAGCCTTACTTACCGGTAGCCGCCGGTTTGCAGCAGCAAGCGCCGGTGCTTGGGCTCGTGCATTGGCACCCATGGAGTAGCAATTTACCCGACGTCGCGCGCAAAGAAGGAAAGCCAATCTACGTGTTCGCCGGTTCACGCCTGAGTGAGCTCACCCGGGCGACGGCTGAGCAGAGTTTTTCGAATCCGGAGACCGCCAATTTCCTCAACAAATATTTTGTCTGCGTGCTAGTTGATATGGATGAACAGGGAGCGTTGGCGGCGTTCATTCGTGTGCATCTGAATATCGTCCGCCAAGTCGAAGCGCTGCCGATGCATCTTTGGCTCAGCCCCGATCTCCGGGTGATCGAGGCCTCCGCCTATCTGACACCGACGGAAGAGTGGGGGCGCCCTGGTTTTCTGCAGCTCAGCAACCAAGTGAAAGATGCCTGGTTGGCCGATCCGAAAAACGCTGGCTCTAAGATCACCGAGACACTCGCCCAGGCGGCCGATGCCGCGGCGAAGGAAACTGCGCCGCCCGCAGACGTCGCCACTATCCGGATACTTCTCGATCAGGAGGCGGCGCGCTGGCGGGAAAAGGCAGACGCGACCAACGGTGGTTTCGGTGACGCACCCAAGCAGCTCCGGCCGGAGTTGCTGCGCTTCTTCCTGGCGCGGCCGGGAGCAGACCGCGAACTCGCCCTCGTTGCCTTGCGGGCGATGGCCAATAGTGCGCTGCGTGATCCGCTCGACGGTGGCTTTTTCAAATATTCGACAGATACTGCCTGGCGTCTGCCGAGTTTTCAGAAACGCGCGGTCGATCAGGCTCGTCTAGCGCTGGCTTATCTCGACGCCGACGCGCTCCAGAGCGATCCGGTCATGCGTGACGCCGCACGAGGTGCGTTGGATTATGTCCTGAACAAGTTGGCCCTCCCAACGGGCGGTTTTGCCTTTGCCGAAGACGGTTCGGCCTCGTCGACCAATTCCGCTTTCCTCTGGTCGATGGACGAACTTAGTTCTGCGCTTGGTTCGGCCGGCGAGGCGTTTTTGCAGCGGCACCATGTCGTACGCGAAGGAAATCTCTCAGACGAACAGGATCCGGGCGCCCGCTTCAAAGGACTGAACGTCCTATGCTCTGCGCTCCCTGAAGCGCCTGACGACAAAGCCCAGATCTCCAAAATTGTGGCGCTCCAGAAGAAGAAGCCCGCCGTTGTTCGCGATGCGCGCGCCTTTGTTGGACCGCAGGCTTTTCTGCTGGTCGCCTTCTCCCGTGCGGCTGTGCAACTCAAGGAACCGCGCTATCGAGCGGCGGCGGATGAACTTTTTCTCGGCCTGACGGCTTTCATCAACGATGGGCCTTCGCCGCAGGTCCGGCGGATGGCGGGTTCTGCCGAGGTGGCCAGCCCGACCGATTTGGCAGCGCTCGCCTGGGCCTTTAGGGCGTATGGAAAGGATGCGGCTATACCCAGGCCGGTGGAACAGGCTGATAAGTTGTTGCGGAAACTCGTTACCGAGAGCCTCGATCAATCTAAAGGATGTTTCATCGTGCCGTCGCTCCTGCCGAAACTTGGGCTGCTCGCTTATCGCGCGCCGGCCCTGGCCGAACCATGCCATGCCGAAGCCTTGGCTCTGCTTGCAGGTTTAGGTGGCCAGGAAGGAGCCGCACTGCGCGCTGGCATCGCTGATCGTCTCCGTCGCGAAGACGACTCTGATAGTGGCGACCTGCTGCTTGCCCTAGGGTCTCTAGAATGAAATCGTGGATGCGGGGTGATGGTTTGGTTCGAAGCGGCGCCACGGCGTAGTGGTTTTCTTAACGGAATTGCGACGTAAGCGGCGAGGGCATTGTTTGAAATGCCCTGGCAGACAGCCCGACCGATCAATGATCGGCTGCGGCAGAAGAGCCCTGGGGTGTTGTTAGCGCTTGAACGTGAGCTGCACGTAGAGGAAGTCGGCGTCGCTGGTTGCGCCGGTTGCACGCAAATAGGGACCGGCGAAAAAGTGGGACCAACCGGCGTCGATCACCAATACCGGCCATGGCGTCCACGTGGCGGTAACATCGAGTTCCTCGCCGGCGCGGGTGGGAGCGGTTTGGGCGGCGGCGTTGAGTGGGCGAACCGTCGCGACCGCGTTGGCGCGGTACCATGCGTCCTGGTTCGAGTAGAGCGAAAATCGGTGATAGTCGATGCGGACACTCGTTTTGGGTATTGGGACAAAACGGACCGTCGCCACGGCTTCGCGGAGATTTTTCCAGGCAAAGACGTCCATGAAACCGTAGAATTTATGGTTGCTCGGAAACATATTCATGAAGGAGCCATTCTTGCCGTCGTTCCGGTTGGTATCACCGGAGGCCAGGTTGTACTCGAAATCGATGCGAAGCTTGCCTGGCATATTCGGAGGCGTGTATCCAAAGAGCGAATGCAGTGCCCACGCCTGTTGGTCGAGCGTTGAAGACGTCCCGGCGTATTGCCCGACCGCAGCCGTGGTCTGACGATTGACGTCGCCCCACTGGAATGCTCCCTCAAACTCGCCGTCGAATTTTCCGGCCATGGGCGGGGCGAAATAGCGCGCGCCGAGCGTAAAGACGTCTTGCCCGATGTCATAGCCAGCGGCGGTGCGCGACGGCACGGGTATCGCGGCGGTGGGAGCGCTGTAGATCGGATTGTTGTCCTTTTTGTCGCGCCAAAGGAGGTAACCGTCGAGAACCTGGGTGGCGTTGAGCTTTTGGGTAACGTAGACGCCGCTGAAGAGATCGTTGGTGCTGGAGTGGTCAGCTTTCCAGCCGCTACCGCTCGTGGTTTCCTGGACATTGACGACACTGCCGACAAACGCGCTCGCCGTCGTTTTGCCCGGCACGATGTCCCAGGAAAGTTTGCCGGCGTCGAACGTGCGGGCAAAGTTGTTCCACTCGCTAGAGCCAACCAGCCGTTCTTCGCCAAACGCCAGAATCTGCCGGCCGAGGGTTACGGTGAACGGAGATTTTTTGGGATTGCCCCAGGTGACGGAGGCCAGCCGGAGGTCGAGCGCGTCGTCACCCTCGGAACCGAGGATGAAAGGCACGTTGGGTCTCTCCGATCCCCATTCGCGCGCGTCCTGCAGCTGCACCTGGAACGCCAGGTCGGCTTCGGGTTTCCAGGTCAGTCCGAGACGTGTTCGTTCGACGAACCACGAACCATCGGTAGGCGAGTGGGCCGCAGAAGCGAAATCGAAATTGTCCTGGCGATCCTCGAAGCGGAGACGCTCGATGATGTCAATCGTCCCACGACCATTGTCGAAGGTAAGCGGTTTTGGTACCACGACGGCTGGGGGCGTTGCGGATTTTGCAGGTGATGCAGCTGGAGATTCTCCTCGGGCGGCGGCGAGACTTATGGCTACAACAATACTCAGCACCAGCCGGGCAGGACTGGTTTGGATGAGGAGGCTTTTCATCGTTTGGCGGTGGAAAAGAGTAAGAGCGGACCTTCGGTGCGAGCGACGACGAGGGCTGGCTTTCGCGATGAGCCGAGATGGAGGAGAGCGGCGGCGCGGCTTTCGCCGACGACGCTGAGGCCGGATTGAGCGGTCGTGAGTGGCGTGAACGCACCGTGGCCGTCGCCTTTCAGGAGAAGGCTGAGACCACCGTCGAAGCGGCCGGTGGAAGGCTCGGGGCCAAAGTTGTTCCCGGCGCAGAAGAGATCGACGATTCCGTCGCCGTCGAGGTCGGCTGCGACGATGGCATTGATCGGTGCGATCTGGGCGAGGCGAGGCAACGGCTGGAATTTGAAGGTGCCGTCGGCCTGCTGCCGAAAGATGCCGCTCGCGAGTTCGTTGGCGACCAGCCGGTGGACGGTGGCGAGATGTTCGGGCGTAAAAATATCGCTCACGGTGGCTTGGGCGTAGGCCTTGTAGGTTGGAAATTTCTTTGGCAGCCAAGGGAAGCAGTAGGCGAGTTTGCTGCGACCACGTACCGGGAAGAGCTTGCCGTTCTCGTACTGCGCCTCAACGAGCTGGTCGCGGCCACTGCCGTCGAGGTCGCCTGCGTAGAGCACTGTGGGTTCGGCGGACGTGGCGTGGTACTTTGTATTGAGGCCGACATTTCCGGCGATGATGTCGAGGCGCCCGTCGCCATCGACGTCGGCTACCGCGAGTGCGCTCCACCAACCAGTGACTGCAGCCAAGCCGGATTTTTCCGTGAGATCCTCGAAGCCGTGACCGGTGTTGTGGAAGTACCGGATTGAACCCCATTCCAGCGCGAGCACCAAGTCGGGCCGGCCGTCGTGGTCGATGTCGCACCAGACTGCGGCGGTGACCATGCCGACATGGCGCAGACCGGGAGCGAGCTGTTCGGTGACGTCGACGAACTTTCCGTCGACATTTCGGAGGAGGAAACTGCGGGGCGTTTCCGGGTATTTGCCGGGCACGACCCGGCCGCCGACGAACACGTCGATCCGGCCGTCGCCGTCGAAATCGGCGGCGGCAATCGCCGCGGTACTTTCGCCGTCGGGCGGTAGCGTGCCGGTGGGCGCGAGAGTGAAGCGGCCGTGACCGTCGTTGAGGTAGAGACGGTCGTCGAGCTGACGGGAGCCGGCGGGGTTTTCGACGCCGCCAGCGGCGATGAGGAGATCTGGAAAGCCGTCGCCGTTCACATCCAGAAACGCGGCTCCGCTTCCGTCGGCGTCCATCACGGTCGCCCACGGTTGATCGGGTGCAGGGGCGAACTTGCCGTCGGCTTGTCCGAGGAAAAGTTCTCCCGCTTGGCCGGCCGTGCCACTGACGAACACATCGTCAATTCCATCGCCGTTCACATCGGCCACGGCGAGTGCGGGGCCCTGGCCGCTCAAGCGCCGGGGCAAGAGCCGCTGGCGGGTGAACTCGTCGCACGGCTTCAGCTTGTTCTCGTGTTTCAAGCCATGCTCTGCCGCTGAACTCGCAAAAATCGCGTCGGGTCGCGGTGGAAGTTGGAAAATGGCAGGCGCCAGCTTGGTTCCCTCCGGCAGTTCGGGTTCGGCGATGGTGAGATATTGGTCGACCGGTAGATTCTCCAACACCTGCACCTGTCCGCGGGGCCAGCGGATCGTGAGCTTTCGAATCGCCGTATCAGCGCCGAGGCCGAAGTGGACGATCGGCGGGTCGCTGGTGACAACACCGCGCTCGGTGAAGAGCTGCCGGACCTGCACACCGGCTGCGGTCTCGATGCGCAACTCCGCGCCGATGCCGTCGCGATTCGGCGGGCGGCCGTCGAGCTTGATGAGCACGCTGTGTCCGCCGACGAGGTGATTGCGGATCACGGTTGGCGGTGCGTTGTAGTTCGTGAACACAATGTCGAGGTTGCCGTCGCCATCGAGGTCAACCAGAGAGCCGCCAAAACTAACGCCTTCGTGGGCGAGCCCCCAGGCGGCGGAGACGTCGGCAAAATTCAGGTCACCAAGGTTGTGGTAGGCTAAAGTCTTCTCGTTTCGCGGTGGGGAGTTTTTGAATACAGCGGCGCGGGCGGCGAGGGTCGGGGCGAGGTTCTGACGGTCGACTAGGTCCGGGTCGATGAAGTTGCGGATCATGCCGCCGGTGAAGAAGACGTCGAGGCGGCCGTCGTTATCGAGGTCGCCGAAGCGCGGCGACCAAGTCCAGCCAGTCGCGTCCATGCCGGTGAGGTGGGCGACCTCGGTAAAACGGTCGGTGCCGGTGTTGAGATAGACGGCGTTCCACATGTACTGGGGAATGAGATCGGAGACGCGTTCCATCTCCCACAACCCGCGGCCGATCTCCTCCATCCCGGCCATGAATTGCGCGTGGGTCCGGTCGCGCATGTCGGTGATGAGAAAGTCTACGAGACTGTCGTTGTTCAGGTCGCCGGCGTCGGCGCCCATGGAAAAATAGGTGACGTGCGGCAGACGCTCGTCGATGACGTCGACGAAGGTGCCGTCGCCCTTGTTTAGATAGAGACGGTCCGGCGTTTCGAAATCATTTGCCACATACAAGTCCGGCCAACCGTCGTGGTTGATGTCGACCCAGAGCGCGGTGTGGCCTTGCGTGAGGCCCCAGATGCCGGCTTTGACGGACACGTCGGTGAAGGTGCCGTTGCCGTTGTTGTGGAGCAAATAGTCGCGGCGTCCCTGCGGGCTCTTCGAGAAATCGAGAATGTTGGTGACGAGGTAACAATCGAGGAAACCGTCACGATCGTAATCAGCGAAGAGGGCGTGGACGGAAGCGTCGTTGATATCGAGGCCGTACTCGTGGGCGCGTTCGGTGAACGTGCCGTCGTGGTTATTCACGAAGAGTAGGTTCGGCTGGTTGTAGCGGCACACATAAAGGTCGGGCCAGCCGTCCTGATTGATGTCAACCGCGGTCGCGCCGTTGTTGCTCGAAGGTTCGGCGTCGCACGCCACGCCCGCAGTATGCGCGACGTCGACGAACTTGAAGGGTTCGGTCTGCCGATAGAGCGCGCACGGGCCGTTTTTTGAAACGACGAAGATGCCCAGTTTTCCGTTGTGGTCGAAGTCGGCGATGGCGATCCCGGTCTCGACGGCGCCGAGCGTTAGCTCGCGGAAACGGTCACCCCACATCCGCGGGTCGTTGAAGACATTTGGCACGGTCAGCCCTGTATCGGCGGAAGAAAGGATCTCGAAGGGCTTGGTCCCGGCGGGGGCGGGTTCGCGCGGGCGCAGCGGCGTGGCGGTATAGGCAGGTTCGGCTGCGAGAAGACCGGACGCTAGGGCGGCGGACAGGACCGCGACGACGAAGAGGGACTTAGGCACGGCGGTGGGTTGAGTGGGGCGGAGCGGGCGAAGAAGTTTCACTTCGCCGCAGGGATGGCGTTTTCAAATACCCAGTTGGCAATGTTCAGGCCGACTTTCTGGCCCTCGACGTTGTCGGCCATCACGTGGATTCCGCCGTAGAGACGGCTCATGCCGATCTCGTTCCTGCAGTCGGAGAGTTTCTTGAACGTGCGCACGGCACCGGGCAGACCGTCGGAGGTTGCAGTGAACTCGATGGCGTCGGTGCCGAAGAACAGTTCCAGGATACGCGAGCCGGCGGCGGAAAAAGTGCTGTGTCCGGAGATGTATGACGGGAAGGCCGGCGTGACCATGTTGGGGATGAAGTCCGGAACGGGCTTCGCGTAGGGATTCAGCTTGGCGTCGAGTTCGCGAATCGCGGTCTCTGGCCGCCAGGTGCGGTAAAAAAACTTCGTATCCCAGCAGGCGATACCGGCATCGGCCTCGGCGAAATTGAGCAGGGCGAAGAGCCGCGCGGTTTCTTGAGTGGAGAGTTTGTTTCGCCGAACTAGGTCCTCAGCAATAACGTTCCAATGTCCGGGCGGCGTGCAGGAGCCTAAGTCATCGGCCCAGAATGGCGTGCTGAGCGTTTGGTCTTCCGTCCGGTCTGCATTGTCGCGGACACCGATGCGGGCAATCTCGGCGAGTTCGTCGGCGCACTGTTTCGAATCAAGGGCTGGCGGGGGCGGCGCGCGGAACTGGTCCGGCGACCGCATCACAAATGGGATGACTTTGGAGATGTGCGGTAGTACGGGCGGGCGGAAGCCGGGGGGCGTTTCGCGCCACAGCCCTGGTTCTTTGCTGGCGAACGGGCCGGGAATCGGCTTGTCGTAGCCGCTCTTGGCGCGCACGGCGAGAATGGCCTCGGCGACCTTGGTTCCCCAGGCTATACCGTCGGTTTTGGCCGGACTGTCGGAGATTGACGCGAGCGCTTTTTCGTAGGCGAGTTCGAGGTTTCGTGGATTGGTCGACTGGCCCCAAAGCCGAACCAATACCGTATGCGCCGCGCCTGCGACCGCGGCGTCGAGATCTGCGCCGGCCGGGGCGGATTCGGTGACGAGGTAACCGCGATGTGTGTGGGTGATGCCGTTGACCGCGTCAAAGATCGCTGCGTGAAACGTGGCCATGTGCAGTGCCGCGATCGGAGGTGGATTGCGCGCAAGCCGCGTGGCATTGATCACTTCGACATTCCAGTCGAGAACGGAGTTTTCGCCGAAGAGCGGCGTATGGGTCAGTGCAATGAGGGCAATGCAGGCAACGAGGACGCGCGGGACTTTCATAGGGGCTGGGAGTACTAGAGCGGTGCTGGCAGCAGTTTGGACGCTAATAGCTGCTATTAGAAATTATCGTTGTCCAGCCAGAATTCTTCGCGCTTAACGACTCGCGGAAAATACCGCCAGGCTACCACAGGCTCAGACGGGTTCGCTCGTTTACTGCGAACGGTGAGGGGCAAATACCCGTGCGGACTTGCGTTGTTTCTTCGATTGTCTTGCCTGTCGACCGTTCCAGTTTACCCCGACGCACAAAGATATCCATGCCCGCGACACACTCCATACGCCGTTCCTTGTGGCTGGTTGTTCCTCTTGTGGCGATGGGGTATATAGTCTGGCTGCATTGGCTACGGGCAGAGCGCGTCAGCGCGGTCAGCCGGTTGGAAAACTGGTCGGTTGATGCTCCGCGAAGTGACCCGAAATCTCCGACGGGCTGGGAGAGTGGTCGCCGTAATCTCATTCTAACTCTGCCAACCGTCGAAGGTCGTGAATGGATTGCGCAGACACAACAGATGCTATCCACGGGGCAGAGGCGTGTCCGGCACGTCGATTACGATAACGCGCCTGTGGGGCGGGTCACCTTAGCGGCCTCTGCCTACCGCTGGTGGCTGGGTGGGCTTGCCTGGTGCGACAACCTGCTTATGGATGTGCCCATTGGTTGGGCGGTGGAACGGACTTCCCTCTACGCCAATCCGCTACTGCAGGTAATGTTGCTACTGGGCACGTTGCCTTTGGTGGCGCGGCGGCTGGGAGTTCTGGCAGCAGTGTTGTTTGGTCTTGGCGTCGGCTGTATGTATCCTTTTTCAGACTGTTTTGCGCCGGGCCTGCCTAGCTCACGTGGACTCGCCCTGGTTTTCCTGATCTGGATGTTCCTGCCGATGCTTTTCGTCGGGCTGCGTGGCGTGTGTGGACCGACGTATCCGGATCGCGGTGACGACGTTGTCGTGCGTACGGACCGGTTTTGGTTCGTGGTTTCCGGAATTGCCGGGGCGGTTGGGCTTTGGGTGGATGGCGCCATGTTTCTTCCGGCATTGGGTGGGCTCGTTCTGGGTGCTGTTCTGGCGGCGATTCTGGCGCGGAGAAGCAAAGAAAATAATCCGCTTCTTGCTTCGGCTGGCTGGCGATGGTGGGGCCTGAGCCTGGGAGTGAGCAGTTTGATTCTTTATCTCGTCGACTATTATCCAGGCACCGGAGAGGGGGCGTT
>Ga0302321_100004931_pt1 | contig 11622 bp, 12 predicted proteins | sample Fen_T0_1_FD_202505 | JGI IMG/M metagenome (GOLD analysis project Ga0302321, IMG submission 202505) | Peat permafrost microbial communities from Stordalen Mire near Abisko, Sweden - Fen_T0_1 | ecosystem: Environmental > Terrestrial > Soil > Wetlands > Permafrost | place: Sweden: Abisko...
CGGATGCTGGACGTGCACCTCGTCGAGACTGCCAAGCCGCGCGTGGTGGACCTGCTCGCGGGCTCCTGACGAGACGCCGATCCGGGCGAGCGCCACCTCGAAGCTGCGAGTGCTGGGCTTGCAGGCCCCCCACCTGCTGCGCCGTGATGACGTGGTCGGCGCGGTGCCAGGCCGCACCACTCCTCGGCCGCATGATCGCGGAGTCGCGACCGGCCCCGGGACCTGCCGCACGACGTCCGGGGCGGACCCGCACGTGGCGCCACCACGCACCACCCATGGTCCTGCTCCCCTGGTCACCCTCCCCCCGGCGATGACCCCCTACCGCAGGCAGGGCATGGCTTAAGGCCCCGTGGCGAGGGCATCCTGCGGCCATGTCGAACCGGCTCCCTCCCTTGCGCAGGCCGGACGCCCACGCGGGCGCCCTGGACGAGCAGCTCGCTCGCTCCCTCCGGCCGATCGCGCTGGTGCTGAGCGGGATGTACCTGCTGGCCACGGCCCACGGGCTCGCCGACGCGGCGCCGGGCTCCCTGCCACCCACCGCCGTGGTCCCGATGACGGTCTTCCTCCTGGTCGGCCTCCTGCCCGCGTGGCGGCCCCTCCCGCCCGCCCTCGCCAACCCGGTGCTCGTCGTGGGCATCGGCCTTGTCGCCGTGGAGGCTCTCGGGCTCGGCCGCGCCGAGGCCGGGGCCCACCTCGAGTGGGCGCTCATCGGCCTGGGGGCCGTCGCCCTCCGCCCGCGTTGGGGCCTCGCGGCGGCCGGCGCGATCCTGGTCCCGTGGCTCCTCGTGTCGCTCGCCGGCATCGGCGACTGGGCGCTGGCCCGCCCAGAGGATGCGCTCGACGTCGTGACCGCGGCCGTGATCGGCGCCGTCGTCTTCGCGGCCCGCCGGCGGTCCGTCCTCGGGCTCGTGGCATCACGCGTGGACCTCTCGCACCTTGCCCTGACCGACCCGCTCACCGCGGTCCGCAACCGGCGCGGCCTGGAGACGGCGGCCGCGACCCTGCTCGGCGCCTGGCCGGACAGGCCGCTCCAGATCGTCTACCTCGACCTCGACGGGTTCAAGGCTGTGAACGACCGCCTGGGCCACGCGGAGGGCGACCGTGCCCTGGCCGCCGTCGCGGACATCCTGAGGGCGACCTTCCGTGCCGCGGACGTCATCGGCCGGGTCGGCGGCGACGAGTTCCTCGTCATCGTCGCGCCGGGCTCGGACGCCGGGGTGGCGGCGCGCCGCCTCCAGGACCGGCTGGGGACGTGGCGCGACGAGGCCGGTCGCTACCAGCTCCGCGCGTCGGTCGGCACGGGGATGGTGGAGGGGGCGTCGCTCGAGGCGTTCTGGGCGGCCGTCGACGCCGCGGACCGCCGCATGTACGCGGACAAGCAGGCGCGCCGGGGATCCACGCGGGCCATGCTGGTCGAGGAGCCCTCGAGCCCGGCCGGCAACACCTTCCCGATGCTGCCCGCGCTGGGCTGACCGCCCGTGAACCCCTGCGCCAAACGGAGAGGCGCCCGACCTGGGGGGAAGGTCGGGCGCCTCCGAGTCTCGCCTGAGACACACCCAATGTAGAGAGCCGAGTCTACCGAGACTTGCAGAGAATCCGGTGGGTTGAAGCCGCCGGGAACACCCGGTCCTGGGTTCAGCCGGCGGGCCTGAGCGTGATCCAGACGGTCTTGGTCTCGGTGTACTGGTCGTGCGCGTGCACGCTCTTGTCGTGGCCCCCGAAGCCCGACAGCTTGTAGCCCCCGAAGGGCGTCGTCATGTCGCCCTCCGCGTACGCGTTGACCCCCACCACGCCTGCCCGCAGGTCGCGGGCGACGCGGTGGGCGATGTTGAGGTCCTGCGTGTAGAGCGACGCCGCCAGGCCGTACGGGGTGTCGTTGGCGATGGCCACCGCCTCCGCCTCGGTCTCGAACTCGATCACCGAGAGGACGGGGCCGAAGATCTCCTCCCGCGCGATCGTCATGTCGTTGCGCACGCCGTCGAAGACCGTGGGCGGGATGAAGAAGCCGCCGGTCTCCTCGAGGATCCGCCCGCCGCCCGTCACGACCCGTGCGCCCTCGAGGCGGCCGGCCTCGATGTAGCCGAGGACCGTCTCCATGTGGCCGCGGTTGATCATGGCGCCGATGCGGGTCGCCGGGTCCAGCGGGTCGCCCACCGGCCAGCTGTCGAGCTCCGCGACCAGCGCCTCGAGGACGCGATCCTTCATCGAGCGATGGACGAGCAGGCGCGACCCGGCCGAGCAGTTCTCGCCCATGTTCCAGAAGATGGCGATCGCGATGTTGGCGGCGACGGCCGCGACGTCGTCGGCGTCCGGGAACACGATCTGCGGGCTCTTGCCGCCCAGCTCCAGGAGCACGCGCTTAAGGTTGGTCTCGGCCGCGTAGTGGAGGAACCGCCTCCCTACCTCGGTGGAGCCGGTGAAGGCGAGGCAGTCCACGTCCGGGTGCCGCCCGATCGCCTCGCCCACGATGTCGCCCGGGCCCGTGACGACGTTGAGGACGCCGTCCGGCATCCCGGCCTCGCGCGCGAGCTCCGCGATCCGCAGCAGGCTGAGCGACGTCGTGGAGGCGGGCTTCATGACGATGGTGTTGCCGGTGGCCAGCGCCGGGCCCAGCTTCCAGGCGGCCATCTGCGCCGGGTAGTTCCACGGGATCACCGCGCCCACGACACCGACCGGCTCGCGCGTGATCGTGGCCACGACGCCCTCGGGCGCCGGCGCGACCTGCCCGTACAGCTTGTCGGCCGCCTCGGCGTGCCAGCGGATGCAGTTGGCGGTCTCCGGGACGTCGAGGCCCACCGTGTCCGTGATGGGCTTGCCGGCGTCGAGGGTCTCGATGAGGCCGATGCCCGCCCCGTCCGCCTCGATGCGGTCCGCCCAGCGGATGAGGATCCGCTTGCGCTCGCCGGGGTCGAGCCGCGACCAGCGCCCGTCGTCCGCGGCGCGCCGGGCAGCCGCCACGGCCGCGTCCACGTCCGCGGGCCCTCCCCTCGCCACCTCGGCCAGCTGCTCGCCCGTCGCCGGGTTCACGGTCCCGTAGCGCGCCCCGCCGACGGCGTCGCGGAACTCGCCGTCGATGAACAGCTGCGTCCGGGGGCGCAGGCCCGCGATCGCGGCGCGGCTCTCGGCGAGGGACGGGATCGATGGCTCGGTCATGGGAGCGTCTCCGGTGATGCGCGGCCGGCGGTCGCCGTGGGCGGGCGGTCGCGGCAAGCGTAGGCGACGGCGCGTGCGGCGCGGCACCCGTTGGGCAGGGTGCGACGGTCAGTGGCCCGCGTGACCCTCCGCGCCGGGGCGCCACTGCGCGCGCCACACCTCGGCCAGCCACTCGACCTCGCCCGCCGGCAGCTCAGGCACCTCACCGAATGCGCGTCCCCGCAGGTAGACCTCGGCGGCGCCCTCGGTGGTGGCGGCAGCGTCGTAGGCTCGGGCGAGGCTGGCCCCCACGGCGAGCAGGCCGTGGTGCTCGAGGAAGCACGCGCCGCGGTCGGCGAGCGCGGTCGCCGTCGCGTCGGCGAGGTCCGCGGAGCCCGGGCGCGCGTAGGGAGCCGTGAGCACGGCGCCGCCGGCCGCCGCCACGAAGCCGGTGAGAATCGGCGGCAGCGTCCAGCCCAGGGCCGCCATTGTCATCGCTGCGGGGGAGTGGGTGTGGACGATGGCGTTCACGTTCGTGCGCCGCTGGTAGACGAGCGAGTGGAGCGGCATCTCCGTCGTTGGGTCGTGCGTCCCGTCGAGGATCGAGCCGTCCACGCCGGCGATCACGATGTCCCCGGGGGCGAGCGTGTCATAGGCGAGCGAGGTCGGCGTGACCGCGAACGCGTCCGGCACGCCGGGGACGCGCATGCTGATGTTCCCGGCCGTGAACCGGACGAGGTGCTCGGCCTGCATCCGTCGGCAATAGGCCAGCACATCGAGCCGGGCTGCCTGCCAGCGATCACGCGAGGTCATCGTTCCTCCAGGAGATGGGTGGACGCCACCGGATCGTAGCGCGATCCCGGGCGCGCCCGCGGTGAGCCGTGCCGCCCGGTGACGCCAGGCCGCCCGGTGCCGCCAGCCTGCCCCGGCCTCGCCAGACCGCGTCACCACACGGCGCCTCGCCAGACGTCGTCGCGACGGGGCGCTCGCGCGCCCGTGGCCGAACCGCTACCGTTGCCCGCCATGACGACGACCCGTGACCCCGACCGCGACGCCCTCGAGGCGGCCCTCGCCGGCCGTGGCGGGTACGAGCTCTTTGCCTGCGACCCCGCCCTTGCCGACACCGCGTCGTTCTGCGCCCACTACGGCTTCGCGATGGAGGATTCGGCCAACACCATCATCGTCGTGGGCAAGGGCGCCGAGCCCGTCTACGCCGCCTGCGTGGTGCTGGCGACGCACCGTCTCGCGGTCAACCAGGTCATCAAGGCCCGGTGGGGGCGCAAGAGCTCCTTCGCCACGCCGGAGGAGACGCGCGAGCTCACCGGCCACGAGATCGGCGGGGTCACCGTGTTCGGCCTCCCGGCTGACCTGCCCGTCTGGGTGGACGCGGCCGTGATGGTCCGGGAGCGCATCATCCTCGGCGGTGGCAGCCGCAGCTGGAAGGTCATCGCGCCGGCCTCGATCCTCCTCACCCTCCCGGGCGTCGAGGTCGTCGAGGGCCTGGCCAACCCGGCCCCGTCGCGCGAGGGCTGACCCGCCTACCATGCGGCCATGACGAACCCTCAGCGCCTGCTCATCGCCGCGGTCTTCATCGTCGCGGTCGTCGGGGGCGGCCTCTTGGCCGTCAACCTGATCGGCGGCCCGGGGTCGAGCGCGTCGCCAGGCCCGGTCGCGGTCGCGAGCGGGAGCACCGCCCCCGCGAGCGCGTCGCCCACGGCCAGCCAGCCGCCAAGCGAGGCGCCGTCGCCCAGCGAGGCCTCGGAATCCGAGCTGCCGTCGAGCCCGGTCGTCCCGTCCGCGTCCGCGTCCGCGGCCCCGTCGGCCACGCCCAAGCCCACCACGGCACCCGGCCAGCCGGCGACCATCGTGTTCACGAACCTCAAGCTCGACGCGAAGGACGACCCCGCCGGAAGGAACCGCAGGCTCACCTTCGAGAGCCAGGGGGCCGGCCCCATCACCGTGAAGCTGGGCACCCTCTCGCCGCAGGGAAGCACGATCATGTGCCTCAGCGCGGACGGCAAGCGCCTCGCCTGCAAGACGACGGCTGCCGGCGCCATCACGGCCAAGACGACGACCCGGCATGCGAGCTTCGTCCTGACCCTGCGGGGTGCGGGGATCGAGACGCCCGTCGTCGAGGTGACGATCACGTTCCCGGCCAAGGACCCCGCCGTCACGATCACCGACGCGCGCTTCGACGGAACGGCCTTCCCCGAGACCAACGGGATCACCGCCATCGTCACGCCGCGCGGTAACGGGGAGATCGCCCTCGAGGCGGACTGGGGCGGGCACCCGTTCCTGTACGAGATCGACCTCTTCGAACAGGGCGGCTCGGGCACCCAGACGCTGGCCAACCAGGGCCCGGCGACCCGGGTCTCCGAGCGGTTCACGATCACCGGCACGAATCCCTGGAAGCTCCTCCTCCAGAACATCGAGCAGGGCTTCGGGGCCACGTTGATGACCGCGACCGTCGCCTGGCCCTGACGAGGCGGCGGCCCGGGCTCGCCGGCACCCCCCCGGCCGGGTAAGGACCCGGGGCCGGACCATCGGGCCCCCGGTGGCGGGACCGCCGAACCATGGCCCCGGAACCGAGGCCCCGGCACGCTGGGGGCACTCCTCGCGGTCCCTCCCGTCCCGGCGCGTCGCCGGCGATGCAACCGCCGCTGTCACGTCCGGAATGCCCATCTGCCGTCCTGCCCGCTCCCTCGCCGCCGCGTGCCTCCTGGTCGCAACGCTGCTCGGCGCGGTGCCGCGCCCGGTGGCCGCGCTGGAGCCGCCGCGTCCGCTCCCGGACCACCGGCCGGCGTTCGTCACCGAGACCGACACACGGCCCTGGATCGACTGCCTCTGGGCGTCGGCCGCGATGCTCGCCGACAAGTGGACCAACGGGGACGTCACGGTGACCCACGGCGAGCTGCGACGCCTGTCCGGTGACGAGCACGGCGGCTCCTCGCTCGAGGACCTCCAGGTCGCGTTTCACAAGCTGGGGCTCGACTTCGGGCTCGACGCGCGCGGCGACAGCACCGTGACCTGGGGCGGGCTCCTGGCCCGGCTGCGGCAGGGAGCCGGTGCCGTGATCCTGGGCGATGACGCGCAGCTGCCACGCTGGTACGGGCGGTGGGACCGCGGGTTCTGGCGCAAGAAGGGCGCGGAGGACAACCACACCGTCTACGTCGAGCGCTACGACGCCCGGCGCGGCCGCGTCTGGCTGATGGACCCGCTGGCGCGGGACGGCTGGAAGGGCGAGTGGATCAGCATCCGCAACCTCCGCCGCTTCGCCTGGGTCAAAGGCGGGCACGTCGCCGCGGTGACCACGCCGACCGCGAAGGCCGCGCCGTTCGCCGGCGTCGTCGCGGACCGTGCGCAGGTTGGCCTGAGCAAGGGCGCCGTGACTGCCACCTGGCGCCTGCGGGCCCCGCGCCGCTGGAGCTACCCCGGCGCCGACCTCAAGGTCTCCATCGTGCCGGCGGCGGACCCGATCGCCGCCGCCATCGCCACCGCGCAGCTGGCCCCGCGAACCATGGTCGACCTCGCCCCCGAGAAGCCGGTCGTCGCCGCCACCGGCCGGTCGCTCCGCCTGTCGGCCGCGCTGCCGACCCAGCCGGGCGCCTACACGGCGAGCTTCTCGCTGACGGACCGCCGGTTCGGGGCACGGTTCGTCGCGAGTGCCCCTGTGGCCGTCTTCGTGCCCGGCCCCCGCCGCGCGACCCTGCGCCTCAACGTCAGCGACGCGTTCCTCAACGCGGGCGGCGACGTCGCGGTGAACGTGTCCGTGGCCAACTCGGGCGACGACACGTGGGCGGAGACGATCCGGCCCGGCGTCGGGGTGCACGAGCGCGCGACCCGGATGGTGGCGACGTGGGTACGCCTGGGCGGGCCCGCCGTGGCGCGGGGTGCCGCGCGAGGCGCCGCGGCAAAGGGCGACTCGCCGCCGGGCGACGCCGCGCAGCTCGCCGTGGAGCTCAGGCGCGTGCCGCTGGCCGCCGGGCGCATGGTCCGCGTTCGCGAGACGCTCAAGGTGCCGGACGAGCTGGGCCGCTGGGCCCTCGTGGTGGACGTCGTGGACGACGTGGACGGATCGTTCGCCGCGCTCGGGAGCGCTCCCGCGGTCGCCCTGTTCGAGATCGTCCCGCCGCGCGGCATCGGGATCGTCGAGTAGGTTCCGGTCCGCGTTCGTGAGACGCCCGGCGTTCGTGAGATACGGCTCGCAGGACGAACTGCGCGTCGCCGCCGCGCATGCGGTCTGGCGTCCGGGTCTGCGCACCCGAGCGAAGCAACGGGCTCGCCGACCGGACGATCCACCCGGCCCATGGCACATCCGTCCGGTGTGAGGCCTGGGGGCGAACAGAGGAGCCACGCGGCGGCTCGATCGTCCGGAGACCGGACCGTTCGTCCGCCGGGGTCCGCACGCCACGAGCCTGGGACCGGGACGTGCCGGGCGATCGCGGCGGCACGGCACGAGCGCAGGTGCATGAATCGCCAACCCCTGGACGACCCCAGGGAGCAGGGTCGCGGGGCCATCCCGGCAGGCGATCGGGCGATCCGGCCGTGGGCCGGCCGTTCCGTTCGGGTAGGGTGGGGCCGTGACGACGTCGGTGGCGATCCCGCGGACCTCGGGCGGGGCGGCCCGCACGGCGGCGCTCTCGATCGCCCTTGCGGCGGCCTTCGCGCTGGGCGGCTGCGGCGGCTCCCCGTCGACGCCTCGATCGACCGTCGCCCCGACCGCCCCCGTGGGACGCACGTCGGAACCCGGATCGCGCGCAACGGCCCCGGCGAGCGACGGGCTGCGCCCGGTCGGGGAGACGGAGACCGCCCGCGTCGTGCGCGTCGTCGACGGTGACACCGTCATCATCGACCGCGGCCGCGGGAACGAGCGCCTGCGCTACATCGGCATGGACACGCCCGAGAGCGTGAAGCCGGGCACGCCCGTGGAGTTCATGGCCAAGGAGGCGTCGGCCGCCAACGCCGCGATGGTCGAGGGGCGGACCGTCGTGCTCGAGCGCGACGTCAGCGAGACGGACCAGTACGACCGCCTCCTGCGCTACGTCTGGGTGCGGGATGGGGACGCCTGGCGCTTCGTGAACCTCGAGCTGGTGCGGCAGGGCTTCGCGCAGGTCGCGACCTTCCCGCCGGACGTCCGCTGGACCGACGTCTTGCGCGACGCGCAACGGGCGGCCCGTGACGCCGGCATCGGGCTCTGGGGACCCGCCACGCCACGGCCCTGAGGGCGCCCGGCCCCCCGCGACCGCCCCACGCACGTCCCCGATCGCATGCAGAATCGGGACCGAACCCCAAGCGCAGGAGGCGGTCCCATGGACCCCATGATCGAGCCCCGCAAGACGATCGGGCTCGTCGCCCACGACAACATGAAGCCGGACCTCATCGAGTGGTGCCGCTACAACCGCCGGATGCTGATCGAACACGATCTCGTGGCCACGGGGACCACCGGCACGCTCCTCGAGGATGAGCTCGGCGTGGGCATCGTCAAGCTGCAGAGCGGCCCCCTGGGCGGCGACCAGCAGCTCGGCGCGATGATCGCGCAGGGTGACGTCGATTTCCTCGTGTTCTTCTGGGACCCGCTCGAGGCGCAGCCACACGACCCGGACGTCAAGGCGCTGATCCGGCTCGCCGTGGTCTGGAACATCCCCGTCGCATGCAACCGCGCGACCGCGGACTTCCTGATCAGCTCGCCGCTGATGACGAGCGGCTACGACCGGCGCATGCCGGACTTCGAAAGCTACCGCAACCGGTTGTCCGCGCCCGCCTGACAAGGGTCTATCGCTCGCGCGCCCGCAGCGTCATGCTGCGTGGCACGCCAGCCAGACGGGCTGGACGACGGGGAGGCGGCGATGACCACGGACCTGACCATCGGGCTGGCGAACCGGCTCGGCACCCTTGCCGCCGCGTGCGAGGCGCTGGGTCACGCCGGCGTCAACATCGAGGCCGCCTGCGGAGTGGTCGTCGACGATCGCCCGGAGCTCCACGTCCTCATCACGGACGCGGAGCGCGCCACGCGGACCCTCATCGACGCCGGGTTCGCCATCCTGGCGCAGCGCCAGGTGGTCGCTCTGCCCGTGGACAATCGGCCGGGGGCCGCGGCGACGCTGCTGCGACGGGTCACCGAGGCCGGGGTGAACATCGACCTCGTCTACACGGCGCTCGACGGCCGGGTCGTGCTCGGAGCCGCCGACATCGCGGCACTCCGGGCGGCGCTGGCGTAGGAGGCGCCGGTGGCCCGCCGCTAGGTCGTCGAGGCTTCCGGCGGGGAGCCCCCGACCGGCGGGGAGCCCCCTTCCGGCTGGATGCCCTCCTCCGGCGGGATGGCGCGCTTCTCCGGCAGGCGTCCCGCGTCCGCGAGGGCCCGCCGGAGCAGGAACTCCACCTGGCCGTTCACGGACCGGAGGTCGTCCGTGGCCCAGCGCTGGAGGGCCGTGAACGTGTCCGGGTCGAGGCGGAGCAGGAATGGCTTGCGCTCGGCCATGGTGGGGGTTCCCGGCCTTCGATCCTGCGCCGCCGTCCGCGCTCGGCTACTGGTACAGCGTCCCGGCATTGAGCACGGGCTGCGCCTCGTGCTCCGAGCACAGCACCACCAGCAGGTTGCTCACCATGGCGGCCTTGCGCTCCTCGTCGAGCGTCACGATCTTCTTGGACGAGAGCTGCTCCAGCGCCATCTCGACCATGCTGACGGCGCCCTCGACGATCCGCGTCCGCGCCGCGATCACGGCGTTCGCCTGTTGGCGGCGGAGCATCGCGTTGGCGATCTCGGCCGCGTAGGCGAGGTGGCTGATCCGGGCCTCGATGACCTGGACGCCGGCCTGCTCGAGGCGGTCCTGGATCTCCTGGCGGAGCTGGTCCGCCACCTCGGCCTGGTTGGCGCGGAGGGCCATCTGCCCCTCGTTGTGCGCGTCGTATGGGTGCGACGTCGCGAGGTTGCGGAGCGCGGACTCGGCCTGCACGTGGACGAAGTTCTCGAAGTCGTCGACCTCGAACAGCGCCTCGGCCGTATCGGTGACCTTCCAGACGACGACCGCGGCGATCTCGATCGGATTGCCGTCATGGTCGTTGACCTTGAGCTTGGAGGTCTCGAAGTTGCGGACCCGGACCGAGATCCTCGGGCGCCGCGTGAACGGGTTCACCCAGTGGAAGCCCTGGCTACGCAGGGAGCCGTGGTAGTGGCCGAACAGCACGAGGGCACGGGCCTCGTTGGGGTTGACCGGGGTCAGGCCGCCATACCCGATCCCGATGGCCACGCCCACGAGCGCGAGCAGACCGATCTGCGCGAGTGTCCCCAGGTCCAGATTGTCGCCGGCCGGGACCAGCACCTCCGCGATGTAGAGGATGATCACCACCGCGTACGCGAGCGAGGCCGCAAGCAGCGCGAGGAGGACGGGGATCCCAGGCAGCGACCGGGCGGTTCGTTCCTTGTTCATCGCAGGGCTCGTTTCTCCTGTTCGCGCCAACAATGCGGGCGCGATCAGAATGATATCACTCTGATACAAGAGGGACAGGGCAGAGGATTCGAAACGAGGGAGGCCGGAGGATCAGGACCTGCGGAGGAACGCGGCGCCCATCAGGTCCGGGCCCAGGTGCGGGCCTGTCGACGCGCCGATCAGCCCGATCGTGACCAGCGAGGGGTCCACGCCCCCCGGGATCGCGGCCAGGAGCGCCGACCGGAACTCGGCCACCTCGTCGGGCGAGCTCGTGGGCGTGTGCAGGATCGAGAGCCGCTCGACGGGTGCCGTGGCGATGCTGGCGATGACCAGCGCCCGGGCCTTCGCGCGGCTGCGCTGCCTGTCCGCCATCACCACCAGGCCGTCACGGACCGTGATGATCGGCTTCACCGACAGGATCGAGCCCACGACGGCCTGGGCCGCGGACAGCCGGCCGCCCTTGCGCAGATAGGTGAGCGTGTCGACCGCCACGGACAGGTCCACGTCCGGGAGGCGCCCGCGGATCGCGGCGGCGATGTCGGCGGCGGGCATACCGTCATGGGCCATGTCGACGGCCATCAGGGCAGGGATGCCCGTCGACATCGAGGTGGACCCGGTGTCGATCACGTGGATCTCGCGGTCCGCCATCCCCGCGGCGGCGACCGTCGCGCTCTGGAACGTGGCCGAGAGCCTGCTCCCGATCGTGGGGCAGACGATCGCGTCCGCGCCGGCGTCGAAGGCCGCGGTGAACGCCCTGGTGAAGTCGCCCGGCGAGGGGGCGGCCGTCGAGGGGATTGGCGCGCCGGCGGCGAGGAGCTTCTGCCAGAACTGCTCCGTGGAGAGGTCCACGCCCGCCCGGTGCTCCTCCGCGCCGAACCGAACGTAGAGCGGGACGACGGTGATCCCGGCACCGGCGGCCTGCTCGGGCGAGAGGTCGGCGGTGGAGTCGGTCAGGACGGCGACGCTGGCCAATGGAGCCTCCTGTGGACGTGGCGCCGCGAGGATACGCCGCGCGACCCCCCGACCACGCGGCCGCTGGGCGCCTGGCCGGCCGCTGGGCGCC